>ERZ1090878.1173-NODE-1178-length-12688-cov-26.811050_pt1 | contig 12688 bp, 14 predicted proteins | sample MGYA00478473_ERZ1090878 | MGnify/ENA primary metagenome ERZ1090878 (study PRJEB33644, sample SAMEA5815720) | chicken gut metagenome | biome: Chicken; feature: Gastrointestinal Tract; material: Caecum | place: Ireland | collected 2019-01-01 | study: A study of... | reverse complement strand
CCCCACTACACGAGGGTCTTTTTATTCATGTCTACTAATTCTGGGGCAGTTCACTTTGCCAGGCGGCCTGTTGTGCTTTGTTTAAGACAATGGATGCTGAAATGGTGGGCCTGAAGCCTTCGCTACATAGCCCCTTTCACCGCCGGGCAAAAATGCCACTCACGGCCCGCAGGGTCGCGGCTGCAGTCATACTCAATAACAGAGCCAACAAGGCGGCGGTCACCCCGCCAAATAAAAGGACAGCTCCGCTTACCGTTTCCATCGGCAGATTCAGGAAAGCAGGCACCCAGGCTGCGGTGCCGCTGGCGTAGTGGTAAAGCAGCCAGCAAGCGGCCACGAGAAGGCTCGCGCCGCTCAGCCCACAGGCAAAGGCCAGTCCGCCGCCCATCAGGGCTGCTGCGCCCCGGGCCAATACCACGCCGGTCTCTGACATTCGGGTTCGGTAAATGTGTTGACCGCAGTAGGGACAATAGGATGCCCCAGGCCGGAGTTCTTTGCCGCACGCAGGACAATACATGACAAGCTCCCTCCTTTTCAGCGGATGATGGCAGCCCGTGCAAAAAACAGGATCGGCCGCGGCAGGTTGCCCCGATGAATTTCCAGCGCGCTGGTCAGGGCGTTCCACAGCAAAAAGAACATCCCCGCCAAAAAGATCATGAAGGCCAGAGCATACACCCCGTGAAAGACTGTTCCCACTAAGGTGCCGGCCAAAAGATTATCGATGAACCCAAGCAGACGGATACCGGTGCAGCCCGCCACCGAGAGGATCAACAGCCACAGGCCCTGGTTGGCATGATAGCGGGCCTCTTTTGAGCCGGGAAAAACCAGTAGCGGTAGCCAGAACAGTGTGCCGGTGTAAGCAAGTTCACAACAGAGCAGACAGGCAGGCTCTCGCCGGGCTGAGTGTATTCTGGCCGGATGACGGTTTTCTGCCGATCCGGGGCAGCCGCAGTGGCTGCAATAGCGGTCTCCGTCCCCCATGGGACGGCCGCACCGTGTGCAGTATTTCATTATGCCTGTCCCTTTCTCTTCCAAACCAGCAGCCCGGTCAGGGTGGTGGCCGTCAGAGCGATCATGCCGATCACAACTTTTTTCATAGGGATGTTTCCTCCTTTTGTAGTGGGTTCAATCACGGTCGCGGTACATCTTGAAGGTCAGGATCACTGCTGTCAGGGCAACGAAAGCGGCCAGCAGATTCATGATGGTTTTCATAGGTGGCAGCACTCCTTTCTTAACAGTGGACCGCAGCCGGCGGTTCAGCTGATGGCCAGGTCGGACAGGGCCCAGCCCTCTACGACGCGGACGCCGATGGGGTCAGGATTCTGCTTGAACTTGACGAACTCCATGGTGTTCTGCAAAAATTCTTTGCCGGTATCCAGACTCTTGATCTTGACAGTATACCGGATGGCGCACCAGTCGTCGCGGACGATCAGGTTCTCAAACTGGCCCAGTTCCATGGTAAAATGCTGGAACAGCTGGCCCATCATATCTTTGTACTGCTGGAGGGTCAGCCGCTGCTGGGCCCCGTGCACCGGGATGTTATAGTGGGCGTCGGGCTCATAAAGGGTATTGCACCACTTGAGCCAGCCGTCATAGCCGCCGTTCCAGTTGTTGAAGCCATTGAACAGACGGTCCTCGATCGCCTTTTCGATGTCCTTCTCAATGGGGGTGGGGTACTTCACTTCGGAAACTTTCATGGTCGTATTCTCCTCGTTTTTTGATCGTTAGTGTGGATTGTGTCTGTTCCCTTGGAACGATCCTAGAATACCACCCGATTGTTTTGGGTTGTTTTAGGCTGTATTAAGGAAGCATGAAGTTGCGTCCGGACGCAAAAAAGCCGCCCGGCAGCCGGGCGGCTCATGATGGGATTTCGTTTTGTGTTCCTTGCAGAGGGAGACGTACCGTAAAGGCGGAACCCTGCCCCGGCGCGCTTTCCACGGTAACCGTTCCTCCCAGCAGGTCCACGATCCGCTGGACCAGAGCCAGACCCAGACCGTTGCCCTGGGTGGCGTGGGAGGTATCGGCTTGGTAAAATTTGTCGAAGATGTGGCGGACTGTTTCTGCATCCATCCCGATGCCGCTGTCGGCTATAGTGACGGCAGCGAAGCCGCTTTCCCAAGCCATACGGATGGAGATGCAGCCTCCCGCTGGGGTAAACTTGACCGCATTGGAAAGGAGATTGTTCCATACCATATCCAGCAGCGCCTCATCTCCGGTGAGGATCAGATCCTGATCCAGGTCGGCCTGCAAATCGATGGACTTTTCCTCCAACAGCGCGTCGTAGTTCAGGATGCAGCGGCTGAGAGCTTCGCTCAGGTTGAAAGGCGCGGTGCTGGGATGGATTTTCTGATTTTCCAGGCGGTTGAGCTGGAGGATATTGCTTACCAGAGCCGACAGCCGCCCTGCCGCCTCTCCGATCCTCTGGCTGTATTCCCGGCGCTCGGCCTCGGTGAGGCCGTCGCTCTGGAGGATGGTGGCGTAATTCTGGATCACTGCCAGGGGCGTTTTCAACTCATGGGAAACATTGGAGATAAAGTCGTTTTTCAGCATTTCCGTGCTGGCAAGCTCCGCCGTCATGGTATTGAAATCTTCAAAGAGCACCTCAAACTCGTCCTTTTTTCCGTCAGTGCGCATGGGGGCCAGCCGGACCGAAAAATCTCCTTTTGCCACCCGCTGGGCGGCATCGCAGAGGCGATTGACCGGGCGCATGAGGTACTTTTGACGGAATAATTCAAACAGCACACATACGACTCCGCTTATGACCACCACAAAGGTGAACATGGACAGGATGGTGTAAGTTGTATTGTCCGGTTCCTGCTGCTGTAAGAAATAGATGCCGGCATAGCTGCCGCAAAACAGCAGCATGGCTCCAAAGAGTGCCAGATAGTTGCGAAAGGTCATGCTTTTCACATTGACCCGTGGGTCCTGTTTCATTCGATCACCGCCTTATAACCCAGCCCCCGCACCGTAACGATTTGGAAACCGGTGCAGCGCCTGGTCTTTGCCCGGATGTTGGTGATGTGTACGTCCACGGTCCGCAGGCTGCTCTCGCTCTCATAGCCGGAAAATTCTTCCAGCAACTGGCTCCGGGTAAAGGTTCGCCGCGGATAGGACAGGAGCTTGAACAGGATCTGGAACTCGCGCAGAGTCAGCGAGATGGGTTCGCCGTCTGCGGTGGCAGTCATCTCGTCCTCGTCCAGCACCAGATTGCCTACCGTCAGCTTCTTTTTGGCCGCAATGTTGGCCCGGCGCAGCAACGCCTCGATCCGCAGCACCAGCTCGTCCAGATTGACCGGCTTGACGACATAATCGTCGATCCCCAGCCGGAAACCTCGTTCTTTGGATGTGAAATCGTCTCTGGCTGTCATGAACAGGATGGGGATATTCTTATCCTGCCGGCGTACCGCCTCGGCAAAGGCGAAGCCATCCATCCCCGGCATCATGATATCCGACAAGATCAGGTCGTACCGCGCCGCATACAGAGCATCAAAGGCATCCTGCGCGCTCAGCACCCCTTGCGTTTGGTAGTTGTGGGCATTCAAGTAGTGGCAAACTGTCCGGTTCAGGTCCTGGTCATCCTCCACCAGCAAAATATGGACCATAGCTGATACACCTCCATGTTGCACCAGTATATCAGGGGAATGTTAAGGGGACGTTAAGGGCGTTTGCAAAGCTGCACCGGAATCGATCCCGGCGCAGAGATCTTTTTGGCAATCGTAAAATAGAAGCAGGAAGCGTGGGCAGGAGGTATCTTTATCTGAGCGAAACTCCCGACTCCCATTTGGAGATCGTCTGGCGGGAGACTTTCAGCTCTGCGCCCAGTTCCTCCTGCGATAGCCCCATGGACTTGCGCAGGCTGACGAGTTTTTTGTTGAATTCATGGTGTGCCTCCTTATGGAAAGATTGTGCATCCTTTATCCGCGTACAAAATCCGGGAGGCTCTCTTTCAGGGGAGCCTCCCGGATTTTTATGTGCGCCGCGGGAACGTGCGGGAGAAGGGCCGGTGGAGCCAGGGCTGGCGCAGGCCGTCAGGCGCGGACGCTGTCCCAGCCCCAGACTTCAAACTGCGTCAGGGCGGGGAAGGGAGAGGGATCGTCCGCCTTGATGAGCTGTCCTAGCTTGATCCAGGTGATGCCTTTGCGGGCGATGGCCAGCCGGTGGGGGGCGCAGCTCTTTTCCAGGGCGACCGTCTCGGAACTGCCGTCCGAGAAAGTGAGGGTGACTTGCGTCCACCAGTTGTCATGGGGGAAATCCGCGCGGGTGTACAGGACGATCGTGTCAAAATCCACGGGCCGGCCGAAATGCAGGGTCCACTCGGCATCGTCCTGCATATTGATGCCCCAGGAGGAGAAGGGCCACCGCCCATGGGAGCGGTTGGCCAGCAGGCCGTCGATGGCATTGCGGGCGGCAAAGACGCTTTCGCCCCGCGTCTCCACGTTGGCGGTGGCGTGGGGATAGCAGCCCTCCACATCGTGCTGGTCGGCGGGGTTCAGGGCCAGGTTGCGGTATCCCAGCTCCCAGGGGAAGGCGGGACGGAGCATCAGATAGTGGCGGTCGCCGGTGAAGGCTTTGGGGTTGTGGGCCTGCTTTTTCTCGTCGAACAGGACCGGGTACCGCAGGGTGGTGCCGGTCAGGTAGACCAGGGCCTCGTCGATGCAGTCGTCCACCCGGATCTTGTAGTAGCCCGGCGCGCTCACCGTAAAAACGATGACGTCTCCCGGCTCGTACTCGCCGTATTTCCAGCCCAGGACAACTTCGCCGGAGCCGCTCAGTTCGGCCTTGGTCTGGCCGCCGGCATTCAGGATGCAGATTTTGTTTTCCATAGTGATCCTCCCATACTCAAGTTTTCAGACGGATGCGGCGGAGCAGGCTGCCGTCGGCGGCCCGGTGCAGCACAACGGCTTTGCCGTAGACCGGCACATCGTGGCAGATGTACATTTTGCCGCCGCGGTATGTTTCCCGATGCCAGAGAAGCACCGTCCAGACGGTGCCGTCCGGCATGGAGAAATCCCAGGCGGTCAGGTTCTCAGCGGGCACCGGCTGCTGTTTGCCGAACTGGGTGACGGCCGCCGGGCAGGCTGTGATCCCCTCTGCGGTCAGCAGGACGGCCCAGGTCTGCCGGTCCGCCATGACGCCCCGCTTGCACAGGACCGGCGCAGAGGCCTTTTCGTTGTAGCGCTTGGAGTGGATGGCAGAACCCAGCGTCAGGGGGGCATCGGAGCGCAGGTGCAGCCGGGCGGAGCCATTCTGCAGGGTGAAGCTCTGTCCCTTGCCGGCTGCCTGGACGGCCTCGTCCAGATGGAAAAATTCCTCCAGGACGTGGGCCCCGGCGCAGGTGACATCCTGCACCGACAGCCAGACCCCGCCGGCCAGAGCCAGCACCTTGCGGACGATCAGATAGGGCGTGCCGTCGGCCAGAACGCCCCGCAGAGGCATTTCGGCGTAGGAGGCAGGGCCGTCGGTGTAAACGTAGTTTTTGAGGACTTCACCGCAGGCGTCGTTGGTCCAGGATGTGTCGGCGTGGCCTCCGGACTGGCCGTCGATGACGCAGACCGAATGGGCCTGGGGGTTTTTCAGCGCCATCCGCAGGGGATCGTCCTCCCGGTAGGTATAGCGGCCGCTGTCCACCAGGAAGGGCCTGCCCTTATGGTAAAGGCAGAGCTGCGTCTGGTCCAGATGTCCGTGTCCGCTGCCCAGGGTGCTGTTTTTGAGCCAGGTGAAATCCGCGTCCTCTGCCCAGCTGGTGCGCCAGAAGAAGTTGCCCGCGTGGACGCAGTCCCACTGCAGATGGCGGGGAGCGCAGGGGATGCGCGCCGAGAAAGCCTTCCGGCCCATGGCGCCCAGCAGCCAGGCGCTGTCCATATCCAGGGCGTCGCCGGCGGCAAAGCGGTAGATGCCGCCGCCCTCCAGCAGCGCGGCGGAGCGGGCCAGGACATCCCGCACGTCGGTCACATCGCTGTCGCACTGAGGCAGCTGCAGATGGGCCGGGTCCGCGGTATAGAGCACATGGCGGCTGAGCACCCGCACTGCGCCCCAGAGCCACCCGGGCTGCCCCCGGTCATAGCCTTGGCCGGGAGAGGCGGCAGCCTCCTGGGCGTCCGACCAGACGGCGGGCTGGGCCAGGGCGCGCTGTGCTTTGGGGCACAGGGTCTGGCCGGCGGCCTGGGCGTACAGCAGGTGCAGCAGCAGCTTGGTGCAGGTGTTCAGCACCTCCACATGGTACATGGCGGACTGTTCCCAGTGGGCGCCGTCCTCCAGGATCTGGAGCTCCAGCTCCTGTTCCAGCTCGTCCCAGGCCCAGTCCTCCAGCCCGGCGGGCAGGAAAGGCCCGAACCAGGCATACCCTGCGCAGATGGCGGTGGTCTGCAGCACGCCCCAGTTGCTGAGGGTGTATTTGCCGATGTAGCGGGCGCGCATATTTTCAAACTGCTCGGCCATGCAGGCCAGCAGCCTGCGGGCTTGGCTGTCGTCCAGGACGCCCTGCGCCAGCAGGGGCAGCAGCAGCGCACACCAGTTCATGCAGCGGATGCCGGTGTCAATGGTACGGGTGGCGTCGGTGCCCTGCAGGGTGATGGGGTTCTGGTCCACCCAGTCCAGCAGGTAGTCCCGCAGGCTGTCCAGATATTTGCCCTCGCCGGTGAGCTGGGCGGCCTGCCAGAGCTTGACCAGCACATCGTGCCGGTTGAGCATGAAGATCCATTCGGGGTCTCCGTTGGGGCTGTGCAGCCACTGGCCGGGCTCCAGGGTGTAGGGGGTGGGGCAGGGCTCCATGTCCCATTTGTCCTGAAAATAGAAGGTGTGGGCCAGCAGCTGGCCGGCCTGGCGCAGCAGGGCGTTGGCTTCTTCCGGGCAGGCTGTGCGGATATAGCCGGCTGTGCCGGCAGGATCATAGCTTTGAAGAAAACGCTGGCAAAGCCCCCGCAGGGCGGTGAGATCCGGTCGTTCCATATTGTCCTCCATAGAAAAAAGCGGGGATGCTCAGCGCATCCCCGCCCAAAGGTTGGTTTGCTTGCAGATCAGGCCAGGATGCCCAGCACCGACAGCACGACGCCCACGATGATGGTCAGGATGACCAGCTTGTAGGTGGTCCACTTCTTCTTCTTGATGAGATAGAACATCAGAGCGGTGTACAGCACGGGCAGCAGCTTGGGCGCAATGGCGTCCATCATGCTCTGGATCGACACCACCGACTGCTCGCCGGTGGGCATGGTGGAGACGTATTGCAGCGCGCAGTTGATCTTGACGAAGTTGACCGCCAGACCCGAGATGACGGCGACGCCGATCATGCTGGCCACGTTGGAGATCTGGGCCATCTTCTCGGACAGGGTGGAGATGACGCTGGTGCCCAGCTTATAACCCAGATTGCCGGTGAGGAGCTTGATGATCAGCAGGGTGATGTTCATGCCCAGCCAGAAGAACAGGGGTCCCAGCATCAGACCGTCGGCGGCCAGAGACGCGCCGATGGTGCCGAACAGGGGAGCCAGGCAGAACTGGGACAGAGAGTCGCCGATGCCGGCCAGAGGGCCCATCAGGGCCATCTTGATGTTGCGGATCTCAGCGCCGGGGGTCTTGTTCTGCAGCATCACCAGGTGCAGCGAGGTGATGAAGGGGGTGAAGTGGATGTTCGAGTTGAAGAACTCGATGTTGTCCTTCAGGGCAGCCTGCAGAGCGTCATCGTCGTCCTTGTACATCTTGCGCAGGGTGGGGTAGAGCATATTGGCGTAGCCCAGGCCCTGGTAGTTGCCGTAGTTGAAGCCGTTCTGCAAAAAGTAGGAGCGCAGCGACGTTTTGACGATGTCGCCCTTGGTGATCTGATAATTAGATGCCATCTTCGAATTCAACCTCCGATTCTTCCTCTTTGTTGGAGCTGCCGCTGTGCCAGAAAACGATCAGCGCAACGCAGGCGGCCAGGAACGTGACGCCCATGGTGGGCAGGCCCAGGTATGCAATGGCGATGTAGCCCAGCAGCACGAAGGGGATCAGCTCCTTCTTGGCCATGACGTTCAGGATCATGGCAAAGCCGATGGCGGGCAGCATCTGGCCGGCGACGCTCAGGCCGGCGTTCAGCCAGTCGGGGATCAGGTTGATGACAGCCCCCAGGCCCTCGGCGCTGAAGGCGGCGGCAAAGCCGATGATGAAGCCCACGATGGCAAAGACCGCGACGGTGGCGTTGGCGGCAATGCGGAACAGGGTGAAATTCTTGTTGTCCAGCGCCTTGATGGCGGTGCCGGTCAGGGTGGTGGCAAAGGTGTAAGTAGCGGTGATGACGAACTGGAAGGCCACGGCGAAGGGGATGCTCAGAGCCAGCGCGGTGTTGACGTCAACGCCGGCGGTGATGCACATGATGGCGCCCACGATGCCAGGGCCCATGTGGTTGGGGGGCACCGAGCCTCCCTGGGAGACGCCGTAGCCCATGAAGGCCAGCTCACCCACGGCGCCCATGGCCAGGCCGTTGATGGGGTCGCCCAGGATGATGCCCACGCCGGTGGCCATCACCAGGCAGCGGTTGGTGTAGATGCCCAGCAGGTTGCCGGCCAGGCAGACGGCGGTCCACAGACCGATCAAAAGACATTGTACAATGCTGATTTCCACAAAAGGTTCCTCCCTTACAGATACTGGTTCAGATCGACCTGCTTGCCGCCGTCGTCGCCGGCTGCGGTGGTCTGGGTATTGAAGGTGATGCCGTACTGGTCACGCAGCGTCCGCAGGGCTTCCTTGTCCTCGGGACCCAGAGCGATGTACTTGCTGATCTCCTCCTTGCCGGGCGCGTGGTGGATGTTGCCCACGTTGATCTCCTTGGCAGGCACGCCGCCGGCCACCAGCTTCAGAGCATCCGCAGGGCTCTTGCAGACCAGGAAGATGACCTGCTTGGGCGAAGCCTTGTGGATGATGTCGCAGGTGTGCTGGATCGAGAAGAAGCGCATGGCGATGGTCTTGGGGACCACGGCCTTCATCAGCTGCTGCTGCATCGGATCTGCCGCGGCAGAATCGTTTGCAACGATCACGGTGTTGCAGCCAAGGGCTTTGATCCAAAGCTGCCCCTGCCCATGGATCAGGCGCTCGTCGATACGGAATGCGACAATGTTGGGTGTCATGACGATTGTTCCTCCTTCATCATAAATCTATTTATACCGGGGACCGCACAGCGGCTCACCAGTACAAATCCCAATCCTTCCAGAACCGGACCAGGGCTTCCATATAATAGTAGTCGCCCCAGATGTTGCCCTCGTCCACGCCCTTGCCGCTGTGCCAGGAGTAAACGCCGTGGTACAGCACAGGGTTGCCGGGGGCAGCCTCATGGCCCTGGTAATTCTGGATCAGAGAGCGCAGGATGCGGTGGGCGGCGTGCTTGTAGGTGTCCTTTTCGGGGTCCACCTCCGGCAGGTATTTGCCCATCTCGTGCATCCCGCATACCGCGATGGCGGCGGCGGAAGAATCCCGCGACTGTCCCGAGCCGTCGCCGAAGATCAGGTCCCAATAGCAGACGTCGTCCTCCGGCAGGCGGTTGAGGAAATAGTTGGTCATCCCCTCGTACAGGTTGATGGATGCGGGGTTGTGGTTCTGGATGTAGTTGAGGGGGATGCCGTAGATGCCCCAGGCCTGTCCGCGGGCCCAGGCGGAATCGTCGCTGTACCCCTGCCGGGTGGCGCCCCGCAGCGGCTCGCCGGTCTTGGCGTCAAAGTAATAGGTGTGGAACGCCGACGCATCGTCCCGGATGACGTAGTTGGCCGCCTTTTCAAAGTGCTTGTCGGCCGCCTGGGCGTACTTGGCATCGCCGGTGATCCGGGTGGCCCAGTACAGCAGAGGGATGTTCATAAAGCAGTCGATGATCAGACGGTAGTTGTCCTGGGCGCCCACAGCGCCCCAGGCCTGGATGAAGCCGTCCCGGGGGTTGTAGCGCTCCATCAGCTTGTCCGCAGCCAGGATGCCGGCCCGCTTGCCCTTTTCCGAGCCCACCAGCTTGTAGCCGGCCACACAGGAGGGCGAATACAAAAAGCCCAGGTCGTGGTGGTCCAGCTCGATGCGGTTCTCCACCCGGTGCAGGAAGGAGTCGATGTTCTCCTCGGCCCGCACCCGGAACGCCTCGTCCCCGGTGTACTCATAGCACAGCCACAGCAGGCCGGTCCAGAAGCCGTCGGTCCACTCGATGTTCTCGATGATGGGGTATTTCAGGCCCTTGGTGGCCGACCAGGGGAACTTTTTGCCAAAGTATTCCATGTTGGCCCGGGTCTGCCGGACCACATAGTCCATGGCCTGCTCCACCTCGGCTTTGGTCAGCAGGGGGGTGGACAGGTACTTGTCACGGAACCGGATGGGTTCCACAGCGATCTTTTTGATCATGATGTTCTCCTTTGTGCACAGGGCGTCAGATGCCGTCCTCGAACGCGGCGGTTTCGACCTCCTCCTCCCCGGCGCCCAGAGCGTCCAGGTCCACAAAGCCCTCGGTGCCGGTCTGGATCACGTCGGCGGTCAGCTCGTCCAGGTCCATGTCGCCGCTGGAGAAAGCGGCCTCCACCACGGCGGGCATATTGGCGCCTGCCACCACCCGCATCCGCTTGCCGGTATACACGGCTTTGATCTCGGCAGCCGTGCGGAAGGGGGTGCCCCCGGCCAGGTCGGTCAGGACCAGGATCTCCTCCTGCTCCATCCCGTCCAGGGCCGCAAGCATCCTGGCCTTCAGCTCGTCGGTGCTCATGCCCTCCACAAAGTCTACGGCGGTCACGTTGCCGGGATTGCCGGCTACCAGGTTGACCGCGCTGAGCACGCCGCTGGGAAAGCCGCCGTGCCCTGCAATCAAGATTCCTACCATGTTATTTCTCCTTCTCCATACTTATTTCCACCTGCGGCCGTCCGGGGGGTGGACCCCGCCCGTCCACAGGAGGTAAAACGTTTTCGAAAAAAAGAACAACCACGCGACGGTTTTTCTTTTGGACACAGATTGTTTACAGATCATACAAATCTAATCCATCACGACTATAATTATGCACAGTTTTTTTCTGATTTTCAATAGGTTTTGAGCGTTTGTTACAAATTCGGCGTATTGTATAAGAATATGGGGAGGTTTGTAGAATAAATAGCAAAGAACGACAAGGGGCGCGGAAGGAATTTCGGAAAATTCTAGAGTTTGTGCACAAATTCAGGACGGAATTTTGGATGAAATGACGGTAGAGGCGGAAGAAAGAAACGTGCGGTTTGTCAATTCTGACCGAATGGGCAGCGGTTTCCGGGCATAAAAAACGAGAGGTTCCCCAAAAGGGAGCCTCCCGGTCGTTGGGTGGATCGCTTTTTACTTGTTCTTGCTGCGGGCCTTCATCCGCTGCTCGTGGTTCAGGATTTGGTGGTTTTTGTGGCCCACACTGACGTTGTTTTTCCGGACCTGGACCTCTTTCCTGTGCGGGAAGATGAGGGCCGGCTGTATGCTCCCGGCATCGGGGACGACACCGCCAACCTGGTTAATCTGCTGCTGACAGCCTGCTGCCTGATTGCCTGACAGGTGCCGTTGCGTAGCCAACGCCTGCGAAGAGGGCCTGGGCAACCTGGATGGGACCAAGGTCCTTTTTGCTGCCTGCGACACCTGCGTCCGCGGCTACTACTCCTTTGACATGTATATGCCGTCCTGCTGCACATGGGCGGAGGGCTTTTGGTGGTACCGCATCATCTGCCGGACCGCCGGCAGACATTTCTACCAAGACGTTGGCAAGCCTGGCGCCATCCGGCTGCCCTGCGGCCTGGCTCTGGCCCTCAGCCTGATGCTATTGAAGACTGAACTGGGCACAAGCACCCGAACCGTATACTGTTTAAGATGATGCAGGTTTCGAAATAGAGCTGATTGACCTTGGTAGATTATGCACAGCAGAAATGGCACAGCTCCTGTTTGATTCGGGATATGGTTTTGATTGTAAGATTGTCCCGAGCGTTAGGATCAATAAGAATGAAAACGGCCTTATATCCATAAGGACAGTTTTTAAGGCTGTCAAAATGCAAAGTACAACAAATTTCAAAGGGTATTCAGCGAAATATGATCTATTGATGGCCTTTATCCTATATATCCATAAAACGAATCAGTATTGGGATTTGTATGAGATGTAAAGTTTCGTAGGACAACCTAATAGAGCCGTAGCGTCTGACGCTGCGGCATTTCTTGTATGATCGTTGCGATGGAAGCAGGAAGCGTGGGCAGAAGGTATCTTTATCTGAGGGAAACATTTGTCTCCCATTTGCTGACGGCCGGAGCTGAAACGCCCAGCTGTGCGGCCAGCTGTTCCTGTGTGAGCCCTTTGGCTTTGCGCAGAGCGGCAATGTGCGCACCGATCTCTTTCTTTGTAGGTTCCATGGTTTTGTTCCTGCCTTTCTGTTCCAGCGCCGCGGCTTTGCTGTGGCTTTATTGTAGCATTCCCACCCCGCCGCCGCAAGCGAGGCGTGGTTAAGTGTTGGGCAGAAAAAGTTAACCGGTAGGAAGGTTGCAAAAAATCAGGGAGGGCAATGGAGATACAATCCTGCGCTATCCGCAGCAGTGCCGGGCAGAACTGAAAATTTTGTCTTACATAGGCTGCCGTACAGCGCATAAAAGGTCCGGCCACGCATTTGCAGAGGTCCCAGGAAAAACAAAAACCGCTGCAAACCAACACAACAGTTTGCAGCGGAAAACGTTGGCGTCCTCGGGCAGATTCGAACTGCCGGCCCCTCG
>ERZ1090878.1167-NODE-1172-length-12737-cov-4.630736_pt1 | contig 12737 bp, 8 predicted proteins | sample MGYA00478473_ERZ1090878 | MGnify/ENA primary metagenome ERZ1090878 (study PRJEB33644, sample SAMEA5815720) | chicken gut metagenome | biome: Chicken; feature: Gastrointestinal Tract; material: Caecum | place: Ireland | collected 2019-01-01 | study: A study of the... | reverse complement strand
TTATGGCGGGGCAGGAACGCGGCGACTATACAGAGGCAGTTGCGGTTATGCTGTTCTATCAGGTGGGCGAGTGGTTTCAAAGCTATGCGGTAGGAAAAAGCCGCAGGAATATCAGTGAGTTGATGGATATCCGTCCAGATTACGCAAATATTGAATCGGACGGCAGGCTTAACAAGGTAGATCCGGATGAGGTGGAGATTGGCTCTACGATTGTGGTACAGCCCGGTGAGAAAGTGCCCATTGACGGGATTGTCCTTAGCGGGACTTCCATGTTAAACACAAGCGCCCTGACCGGGGAGAGCATGCCCAGAGAAACGGCTAAAGGCGATGAAATCTTAAGCGGATGTATCAATATGACAGGCGTACTGAAGATCCGCACGACAAAAGAATTTGGGGAATCTACGGTGTCTAGGATACTGGATCTGGTGGAGAACGCAAGTTCCAGAAAATCAAAATCCGAAGAGTTTATCACAAAGTTTGCCCGTATCATCCTCTGTCGCGGAGGGTACACCCCTGTTGCGCTTGCTGCGATTCCTCCTCTTGTGCGGCTGGTGGGGATGGGTGGTGCGGCGGCGGGCGGGCCATGGGTGGAAAGGGCGCTTACATTCCTTGTCATAAGCTGTCCGTGCGCCCTTGTGATCAGCATTCCGTTAAGTTTTTTCGCGGGCATTGGCGGCGCCAGCAACGCGGGCGTACTTATCAAAGGTTCCAATTATATGGAGACCCTTGCCCAGACCAAATATGTTGTGTTTGATAAGACAGGGACGCTGACTCAAGGAGTTTTTGAGGTAGATGCGGTTCATCACAGCAAGATGGAGGAACAGCGGCTCTTGGAGTATGCGGCTCTCGCGGAGAGCGCTTCGTCCCATCCTATCAGCAGGAGTTTGCAGCGCGCTTACGGAAAAGAATTAGACCGGACCCGTGTGACGGATATTGAAGAGATCAGCGGGAACGGAGTGACTGCAAAGGTGGACGGTACTTTTGTGGCAGCAGGCAATGATAAGCTGATGCGAAAGCTTGGCGTCCCGTATATTGACTGCCACCGGGCAGGAACGATCATCCATATGGCGATCGATGGAGAATATGCCGGGCATATCGTGATTTCAGATGTAATCAAACCTCACGCGGAGGAAGCGGTGAAAGCCCTGAAACACTCTGGCGTGGAACGCACAGTCATGCTCACTGGCGATACGGAGAAAGTGGCGGAGCATGTGGCAAAGCAGCTGAATATTGATCGATGTACAGTGGGCTGCTCCCGGAGGATAAGGTGGCAAAGGTAGAGGAACTTCTGGAACAGAAGCCGGAGAAGGCAAAGCTTGCATTTGTGGGAGCCGGGATTAACGACGCGCCGGTACTTTCCCGGGCGGATATCGGTATCGCGATGGGCGCCATGGGCTCGGACGCGGCAATCGAGGCGGCGGATGTGGTTCTCATGGATGACGATCCACTCAAGATTGTGAAGGCGATCCGTATCTCAAGAAAATGCCTGCGTATTGTGTACCAGAATATTTGGTTCTCCATTGGCATCAAGATTATCTTCCTGTTATTAGGCGCGGTCGGTATTGCGAATATGTGGATGGCGATTTTCGCAGATGTAGGGGTAATGATTATCGCGGTGCTAAATGCCATACGCGCGTTGTTTGTAAAAAAACTGTGAAAAGGGACAGGGTAAAACTTGATTGGGGACGTAGTAAAATCGCATTTTACTACGTCCCCAATCACAAAGGTCTTGACGAACTGGCATTTTCTTCTTATAATTACCTTTGTATAAATTTCAATAGCAAAGGCAATGACGGAGACAGTAGGAGCTGAGCGAACGTCACAGCGAACCGGAGATGGTGTGAGTCCGGTATCAGTAGACAGCATCCAAACATCACTTCTGAGCTGCGGCATCTGAAACAATGTCAAGGAATATGCGGAGTAAGTGCTGACGTAAGTCCCGCGTTAGAGGATACCATATGCGGACGCAGAGGCGTCCAAGTATGATGTAACAGGTGGTAAAACGAGAGGATATCAGGCTTTCGTCCTATTACAGGACGAAAGCCTTTCTTTATCTGTGGCAGGGAGGAGCGTCCCGCCTGCCGCCTCCGTTTAAACCGTGTATTTTGCGGTCTTATGCGACGCTGTGTTCCGTCCCAAGCAAGAGCGTGTCCGTCGGCGAGACATCGCTGTGCTAGAACAACTACAGAAAGGAAGAAAAAAATGTATAAAAAAGTTCCCACTGATATGGATTTTGTCTCTCGGGAAAAAGAAGTCGAAAAGTTCTGGGATGACAACCACATTTTTGAGAAGAGTATGAAAGAGCGGGAAGGATGTCCGGATTACATCTTTTACGACGGGCCACCGACGGCTAACGGAAAGCCCCACATCGGTCATGTGCTGACCCGCGTAATCAAGGATATGATCCCGAGATACCGCACGATGAAAGGAAATATGGTGCCCAGAAAAGCAGGATGGGATACACATGGACTCCCGGTGGAGCTTGAAGTGGAGAAGATGTTGGGCCTGGACGGTAAGGAGCAGATCGAAGAGTACGGGCTTGAGCCGTTCATCGACAAATGTAAGGAAAGCGTATGGAAATATAAAGGTATGTGGGAGGATTTTTCCGGTACGGTTGGTTTTTGGGCGGACATGGAGAATCCTTATGTCACCTACCACAACAGTTTTATTGAATCGGAATGGTGGGCATTAAAACAGATCTGGGACAAAGGGCTGCTTTACAAGGGATTTAAGATTGTTCCCTACTGCCCGCGATGCGGCACGCCGCTGTCCGCTCAGGAAGTGGCGCAGGGTTACAAAGATGTAAAAGAGCGTTCTGCCATCGTAAGATTCAAGCTTGTGGACGAGGACGCCTATGTTCTTGCATGGACGACGACTCCGTGGACCCTTCCGTCGAATCTGGCGCTTTGCGTGCATCCTAAGGAGGATTACGCTAAGGTAAAGGCGGCGGACGGAAATGTGTATTACATGGCGTGCGCCCTTTTGGACACAGTGCTTGGCAGGCTTGCGGAAGAAGGAAAGCCGGCATATGAGATCCTTGAGACATACAAAGGGAAACAGCTGGAAGGCAAAGAATATGAACCTCTTTTCCAGTGTGCGGCGGATGCTGCTGCAAAGCAGAAGAAGAAAGCATTTTATGTGGTGTGCGACGAGTATGTCACATTGACAGACGGTACGGGAGTGGTACACATTGCGCCGGCGTTCGGTGAGGATGACGCGAACGTGGGAAGAAAGTATGACCTGCCTTTTGTACAGCTCGTGGATGAAAAAGGAAATATGGCGGAGAGTACGCCGTTTGCGGGCCTGTTCGTGAAGAAGGCAGATCCGGAAGTATTAAAAGATCTGAACGCGCGGGGCCTTCTTTATGACGCGCCGAAGTTCGAGCACAGTTATCCCCATTGCTGGAGGTGCGACACTCCGCTGATCTATTATGCCCGTGAGTCGTGGTTCATTAAGATGACGGCAGTGCGCGACGATCTGATTGCCAACAACAATACGATCAACTGGATTCCGGAGAGTATCGGAAAAGGGCGTTTCGGCGACTGGATCGAAAATGTTCAGGATTGGGGGATCAGCCGTAACCGTTACTGGGGAACACCGCTGAATATCTGGGAGTGTGAGTGCGGGCACATGCACTCTGTCGGAAGCATTGCCCAGCTTAAGGAAATGTCTGATAACTGCCCAGATGATATCGAACTGCACCGGCCGTATATCGATGCGGTGACAATCAAGTGCCCGAAGTGCGGCAAGGAGATGCGCCGTGTGCCTGAGGTGATCGACTGCTGGTTTGACAGCGGGGCAATGCCTTTCGCACAGCACCACTATCCTTTTGAGAACAAAGAATTATTTGAAAAACAGTTCCCGGCAGACTTTATTTCAGAGGCAGTTGACCAGACAAGAGGATGGTTCTATTCCCTGCTGGCGGTTTCCACGCTTATTTTCAATAAAGCGCCGTACAAGAACGTTATTGTCCTTGGACACGTTCAGGACGAGAACGGGCAGAAGATGAGCAAGTCAAAAGGAAACGCAGTGGATCCTTTCGATGCCCTTGAGACTTACGGGGCGGATGCCATCCGCTGGTACTTCTACGTCAACAGCGCTCCGTGGCTGCCGAACCGTTTCCATGGGAAAGCGGTCGTGGAAGGACAAAGGAAGTTCATGGGAACACTTTGGAACACCTATGCATTCTTCGTGCTTTACGCGAATATCGACAACTTTGACGCCACAAAATATACATTGGAATATGATAAACTTTCCGTGATGGATAAATGGCTTCTCTCTAAGATGAATACCATGGTGAAAGAAGTGGACAGCAATCTGGATCATTACCGTATTCCAGAGGCGGCGCGCGCACTTCAAGAATTTGTAGACGACATGAGTAACTGGTATGTCAGAAGAAGCCGCGGGCGCTTCTGGGCAAAAGGGATGGAACAGGATAAGATTAACGCTTATATGACGCTTTATACTGCTCTAGTGACGGTATCCAAAGCGGCGGCGCCCATGATCCCCTTTATGACAGAGGAGATCTACCAGAACCTCGTGTGCAGCATCGACGCATCTGCGCCAGAGAGCATTCACCTGTGTCTGTTCCCAGAGGTAAACGACGAGCAGATCGACACAGAGCTGGAGGAAAGCATGGACCACGTGCTCAAGCTTGTCGTGATGGGACGCGCCTGCAGAAATGCGTCAAATATCAAGAACCGCCAGCCCATCGGCCAGATGTTCGTGAAAGCGCCATTTGTTCTGTCTGAGTTCTATTTGGATATTGTGGCAGATGAGCTGAATGTGAAGAAAATAAAATTCACCGACGATGTAAGAGACTTTACTTCCTATACATTCAAACCGCAGCTAAAGACAGTCGGACCCAAATATGGTAAAATGTTAGGCGGCATCAAAGCAGCCCTCGACAGTATGGACGGCAATGCAGCGATGGACGAGGTCAATGAGACAGGCTCCTTGAAGCTGGATGTAAACGGACAAGAGATCACACTGTTCAAAGAAGATCTGCTGATCGACACTGCACAGATGGAAGGCTATGTGTCTGAAAATGACAACGGAATCACAGTTGTTCTGGATACAAACCTGACAGAGGAACTCCTTGAGGAAGGCTTCGTCCGCGAGATCATCAGCAAAGTGCAGACAATGAGAAAAGAGGCTGATTTTGAGGTTATGGACCGCATCCGCGTGACATATAACGGAACAGAGAAAGCAGAAAGCATCTTTGGAAAATATGCGGCTCAGATCGCCGGAGAAGTGCTGGCAGACGAAGTTGTGAAAGCAGAGCCTGCCGGATATGTGAAAGAATGGAAGATCAACGGCGAAGCTGTTACAATGGGTGTGGAAAAGGAAGGAAAATAAAGATGTTCAGCAAAAGATTAGAAAAAGAAACTTTTAAACAGACCGTAAAAGAAAACGTGAAAACTCTGTACCGGAAGACTGTTGAGGAGGCGACTCCCCAGCAGATCTTTCAAGCGGTTTCTTACGCGGTCAAAGACGTCATTTTTGACGACTGGTTCGCAACACAAAAAGCATACGATGAAGCGGACGCTAAGACAGTCTACTATATGTCTATGGAGTTCTTGATGGGACGTGCGCTCGGCAATAACCTTATCAATATGACAGCTTACAAAGACGTGAAAGAAGCTCTTGGGGAGATGGGGATAGACTTGAATGTAATCGAGGATCAGGAGCCCGACGCGGCGCTCGGAAACGGCGGACTGGGACGTCTGGCTGCCTGCTTCCTTGATTCTCTTGCGACTTTGAACTATCCGGCATACGGATGCGGGATCCGCTACCACTATGGGATGTTTAAGCAGAAGATTGAGGACGGGTATCAGGTGGAAGTGCCGGATAACTGGCTTAAGGAAGGCAATCCTTTCGAGCTGCGCAGAGAAGAGTATGCAAAAGAGGTACGGTTCGGCGGAAATATTCGTTTTGAAAAAGATCCGGAGACAGGTAAGGACATTTTCATTCAGGAGAACTACGAGTCTGTTCTGGCAATCCCGTATGATATGCCCATCGTAGGCTACGGAAACCATGTGGTAAACACCCTTCGTGTGTGGGACGCTAAGGCGATCACGGACTTTAAGCTGGATGAGTTTGACCGGGGAAATTACCATAAAGCAGTAGAGCAGGAGAATCTTGCAAAGCTGATCGTCGATGTTCTTTATCCCAATGATAATCACTATTCTGGTAAGGAACTCCGTCTGAAACAGCAATATTTCTTTATCTCTGCCAGCCTTCAGGCTCTGCTTGCAAAATATAAGAAGAAGCACAGAGACCTTAGAAAGCTTCATGAGAAAGTCGTGATTCAGATGAACGACACCCATCCCACGGTTGCGGTTCCGGAACTCATGCGTCTGCTCATCGACCAGGAAGGATTAAACTGGGATGAGGCGTGGGATGTGACGACAAAGACATGCGCTTATACGAATCACACGATCATGGCGGAGGCTCTTGAGAAATGGCCGATCGACCTGTTCTCCAAGCTTCTGCCGCGCATTTATCAGATTGTGCAGGAGATCGACCGGCGCTTCCTTATCAAAGTCCGCGAGATGTACCCGGGCGATGAAAATAAGGTAAAAAAGATGGCGATTCTCATGGACGGGCAGGTGCGCATGGCAAATATGGCTATCATCGCGGGATTTTCAGTAAACGGTGTGGCAAAGCTTCACACAGAGATCCTGAAAAATCAGGAGCTGAAAGATTTCTATCAGATGATGCCGGAAAAGTTTAACAACAAGACTAACGGTATCACTCAGAGACGTTTTCTTGCGCATGGGAACCCGTTGCTGGCGGATTGGATTACAGCAAAGATTGGAGACGGATGGATTACAGACCTGTCTAAGATCGCGAACTTAAAGCCATATGTCAATGATGAGAACGCAAGGCGTGAGTTCATGAAAATCAAGTATGAAAATAAAGTCCGCTTGGCAAAATATATTAAGAAACACAATGGAATCGATGTTGACCCGCGTTCTATCTTCGATGTTCAGGTAAAACGGCTCCATGAGTACAAGAGACAGTTCCTTAATGTCCTGCACATTATGTATCTGTACAACCAGATCAAAGAGCATCCGGAGATGAGCTTCTATCCGAGGACATTTATCTTCGGGGCAAAAGCGGCGGCCGGATACCTGCGGGCGAAAGAGACGATTAAGCTTATTAACTCTGTCGCTGATGTGGTGAATAATGACCGCAGCATCAATGGAAAGCTAAAAGTTGTATTTATTGAGGACTACCGTGTGTCTAATGCGGAGATCATCTTTGCGGCAGCTGACGTCAGTGAACAGATTTCCACAGCTTCCAAAGAGGCGTCCGGCACAGGCAATATGAAGTTTATGCTAAACGGCGCGCCGACGCTGGGAACAATGGACGGCGCAAATGTTGAGATCGTCCAGGAAGTTGGAGAGGAGAACGCATTTATCTTCGGACTTAGCTCTGAGGAGGTTATCAATTATGAGAACAACGGCGGATACAATCCGACAGACATCTACTTTAATGATTGGGAGTTAAAACGTGTGGTGGATCAGCTCATGGACGGCACATACTCTCACGGCGACCACAATATGTACAAGAATCTTTATAACTCTTTGCTTAATACACAGTGCACGGACAGGGCGGACACATATTTTATTCTCAAGGATTTCCGCTCTTATGCCGAGGCACAGAAGAAAGTGGAGGAGGCATACAGAGACCAGCAGAGATGGTCTAAGATGGCGATGCTTAACACGGCTTGCAGCGGAAAGTTCTCATCTGATAGAACCATTGAAGAGTACGTAGACGATATTTGGAAACTAGAGAAGGTTACGGTACCGTCAGGAGAAGAAGATTAAAAGAACAGGAGGAAGAGCTATGGATTTTGATTACAATTATGGATACAGTTATGGCTATGATCCGTTAGGCAGCAATTTTGAAAATGCGGTTGTTACAATGCTTTTTTCTATTTATCTTATTGTGCTTACGGCAGTGCTCATCTTTGCTCTGGTAAGTTATATTTTCCGCGCGGTGGGCCTTTATACCATTGGGAAACGGATGGGCAGGAAATATCCGTGGCTTGCGTTTATCCCCTTTGCCCGGAGTTATTTCCAAGGTGAACTTGCAGGCGAAATTGTACTGAAGAATAAGACGATTAAAAATCCGGGAATCTGGAATCTGGTGATTCCGATTATCGGAGGAGTGTCTTCTGGAATCTTCCTGATAGTTTTTATGCTTGTTGGAGGCTTTGGCGTCATGGCAGGAGGAAGGAGGAGCGCTGATTTTATTTTGATATGGATGCTTCTGATGTATGTTATCTATATCTTACTGCTTATTGCGGTCAACGTGGTAAGAACTATACTGCTGGTTCTAATCAATAAGCAGATTCTTGAGCAATTCACTTCGGAGAATATGGCGCTTGTGCACTCCGTGGTATCGCAGTTTGTTCCTCTTTATGAGGCATTCTGCTTCTTTGCAATGAGGAATAAGAACTTCAGGGAGGGGAAGGAGCCTGTACTGACTCCCCCTCCGGCGCCAATACCGCCAGTTCCCCCAGTACATCCAGCAGGAGAGCCGGACAGACCTGTACCGCCGGTTCCTCCAGTACACCCGGATAGACCTGTGCCGCCGGTTTCCCTGGTACACTCGGCAGAAGAGCAGGATAGTGAGGGAGATCCCGGGAAAACAGAATAAGCTTTTTACGCCCTCCATATAATACAATATGGAGGGCTGTTTTATGAGACGATATACTGTTAAGCAGAAATTAAAGTCCGCGGCTGCTTTCCTCATTATTCTGATCTTTTTGCCGTATGTTGTTTCTGTGTTTGTAAACGGCGTAGATGTCACAGGGAATAATAGCGGCAGCCCTTTTTATGTTAGGGTAAGAGTGCCGGATAACGAAGAGGCGGATGGAGTGGGCGAGGTCGAGTGGACGGAATATCTGGCGGGAATACTGGCGGAAGAGATGCCAAAAGACAGTGAGGAGGAAGCGTTGAAAGCGCAGGCTGTCCTCATCCGCACACAGATATACCGGGAGCTGGAAGAGTCAGAGGACAAGGTCCTTGAGGAAAATTATTTGACGGCAGAGGAATTGCGTAAAAGGTGGGGCGCAGAAGAATTTGATACGGCTTATAAAAAGTATGTCCGCGCGATAGAGGAAACAGACGACACTGTGTTATTGTATGGCGATACATATGCGTGGACACCTTTTCACCAGTCTAGCGCCGGGATGACCCGGAGTGCCGCGGAAGCTATGGGGACAGACCAATATCCATATGTGGCGGTGAGAGAGTGTCCTTTTGATAAAAAAGCAGAGGATGAGATACAGGTATTCACATTTACGTGCAGTGAGATTCAGAAGCTGTGCAGGGATTTCCTCGTAGCTGTGGCAGACGGAGACAGGGCGGCAATGGGGTATTCTTTTGAAGATTTTGAGATCACAAAATATGATTCGGCAGGCTATGTCAGTGAGATGAGGATTGGGGAAACAGTCTGTACAGGCGATCAGTTCCGGGATGCGCTTTCTCTTCCTTCGGGCGCGTTTTCATTTAGCGAAGCAGAGACGGCAGACAGCGGAGATGAGAATGCGGTGAAGATTACGACTACGGGAAAAGGACACGGTCTGGGAATGAGCTTGTGGACAGCCCGTCAGATGGCGGCGGAGGGAAAGACGTATGAAGAGATATTATCCTTTTTCTTTGAGGGTACGGAACTCCGCAAAGATATTCAGGAGACGGAACTGTTCTGATGGATAAAAGGGAGGATATGCAGCCGTACATTTACCGTATATATTACTGAATAATACAATCTGTTTCTGGCAAAAATATAGCCAGAGGTGATGATAATGAATAAAAATGAAAAACCTTCCTTGTTAAAAGGAAAGGGTGCCGCAGTTGGCATTGTGATCTGTTTTGTTGCTGTGATCGCGCTGGTAGGGGCTTACACCTTCAGCAATTATAAGAAAGACATGAACGAACAGATGGCGAAAGCCGAGGAGCAGGCACAACAGCTTACAGAAGACGAAACAGAGGAGACGACGGCGGATGATATCGTTCTTCCGGAAGCGGATGATGAGACGGATAGTACAGAAGATGAGGTTCAAAGCGCGGAGCAGGATGACGGAGAAATAGACAATGGAGCCTCCGGGGAGCAGGCGACAGCGGGAACAGATACATCAGGCGTATGGTTTACGGAAGAGAGTACTCTTACATGGCCTGCGAGCGGTGCTGTGATCATGGGATACAATATGGACCAGACTGTATTTTTCCAGACGTTAGAGCAGTACAAGTATAATCCTGCAATGATTATCTCTGGGGAGGTAGGGGAGAGCATCAATGCTTCCGCAGCCGGAATTGTCACAGATATTGAGGAGACAGCACAGACTGGAACGACGGTTACACTTGATATGGGAAATGGATATAGCGCAGTGTATGGCCAGCTTGCGGATGTGGGACTGTCTATCGGAGATTATATCAATGCAGGGGAGACAATAGGAACGCTAAAAGAACCAACGAAATATTACAGTGTGGAAGGACCGAACCTGTATTTTCAGGTACTCAAAGATGGGGAACCTGTGGATCCTATGAATTTTATGGAGTAGTTCTCAAAGCGTGTAAAATACAGCTTTCTTATAACAAAGCTGTATTTTGCACCGCCCCGTTGTTTTTGCTTTCTCCTTTTGATAGAATACTTTTAGCATGACAAAGAGAAAAGGTGGCGCCATGAATTATACATATATTGTTCAATGCGGGGATGGATCGTTGTATACTGGATGGACAAATAATATTGAGAAACGAATAAGTGATCATAATAATGGAAAAGGAGCTAAATATACAAAAACACGTCTTCCGGTTGCGCTTGTATACTATGAGGAGTTCAGCACAAAGGAAGAGGCAATGCGCAGGGAGTGGGAGATTAAGCAAATGAGCAGAAAAGAGAAGAAGAGGCTCGTTCTTCGTCAGACTCCGGAAACAGATCAAGTTGGAGAAAAAGACAGAAGAGAAGAAAAGAAAGATTGAAACAACTGCGCCGGAGAGATATAATGAAAAGAAAAAGACGAGGTGTAAGTATGCGTAAATTTATCGGAGTAGATCTTGGGGGAACGAATATCCGCGCGGCAGTTGTACAAGAAGATGGAAAGATTCTGTGCATGAAGAAGTCGGAAAGTCATCCTGAGAGGGGGGCGGAGCCTGTTATGCAGACGATGATCGACCTGATTGAAACCCTGGACGGATACGAGGAGTGCGAAGGCATTGGGATGGGCATACCCGGACCGATCGACACGGTCAATGGAAAGATCATTGTGTCAACAAACCTTCCGAAGCTGATCGGCTTTCCGATCGCAGAGTATATCGGAAATCATTTTAAAAAGCCAACATACATGGATAATGACGTGAAGGTTGCAGCCCTCGGCGAAGCGGTTCTCGGCGGCGGAAAAGGATATCCGATCGTTTATTATGTGACGATCTCTACAGGTATTGGCGGCGCCCTTGTCATTGATCAGAAGGTGATCAGCGGTCAGAACGGGCATGCGGGTGAGATCGGAAATATCTGTATTGACCGCAACAGAGAGAAATATAACATTCTTAATGTGGGCGCGGTAGAAAATGAGGCGAGCGGCACGGCGATTACAAGAAAAGGGCGCGAAGTGTTTGGCGAGCGGATCACCAATGCCGGCGATGTATTTGAACTGGCGAGAAAAGGCGACGAGAAAGCGCTGAAGATCGTGGACGACATGGCATATGATCTTGCCATGATGTTCTGCGCCATTGGTCATATTGTAGATCCGCATGTGTTCGTTGTAGGCGGCGGTGTTATGAAGGGCAAAGATGTGTTCTTTGAAAAGATGGAGAAATACTATCGCGATATGATTCATGTGGGAATGCAGCCGGTGGTATTTAAACAGGCTGTTCTGGAGGAGCCGGGCATTATGGGCGCAGCAATGCTTCCGATGACGCAAAATACATCTTTCTAACATAGATAGTATACGTTCCCGGGGCGTCTCCTATCGCAAAACCGTTCCGCTCTACTTCAAAGATTTGGGCGGATGTAACAATATGGGCTGATGTTCGACCAGAGGGTCTCCATCAGCCCATATTTAACATCCGGCTCAAATGCTTTTCAGAACGCTCTCACTTAAAGTTTTGCTCACTGGAGCCCCCCTTGGAACTTCTCTACTCATATCAGAAAATCTGTATCTTGCAGCTTCCGGTAACGTGTAGCAATCAGAAGAACCTGCCATCTGAGGTACTCATGCAAATACATCTTTTTATATAGATGAATAACCAAGTGTATATCAAAATTTCCCTTTTCGGAAAACAAAATATCCGCAGGTCTATGTTGCGTGAGCGGCAAGTAGAGCGCAGCGGCCCCGAAGCCGCGATGCAATCATAGACTGCGGATATTGTATGTTATGGAAAATGAAGTTTAAAATACAAGTTGTTTATCTATGTCAAAAAGATGTATTTTGCAGCAGCATCATTTTGTTTAATAGTTTTCGGCCTTTCTTTCGAAGTAAGCTCTTGGGTGAGCGCATACCGGGCAGATTTCCGGAGCCTCGTCCCCATCGTAGATGTAACCGCAGTTACCGCACTTCCATCCAAGAGGAGCCTCGTCCTTGAATGTCTTGCCTGCCTTGTAGTGATCCAGAAGTCTCTGATAACGTTTTTCGTGAGAAGCTTCTACCTGAGCTACGCCTCGGAACTTAGCCGCCAGTTCTGTAAAGCCTTCCTCTTCGGCTTCCTCAGCCATTCTCTTATACA
>ERZ1090878.1166-NODE-1171-length-12739-cov-4.828997_pt1 | contig 12739 bp, 12 predicted proteins | sample MGYA00478473_ERZ1090878 | MGnify/ENA primary metagenome ERZ1090878 (study PRJEB33644, sample SAMEA5815720) | chicken gut metagenome | biome: Chicken; feature: Gastrointestinal Tract; material: Caecum | place: Ireland | collected 2019-01-01 | study: A study of... | reverse complement strand
ATGCAATGACCACTGCGGATTCTGTACTTGTCCCGATTCAGTGCGAATATTATGCGCTGGAGGGACTGTCTCAGCTGATGCACACGATCGATCTGGTACAGGAGCGGCTGAATTCATCGCTGGAAATCGAAGGGGTCGTCTTTACAATGTATGACGCCCGGAGAAATCTGTCTCTGCAGGTAGTGGAAAACGTAAAGAACAGTCTGAACCAGAATATCTATAAGACGATCATCCCGAGAAACGTGCGTCTGGCGGAAGCGCCGAGTTATGGCCTTCCGATCAACTACTATGACAGCAAGTCGACGGGAGCGGAGAGTTATCGGCTTTTGGCAGAGGAAGTATTACATAAGGGGGATGAATCATGGCAGTAAGAAAAGGCGGCCTCGGTAAAGGACTGGATTCTCTGATCGCTCCATCCTCATCGGCAAAATCTTCAGCCGGTTCCGGAAAGAAAGAACCGGAAGTGAAAGTTGTAGAGAAGGTTGTAGAGAAAGTTGTTGAAAAGCCTGTGGAGGTACGGCTGAAGATCGGAGAGATAGAGCCAAACAGGGAACAGCCGAGAAAAAATTTTGACGAGGATGGACTGATCGAGTTGGCTGATTCTATCCGGCAGTTTGGGATTCTTCAGCCGATCCTGGTTAAGAAAAAAGAAGATTATTATGAAATCATCGCGGGTGAACGCCGATGGAGAGCTGCAAAGCTGGCTGGATTGAAGGAAGTACCTGTGATTGTCAAGGAATTTACCGAGCAGGAAGCGGTGGAAATTTCACTGATCGAAAACATTCAGCGGGAGTCTTTAAATCCTATTGAGGAAGCCATCGCGTACAAACGTCTGATGGAAGAATTTCATCTGCATCAGGATGAGATTGCGGAACGGGTATCCAAGAGCAGGACAGCCGTGACAAACTCTATGCGTCTGCTGAAGCTGGATGGACGCGTACAGCAGATGGTCATTGACGAGATGATCACAACGGGACATGCCCGTGCATTGCTGGCCATTGAAGATAAGGAACAGCAACATTTTCTGGCGACCAAGGTTTTTGATGAAAAATTGAGCGTCCGTGAGACAGAAAAACTTGTGAAGGAGGTGCTGAACCCGAAAGAAAAGAAAAAGAGAGAGACAGACTCGGCACAGGATGCAATCTATCAGAGCCTGGAAGAGAAGATCAAAGAAATTGTAGGGACCAAGGTTTCCATTCGAAGGGGAACCAGACAGAAGGGAAAAATAGAAATCGAATACTATTCCCAGGAAGAACTGGAGAGATTGGTAGAATTGTTTGAGTCTATCAATGAGTGAGAAAATGGATAAGGGGAAATACCATGAGTAATCTATTTGAGAAAGTCGGAATTGATCTGGGGATTGTAGTTCTTCTCCTGATCGTTCTGGTTATTGTACTTGCGATCATGACAGTAAGTATGTCGCTTCGCCTGACCCGTATCAACCAGAGATATAAGAGCTTTATGAAAGGACGGGAAGGACAGTCGCTGGAAAAACTGTTTTCCGCGAGATTTAAGGAGATCGATCGGCTGACCAAACAGAATGAGATCAATCACAGAGATATCGGTGTCCTGAAAAAGGTTCTCGGAAAAACACTGAATAAATATGGAATTGTAAAGTATGATGCGTTTGACGATGTGGGCGGAAAGCTCAGTTTTGCATTGGCCATGCTGGATGAAGACAATACAGGATTTATTCTGAATGCGATCCACAGTCGTGATAATTGCTTTCTTTATATTAAGGAGATCGTAAAGGGTGAGTCTTACATTATGCTGAGTGATGAGGAGATCGATGCGCTTCGTCAGGCGGTCTCTATGGATGATACACTGGATCTTCTGGAAGAAGTATGAATTTCACCGCCACACATAAGATCAGAACAGAAATGATGGAAAATCCGGTGGTATGACGAGGGCTGTCTATCGGGCAGAAACAGAGGCAAACGGTTGCTTCTATAGAAGGAAAGCAACGGTTCAACACTTGAAAAAATGTAAATACTGATATATGATAACAGTACATGATCAGGCGGTTCTTTTTGAGAAACCGTTACAGCAGTATATAATAGGTAGGAAATACAGGAGGAAGTCATGTTAGACATTAAGTTTTTAAGAGAAAATCCGGAGGTTGTAAAGCAGAATATCCGTAATAAATTTCAGGATCAGAAACTGGAATTGGTAGATCAGGTGATCGCACTTGATAAAGAGAACCGAGAGATCAAGCAGGAAGTTGAGGCGCTTCGCGCAAAGAAAAATAAGATTTCCAAACAGATCGGCGCATTGATGGCGCAGGGAAAAAGAGACGAGGCAGAGCAGATCAAGAAGGAGATCGCTGCTGACGGCGCCCGCACGGATGAGCTGTCCGCGAGAGAAAAGGAAGTGGAAGAGGAAATCCGGAAAATTATGATGATCATTCCGAATATCATTGATCCTTCTGTGCCGATCGGAAAAGATGACAGTGAAAACGTGGAACTGGAACGGTTCGGAGAGCCGGTGGTTCCTGATTTTGAGATCCCGTATCACACAGACATCATGGAATCTTTCGATGGAATCGATCTGGACAGTGCAAGAGAAGTGGCCGGAAACGGTTTTTATTATCTGATGGGAGATATCGCAAGACTGCATTCCGGAATTCTGTCCTATGCGCGCGATTTTATGATCGACCGCGGATTCACTTACTGTGTTCCGCCGTTCATGATCCATGGAAATGTTGTGAACGGTGTTATGAGTTTTGCGGAAATGGAATCTATGATGTATAAGATCGAGGGAGAGGATCTGTATCTGATCGGAACCAGCGAACATTCCATGATCGGAAAATTTATTGACAGCATTATCCCGGAAGAAAAGCTTCCACTGACGCTTACCAGTTATTCTCCGTGTTTCCGTAAAGAAAAAGGGGCGCATGGCATCGAGGAAAGAGGCGTGTACCGTATCCATCAGTTTGAAAAGCAGGAGATGGTTGTGTTATGTAAACCTGAAGACAGTATGATGTGGTACGACAAACTGTGGAAAAATACCGTAGATCTGTTCCGCTCTCTGGATATTCCGGTCCGCACATTGGAATGCTGTTCCGGAGATCTGGCTGACCTGAAAGTGAAATCTGTGGATGTGGAAGCATGGTCTCCGCGTCAGAAGAAGTATTTCGAGGTGGGAAGCTGTTCCAATCTGGGAGATGCTCAGGCAAGAAGACTGAAAATCCGTGTCAACGGTGAAAAGGGCAAGTATCTGGCGCATACATTAAACAATACCGTAGTCGCTCCGCCGCGTATGCTGATTGCATTTCTGGAGAACAACCTGAATGCCGACGGCACGGTAAATATTCCGGAGCCTCTTCGTATGTACATGGGCGGCAAGGAAAAACTGATCCCGAAAAAATAAGAAAAAATGTTCTGAAGGAACAGAGAAAAAGAAAGAATGAGAAATAAAAGAGGAAGAAGAGGAGGTGTTTTTCATGCATGAATTTCTGAAAACTGTAGGATTCTCCGATTTGAAAAGCAAAAAGGATCTGGATGCAATCCTGAGAGATGTATTGGATAATTACGACACCAAGAAGATAGTAGAAAATGAAAAACACCATTCTTTTGTGGAAATCTCCAAAGAATATGGATATGATTGTGGAATAACCGTCTGCGGCGAGTACGATGAGGACGGAGAATTCCAGATGGAATATTATCATCCGTATTTCACCGGCGGGCAGATCACCACATACGAGGATGTATCTGTGGAACGCCATGCGGCGACGGAATCCTATGCCGGCGGCTGCGACGATCTGAGACTCGGAATCACATTGATCTTTTACCTGATCAATGCCGCAGATTATCTTAATGCCAGAAGGGAACCGAAAGAATTGAAAGCGCAGCCGCCACTGAGACTGTCGGGGCTGGCGCGGGATGGAATGATCCTGCTGCCGGTGCGGAAAGATCCGGAAAAAGTCGCGAAAGAGAAAGATTCATGGCAGCAGAAGAGTTCGCTGCTGGCCGCGGCAAGAGACGGGGATGAGGATGCGATCGAGAGTCTGACTATGGAGGATATCGATACGTATGCGATGATCTCACGGCGGATCGTGCATGAGGATGTGCTTTCCATTGTGGACAATTACTTTATGCCTTATGGACTGGAATGCGATCAGTACAGTATTCTGGGAGAGATCACGGACGTCAGCAAAACCGTGAATTCCATGACCGGAGAAAAACTGTGGCAGATGAGCATTCTGTGCAACGATGTTCCGCTGGACATCTGCGTGAATGAGAAGGATCTGCTCGGAGAGCCGGAGGTCGGAAGAAGGTTTAAGGGTCAGATCTGGCTCCAGGGAACGATAAACTGAGACAAAAACAATCGAAATACGCCTGTGGAATGTTTTCTCTGAACGGAAAACATTCCACAGGCGTTTCTTTTTATTTCGCTGTTTTCTATTTTTCAATACAAAGGACGGCTTTTTCAGATGTCTCCGGAAGGGACAGAGTATAAAGTCCGTCCTGTTTTTTGATACTTCCAGTCATATCTATGCCATTGAGCGTTACTTTAGCGGGTTCTTTTTCCGAAGACCATCCAAGCAGTCCGGATTCCCGGATGATGGCGATGGAAGTGTCTTCGGATTCGCAGATACTTTCGACGGCCATAAATCCGGCATATTTCTTCAGAAGTCCCAGGAAGGTCACATGCTGTCCGCAGGGAAGCAGAAGGAACCATCCGAAGCCGTTTTCTTTCAAAGCGTCTTCGTATCTGCCGTATCTGTCGAGAAGAACAGATCTTTTTCTGAAATAGTCATAGAGACAATACGTATCGGCAGCTTCCAGATCCGGGATTTCGGCCGGCGAGAAAGAGAATTCCTGTCTCTGTCCGGTCAGATTATATACGGCAAACCCGCCGGCTTTCTGGATGCCGCCATAGGATGCCACGTTGTGAAGCTTCAGAACCCCACCTGCCGTAGGATCCGAAAATACACAATCGTCGGATGGTCTGGCCGATCGATCCATCATCAGGAGTTCGCCGTTCTGATAGATCAGGGGTTTCAGGATCTCCGGATCGGTGGCGCCCACTTTGTCGCTGACGTAGACCGGTCCGCCGCTGACGGCGCGGAGAAGACTGTGCTTTTCGGCATCTCTGTGTGTGGTCCAGAACATATCCCAATCACAGCAGTATAATTCGTTGTGATACAGGGAGTTATAGGCGTTTTGCAGAAGATGTTCCACAAAGCCGCCCTCCTTGTCAGGTACAAAATCATCACTGTTTCTGGAGATCGCGGATACGGGTCTTGCAAGAATGTTTTCCATCGCCATCCCCATACAGTTTACAACTGCGCCGTCCATCAGAGATGCGCCGCTTTCCAGCGCCTGGTTCATACCGGCGGCTGCTTCGCATACCGGCAGGCTGTTCTCAAAGTAATAGGGAACGGCGCTCTGACCGTCTACTTTTACAAAACAGATACCTTCCCGGTTCAGCTCTCTATACCAGTCACGATAGAACTTATCACCGGTAAAAGGGCTGGGAACCAGTTTTCCGTTCGCCGTGGCATATAAGTGAGCGCTTTCTTTTAAGGCCAGATCGCTTTCCGGAGCGATACCGCCCCAGTAGCCGCCCAGCGCGTGCCATACGCCGAACCAGCGGATCTTGTTCTGTTCCCGGATATCGTCAGTCATCTTCCGGAAGCCTTCCGGAAATTTTTCTCTGTCCGGATGAAAATCGCTGAGCAGTTCCTCTCTTGAGGAAAGCCATCCGTCGTCGATCAGCATCCATTTTACAGGAACCTGTTTTTCAGCCAGTTCTGCGGCTTTGTCGCGGATCCCTTTTTCGGAGACTTCTTTATAGAAAGCGTCCCAGCTGCACCAGCCAAGATACCGGAACATTTCCGGTACTCTGCGGTCTTTCCTCATACGTATTCCTTTATATTCCGCCAGCCAGGAAAATGCTTTGTGGATGGCTTCCTGGAGAACGGGAGCTTCTGCAAAGAGATACAGGGGCTCATCCAGCGAACACTGTCCGCCTGTCCAGGCTGTCATTTCCAGGCCGATTTCTGTTTCTGTTCCGGGGATCATAGAAGTTTTGAATTTCTGTCCGATCATTGGCACTATACATGCAAACCGATCTTTATACTGAAAAAATGCAACCTGTGTGTGCTCAGGAATACCTTTGAACGTGTCGGTGAATGCGGGTCTTGTCCACCATTCATTATAAAGGTACATGGCCGTGATCTTTTCAGGCAGTGGTCTGACCGGCAGGTAGATCCTTATGGGATTCTCCATACGAAGATTATCGTTTTCCCGGCAGGATTCATTTTTGATCCGGACGGAGATTTCCCCCAGGCGGTAGCCGTTTTCCGTCCGTTCCGTCAGATTGACCCGAATTCCGTTTTGTTCGTATCCGCCGGTGTTGACAGGAAATACAGCGTTCAGAGATTTTCCTTTCTGACAGTAAATCTCGCATCTTACTTTTGGTGTCTCAGACATAGATTTTTCCTTTCTTTCAATATCTGTATGGTCAAAACCCCGCAGGCAATCTGCAGGACACAGGTCTGCAGGGCGGCGGGTCACCATTTTGCAAACAGAACGCAGGTGCCGCTTTTATGGTACCTTTCGATCGTCTTTTCCAGGCGGCTGCGGTCAACCCGCAGATAGGCCGCCTGGCAGTCGAGACACATGAATTCTGTCGATGCCCTGCCGAACAGTTTTCTGTGCAGGGCGATCTCGTCGGACATCAGGTTTTTTCCACACACTTTACAGAGATGATCGGTCATTCTTTTTCCACCATTTTGCATCTGTAAACTTTCGATCCGTGAGCTGCCACTGTTGCTGTGAGCATCTCGCTCTTTTTCCCGATATTTTCGTGTTCGATGCAGTCGTAGATTTCCAGACACTTTCCGGCGCTGGTCGGGAGTCCCAGATCCCAGAAATCGACAGCCGCCAATGTCGGGGTGTCTCCAAAGTTGAACATTCCGATCGCGATATCACCGTTGGACAGGAATTTGACCAGGACATATGTATCCGGACTGTTGGAGGTACACTGTACCTGGAAGGGCGCCCGGCACTCGATATCCTGATTGATCGCGATCAGATCTTTGTTCAGTAAGATTTTTTTCGTCTGTTCCGTCATGTTCCGGACATCACATCCGATCATAAGAGGCGAATTCATCATTGCCCACAGGGCGAAATGGGTCTGGTATTCCTCGTCGGTACATCCGCCGGCAGAAATATATTCATCTCCGCCTTTTCCGTACATGCCGACGACCAGCATATCCATATCATTGTGGCAATAAGCACTGGAATAAGCCGTTTTGTCCATCTGGGAAAGAGCGATATCCTTGATGGAATTCCAGGAATCATTGATATCGATGGTAGAGCGGAACAGGTGCGCGCCTGAAGAGCTGATCCATTCATGAACGGATTCCGTTCCCCACTGGCAGGCAGAGAAGACGATATCTCTTCCACTGTTTGCCAGAGCCAGTCCCATTCTGCGGTACAGGTTTCTGTCATCCAGGTGCTGGGGTTTGAAGCAGTTATCATACTTGAGATAATCTACGCCCCACGCTGCAAACTGTTTTGCGTCTTCATACTCATGTTCAAAGCTTCCCGGATAATTGGCGCAGGTCCGGGTTCCGCAGCAGCTGTACATTCCAAACTTAAATCCGTTTTCGTGGACATAATCGGCTACCGCCTTCATACCGTGAGGAAATTTTTCCGGGTCGGGAACAAGATTTCCGTCTTTGTCACGTTCCTTCATGCTCCAGCAGTCGTCGATGACCACATATTCATAGCCGGCTTTCTGCAGCCCCTGCTTTTTCATTGCGTCGACGGTTTCCCGGATCAGATCCTCATTGATCTTCTCTGTGAATGTGTTCCATGAGTTCCAGCCCATCGGGGGAACTGCGCACATTGCTTTTCTGCTCATTTGTTTGGTCTCCTTTACTTATATTTTTGTTCTGGATTCTTTCTTTCATTGTATCTTTCGGACTGTTTTTTTTAAATGGTAACAATCGGGATGAGATGGTAAATTCTTGTCATTTTATTGAGGCTGAGATATAATGTAACCGTTCAGACAGATGAACGGTTACGGTACATGAAGGGAAAATAAAACAGGAGGAAAATTCTTATGATTTCAGTTCCGCATCATTCCATTGCGTTTCAGTCTGCCTCGGATTTGTCTCTGCTGATAATGGAAGGAATCGGACTTCAGAATGTCTGTACCCAGGAGTATTTTCATGATAATCGTACCCGCACAGACGCAAAGTGTGTGATCCAATATACGTTTAACGGAGAAGGGGTTTTTGAGATCGACGGGACACGTTACCGTGTCGGAAAAGAAGAAGCCTTTTTGTTTGAAATACCGGGGAACAGCTGGTACTATCTGCCGGAAGATTCTGTGGGATGGGAGTTCCTGTATCTGGAATTTTCAAAAGAATGTCTTCCGTTGCTGCGAAAGATTTATCGAATGAGCGGTCCGGTGATCCGGCTTCCGGAAAAATGCGGATTGCCTTCCCGGATGATGGAGATTTATCAGATGGCGCTGGAAAGGCAGTGGAATTCTCTGTTTGAAAATTCCAGGATCGCCTATGATCTGTGGACTCGCCTGGCAGAGTATGCGGTGACTTTGTCTGCAAGCGAGCGGACAAACGTGGATGATGCAAAAGAATATATGGACCGGAATTATTACAGGAATGAGCTGAATCTTGACCTGGTGGCAGAGCATGCAGGAATGTCAAAATATTATATGTGCAAGGAATTTCACAGGAAATACGGGATCTCTCCCGGCAGATATCTCAGAGAACTCCGCATTTCTCAGGCCTGCCGTCTGCTTATGACGAAGACGGATTATACGCTACAGGAGATCGCTGAGATGGTTGGCTATTCCAATAATAATTATTTCGGAAAAGTATTCCGTGCGGAGAAAGGGATTAGTCCGGACAAATATAGAAAACAATCTAATCAGTATGATTTTGTCCGGTCGGTGTCCGAGACGACAAAAGACGGGCCGCGCTGATTGGAGAAGCAATTGTTCGGACGGATAACGGTTACAGAGAAAAAGATTTTGAGAGCGAAAAAATAAAAAAGTTCAAAAAACTCTGCAGAAACAAAACTGCAGAGTTTTTTGATGATTCTTCAATGGCCGGATTAGTCAGGCTGTTTTTTAATCTGCGAAATTACCGGTATACAGCTGATAGTATTTTCCTTTTGCCTCGATCAGTTCGTCGTGGGTACCGCGCTCGATGATGCGGCCCTGTTCCATGACCATGATACAGTCGGAGTTCTTTACGGTGGACAGTCGGTGCGCGATGACAAACGTGGTACGTCCTTTCATCAGCGCGTCCATACCGCTCTGTACCAGCTTTTCGGTACGGGTATCGATGGAGGAAGTGGCTTCGTCCAGGATCAGCGCCGGCGGGTCTGCTACGGCTGCACGGGCGATCGCCAGTAGCTGCCGCTGCCCCTGGCTAAGGTTGGCGCCGGCTGCGGCGATGACAACAAAGTTGATCTGCTGGCTGCCCTGTGTGATCGGGTTGGAAACGCTTCGGTTCAGGCCGACAAAAGTGACGACGGTACCGATGGTAACGCCGGCCAGTTCGTTGATCCCGAGGATCGCGCCGATGATCGCTACCAGTGCGTAGCTGATCCATCCGATGTTGGCGTTGACCGGCATCAGCAGGTTGGCGTATCCGTTGGCCTTGTCGGTACTGTTTCTCAGTTCTTCATTTACTTTATGAAAATCATCCATTGCAGCCTGCTCATGGCAGAATACTTTTACGACCTTCTGGCCGTCCAGCATTTCTTCGATGAAGCCGTCTACTTTTCCAAGGTCGATCTGCTGGCGGATATAATATTTTCCGGACAGCTTTGAAAATTTTGAAGTGACGAAAAGCATGACAAATGCAGTCAGGAGCGAGATCACGGTCAGAGCAGGATTCAGGATGATCATGGTGATCAGGGTGGCGGCCATGGTGAGTACGGAGTTGATGATCTGCGGGATACTCTGGCTGAGCATCTGTCTGAGTGTATCTACATCGTTGGTATACACGGACATGATATCGCCGTGCGCGTGGGTATCAAAGTATTTGATCGGCAGAGACTCCATTTTGTGAAACAGATCGTTTCTGAGATGGAGCATGGTTCCCTGGCTTACATTTACCATGATACGGTTATAGGTGAAGGCAGTGACAACGCCGACTGCCATGATGCATGCCAGGCGGATCAGATCGGAGGCCAGGCCGCTGAAATTATCGGAGCCGTTGGCAAGCATCGGAGTGATGTAATCGTCGATTAGTGTTTGCGGAAAGGTTGATCCGACGACCGTCGCAACTGCCGTGATCATGATACAGAGCACCACGATCAGAAACGGAATTTTATAATAGTGAAGCATATATTGAACGACCCTTTTGATCAGGCTTGTGGCCATCGATACTTCGGGTCTCGATTTCTTTTCATTCATAGAACACGTTTCCTCCTTCCTGTATTACGCCGGCTGGTCAAAGTCGCCGCTGCCTTCAAGCTGTGAGGTATAGATCTCCTGATAGATCTCATTGGTCTTCAGCAGATTCTCATGGGTGTCAAAGGCGTTGATCTTTCCGTCGTCCAGTACCAGGATCCGGTCGGCAGACTGTACACTGGAAATCCGCTGAGCGATGATGATCTTTGTCGTTCCCGGAATCTCTTTTGCGCATGCTACGCGGATGCTTGCGTCTGTTGCCGTATCGACAGCGCTGGTCGAGTCGTCCAGGATCAGCACCTTCGGCTTTTTCAGCAGGGCGCGGGCGATACAGAGACGCTGCTTCTGACCGCCGGAAACGTTGGAGCCGCCCCGTTCGATCCTTGTATTATAGTTATCCGGCATACGCTCGATAAACTCGTCGGCGCAGGCCGCTTTACATGCCTCGATACATTCCTCATCGGTGGCGTCAGGATTGCCCCAGCGGAGGTTATCAAGAATCGTTCCGGAAAACAGGGTATTTTTCTGGAGAACCACGGAAACCTGGTTTCTCAGAACCTCTGTGTCGTAATTACGGACGTCCACACCGCCGACACAGACGGAACCTTCGTCTACGTCGTACAGACGGCAGATCAGATTGACAAGACTGCTCTTACCGGATCCGGTTCCTCCGATCACGCCGATCGTCTCGCCGCTCTTGATGTGAAGATCAATGTCGGAAAGAGAATTTTTACCGCTGCCGTGTTTGTAGGAAAAGTTTACGTGGTTAAAGTCGATCCGTCCGTCCGATACGGCCATCACTGGCTGCTCCGGATCGGCGATGTCGGCTTTCTCATTCAGAACTTCGCTGATTCTTCGGATACTTGCCAGAGACATACTGATCATAACGACAACCATGGAGAGCATCATCAGACTCATCAGCAGAGACATAATGTAGCTGAACAGACTGGTCAGATCTCCGGTGGTCATGGAACCGCCGACGATAAATTTCGCGCCGAACCATGAAACGGAAATGATACAGAAATAAACGGCGACCATCATCGCCGGGTTATTAAACGCCAGAAGTCCTTCTGCTTTTACGGAAAGATCATAAAGCATTTTTGACGCTTTGGAAAACTTGATATCCTCATAATCCTCACGGACAAATGCTTTAACGACACGGATTGCCGAAACATTTTCCTGTACGCTGGCGTTCAGATCATCGTATTTGCGGAATACCTGGTTGAAGATCTTCAGTGTAATGATCATGATAGAGAAGATTACAACCACCAGGAACACAACTGCGATCAGGAACATGGCGCTCAGGCGCGGGCTGATGATCATACACATGATAAAGCTGAAGATCAGGTTCAGCGGGGCGCGGACTGCCACTCGGATGATCGACATGAAAGCGTTTTGTACGTTTGTGATATCTGTAGTCATACGGGTCACAAGACCGGGAACGCTGAATTTGTCTATGTTGGAAAAAGAAAAAGTCTGTATGTTGGCGTAAATCGCTTCACGCAGATTTGCCGAAAGTCCTGCGGATGCGCTGGCAGCATTTCTTCCTGCGGTCGCTCCGAAAAGCAGACTCAGAAAAGCCATGACTACCATCAGAGCTCCATATCGGTAGACAACGGAAAGATTGCCGGCTTCCAGTCCTCTGTCGATGATAATGGAAGTGACAAAGGGCATCAGTATTTCCATAATAACTTCAAGAGCGGTCAGACCGATACATAGAAAGGTGTTCCGCTTATACTGTTTGAGTTGCTGTAAAACTTTTCTCACGGTAATATAACCTCCTGTCATTTTTTACTTCATTGTGCTCCAGTTCCATCTTTGTAAACTGTGACAAAAGTTTTCGCTCCAGACTGCAGAGCAGGCGGATTTCCTGTGGGTCGAGCACACTGCAGATTTCCGCTTCCATCTGTTCTGCTTTCTGAAGAAATAAACCTCCTTCAGAAAAAAGTTTTTCCGTGGGGAGGACTTTCTTTTTTCGGATATCGTCAGGGTCTTCCTGAAAATATAGATAACCTTTTTCCCTGAGTTTTTTGATCAGTGCGGACAGCGTCGATTTCGATACGCCGATCTCATGGCACATGTCTGTAAGTTAGCTGCCGTCCCGATGATGTCTCAGAATATATACCATGAAATAAACCTGAACTCCGCTGATATCCTCGGTTTTCAAATTCAGTTCCAACTGCGCAGTCAGATCAAGACTGATCTTTTTCATCGTGTAGATGAGTTCTTCTGCGCCGGATACTTCTGCCATTTTTATCAATACCTCCTGCATATGTATTTCGAAAACAATTTAAAAGTAGACAGTTCGTATGCTTGCTTTCTGAATACATAAGAG
>ERZ1090878.1165-NODE-1170-length-12764-cov-3.921316_pt1 | contig 12764 bp, 19 predicted proteins | sample MGYA00478473_ERZ1090878 | MGnify/ENA primary metagenome ERZ1090878 (study PRJEB33644, sample SAMEA5815720) | chicken gut metagenome | biome: Chicken; feature: Gastrointestinal Tract; material: Caecum | place: Ireland | collected 2019-01-01 | study: A study of... | reverse complement strand
CCGTCTGCCAGGCTGTTCCCGAACTCTTTTACGAAGTCATTGACCTTGTCCAGGCTGTATGCTCCTGAATTGAGTCCGTTGTCCATGATCGCAAACATTTCTTCCGCCGAAAATCCAGCTTGCGCCCATATCTGACTGTACTCCGAAAGATTGTCCGTAAGCTCTCCTGACTTGTTTAAACCATTCTGCGCGCCTTTTGCAATATAATCAAACGCCTCTTCCGCCGTCAGGCCCATGTTTCTCATGATGGCATCAGCGCCGCGGATCGAATCGCTCAGATCCATCCCGAATGTGTCTTCTAACACCATTCCGCTTTCCGCGAGCTCTTTTAACTTTGACGGATCTGTCTCATTCGTGTACTGCTTCACCAAAGCCATCGCGTCCGCTGCATCGGTGATGGAGTCTTCAAGCCCAGACGAGTAGAGGTCCTGCATTTCTGAACTGTATTCTTTCGCTGCCTGTGCTGATGCGCCTGTGCTCGCCTGCAGTTTGTTCTGTGCTTCTTCCAGTTCCAACGCGCCCTGCATTGCACTTGCAAACGTATCTTTCCCAAAGTCGATTGCACTATCTGTTAGATTTGCTTTCAGGATTGTCCCAAAACTGGTCAGCTTATCCGCGGTGTCATCAACCTTGTTCCCGAATCCATCAATGCTTTTTGCGTATCCATTTGTCGCCTTCTCCGCTTCCTTCATGTACGCAGCATTTTCATTCAGCGCTTTTGTTGCCCGGATTGTCTGAGCTTCCGCATTGTTTAGCTGCTTCTGCCAGTCGTTTACGCGGTTTCCGGCGCGTTGGTATGTCTGCTCGCCTTTGCTTATGATTTTTTCGAGTTCTTCCACCTGTTCGCTCTGGGTGTTCAATGCCTCTTCGGTTGTTTCTGAGGACTGCTTCATGTCCTCCAGGGCGCTGCGCGCCTGCTCCAACTTCTGCCTGTATTTCTCAAGCTCGCTCCCGACTCTATCGTAGTCTTCCTGCGCGTGTTTTAGCCCGGCACTTACTGCCTCCTGCTTTCGCTCGTGCTCCTCCAACGTCCGAGACAGCACTTCGTGCTTTTTCTGCAATGTTTCCAGAGAGTTTGCACTTCCAGCTGTCTGCGCCTCTACAAGCTTCATCTCTGACTTCATCGTTGCGAGACTCTTGTTACATGCCGACGTAGCCGACCTGAATTCTTTTTCGCCGTCAAGCGTGATATATGCGCCTATCTTCTTCTGTGATGCCATTTTTCCACCTGCCTGCATGCAAAAAGGAGCCTGATTCCAGGCTCCTATAAATTGCATAAAAATACCGCCTTTTCAGGCGGTATGATTCTATTTTGCCATATAATTATCCATATGATTCATAAATCTTCCTTTCGGCGCAATCCCGAGGAGCTTTTCGGCGTATCTGATGTACCCTCCGATCCGACTTATCATGAGCAGGATTCTCTTTATGATCACTGGCGCAAGGGCGAACAACGCACATGCAATCAGGCTGCCAATATCGCGATCCTTTATGCTCTCGTATATCCCCACGCCGATGCAGCACGCAATCCATACAGTAATGTACGGTCGGTACTTAAACAGATATGATATTACGCCTGCTGTCATTTTTATGATCGTTTTTCCCATGACCGCTCCCTCCTTGTGCTTCTATCATAGCACGAGATGGCTTATAAATCCATAAGGGATGTGACTTTTTTCTTCTCCTCGAATATCATGCGCTTCATTTTCATGTTGTGCATTCGTTTAAATTCCTGAAATAGGTCCGCCCACTTCCCAAAATACATGCGGGAGACCTCTTTTTCGCGGTACCCGATCTGGAGACCTATGAATATGATCCACGCAAAGTCTATTTCTGCGGCTTCTCCGTCGTCTTCGATTTCATCTGCGTGGTTTTCCCGTTTTTTCTTTCAAAGCACCGTACGAATTCCTCTCTGAGAATTTCCATGAGCTCGCGCGGGGCGAGGTCTACTGACCGGATCAGTTTCTTTCTTTCCGGCATCTCCATCTCGGATCCGTTTTCTTCCCGGTCGATATCAATCCCCTCTTCTATCGTCCACTCCAGAAAGTCCCCAAGTACTTCCATGTTCGGCTCTCCATAGTAGCCAATAATTCTTCCCTCGGCATTTCTGGTATATTCGCCGTCTTCATCCACGCCAGGTACGAAACCACTCAGTTTATTCTCGAATTCCGCCAGGTCTTTGTACTTGTCCTGTATCCGTTCAAGTACGAGCAGATCGCATTTGATAGGGTATTCAGTACCAGAAAGAGTAATGCGATTTAATTTTTCAAACATGTGCTTTCTCCTTAATCATTTTTTACCGTTGCGGTAGTCTCTCCCGATTTTATTGCCGTACTTCCGTCCGTCAGGATTTCAACCACTACGATTTTATCTCCCTGCTTTGCCGAAATCTCTGCCGTTCCATCCCAGGGAGTCCATCCAGAATTTGCATTGCACACATCGTTATATCCCGGGAGTGATACATTCTGCCCTGTTTTATACACGTAAGAGGAGCCTTCCCCCTTTGTCGGTGTCACGGTAAGTTTTGTCTTTCCAGTTGTAGTTCCGGCTGCACTCTGTACGTTTAAAGTCCCCATTGCTTTTCCAAACTTCCCGTATATCCAGTTCTTTGCTTCTGCTTCCGTGGCAAATGTTTCTGTCTCCTTCCAGCCTCCGCCGTCTACCGCGCTCGCACGCCCTGTGATCGATGGGGTTTTATATTCAATAGATCCTCCTCTTGTCGCATAATCTTCTGACGGCTCCGAGAATTTCACCTTGTCCAGGAAATTTCCGATAAACGACCTTACACCGTTCACTTTTTCCACGGAGATCCACCCTAGTCCCACGTCATTGTTCTGATCGTCTCCGTTGAACTTTACATTTTTCTCAGTCACCGTATGCCCGAACATCTTTTCATGCGCAACAATCGGAATCGTGCTCGTATTCAGCGTGACTTCCGCATAGGAAAATTCCTTGTCATATTCCGCCTGCCCGTCATCCGCATACAGTGATCCTTCTGCATAGTTTGGTGTTACCTGCAGCCCGATCGCCTTTCCAAATGCAAACGGATCATCATAAGTTCCATCGCTTTTCAACTGTGCAATGATCGGTTTCCTTAATCCTACATATGCCATAATTAATCCTCTCTTTCTATCCCTGCGATTGAATCAATCCAGGAATCCGCTTCTTCCGCTGTTTCAAATGTTTTTTTAGTCTTCCACTTTCCCTCCACGTCCGGCACAGCTTTTCCGGGAGTGGAAGGCGTCTGGTAACTGATTGAGTCTCCCTTTGTTTCGTGGGATGAGCTTCCCTCTCTGAACTTCGCTTTGTGAATCCATATTGCGAGATATCGCTCTCTCCCATTCTTTACCCTGCGTGTCCTGAATCCAACCCCGACATATCCCGAGCGGTCGTTTTCTCTTGAGATTCCGTCCGGTTCCCGTCCAAATAGCATCGGCTCCGCTTCCTCCGGTATTTCATCCGTGTCGAGCGTCACGTCCGCATAGGAGAATTCTTCATCTTCGCCCGTATCGTTGATGTCGTTGTAGTCACTTACGTCCTCGTACTGCGGGTCTATCTCGACTTTGATCGCTTTCCCGAATCGGATTCCACCTGAATATACGGCTTTTCCATTCTCTTCTGAATACACAGCAATTACCGGTCTGACAACTCCTATGTAAGCCATGATTTACACCTCTTCCTCGCTCTCGCACTCAAACGCGATATGTCTCAGCTTCGGGTCTGGGTCATCCAGCAGGGTGATTTCCGGGAATGTGAACCCCTGTCCGAATATCGAATCCCTTATCTGGTTTTTTATCACTGTGTAATCTTCTTCCGCCGGAAGGAAGAAATGCACCTGCACCCGGTTGACCACGCTCTGCGGTTCATCATCCGCATAATTGTCTCCGTAATCATCCACATAATTGTATGTAAACCAATGTTTTTCCGGTCCGCTGTACACCCCGGGCGAATGCGGATACCCAAACGGAGTGATCGCCTGTATGATTTTTTCGAATGTGGTCATATCCTGTCCACCTCTCTGCTGAATACTTCCTGCATCTTATCCGTCACCTTATCCTCGACTTTTCTGACCGCCGGGCTTAACACCGGCGTTGCGTCTTGCTTGCTGGTCCCATACTCCATGTACACCATCTTTTCCATGTTTCTGACGCCTTTCTCATCCCGTCCAGTCGGCCGGACACAGATATAATGTCCTCTCGCGTTTACGCTTGCACCGGTAGCTTTGATTGACTCTTCCATCGCCCCAGTATCGTGGTGCTTTGCCGATTCTGCCTTTACTGATTTTTCGAGGATTGGCACGGACTCCTCCAGCATCTTTGGGGCAATACGGTCGAGATCGATCTGGCTGATTTCTCTCATGAAATCATCGATTCCGTGAATGTCAAATTTTGCCATGTTCCCTCGCCTCCCCCGTCAAAATGATGTTCATGGACTTCGGTGGTCTGTATGTACGCTTTACATCATACACAATTCCCGTTCCTACGTCCTTGAAAGTCGATTCTCCGGCGTAATTGCATGCGGCGATCTCTGCCGTGATATCCGCGTTGTATCCGAACTGGTTCCCGACAACTTCATCCGTCCGTGTTGTGTCAGATATGTTCGCTGGTATCTCGGAGGAGTATTTGTATTGATTGTTCGGAAATCCGTTACCGTTCTGCCCCTGCTGTACTGTTTTGATCAGTAAGATGCTGCCATTCCACATACTCCGTCCTCCTCTGGATCCAGTGTAAGCCTGAATACTTTCTGCCGATAGAGTTCCATATAGCGGTCCGTATCTGTCCGATCGTTCCCGAGGTTGGCTTTGACGTACAGGGTGGCTGCTGTCACCACCCTGTCATCCTGATTGTAGATTGTTTTTTCCGGTACTCCTGAATCAAGCATATCCTGCTCGCAGTCCGAGAGATAGCTTCTGATGTCATCGTCGTACACGGTGACGTTTTCCGCAATCCCAAGCCTTTTCTTTATCAGATTAAGCATCCGTTCACCTCCCGGTTATGATGCAGCTCTGCTTTTCGCTCGCTGTTTTGATGCGGTTTTTGCTGCTTTTGGCTCAAATACTGCTTCCGTGAAATTAAACGTCACGACATGGTTCCCATCAACCAGTACCTCGAAAGTATCTCCCTGTGTTACGCGGAATACGTTATCCGCTTCCCACGGGATCGAAACTTTTGAGATGTCACCATTCTTTTTGAATGTCATAGTTGCACCGGATTTTGTAAGAACAAACGGGAAGTAATATCCCTCCTGTTCAGCCGGCTCCGTTTCGTTGAATCCGGTATATCCTGTCACATAGTGGAAGGTTCCCGTCACAGTGCCGTCTTCTCCAGCCCATGCGTCCGTGATCATCTCTCCTGCCGTCTTGCCGTAGAAGTCCTGACCTGCGGCTGGCATCGTAATGATGTCAGGACTTATCATTCCCCCGCTACAGAATCATCATCAATTGTCAGTTCCCCGTTGACAAACGCCATATCGTCTTTGACCTGACAATCCTCTCTCTCAATTGCCCTGAACAGTGTCAGGTCTTCTTCGAATGCATTCAGTTCACCTGCTGCCGCCAAATTGGATGCTGTAATCGTCAGGCTTTTCCGATCAAAGAATTTGATGCCCTCTTTCAGATCTCCGATGATCATCGGGATTTTTCTCTTCTTTGCAGTAGACACATCCGATGGAAGATCATCATTCGGGATTACCGTCACGGGTACGATCGTTGCGCCGGCGCACAGCCTTAACTGCATCGGATTTGCCGGATTCGGCTGGAGCAGGTACTTCCCATCATTGTCTTTCAGAGTGTCAAGGTACTGGAGCCCATCATCATTCGTCACCACTCTGGATGTGGATTTAAACGCAGCTCCGAGCGTCACGTTCAAGACCTTCTTGATATCATCCAGTGATGTGAGGGCTGTTTTTGCTTTCTTATTGATCGTAGTGCGGATGATGTTGTTCCTGGTTACCCTGGATTCATCCCCGATCCATTCAGTCAACGTCGATGTGATTGCAGCGTCTGAGTCTTCCAGAAGCTCATCTGTCACCGGGAAATATCCTGCGTATTTGCTGATCACATAGTCCATGCGCTCAAACTGCGGCGTTGCCTTCGCCCCGATCTTTCCCCCTTCCCCGACTTTCTGGAATCCGGTCTGCTGAGACCGTTTTTTATATGTCCTTGAGCCTTTATTTGTCGTTACGTTTTCCACGCTCACAAGGTCGATCAGCGATGCTTTCGCGGATCTGCGCTCGTTGATCTTTGTCTGGATGTCCTCCGGGACTGTATATCCGCCGTCAGCAGGAGTTCCTTCGTTCATGGAGTTTTCGACATTAAATCCGCGCCGGGCAGCATCTGCAAATTCTTTGACCGCGTCTTTCTTGTTTGCAGGCTTCATCTCTTTTGCGCCAGCTTTCCCTTTCGCTTCATCTGTTTTCCCGTCGTCCAGGTCTTTAAGCAAATCAAACTTCTCCTGCATCTCTTTCAGTTCGTCCTTTGCTTTCCGCGCTTCGTCCAGCTTGTTCTCTTTGACCAGTTTTTTCACTTCTGCCTTTTTTCCATTGATCGAATCAAGCAGTTCTAATAATTCTTTGTTCATTCTCTGTCTCCTTTCAAAATAAAAAGACCTAGATACCGTACATATCCAGATCTTCCAGAATCTCTTTTTTCATGTCTTCCGCTTTTTTCTGTTCTTCCGCCTGCTTCTTGCTCTCCAGTCTTTCTATGACCATGTCTGTGATTTTTTCCACAGACATTTCTGAATTACCTGGATTTTTTATATTCTCCGGGGTATTTTTGTAAGTCCCGAAGAAATCGCTTCAGAGCCGTTCATCCACGTTTCCTCGTCCACAAGATCATTGATTTCCTGTTCTGTCACGCCTTCTTTCGCCCGTTCCATGTATGTCTGTACAATTGATTTCTGGCAATGATCGAGCGTGTCTGCGTCTTTCCTCAGTTCATCCGCATTCAGCGATTCAAAGAAATATCCCGTTGTGGGCTTGTGAATCATAAATGTCCCGTTTTTAGGTATGATGACCCGGTCTCCTGCGCAGGCGATCACAGACGCAATGCTCGCCGCGATCCCATCTATATACGTTGTAACAGTTGCTTTTGACCGTTTCAGCATGTTGTAGATTGCGATCCCAGCAAATACAGAGCCACCCCCGCTGTTAATATGCAGCTCGATCTCCGATATTCCATCCAGCCCTTTAAGGAACTCTGAAATATCCGATGGGCAGGTATCGTCATCGCTCCACTTGCCCCATTCATCAGATACGATGTCTCCGTAGATATTAAGCTGTGCCTTCGTCTCCGTCTGGTTTCGGATCTCCATCTTCCCCCGTTGTCGGTTCTGTGCTTTGAACTGTAATTCCGGCATTATTCTCACCTCCCTCTTTCGTGTACTGCCGTCCTACCATAGTGAGTGGTATGTATGTCCCGTTTACCATAGGGACATCCCCGCCCTCAACAGCAGGCTTATCAAGATATTCCCTTCCTTCATTCACCGTATACAGGCCTCCGTCTATCGCGGTCTTGATATTCTCCATCTGTGTCTTGCTGTCTGTCCGCAAGATCGCCTTTTCGTTGAACTTATAGAAGAATCCTTTTTTCTGTTTTTTTGGTGTCAGTACCTTTGCGTTGATCTCTTCTTCATACATTTTCAGCCGGTACGCCATCGTATCAACTAAAAAAGCCAGCTGCTGCGTTTCGCTGTTCGCATAGCTGGATTTTTCATAATTATTGATCTGGTTCGGTTTGATTCCAAATGCTCCGGCAATCTGGAGGGCGGAATATTTCTTCAGCTCGAAGAACTGGGCATCCGCCATCGACATATTCAGCGGTGTCAGTTGCAGTCCGATCGGAACCGGGATTACCTTTCCCGCATTCTCCGGTCCTGTGAGAGCGTTTGCGAATTTCTTTTCCAAGCCTTTCCGCCTTTTTTCATCCAGATCCCCGAGGTACTGCATGGCCATGCTCGCGCTCAGACCGTTTTCATAGAGATTATTCATATATCTCTGGCTTTCTAGCGCCCCGCCAACCGTATCTTTTAATATCTTCCTGACCGGCTGTCCCATAATTCCATCCAGGCTGTACCATGTCTTGAAATGCATGACCTCTTCGCTTTTGAAAAAATACTGCTGCCCGGTCATCGGGTCCGAGTATTGATAATAGATCTCGCCTTTCCCGCCGAACACCCCGAGGTCATCCATCAGGACCGTAACATAACAGCTCTGCATCGTCCAGATGTCATAGATCGTATATGCCCCGCCGTACGTCCCATCCCGGGTGAATTCTCCTCTCATCCATATGTAGCCATTCCCGTAGTGTTGGCAGTTCATTTCCGTCGCCGTCCACAACGTTGTTGGCGTCATGATTTTATTCGGGCGGATCGTCAAAAGTCTTGTGATATCATCTGGGTCAGCCCGGATCTTCCCTCTTTCCGTTTCCTGATAATATTTAAGAGGCAGCTTCCCCATTGTCTCGCTCAGCATCTTTAGGCATGTGTAATACGTCACCTCGCCTGTCAGCTTTTTATCTTTCGTATTGATCCCCAGCCACTCTAATAACTTTTCATCGTTCAGGTCTGCCGTCGGTCTTACGAGTGCGTTGACCGCATTCCTGATCCTGTTTCCAATTCCCATTTACCAATCACTCTCCAGATATTTATCGATCGCATCGAGGAATCCCGGCGTAAATTCATGATACATCGCAAGTTTAAACGCACATAATACAGCATCAACCGGGTCGATCCTCTTAGTTGTTGCGTCTTTATCGATCTTGATCAGTCCTTGATTCTTTCTAATCACTGCATTACTCATCGCAAAGTTCAGGAGCGGATTATACGTATATACGATATTTCCGCTGTATACCTGTTCCCGGAATCCCTGTGTGGATTCATTCAGGGATTTGTGGCTCTGGAATACTTCTTCGACGGTATACCCGTCTTCCGACAGGTCCATCATCAGTTTCACCGCATTCGCCGGGTCAAAGCAGAGGCACTCGATCTGCCAGTTATTTTTCTCGCAGGTTTTTATTACGTAATCCATGACCGCATTCTGGTCAACGATCGGTGTATTTGTTACCGTCAGACATCCCATCCGTTCCCACGCGTCATAGTCTACCTTGTCTTTCCGTTTCCTCTCTGTCAGCTTCTCCCTGTTTGGGATGAAAGAATGAGAAAATACGATGTATTTCACGATTTCCTTCCAGGTTGAATCATATTTTCCTGACAAAAACGGGAGAACAAATGCCACAGACGTCAGGTCGATCTTCGCCGACATATCAAACCCCACATACACGCTCATCCCCTTCGTATCAACCGGAAGTTTGTCTACCTGGCAGGCTTTCCATTTTGCCATGTCCATGTATCCGTTTTCCTGCGCCTGTACCCAGATATTCAGGCATTTTGTCAGGAATGAAGTCATATGCTCCGGCTGCTCCCTGGCGATCTTATAGTCTCCCCGTATCTTTTCGCGTCCTTCTTCATATGTCATCCTGATCGGGTTCGCTTTGTACCACAGTTCTTCATTATCCAGTCGGTCCAGATCTGCATAGTCCTCTTCGTCCATCTCGCAAATGTCTACGAGATATTCCTCATCTTCTACATCCACATCAGGATCCAAAATCTTCGAACAATATGCATATTCTATCGTATAGCAAGGACTTGCCAGATCCACACCCGCAGTCGTAATGATCGTCAGTAACGGTTCTTTCGTTCCCGATCCGAGTCCTAGGTCGTAAAACTCTGTGGTTGGATGCTGATGATAATAAGGTTTGCCGGGTTTGTCCCATCCCCTGACCTTCCATCCTCTTTGCTCAGTGCTTTTATGAAACTCCCGCTCTTTCGGTGCGTGATTACGTCCCGTCTTACATCAAATTTTTCTCTGAGCGGCGAGCCTCTCAGCATCAGATTTGCCTCGTTAAATACGATCTTTGATTGATCTCTTTTTACTCCTGCTGTATAGATTTCACATACCTCATTGTTTTTTACAGCTGTTACGGACGCTTCATACAGGGCTATTCCTGCTTCTTCCTGAGATTTAGCATTCTTTCTCGCCACTTCTGTAAAGTTCTTCTTAAACCGTCTCCGACCATCTTTCTTTCTGCGCCATCCGTAGAGCTGGCATATCCTAAATCTCTGCCACTCTGTCAGTATGATCGGCTCCCCTGCCAATACTCCTTTTGAGTGCCGGAGGAGAGCAAACCAATCAACAATATTCTGAGCGGATTCCTCGCTCCAGTAATACGGATAGTCCGGATCCGTTTCTGCCTTTTCCGCATCTCGCAGAAATCGCATGCACGCCCATCTGTGCTTTTTGCAACTTATAAACTCTCCCGAGATGCATTTTCTTGCATATCCTTTGATTTCTTCATACTGCTTCATCATATCGCCCCGAACTTCTTTTCAAGTTTTTCCTCTTTTTCGTCAACCTTTTTCACCGCTGCTTTCAGTCTCGAATCCAGCGTCAGCCCGCATAGTGCCGCAAACTTTCTCATCTCTGCCGCATAATTTGCCTGGATATCGATCATCGGATTTTTTACTATGATCGTTCCTGTTCTTGTCTCGCGCTCAATGCAGTACGGCTCCTTTTTTAACTTCCTGCTCACTTTCACATAATTTGCGTACGCATTGCAGTAGCACGCCAGGTTTACATAGTCCAGGTTCCCTATAATCTCTATTTTTTTTAGCTCTTCAGTGACCCGTTCCCATTCTTTTTTTGCATCTGCATTCAACAGCCACGCGGGCGGCTTTTCCAGGTCTTCATTTCCCGTTATAATTTCATGTTCTTCCTGTTTTTTCTTCTGTCTCTCCTTCTTTGTCAGATGTGCGCTCTGCATATCTACTACTTTTCTCTGTCTTGCCAAACGGATCACCTCCCTTTTTCCAACTTTTTATTTCAATTCGGAATTTTGTGTAAAGAAAGGAGGACGTGCGGTCAGAGGGGTTTTTTCAAAACTTTTCAGATACCCCCGTCTTCCCGCTGTCCCCGGTACTCTTTGATCATGATTTGCAATTTCCTTATCATTTCACCCTTATTTTTCCTGTACATCTGCTCAATCATGCTGTGTGTGTCGCTGCTCAGGCTCATCATGTTATCGATGTCAACTCTTCTCTCCCAGTCGTCCTTAATCGGAATGATATGATGCACTGTATCCGCTGCCACTATGACGCCCTGGGTCATATACAGGTACACATCAATCCCATCATCAACATCTAGCACGGCAGCTCTCGTCATCTCCCACTCTTTGCCGCCGTAGAAGTTCTTACTTTTCTTGTTTCTGCTGTACCTGTCGTATTCCCTGTGTCGTTGCTTGATGCAGGGGCATGTGCTTCCTGAAGGTATTCTCTTGCCGCATCTGCTGCATCTCTTGTATATCGGCATACACTCCATCCATCTACGTAAAAAACGGGATGGGAGGAATCGAACCTTCCGACTTGCTGTGTATAAGACAGGTGCTCTACCTACTGAGCTACATCCCGGCATAAGAAAAGCACCCAGCTTTCGCCAGATGCTTTCTCGTTAGATCAAATACATGATAAAGGCAGCCTGCATAATGCCCGCTGCCCTCTGTTTCATTAATTCATGCTACCACTATATCACATTTCATGGTGACATACAGTGACAACTTTCAGGAATTTTAAAATTTTTTAGCGCATTTCCGTGTTTCCTCATTGCAGTTCTTCGATCACACCCTATTTCCTCTGCAATCTTTTCCCACGTCTGCTGCATCAGGTACTTTCGCTCGAGAATCTCTTTTTCTTCGTCATCCTGCATCCGTCTGATCGCTCTATGTATTTCAGTGTACTGTGCAACCGCATCCAGTTCCTCTTTTTTCAGCTCTTCCATGAGCTCATCGTACCTCTCAATATAGTTCGAGAGATCCGACTGGTTGCTTCCCCGCGGCATCCCATCTCCCTGGAGACACGGGAACATCGTATCAAGCCGGAGCTGCTGAATCTGCTCTGCAACTCTTTTTGCCCTCATCCTCGCGTATTTGTACCCGTTGAGGTATTCCTTTTTCAGTTCGTTTTCTTCCCATGCCTCCATGTGCGTCCTCCTTGTATGCCTGCTGCCCTTATTGATCACATTATCCCTGTTCTTTTTCTTCCTGCCGCTTCATCATCCACTCTATGCGCCGTTTCCGCGCCCTGCACATTTTCAGATATATCCACGTTATGAGTGCCTTTATCGTGTATATTGATATTGCAATTATCACAAATGCAATGACTCCAGAAAATATTGCCATTTTTATTTCGTAATACAATTCCATCATTTGCTCCACTTCTCCTTTCCATCAGCTTCTGTCGATATTTTCGACAGAAGACCTCTGTTTCTTTTGACCGTTTCTCTTGACTTATCTTTCAGATACTCTTCTGCCGACATGCGTCTGATCTGCTCCCCCTGCGCCCGAATCAGCTTGCCAGCCATACTCATATTTTGAGTAACGTACTCAGATTCTGGATATTTCGCTTCATTCTGTTTCCCTGTACTCATATTCTGAGTATCTGCGTATCCATCTTTTGGATGCCGCACCGAGTACGCCGGACGCCGGAAGTCGGTCATGTCCGCATTGCTGTGCTCCAGTCCTCCGTAGTGCCGGTACAAATCCGCTTTGATCTCTGCCGGGCTGCGACGGTTGTCTGTGCTACGTTTCATTTGGTTTCCCCTCTTCCTTCGGACATTTTTTAATTTCTGCAACCCTCTTCACGGTATACGGCATGTGATAGCACCCAAGGAACTTGTAATTCCCAGTTGCAAACACCGTTCTTGCATATTCGCAT
>ERZ1090878.1162-NODE-1167-length-12774-cov-10.237833_pt1 | contig 12774 bp, 12 predicted proteins | sample MGYA00478473_ERZ1090878 | MGnify/ENA primary metagenome ERZ1090878 (study PRJEB33644, sample SAMEA5815720) | chicken gut metagenome | biome: Chicken; feature: Gastrointestinal Tract; material: Caecum | place: Ireland | collected 2019-01-01 | study: A study of... | reverse complement strand
TGCCTAAATCTAAGGATTTCTACAAGGTTTCTCTTTGTAGCAACACTATTGTCTCGACGTGCGCGGTTCGCGGGAAAAGATCAAACGGCGTGGCGGCACGGAGTCCATAGCCGCAGTCGTCGAACCATTTGAGGTCGCGCGCCAGCGTAGCCGGATCACAGGAAACATAGACTACGCGCGCGGGCGCCATCTGTGCAACCGTGTGGACAAGAGCCTCCCCACAACCCTTGCGCGGTGGATCGAGCACAACTACATCCGGGCGCAGGCCCTCTGCCCGAAACGATGCAGCCGCCTGAGCCGCATCCGCACAGCGGAACACTGCGTTTTTGATGCCATTGCGCTGGGCATTATTGCGTGCATCGTCCACAGCCTGCGGCACCACTTCCACGCCAATCACCCGCCCGGCTTTTGCTGCCATGGACAGGCCGATCGTTCCGGTCCCGCAGTACAGATCCAGCAGCGTCTCTCGGCCCGTCAGGTTCGCGTACTGTGCGGCTTGGGCGTAAAGCCGTTCGGCCTGGTCGCGATTGACCTGATAGAAGCTGTGTGGGGAAATGGAAAATTGCAAGCCGCACAGCCGGTCAATCAGGCTGCCCTCCCCCCAAAGGGTGCGGCAGCTGGGGCCGAGGATGACATTCGTGCGATCACAATTCGTATTGAGCACCACGCCGCGCAAATCCGGTACCTTCGCACGCAACAGCTCCACCAGGCGGTCCTCGTGGCGGACTCGCCTGCCGTTAATCACCAGGCAGACCATCACGCCCCCCTCCGCCATGGCGGCGCGCAGGTACAGATGGCGCAGGCATCCCTTGCCCGTGCGCTCATCATAAACGCTCTCCCCGCTTTCCCCGTGCCAGGTGCGCACCGCTTCGATCGCTGCAGCGAAGGACGCCGGCTGCAAAAGACAATCCCTGCACGGTACAATGCGGTGGCTGTGCGGGGCATAAAACCCGGCCACCAGGCGGCCCTCTGAATCCTGTCCCAGCGGGAACTGCGCCTTGTTGCGATAGCGGTCCGGAAACGGCGCTGCAACAATCGGCCCGACAAGCGCCGGCGAAAGTCCCGCGATGCGCTGAAAAGCGTCGCGGACACGCTGCTCCTTGGCGCGGCACTCCGCCTCATAGGTGATGTGGCGGAATACACAGCCGCCACATTTGGAAAACTGTGGACAGTCGGGCGTGATGCGGTCCGGAGAGGGCGATGTAATGGACTCGATTTTGCCATAGGCATAGGTTTTCGCTGTCTTGAGAATTCGCACCAACAGCTTGTCCCCGACAGCAGCTCCCGGCACAAAAATGGCGGCGCCGTCCGCATGGCCAACACCGCTGCCTTCCGCTGTATATCCGGTGATCTCCAGCGGCAGAATATCGTTTTTTACAAATTGCAGCGCTCTTTTTCCCATCATCCGCGTCCTTTCCAAATCTGATCTGCTCAGTTGGATTCGTGAATCCTGCCGAAAACAAATCGCACAGTACACTGCTTTTATTCATATGGTAGATTATGAAAAACAAACCCAAAATTCCGTTGACACACCCGGCCCTGCCGTCCTATAATAACGATGTAAACGGTAGGGATTCAAGACGAGCTTACCAAAGCTTGAAGGCCCTTTTTATCGATCATAAGCCTCCGCGGCCAGGCTGCCGTGAACCTTTTCAATACAACTCCTCCCCAAAAGGCAAGGACCGGTTCTCCGGCACCTTGCCTTTTCCTTTTCTGCATAGCCCCGACAGAGGCTTTTCATAACAGTAAAAGGTTTCGGGATAACCTGGGTACTGAATTGCGCCTGCATAGCAAAAACCGGATGCAGCAAACAGCCGGCGCATTCTGCGGTTTTCACGGGCGGTGTCGCTGTGCACAGCCTGGTAGCCGCCCGCGCTGGCGACCCGGCAGGCATGCGCCATAAGCTTTCTGCCCAGGCCCTGTCCGCGGCAGGCGTTGCGCACGGCAAGGCGATGCAGCACAGCCGCGCGCGGCTGCCGCCAAGGGACCGCGCGGTAAAGCATGGCCGGCTTTGCATCGATGCAAACCATTCCGCCAAGCCGGCCCGCCTGGTCAATCACATACAGCGCCCCTTCCGCAATATCCTGCGCAAAAACGGCGCGGTCCGGATAGGCCGCATCCCACTGATGAAATCCGTCTTCCCACATGGAAGCCGCCGCCTGCGCGACAATCTCCATCAACTGTGTAAGGTCCTCTGGCACTGCCCTGCGTATCATAAAAGCCGCTCCCTCCTGTGGCCTTTGCGCCGCCCAATGTATTTTATTATACCGCGCGGCAGGCCGGTTTGTCTATTGACCGATACAGAAAATGTCAATATAATAAGGGGAGACAGAATTTTGCCCGCGCAGAGACACGGGTCTGGAGGGGGCCATTGTTATGCAAAAAGAATTGACCATTGAGCAGCTTTATGACCTTGATCACACAGCAGCAGCGCCGTTGTTGCGCCGCTTTACGTATCCATGGGAAGCGCTGCCCGCGATCAAGGCATTTATCCTGGAAATGGGTCCCACGCTGCCTGCCGGCGAATACGAGCTGCGCGGCGAGGACGTCTGGGTGGCCAAAAGCGCACATATTTATCCGAATGTCTATCTGGCCGGCCCCTGCATCATCGGCCCCAATACCGAGGTGCGCCCGGGTGCCTTTGTCCGCGGCAGCGCTTTGGTTGGCGCAGACTGTGTGGTCGGCAATTCAACCGAATTAAAAAATGTCATCCTCTTTGATCACGTGCAGGTGCCGCATTATAATTATGTCGGCGACTCCATTCTGGGCTACTGCGCCCACATGGGCGCCGGCTCCATTACAAGCAATGTGAAGGCAGACAAAAAGCTCGTGGTGGTGCATGCAGAGGAACCCATTGAGACAGGCCTCAAAAAATTCGGCGCCATACTGGGCGATCACGTGGAAGTCGGCTGCAATGCTGTGCTGAACCCCGGCACCGTTGTGGGGCGTCACGCTACGATTTATCCGACAAGCTGTGTGCGCGGTTTTGTGCCAGCCTGTTCGATTTTCAAAGCGCCCGGCAATCTCGTGAAAAAGGTGTGATCTTCTTTGTATAAAGCCTGTATTTTCGACTTGGACGGCACGCTGGCAAACACGCTGGCCTCCATTGCCCTGTTTGCGAACCACGCGCTGCGCGACTGCGGATACCCGGAAATCCCGGTGCAGACGTACCGCCGGCTCGTGGGCAATGGGCGCGTCAAGCTGCTGCACAACATGCTGGACACAGTGGCGCCGGGCGCTTATACGGAAGACGACATTGCGCGCGTCGGCGTGCTGTATGACCGCTATTACGCCGCTGATCCCAGCGCAAACGTGCAGGATTATCCCGGTATCCCATCGCTGTTGCAGGACCTGCATGCAGCAGGCCTAAAAATTGGCGTGCTCTCGAACAAGCCCGATGACATGACGCAGGCTGTCCTGCGGCGCTTTCCAAAGGGCACCTTTGACGCGGCACACGGCCAGCGCGCGGGTGTGCCGCGCAAACCCGCACCGGATGGCGCTTTGCTGCTTGCGAAAGAACTGGGCGCCGCGTCTGCGGCGTGTCTCTATATCGGCGACACAAACACAGATATGCAGACGGGCGCTGCCGCAGGCATGGACACCGTCGGTGTGCTGTGGGGCTTCCGCGACCGCGAAGAATTGCAAGCCGCGCACGCATGCGCGCTGGCGGAAAAGCCAGCGGATATCCTGTCCTTTGCCCTGCACGGTGTCAAATGACCGGGGGCTGGAAAAGCCGGTTGCGTGAGGACGGCCGCCTTGGCCTGCGCATTCTCAAAACCGGCATCGCGGTCACGCTGTGCCTGCTGCTGGGCGATCTGATTCACCTGCAGCAGCCGCTGGTGGCGGTGGTCGCCGCGGTTTTGAGCATCGAACGCAATGTAAGCAACACCCTGCGCACAGGAATGGAACGGCTGTGCGGCGCGGTCATCGGCATTTTGGGCGGCGGGCTGCTTTACCACATCTCCCCACAAAATGCCGGGCTTTGCGGATTGGGCATCGTGGCGGCTATATACGCCTGCAAGCTCTTCCGGCTGCCGGGCGGGGCCCTGATGAGCGCCTTTTGCCTGGCGGTCATGGCACTCCATCCGCGCTCGGCCGGAACCATCGCCACGGCGATCGACTGTGGGATCGCCTCTGTGCTGGGCATCGGGCTGGCATTTCTCATTAACCTAGTGCTTTTCCCGCCCAACTATGCCCCGGAAATTTTCGCCCATGACAAGCAGGTACGCGCCCTGCTGCACAAAGCGGCTGACAACTGTGAAAGCCGATTGAATCCGCCGGATTTTCTCGCGGTGTCCCGCGCCATCGAGCAGCTGGAGCAGGATATCTGCCTGTATACCCAAGAATGGAAACCTTTGCGCAATGCAGACGGCTCTGTGTTTCAAATCGCGCAGCGTGTGGCCCAGTACCGCGAGGTGCTGGCGGATTTAACGGCGATCGACCGGCTCGAGAAGGACCTCTCCTCAAAGACAGCCACTGTGTTTACCTATCATCTCAACCGGGCAAAGAAGCTCTTGGATTCCCTGGAAAAGGCAGCGCCGCCCGAAGAAGAGGAATAAGCCAAATTTTGATAGATAGGAAAATACGCCTTGAAACGGCTTTTATCGGCCGAATCAAGGCGTATTTTTGTGCCATCTGTTCTTTTTATGATTCTTTAATTCCATGCAAGCCGGAATCGCCAACCGACGGCGTCCCAGCCTCTATCATGCGGGCGAATCAGCTTTTTTCCGCGGCTGCGGCCAGCAGTTTCTTTGCGATCACGCCGGCGCTCTGCGAGCCATACTGCGGCGTGTGTTCCACAACAACCGCCACCGCATAGGGCGTGCTTTCATCCTCGGAGAAGGCCACCATCCAGCCATTGTTGTTCTTTTCGCCGCCCAGTTCGCCGGTTCCGGTCTTGGCGCAAACCTTGCTGATACCGGGGAACGTATCATCGCCATAATAGCTGGAAACCGTATAGCGCATGTAATCGCGCAGGCGGTTGGCCGTATTCTGATCCATCAGGGCCGTGTCCGCTTCGGTTTTTCCATAATTGCTGCCAATGCCCAGGTCGCCGGTCACACTCTGAATGAAATGCAGCTTTTCCGGCGTGCCGTTGTTTGCGATCGCGCCCATCAGTCGAACCATATAGGCCGGATTGACCAGATCCTGATCCTGGCCCACGCCGGACCACGCCAGCCGGTCCTCAGAAGCGCCCTGCACATTGTATTTGCCGGTAGCCACTTGGATGGAATCGATGGTAAAGGGCTTCAAAAGGCCAATCTGGTTCATGGAATCGGTCATTTTATCCGCGCCGATCTTGACAGCCAATTCGGCAAAGGCCACGTTACAGGAATGCGCCAAAGCGCCCTTGAAGTCCAAGTCGCCGTGCGCCTCCGCCTCCACATCCGTGACCTTGTTGCCGTTAAAGGTCTCGCTGCCGGTGCAATGGAATTCCATGCTGTCGAGATCCGGCAGGTTCTTGATCGCCGCCGCCGTAGTCAATATCTTAAAGACAGAACCCGGCGTCAGTTGGCCGGAAAGGACTTTATTCACATAAGCGCCCTGATAATCGCTGTTACTCTCCAGATCCTTTGGCGGATTTGCCGGGTCAAAGGTCGGCAGGCTGACCATCGCGAGAATCTCGCCTGTCTTCCAATTCGTGAGGATAGCTGCGCCTTGGCGGCCCTCATTCTCAAACTGCTCATAGGCGAGCTTGTTGAGGTCCGCGTCAATGGTCAGCTGGATATTGCCGCCCGTTTTGGCTGTATGGAGGTCCGCCAGCCCGGTCATCAGGTTATAGCCCGTCAGCTTGCTCAAAAAGGCGCTCTGCACACCAGTGGAAATATTGCCGCCCTCATCGCCAACTACGTGCAGAGTCGCCTCGCGGACCTCTTTATCATCCGCGTAAGTGCGTTTGCCATCCTGCGCCTGCATGAGCACCGTACCATTCCGATCCGTAATCTTTCCGTTTGTCAACGCTGTGGTTCCGCCGGAAATGTGTGCATTATACGGTTGCATGGCCCAGGTGGCGCCCTGGGTGACATACTCAAACAGGAAGAAAATCATGCCTGCTGCAAAGAGCGCCACAAAAATCAGAAGGAAAGCCGAGCGTTTGCCTGTCGTTCGCATTTATAATCGCCTCCTCACCGCATAGGTCCGCTCATCGCTGGCTTTGATAAACGCCAGCGCGCCCCAAACTGCCATCATGCTCGTGCCGCCCGCACTGATAAAAGGCAGCGTCACGCCGGTCAGCGGCAGCACGTCCGTGGAGCCGAAAATATTGAGGCAGGCCTGTACCAGCAGCATGCCCGCGGCTGCGTTCGCAGTGATGGAATAGAAAGTCGAACGGGAGCGGGTCGCTTCGCCGCGCGCCATGAAGATCAGCACCACAAAGGCCGCCACAAGCACCACAGCCATCAAAAGCCCCAGTTCTTCTACAACCACGCCAAATACCAGGTCGCTATTATTGGCCTGGATGGGCACTTTCCCGGAAAGCGGCGCTGTGCCTGCACCCAAGCCGCCATTGCCAATGCCCACGCCAAAGAGGCCGCCGCTGGCTGCATAGGTCAGCACATGCGTCTGCTGGAAGCCCGCGTTATAGACGTTATCGCCTTCCCAGATATGCCGCCACACGTCAAACCGCGCTTTTACATGATCGAACATCGACAGCACAGCAAAAATGCCCACCGCTGCCAGCGCGACAAACAGGACAACCGTGCGCATGGAACCAGAACGCATGAAAGCGATCATCAAAAAGGTCAGGAAAAAGATCGCCGCCCCGCCGATGTCCTTTTCGATGGCCAGAACGCCCATGATGGCTGCCATCAGCACCACATATCCGGCGAGGTTTCGTTTCGTCTGCAAATGGTCCAGTGTCGCGGCGCCGGCAAAGATAAAACACAGTTTGGTCAGCTCGCTCGGCTGCAGCGACAATCCGCCAATGCTAATCCAGTTTCTCGATCCAAACTGATCCACACCGATGCCCGGCACCATCGGCATCAAAAGCAGCAATAAGCCCACCACTGCGATTGGCGTGCGGAACTTGTTGACACGGTCGAGGTCTTTCATAAACCAGATCATGAAGCAATAGAGAATGAGTCCCGCAGCCATCATCAAAAGCTGGGTATAGACTGTTCTCATGCTCCAGTGATAGAGCGAAACCGGCGTCGGCAAATCCTGCGGCGTCTTGTCGGTCATTCGCATGCGCATACCGGATTGCAGGGCGATTCCCACGCCAGCGAGCAAAAAGCCGATGGTTTCGACCTCAAAATTGGGACGCCCCAGCAGCTTGGTCGAGATGGCGTAAAAGCCCCATTCCATCACCAGGACCGCCGCGCAGGGCAGCACCGGCAGCAGAGAAAACTGGTTGTCCCCAAACAGTGCCTGCACGAAGAGCAGCAACTGGATCACCGTCGCCAGCGCAAGCAGCGCTGCCTGCGGCGGCACACGGCGCGGCGCGCGGCGGGCCGGCGCTTTTGTATCCGTTACACGGCGGAAGGTCAGGTTTGTCCCGCCCATGCCGATCACGTCGCCCGGCAGCACCTTGGCCGGCCTGTGAATTTTCTTTCCGTTGAGCGCCGTGCCGCTTTTGGAGCCGGTATCCACAACGTACCAGCCCGTTGGACGCCGCATCAAAACGGCGTGGTCACGGCTGACGGAAGTATCCGGCACAATGATGTCGCAGCTGCGGCTGCGGCCAATACTATTTTCCCAATACAGCACCGAAAGTGTATGTCCGCGCCTGCGGTCCTCCAGATAGACCACCGGCTCCTCACGGCGGCGGCCAGCACGCACCGACTGGTAACACCACAGGATCAAGATCACGGTCAGCACAGCCGCAATCCCGCGCATCACGAAGAAAACCGGCTGTAGGATTGGAAGCAAAGCCGAAATATCCGACACTTGCCCACCCCCTGTTTTCAAATTTGAAATTTAGGCCGGCCGCCCGCGGCACAGCCTGTTTTTTTCAGTATACCGTTTTTCCCGCCGTCTGTAAAGGCGGCGAAATTTCTCGGCCGGAAGCGCACTGTCTGCTTTTCGCATCCGGAATTCATGCAGTTCAATCCCCAAAACGGGCGCCCGGCCTGTCCTTTTCCTTACAAAAAAGACCGGCTACCCGCGCAATGGCCGATAGCCCTGTCTTTCAAGTAGGCAGATATCAAAATTGTCTTTGCGAATTACGTCAGCCCCAGGTCGTGGACCAGCTGCGGCAGGCAGCGCTCAAACTGCACGCCGCCGCGCGGATCTGTTCCCGCCTCATGCGTGCGGCGGATGGCGGCCGCTGTGAAATCCACGGCAACCTGCAACGCGGACTTGAGCGTGCGGCCATCGAGCAGCGCGCCCAAAAGCGTTGAAGCCAACAGATCGCCTGTGCCGGGATAGCTGCCCGGCGTCTTGGGCGCAAACGCATAGCTGATTTCACCCGTGGCACTGTCCAGACTGGCCGCGCCCAAGAGCGGCGGCGCAAACCACACGCCGGTCAAAACCACCATGCGCGGGCCGAGCGCAGCCAGGCGGTGCAGAATTTTCTCGACCCAGGCGCGCGTATACGGCCCCTCGCACCATGTTTCGCCCAGCAGCATGGCTGCTTCCGTCGTATTCGGCACAATCAGATCTGCGCCCACACAAAGGCGGCGGGTGCCCTCCGCCATTTCGGGCGTATACGTGGCATAGAGCTTGCCGTCGTCCGCCATGGCGGGGTCCACCAGCACCAGCGTTTCCGAACGGCGAAAGGCCTGCAAAAAGTCCTCCACCACGCCGATTTGCGCCGCACTGCCCAAAAAACCTGTATAGATCGCGTCAAACTGCAATCCAAGGCCCTTCCACTGGTGCAAAAACCCCGGCATATCCGCAGTCAGGTCGCGCACGGTCACGTCCGGCAGGCCGCCCGTGTGAGAGGACAGCACTGCCGTGGGCAACGCGCAAACTTCATGTCCCGTGCAGCTGAGCACCGGCAGCGCAACAGTCAGGGAGCACCGCCCATAGCCGGACAGGTCATGGATCGCTGCAACGCGTTTTTGCTGATTTTTCATACACGCACCCCCAAAACACATTTCCATCTATCGTACTGCGCGCCAGGCGCACTGTCAAGGGGAAGCGACGCAGGGCATTTCATGGGCCGTTTGCTGAAAGGTGCAGTCCGGCCGCAATTTTATCAAGACGATGCCCGGCCTGCAAGCCTGGCTTTTCGGGCGTCCAGATAATCCTGCAAAATGATCGTGGCGGCCACTGCATCCACAACGGCCTTTCGCTTTTTGCCGCGTGTATTGGTATCGTTCAGGTAACCGTGCGCCGTCATGGTCGTGCACCGCTCATCCCACAGATCGACCGGCACAGCCACCTGGCCCGCCAGCTTTGCGGCGAAATCACGCGCGTTCAGGGCGCTTTCGCCTTCACTGCCGTCCATATTCCGCGGCAGGCCGACGACCACCGCCTCAGCGCCGGTCTCCTGCACTTTCTGCACCAGCACAGGCAACAGCTTTTCCCAATTATAGGACGGCACGACGCCCAGAGGGGAGGCCAGCACCTCGCCCGCGTCGCAAATGGCAAGCCCCGTGCGCGCGTGGCCGAGATCCACGCCGAGGATTTTCACGACTTGGCGGCCCCCCATCCCATTTTCTTCGCAACCGAAAGCGACGGCGTCAGATGGGATGCATCGCCGATGCGCACAACCGCACAGGACCCGTCATCCGCAAAGCGCACCTCAGAGATCGCCGTGTTGTCACTCAACGGCACGTCGTCCATCCGGCGCAGGGGCCAGCCTTTGGCGCGGCACAGGAAATTGCGCAGCGCGCACCCGTGGCTGACCGCGCAGATCTTCTTTTCCGTGCCCGGTACATTTTCCCGCTGTACGATCGCCTGCACGGCATCCCACACGCGGTCATAGACCTGCTGCATGGTTTCGCCGTCCGGCGCAGCGAAATCCCACGGGTGATGATACCACGCATCCGATGCCTGCGGAAACTGTTCCGGCAGCGCGGACCACGGCAGGCCGTCCATGGCGCCCAGATCGATCTCAATCAACCCCTGCTCCACCCGCAGCGGCACATGGTGATACTGGTTAATGGCCTCCGCCGTCTTTTTGGCGCGCAGCAACGGACTCGTATAAATCGCTGCAAACGGCACATTGCGCAGCCGCGTGGAGACCAACTCCAACTGTGTGCGCCCCAACTCTGTGATGTCGCAGTCGATGCGGCCCTGAAATTTGCCGTCCACATTGCCCTGCGCCGCACAGTGGCGCACCAGATAAAGATCTACCACGGCAATATCCCTCCTGTCAATTCCGTGACGCTTGCGATTCGGTTTTCGTCGAGGTATTCCTCCAGGCCCCGCAGGATCTTCACCGGCGCATACGGGTCGGCAAAAAAGGCCGCGCCCACCTGGAAGGCATCCGCGCCCGCCAGCATCATCTCCACCGCATCCTGCCAGCTGGAAATGCCGCCCATGCCAACGACCGGCACCTGGACGCGCTGCTTGACCTGCCAGACCATGCGCACCGCCACTGGAAACACCGCCGGGCCGGAAAGTCCGCCCGTGTTGTTGCGCAAAATCGGACGGCGTGTGCGGATGTCGATGCGCATGCCGGTGATCGTATTGATCAGTGAAATCGCGTCCGCGCCCGCGTCCTGCGCGGCAGCAGCGATCTCTGCGATGTCCGTCACATTGGGGGACAGCTTGACCATCAGCGGCTTTTTGCAAAACCGGCGCACCTGCGCGGTGATGTCAGCCACGCTCGTGCAGGAGGTTCCGAACTGTACGCCGCCTTCTTTGACATTTGGGCAGGAGATGTTTAATTCAATCATATCCACATCCGTATCGCTCAGCCGCTCGGCCATGGCGCAGTAATCGGCCGGGCAACTGCCCGCAATATTGGCGATAACAACCGTGCCCTGCTCTTTCAACCAGGGCAGCTCCTCTGCAATAAAATGTTCAACTCCCGGATTTTGCAGGCCCACGGAATTGAGCATGCCCGCCGGGGTTTCCGCGATGCGCGGCGGCGGGTTGCCGGGGCGCTCCTGCAAGGTCAGCCCCTTGCAGGAAATACCGCCCAGCGTGGACAAGGGATAAAGCTCGGCATATTCCCGGCCAAACCCGACCGCGCCGCTTGCGCCGATCAATGGGTTTGAAAAGGGTACGCCTGCAATTTGGACAGATAGATCAGCCATTTCTCTCCTCCTCAAGCAAAGATAACGTCCTGCGCGCAGAACACGGGGCCATCCTTGCAGACATGGCCGTAATATTCCGTGCCGTCTGCATGCCGCAGCGCCACCGCGCAGCCCAGGCATGCGCCCACGCCGCAGGCCATGCGCTCTTCCAGCGAAACAAAGCACGGCACCCCACGCGCCGCGCACAGCGCCGCCACTGCCCGCAGCATCGGGGCCGGGCCGCAGGCATAGCACACATCAAATGATTCCTGCTCCAAAACCGCGGTCACAAGGCCGGGCGTACCATAGCTGCCGTCATTAGTCGTGACGTGCGTCTTGCAGCCTGCGGCGCGAAAATCATCTTCCAGAATCACCGCATCCTTGGAACGGAAGCCCAACACCGCGAGCTTTTGCCCCGAAAAGGCGGCGGCAGCGCCCAAAAGCGGCGGCGTTCCGATGCCCCCGCCGACAAAGGCCGCGCACTTTGCCCCCTGCGCCAGCGGAAATCCGTTGCCCAAAGGCGCCAGCAGGTCCATCGTATCGCCCGGTTCCAGGTGGGAAAGGATTTCCGTGCCTTCTCCGCGCACCTGAAACACAAAGCGAAGCGTGTCCGCGCCAATGCTGCAGATGGAAATCGGACGGCGCAGCATCTTGCCGGGCACCCGGATATGTGCAAACTGACCTGGCTTTGCCTTGGGCGCCAGGATTTCAGCGCGGACGGTCACATCAAAACAGTTGCCCGCCAGCGCCCGTTTTGTCAAAATCGGACAGGATTCCGTATCATATTGTTTCATTGGATGCCTCCAATTTCTTCTAGGATTGCGCCGCGCATGCGGACCGCCTCTTCTGCGGCGGCCTTTGCGTAATCCGCCTGTGCCGCGCCCACCTTTTGCCAGGCGGTCAGAATGCTGCGCGAAGCGTTGACAATCGCGCCCAGGCCCTTGCTGTCAAACGCCGGGGCCACATCCTTGGCGCCGCCGCCCTGCGCGCCATAGCCCGGCACCAGGAAGAAGGTGTGCGGCAGCGCGGCGCGCAGTTCTCTTAACTGCGCCGGGTAGGTTGCGCCCACGACAGCCCCTACGCGGCTATATCCATCCGCGCCGCGGGTATCCTCGCCCCAGGTCTCGCACAGTGCGCCGACCGCCGCATAGAGGGTCTGGCCGTCCTCCAGCTTGCGGTCCTGCAGCTCGCCGGAAGAGGGGTTGCTCGTCTTGACCAACACAAAAATCGACCGGTCGCGCGCCTTACAGACAGGCAGCAGCGGCGCGATGCCGTCCGTGCCAAGATAGGGATTCACGGTCAAGGCGTCGCCATCAAAGGCAGGGACTGCCTGCCCGCCGGTTTTGGTCGTGCCGAGATGCGCCTGGCCGTAGACCTCCATCGTGGCGCCAATATCGTTGCGCTTGCCATCCGTAATGACGTAAAGGCCCTTTTCCCGTGCATAGCGAATCGTCTCATACAGCGCGCGCATCCCCTGCCAGCCATACTGTTCATAATACGCGCACTGCGGCTTGACAGCCGGCACAACCGGAGCCAGTGCATCGATCAGGCCCCGGTTAAAGGTCAGGATCGCATCCGCCGCCCCAGCGAGCGTCTCGCCATATTGGGCAAAGGAGGCACTTTTAATAAAATCCGGAATATATGAGAG
>ERZ1090878.1157-NODE-1162-length-12831-cov-7.043676_pt1 | contig 12831 bp, 12 predicted proteins | sample MGYA00478473_ERZ1090878 | MGnify/ENA primary metagenome ERZ1090878 (study PRJEB33644, sample SAMEA5815720) | chicken gut metagenome | biome: Chicken; feature: Gastrointestinal Tract; material: Caecum | place: Ireland | collected 2019-01-01 | study: A study of... | reverse complement strand
TGGAAAGAAATGACCTTTGCTGGTGTGGCAGCGGAAAAAAATATAAAAAATGCCATATGCCTATTGAAGAAAAAATGCTCTTGCACGCGGAAAGGGGAGAGATCGTCCCAACGCGCCAGCTCCTCAAAACTCCGGCGCAGATCGCTAAGATTAAAGAGAGCGCGGCTCTTAACACCGCAGTCCTGGACGAAGTGGCAAAACACATCCGCATCGGTATGAGCACAGCCGAGATCGATGAGATCGTCCATAACTTTACAGTAGAACACGGCGGGATTCCCGCCCCCCTGGATTATCAGGGCTTCCCGAAAAGCGTGTGCACATCCGTCAATAACGAAATCTGCCACGGTATTCCGGACAAAGAGATCATCCTGAAAGAGGGGGACATCATCAATGTAGACGTATCCACCATCCTTGACGGGTATTTCTCAGATGCTTCCCGGATGTTCAAAATGGGAAAGGTATCTGAGCGCGCAGAGCGTCTGGTCCGCGTCACCGAAGAATGTGTTGAGCTTGGTCTCGCTGCCGCAAAACCATGGGGCCACTTAGGCGATATCGCTGATGCGATCAACACTCACGCCAAGGCAAACGGCTACTCTGTAGTAGAAGAGATCGGCGGACATGGGATCGGGCTTGCCTTTCATGAGGATCCGTTTGTAAGCTATGTGACTCCGAAGGGAAGCGAAATGCTCCTTGTCCCGGGCATGATGTTCACAATAGAGCCTATGATCAATGAGGGAAGTCCCGACTTCTTTGTCGATGAAGACAACGGATGGACTGTATACACCATAGATGACGGACTGTCGGCGCAGATCGAATATATGGTACTCGTCACAGAGGACGGGATTGAAGTGCTGACGAAATAAAGCTGGATCTGTACCAGGGCGGACGATCAATAAAAAGTCCGTCCTCCCATACAGATCCAGCTTTCATTTTATCAGCATCGAAAGATATTTTTCGTACTCTGTCCCTTCATCTCTGGGGACTTTATTTTTTACCGAATCCTGTATCGCCAGAGCGATCATTTCTCCTGCCAGCTTTACATCTTCTTCCAGGAGATCTCCCCTGGCTTTCCCGCCGGCAACCACCGAGGCGAACAGATCTCCTGTCCCGGAGTAGCCTTCCCCGATAAACGGATGTGCATAAAACCGCGATCTGTCTTTTGTGACCGCAAGATTTCCCATCATTTCCCCGCCCGCTGCACTGTCCCGAAAACGTATTCCGGTGACAACTACCTCTTTCGGTCCTTCCTGCATGATGTATCTGGCAAGCTTCTCCGCCATATCCACGATCCCGGCACTGCCCGGAGCGATTTCTGTATTTTTATACCCGGCTTCCGCGCCTTCCGGCTTTGCAGCCACGCACGGATCTGTGTCTGTCAGAAGACAAAGTTCTGTGAAATTCGGCGTGATGATATCTGCTCTTTTTGCCAGATGTTTCATATCCTCCTGAAACTCAGAAGAAAACATATCGAAACGGGCTCCGTTATCACCCATGATCGGATCCACCAGAAGGAATGTATCCTCCCTGTAAAATGTCTCCAGAAATTCAAGGGCTTTCCCAATCTGGCGGCACCCTGACATAAATCCCATATAGATCCCGTCAAACCTGGCATCCATTTTTTCCCATTCTCTCTGGATCTCTGTCATTTTATCCGTATAGTCATCATAAAAATAACTCGAATATCCCGTCTGCGCGCTCAAAACTGCCGTCGGCAGAGGGCAGGGCTGCACGCCCATCGCAGCAATCACAGAGATCGCCGCGGTGAGAGAGCAGCGTCCAAAGCCGGACAAGTCGTTTACTACTGCGATTTTCTTTGCCATGTACTTCCCTTTCGCCGCCGCTCTTACTATGCTAATTTACATTTCTGCGGATCGGCTTTAACACCGCCGCTGAATGCCGTCCCATATTGATGACGATCTCGCCGTTCTGCACGATGTACTCGTCATAAGCGGTCGTATATCCATTCTCGTATGTATAGACAAGCCGTTTCATCCTGCCTTCCTTCGGCACGCCGGACAGCCATACGGGAATAGTGATCTCTTTCAGCTCCTTACTGTTGTTCAGGACAACGATTATCTGCTCGCCCCCCTGGAACCTGGCATATGCAAGAACATTATACGCCGCAAAAAGAAGCTTGATGGAACCTTTTCTCAGCGGTTTTTCCTCTTTGTGTATCCGGATCATCTCTTTATGAAATTCCAGAAGATCTTTATCTTCATTCCCCCACGGGAATGTGCGCCTGTTGTCCGGGTCAGTAAATCCGCACAGCCCGGCCTCGTCCCCATAATAAATGGTAGGCGCGCCGACCCATGTCATCTGCACAACGACCGCTTCCCTCATGACCGCATGGTTTACGCCTTCCTCCGCCGCCTTTGCCCCCACATGCTCCGCACGTCCGACAATATGATTCGTCCGGGTAAGGAACCTTGAATGATCGTGGTTTGACAGCTCATTCATCGCTACCTGAAGGGAGGGTGTAAGCATACTTGCCATAAAATGCCTCATCGCGCCCACAAAATTGTCCGAGTTTCCCCACAGGTCCGTTCGACGCTCGTCACTGTGCTTCTCCATTCCGGTCAGGAACCATGTAAGAGGCTCCATGAACGCATCGTAGTTCATGACACTGTCCCACTCGTCTCCCTGGAGCCACTCGATCGGATCTCCGTAGTGCTCAGCCAGTATGAGCGCTTCCGGGTTCGCTTTTTTCACCTCTGAGCGGAAGCGTTTCCAGAACATATGGTTATACTCGTTGCTGCACCCCAGATCCGCCGCAACATCAAGACGCCATCCGTCAACATTATAAGGTGGAGAAACCCATTTCTTTCCTATGTCCATTATATATTGCTCAAGCTCAGGTGAATCTTCATATGAAAGTTTCGGAAGCGTATCATGCCCCCACCACCCGTCATAGCTGCCATTGTAGGGCCATGCTTCATTCCGGTTATCAAAGAAGTGGAAAAACTCTCTGTATGGACTGTCAGCGCTCACATAAGCGCCCTTCGGATATTCCGGCTGCTGCTCATAGATCCGCTCTCTGTCCATCCATTTATTAAAGGAACCGCAGTGATTGAATACTCCGTCCAGTATCACCCTCATTCCCCGCTTGTGCATCTCTTCTACAAGGCGGGCGAACAATTTATTACTGGCCTCCAGATTACGAATATCCCCTGTGCGCTTCTGATACTTAGTGGCATGGATATTGTCCTGAGCGCCCGCGGGAAGCACATCGCCTCCGTCTTCAACAATCTTTCCATAATGGGGATCAATGTAGTCGTAATCCTGGATGTCATACTTATGGTTAGACGGAGAGACAAACAGCGGGTTAAAATAAACCACCTCAACTCCCAGTTCCTGAAGATAATCCAGCTTATCCATCACTCCCTGGAGATCGCCTCCGTAAAAATTATGGATATCCCTTGCCGCAGGCGTCTGATTCCAGTCTCTGACCTTTGTACTCGGCTCGCCTATATAGATATACTCACGGTCTTCCACATCATTGGCAGGATCACCATTGCAGAAGCGGTCAACAAAAATCTGATACATAACCGCTCCCTTTGCCCAATCCGGAGTAGAAAAACCCGGAACAATAGTAAAGGCATAGTAATCTTCTCTGTGGTCCGATACTCCGTATCGGTTGAAATACCAGATCTGTTCCCCTTTTTTTATTTCGAACGAGTAGCGAAAAGGTTCTGTGCCAAGCTGCCATTCGATCTCATAAAAATCAAAGTCGTCTCCCGAACAGACTTTCCACATAGCATGGCTGTCTTCCCCTGTAAGAAGATTCACCTCTTCCACATCATTATGTGCTGTCCGGAAACGCAGAAATATCCTTTCATTTACCGCCGGTTCCGCAGGACTGACATAGTCCTGCGTACCGTCACAGAACAGCGCGTCTCTGTTCATAATTTAAGCCCCCTTAGTCTCGCTGTCCTCATCAAATAATGCCTCAAACTCGCTCCTTGTGATCTTTTCCTTCTCTAACAGAAGCTTTGCGCACTTATCCAGGACGTCATGATGCTCCTGAATGATCTTACGAGCCTTCGCGTAACACTCATCGATGATCCGCTTTACTTCTTCATCGATCGTTCCGGCAACCTTTTCACCATACCCTCTTGATGTGTGTCCGAAATCTCTTCCGATGAATACTTCGTCACTGTCATTATCGTAATTGATCAAACCTAACCGTTCGGACATACCAAACTTAGTGATCATTGATTTTGCGATCGCTGTTGCCTGCTTAATATCCTGAGACGCCCCAGTGGTGATGTCATCGAAGATTTCCTCCTCTGCCACCCGGCCGCCCAGCGCCACAGTGATCTCCTGGAGCATATGCCCCTTTGTGTTAAACATATCATCCCTCTCCGGGAGTGGCATGGTATATCCGCCGGCCCCTCCTGTCGGAATAATAGACACACTGTAAACCGGTCCTACATCCGGCAGGGTATGGAACAGGATCGCATGCCCTGCCTCATGATAGGCTGTGATCCTCCGCTCTTTCTCAGAAACAATACGGCTCTTCTTCTCCGGACCGATGCCCACTTTTACAAATGCATGACGGATATCCTGCTGCTGGATAAACACTCTGTTATCCTTCGCCGCCAGTATCGCAGCCTCGTTTAACAAATTCTCCAGGTCCGCGCCGGTAAAGCCTGCCGTTGTCTGCGCGATCTGACGCAGATCTACGTCATCGCCCAGCGGTTTATTCTTTGCATGAACTTTCAGGATTTCTTCCCTGCCGCCCACGTCCGGGCGCCCTACGATCACATTCCGGTCAAACCGTCCGGGACGAAGGATCGCCGGGTCCAGGATATCTTTCCTGTTCGTTGCCGCCATCACAATGATTCCTTCATTCACTCCAAAGCCGTCCATCTCCACGAGAAGCTGGTTAAGCGTCTGCTCCCTCTCGTCATGACCGCCGCCGAGACCGCTTCCCCGCCGTCTCGCCACCGCGTCAATCTCATCAATGAACACAATACACGGTGCGTTTTTCTTCGCATCCTGAAACAGATCGCGCACACGGGACGCTCCCACTCCCACAAACATCTCTACGAAGTCAGATCCGGAGATACTGAAAAACGGAACTCCCGCTTCACCTGCCACTGCCTTTGCAAGCAGCGTCTTACCTGTTCCCGGAGGTCCCTCCAGGAGGACGCCCTTTGGTATTCTGGCTCCCAGCTGTACATATTTTTTCGGCGCCTTGAGGAAATCCACGATTTCTTCAAGTTCCTCTTTCTCTTCTTTCAGTCCCGCCACATCCGCAAACGTGACTTTGATCTCATCCTGCCCCGTCATCCTGGCGCGGCTCTTCCCGAAGTTCATCGCCTTTGCATTCGCCCCGCCGTTCTGCCTGTTCATCAGATAAAAGATGAGGAATACGCCTGCAAGCGTGATCAGAAGCGGGAGAAGCACCGTCGTAAATACAGACTCTTCAGGTATTGCGGACATACTGTAGTTTACTTCATGATCGTCAAGAAGATCTTTCACATCCTCCACATCAGAAACATTCACAGTCCTTGCCACATCCTCATCCTTCAGCATGAATGACACCGTACCCGTGGGCACGGCGCGGTTCAGGTCGATATATACGTCGGTCACATTGCCCTGCCGGACCTGGGAGACAAAATCCGTATACCCCATCTCCTGACGGTGCATCTGCATCCTGCCTGCCATCCAGAGAGCCGCCACTACGATCACAATAAACATCAGGATCGTAGACACATTGATGCTCCTGTATTTCCTGTTATTATCCAAAACTATACTCCTTCCTATTCCAGACCTTCCACTACCCCGATGTAAGGAAGGTTTCTATATTTCTGGGCATAATCAAGCCCGTATCCCACAACGAATTCATCCGGGATCTCAAATCCGCAGTAATCCACTTTCACATCCTTCACCCTGCGCTCCGGTTTGTCAAGAAGCGTGCACAGCCGCATACTGGCAGGATTTCTCTTCTTAAGGACGTCCATCAGATAATACAGCGTATTACCGGAGTCAATAATATCCTCAACGATCAGCACCTCTTTATTCTCGATGGACTCATCCAGGTCTTTTGCAATACGCACAACCCCGCTGGAAGCAGTCCCGTCTCCGTAGCTCCCCACGCACATGAAATCCATAGATACCGGCACCGTGATACGCTTTGCCAGTTCACACATAAAGAATACGCCGCCCTTCAATACACTGATGAGATGCACCTGTTTCCCTGCATAATCCCTGCTGATCATCTCTCCCAGCTCCCTGATTCTTTCATCAACTTTCTCCTCGGGGATCAAAACCCTGATCGTCTCTGCCATTTCCTTTTTCCTCCGTTATCTTTATCTCAAGAATTTTCTCGGTCCTGCTGTTGACATGGTACTCCCTGCTCATTCTGTAACCCGGAATCCATATGATATGATCCCCGTCCGCGATGAGCAGCATACAGTCTCGTTCTTCCCGCGGGATCTTCTCATTCACAAAAAAAGCTTTCAGCTTCTGGCGGCTCCCCTTTTCATCAATCACAAGATAATCGCCGCCCTGCCTTGTTCTCGCAGAAAGACTGTATTTTATTATATCATAATCAATCCATTTCGTGTAACTTTTTTGCGGGATCTCTTCGGCTGCCGAGACATCTGCGTTTTCCACAAACCGGCACACGATCCGCTGTCCTGTCCCGGGGACCACGGTCTCCCCCGGAATACGAACAGGGATTTCAAAAATCCCTCTGTTTTCTTCCCTCTTTTTGATGCGCACCCCGGCATATGTCCGCTCCGCCTGTATTTCTCCGGGAAGGTCAAGTTTCCTCCCCGGCTGTTTTTCAAAAAGATCTGATACCGCGTTCACATGCGTGGTCCCGATATCACGTTCTCCTCCTCTGACCCGGGCAAGGCATCTTCTTAAAAGCTGTGTCCGCACAGCAGGCATCTCCTGCCCGAACTTCTCCTTATCTATCTCCAGCGCCTGGGGCTCTCTGGCTTTTATCCCACTTTTCACGCCGGTCTGGGGGCTTTTTCCTGTTTTTACACATTTGTCCCACGCAAGTTCCACGCCCCGCTCCAAATAATCCCAGATTTCCTGAGCCTGCCGGGACAGCTCATCGAGATGTGCCGCGGTTCCCCTGTTCACCTGATCCTCCAGCATGGGCAGAACATTGTGCCGGATACGGTTGCGCGTATAATCATCTCTGCTGTTCGTCGCATCCTCGCACCATGATATCCCCCGGGCTTCAAGATATTTTTCCGTCTGTTCTCTCGTAAGCACAAGAAGCGGCCGTATCCATTTTCCTGTTACCGGACGGATACCTCCAAGTCCTTTCAGCCCGGTGCCCCGCGCCATATTGAGAAGTACCGTCTCCGCGTTGTCATCTCTGTGATGGGCGGTAGCGATCTTTGTTCCTCCATCCTCACGGCACATTGTCAGGAATGCGGCTCTGCGCGCCGTGCGCCCCGCCTCCTCAGGAGATTGTTTCCGTTTCCTGGCAATTAATTCCACATCTTCATGAAAAAAACGGCACGGCACGTCCAGCTCCTTGCACAGATCTCTTACATAGTTCTCATCCCGATCCGCCTCGGCGCCGCGCAGCCCGTGGTTCACATGGCATGCGATGACACTGAAGCCCAGTTCTTCCCGAAGCGCGCAGAGCACAAAAAGCAGGCATACCGAGTCCGCTCCGCCCGATACACCTGCGATCACCACGTCACCTTTCCCGATCATGCCGTGTTTTCTGATAAACTTTTCCACTTCTCTCTCTTCATTTCTCATCATATGTAAACTATAACCAATTCATTCCCAAAAGTAAAGAGCTCTAGGATTCCCATATCCCCACCGCCAGCACTGTCATGTCGTCCGCCGGTTCTTTCCCTGTCCATGCCAGCACCTGCTCCAATATATGGTGCGCCATCTCCCTCGGGTTAGAAATCGCGCTCCCCTGTATGATCGTCTCCAGCAAAATATCCTGCTCGCCCACGGGCAGAGCGTCCAGCACCCCGTCCGTTACCATTATCACAAAATCTCCATCCTCCAGTTTCCGCTTAACTGAATCTATCTCTATATGGTTCATCACACCGATCGGCAGGCTGGTAGAGCTCAGGTGTTCAACACTGTCCTTTTTCTTTATAAATGTGGAGGATGCACCCGCCTTTATGATCTCGCATTCTCCGGTGTACAGGTCAAACACTGTCATATCTACCGTGGAATAATGAATTTCTTCCCTTCCAATGACCAGAGTGGTATTGATCATCTGGATTGCGGTCTTCTCCGGGAAACCTGCTGCCATCAGCTCTTCAAGCAATTCTATGACCAGCGTGCTCTCCCTGCACGCCTCCTCTCCGGACCCCATACCGTCCGAAAGCACGACCCCCCGCCGTCCGCCAGACATATCCATCATGGAAAAATTATCTCCGGAAATATTCGCACAGCCTTTTCCAATGCGCGCTGTTCCCTGCATCGTATAATACGCCGGTCCCTCCCTGCACACAACCGTCATATATCTTGTTCCGAGCATCTGCGCGCTGTCCCCCGGCAGGACAAATTTTCTTCCGGCCGCCTCGGATACAGCCCGGGCAATCTCTTTCACCGGCACCTTGTCCTTTTTCATACTCCGCACAGTTACATGAATCTCATACTTGCCGTCCGCGTTCATAAAAAAATGGGAGTACAGCACTCGGATATCCTTTTTTTTCAAGACCGCGGTGATTTTTTTCTCCAGCCGCTCGTCTGTAAAGATGCTGTCCTCGAGTTCCTGCGCCGTACGCTGCATCATATCCGCAAAAGTATCCAGCTGGATCGCACAGCTCTCACGGCTTCTTGCCATCCTGTTCACCCAGATAATATTCTGCCGCGCGCCGTGAAATCCTTCCAGAGTCTCCCTCAGGAGCCTGGGCGCCATAATACATCTCTGCATCAGCTTTCTCTTCGTCTCTGTGTTCAGCTCGTTTCCGTACTTGTCCACTGCGGAAAGAACGTCATAGCCCATCTGATATGTATGCACAAAATTTTCTCCCCAGCACCAGCTGCATTTTTCACATTTTGCACACACGCGCTCCCTCACTCTGGAAAAAATCTCCTCGATCTCCTCCTCCGAAAACGCCTGCCGCTTCTCCTCGAGCCCCAGGAATGTGCGTGAGATCTGCCTCAGCGAATGGGCGAATTTCTCAATCTGTTCTACGTACGGGCTGCCGTGCAGCGCCTGTCCATCATCCATACCGTTATCTCCCTTTCTTTCATGATCCCCGCGATGTAAATAGGCATGAACTTTTCTATGAATAAATAAAGACCCCGGGAACCCTTCCCGAAGTCTTCATTCGTAATCCTGATCCTATATTTATCGCCATCTCACGGTCTGCCTACTGCGCCGGTCTGAACAGGATCTCATTCGGATCCACCAGATCCAGCTTCTCTTCAGCAGTATCCTTGATGTAATCATCCGTCTTAACGTATTCCTCAAATTCTTCTACTTCTTTCGCTCGCTGCTCTTCTTCCTTGATCTGCGCCTCAAGCTCTTCTTCCTGCGCTTTATACTGAGCATTCTTCGCATTCAATTTTACAGAACTGACTGCGAGGACACCTGACATTACCACCAGGACCATACAGATAAGAAGAACACTTCTCCTATGCTGTCTGAGCCTGGCATTTTTTCTTTTCGGTCTCTGCCTTACAGATCTCTGTTGTCTCATCTTATTCATTCATACTCACCCTGCTTATCAATTTGTACTTTGCACTCCCCATTATTAAAGATTATTTTATATGCTTTTTTGTTTTTTTTCAAGGCTTTTATTTTTCCCTTTTTGAACCGGAAGAGCAGAGCTGATTCTCGCTCCCGCCTTCCTTACGAAATATTCCAGCATATATCCGACCCCGGCGCCTGAGCCAAGACCAAGCAGGAAAAACCATCGGATACTCCCATATGTAGTCTCATACATTCCATTGAAAATATATGCGCTGGCAGCAATCCAAAAAAACAGGTCTTCAGCACCAACCATCCGAAGGCTATGAGGGATCAGCCTTCTGAGACAGGAGAGAATCCCATAGGCAAACATTACGGTCATGCCTGACAGCCCCGCATATAGAAAAACACCCGCTTCCGTCCCGATCCCGAGTATCATGCCTACTTAAACAGCTTTGCCAGGAAGCTCTCAGTGGTCTTTGCCGCGCTCTGCGAAATATTAGAATAGGCGATGCTGTCTATACTTCCGGAAAGATCAACCTCTCCTTTTTCCACGCTGAGCCTGTTCACATGCAAGTCTGTACCCTTGACCATCAGCATTCCCTGCTCTGTCTCCAGAAGGATTTCATTCAGGTCAAAAGATAGGACATCCAGCACCCCTGTCACCGCAGCCGTCTTTCTGTTGTTGACCACCAGTTTGTGTGTCTTCGCGATACGCTGTTCTTCCATCCGCACTCCCTCCCACTCTGCTTTTAAATATATGAGAGGCACTCACCGTTTATTCCTAAAGATATTTGAACAGCTCCTTTGCCTGCTCCTTTTTCGTTGTCTCCTGCACATCCACTACTTCCACCTTAACAGTCTTCGTGCCAAACCCGATCTCGATCACATCCCCGGGTTTTACTTGTACTGATGCCTTAGCCGGTCTGCCGTTGACCATAACGCGCCCTGCATCACAGGCTTCATTTGCCACGGTCCGCCTCTTGATGAGACGGGATACTTTCAGAAATTTATCCAGACGCATCTTCTTTCCTCCTCGTTCTTCTTTCATCTCATATCTCACTGCTGCAGAGCTCTTATTTTTCCGCAGTAAGCACAAAAAGCACCTGCGATGCCCGCTCAGCATCGCAAGTGCCTGTCCGTTCATTTATCTTAAGTGTAAGACAAGATTAGTTGATAGCATCCTTTAATGCTTTTCCTGCTTTGAACTTCGGTGCCTTGCATGCATCAATCTTCATTGTCTGTCCTGTCTGCGGGTTTCTTCCTTCTCTTGCCGCTCTCTTGCTTACCTCGAATGTTCCGAAGCCTACGAGCTGAACTTTATCGTCATTTTTAAGCTGCTCTGTAACAACGTCAATAAAAGCCTTTAATGCTTTTTCAGAATCTTTCTTGGAAATTTCTGCCTTCTCTGCGATCGCTGCGATAAGTTCTGTTTTGTTCATAGGTAAATCCTCCTCTTTATTGTACCTGCATACAATTTTATACTGATTTTTTAAAGGGGGAATATGCCCGGTCGTCCGCATGATTCCGCCTTTATGTACTGTTATAACGGTTTCATAAAGCTTTGTCAAGATTTTTCAGCGTTTTTCCGGCTTATTCCCCTCAGCATACTTCCGCCTATTCCATCACGGGTTTCAGGGCTTCGGCAAGTTTGTCTTTCTCAGCCTGCGCCTCGGCGAGGTCTTTACCAAGTGTTGTGTAATAGATCTTAATCTTCGGTTCTGTACCTGACGGACGAACGATCACAGTCTCATTGTTCTCCAGCTTATAGATCAGAACATTTGCTGGCGGAAGTCCTGTCTCTTCCGGTTTCTCATAATCTGTCACAGATACCACCTGGTATCCGGCAATCTCTTTGAGCGGTTCCTGACGAAGCTTTTCCATGATGCCCGCCATCTTGTCCATTCCGCTCAATCCCGGGAATTCAAAGCTGTCCACCTTATTGAGGTAGCGTCCGTACTGTGCGTAGATCTCCTCCATCCTCTGTTTCAGAGAACTTCCGATACTCCTGTAATATGCAGCCATCTCACAGATCAGCATAGATCCGATGACCGCGTCCTTATCTCGCACATACGGTCCTGCAAGGTATCCGTAGCTCTCCTCAAATCCGAAGATAAAACGATCTACTTCGCCCGCCTGCTCTAACTGAGCGATCTGATCGCCGATCCATTTGAATCCCGTCAGCACGCTTCTCAGCTCAACGCCATAGTGCTCTGCGACTGCGTCAGCCAGAGGTGTGGAAACAATGGATTTCACTGCCACCGGTTTTTCCGGCATAGTTCCCTTCTCAATGCGTCCCGCGCAGATATAGTCAAGGAGCAGCACACCCACTTCGTTTCCGCTGACCAGTTCATAGGATCCATCCGGACACTTCATGGCGATACCGACACGGTCTGCATCCGGGTCTGTAGCCAGCATCAGATCCGCCCCCGTCTCTTTCGCCAGGTTCAGCCCCTGCTCAAGAGCCTCAAAAATTTCGGGGTTCGGATAGCTGCATGTAGTAAAATAACCATTCGGATATTCCTGATCAGGTACGATAGTGATGTCTGTCACTCCGATATCCTTTAATATCTGTGTAACCGGCACAAGCCCTGAACCGTTCAGAGGGCTGTACACCAGTTTAAGTCCCGCTGTTTTGCACAGCCCCGGGCGTACCTGACGTGACTCAATGGCATCATACAGAGCCCTCTTGCAGTCATCACCCACAAAACGGATGAGTCCTTCCTCAACACCCTGTGCAAAGGACATATATTTTGCCCCTGTGAGAACATCTGTCTTCTGGATCTCCGCATATACGATCGCCGCCGCGTCATCTGTCATCTGGCATCCGTCCGGTCCGTATGCCTTATATCCGTTATATTTTGCAGGATTGTGGGAAGCAGTCACCATAACTCCCGCATTGCAGTTATAATAGCGTGTAGCAAAGGAAAGCGCAGGCACAGGCATCAGAGCGTCATAGATCCTTACTTTGATCCCGTTGGCAGCCAGCACTCCTGCCGCTGTCTTTGCAAACACATCGCTCTTCAGGCGGCTGTCGTAGCTGATCGCCACTGTCTGTGTTCCACCCTGGGTCTTTACCCAGTTTGCAAGTCCCTGGGTAGCCTGGCGCACTACATAAATATTCATGCGGTTTGTTCCCGCGCCGAGCACGCCGCGCAGTCCTGCTGTCCCGAATTTCAGCGCAACTGCAA
>ERZ1090878.1156-NODE-1161-length-12840-cov-26.836371_pt1 | contig 12840 bp, 9 predicted proteins | sample MGYA00478473_ERZ1090878 | MGnify/ENA primary metagenome ERZ1090878 (study PRJEB33644, sample SAMEA5815720) | chicken gut metagenome | biome: Chicken; feature: Gastrointestinal Tract; material: Caecum | place: Ireland | collected 2019-01-01 | study: A study of... | reverse complement strand
GCGAGTGTTCTTATAGCATTTGAAAAGCTGTAAGAACACTCGTCTTTTTTTGTTGCTTTTGTTGCTTTCATCCGGCGATGGTGGATGGGGCGTAGTTGACGACTACGCCCTTTCTTGTGTTTACGGACACCTCCGGCGCGGGTAGCGGGATCAGCTCCGGGATCTCAACGACCCCTACGCAGTTATAGTGAATACGGAGCCGCTGTTCCCACACACCGTCTATCTTCTCGGCGTTGAACACTTCGATCTTCTCGATGAGCTCGTTCAGCATCCGGGGAGTCAGCTTGCGGGCGCGGGTGTATTTGCGGACCAGGGAGATGAACATAGCCAAAGTCCACATCGTCAAAGGTAATGTCACCCTCCAGCTTTTTGTAGGTGACGGTGCCGTCGGCCTGGTGGGGATGCTTCCAGGCCCACACGTTGGTCCGCTCGTCGGTCTCGCACAGGCTGCCGTCGGCGTTCTCCCGTACGTTGACCAGCTCCACATAGCCGTTGTCCTCCTCCGGCTTTTCGTCCATCAGGGCAAAGATCCGCTGTGCGCCCGCCATGGCCATGGCGATGCTGTTCATCTGCTGGCTGATCTGGCTGACCGGCTGGGTGGAGTTCTTGTTCAGCGTCAGGAAAGAAACCAGGGTGCCCAGGGTCAACCCCAGGTATCCGTTCAATGCGAACAGGGCGCCCGCCACTGCGCACAGCACATAGCTGATGTTGCCAAGGCTCATATTCACCGGCATGGTGATGTTGGAAAAGGTGTTGGCCTTGTCGGCGCTCTGCCGCAGCTCCTCGTTGAGCCGGCGGAACTGCTCGACGCTTTTCTCCTCATGGCAGAACACCTTGACCACCTTCTGCCCGTCCATCATCTCCTCAATGTAGCCGTTGACAGCGCCCAGGTCTTTCTGCTGCTTCGCAAAATAAACAGAGGACTTCGCCGCAATTTTCGAGGTAACAAAGGCCATGACGCCGATCATCGCCAGGGTGAGAAGGGTCAGAGGAATATCCAGCACCAGCATACTGAGAAAGGAGGTCAGGATCGTAACGCCGGAGTTGATGAGCTGGGGGATGCTCTGGCTGATCAGCTGGCGCAGGGTGTCCACATCGTTGGTGTAGATGGACATGATGTCCCCATGGGCGTGGGTGTCAAAATACCGGATCGGCAGAGACTCCATGTGCCGGAACAGCTCCACACGCAGATTGCGCATGGTGCCCTGGCTGACATTGACCATGATGCGGTTGTAGCCGTAGGCGCACAGAATGCCGATGCCGTACACGATCGCCACGGACAGCAGCGCTGCCGCCAGCCCGGAGAAGTCGGGGGTCTGGCCCCGGGTCAGCGGAATGATGTAGTCATCGATCAGGCTCTGCATGAAAAGCGTCCCCCGCAGGGTGGCCAGCGCGGACCCAAAAACGCAGACCACGACCAGGCAAAAGGGGAGTTTATAGTCCCGGAGCATATAGCCGAGGACGCGCTTCATGGCGGCCGCCTGCTGGCGCAGGTTCATTTTTTCTGAAGTTTGAGCGGTCATCATCAACCACCTTCCTTTCCGTTGGGGGCGGGCTGGTCAAAATCGCCGCCGCCCTGGGTCTGTGCCTCGTAGATCTCCCGATAGATCCTGTTGGTCCGCAGCAGGTTTTCATGGGTATCAAATCCGCTTACCGACCCGTTGTCCAAAACCAGGATGCGGTCTGCGTCCTGTACGCTGGAAATCCGCTGGGCCACGATCAGCTTTGTGGTGCCGGGGATCTTTTTGGCAAAGGCTTCCCGGATCCTGGCATCCGTGGCGGTATCCACCGCGCTGGTGGAGTCATCCAGAATCAGCACCTTCGGCTTTTTCAGCAGGGCGCGAGCGATGCACAGCCGCTGCTTCTGCCCGCCGGAGACATTGCTGCCGCCCTGTTCGATCCGGGTGTTGTACCCGTCGGGGAACCGCTCGATAAACTCGTCGGCACAGGCCAGCCGGCAAGCCTCGGCACACTCCTCCTGGGTGGCGTCCTCCTTGCCCCAGCGCAGATTGTCCAGGATGGTGCCGGAAAACAGCACGTTCTTTTGCAGCACCACGGCGACCTGATTGCGCAGCGCCTCCATATCATAGTTGCGGACATCCCGGCCGCCCACACAGACGCTGCCCGTATCCACATCGTACAGGCGGCTGACCAGGCTGACCAGGCTGGATTTGCCGCAGCCGGTGCGGCCGATAATGCCGATCGTTTCACCTGAACGGATATGGAGGTCGATGTCGTGCAAGGTTTCCTCTCCGCTGCCATGCTTGTAGGAGAAGCTCACATGGTTGAAGTCGATACGTCCGTCCTTCACCCGGGTCTTTGGCTGTTCGGGGGCGTTCATGTCCGGTACTTCGTTCAGGACTTCCGCGATTCGCTCACCGCTGGCGGCGCTCATCGTAATCATGACAAACACCATGGACAGCATCATCAGTGACATAAGCACGCTCATGACATAGCTGAACAAAGAAGTCAGGTTGCCGGTGGTCAGGCCGCCCGCCACAATCAGCCGGGCGCCGAACCAGGAAATCGCCAGAATGCAGCCGTAGACCACCAGCATCATCACGGGGCTGTTCAGCGCCAGGCCGCTTTCCGCCTTGACAAACAGCGAATAGAGCGTTTCAGCCGCTTTTCCGAATTTTGTGTTTTCGTAGTCTTCCCGGACAAAAGCCTTCACCACCCGAATGGCGGAGACGTTCTCCTGCACGCTGGCGTTCAGGTCGTCGTATTTGCGGAACACCTGCGAAAACACCTTTGCGGTCCTGACCATAATGAAGATCAGCGCCACAGCCAGGACCAGGATGGCAATCAGGAAAATCATGCTCAGTCTGGCGCTGATGAGAAAGCACATCGCCATGCTGCAGATCATCGAATACATTCCAGCTTTCCTGCTTTCTGGCGGTGGCGGAGTATCTGAACTTTTCACAGGCGGCGCAATCGCTTCATGTGACCCACCCCGCCGTCAGCCAGCAGATCCAGTCGCTGGAAAAGGAGCTGAACGTGAAACTGTTTCGACGCACCACGCGCTCGGTGAAGCTGACGGAGGAAGGAAAGATCTTTCTGAACGATGCGCGGCAGATTGTGGCGGTGTCGGAGCGGGCCAAAAAGCGGTTTGACGGGGCGGCCCCCAGGCTTATCGAGACCGTGTCGCTGGGGTTTTACAACTCCCCCTGCATGTTTCTGATGTCGGGCACTTTGGAGTGGCTCCGGGCACAGCGGCCGGAACTGCACCCCCGGCTTCAGGTGATCCCGTTCCAGCATGTTTACCGGATGCTGGAGGAGGGCGATCTGGATGCAGTGGTGGGGCTCAAGGAAGCGTCCGTCATCAAAATTTCCGCACAGTATAAAGAGATCACCAAGGTCCCGGTGGTGTGCGTCTGCTCCAGCCGACACCCGCTGGCCGGGCGCAAAGAGGTTTCGCTGGACGATCTAAGCAGGGAACGGCTGGCGCTCTTTACCCCGTCCAAGACCTCGCTCTCCTTTGCGCAGCTGCAGAGGCAGCTGATAGGCGACCGGCCGCCCACGGAGTTCTATTTCTGCGACTCGGCAGAAGCCATTGCCGTGCTGATCACGGCCGGGTATGGCGTCTCGATCCTGCCGGACTTCCTCGTCCCGGATATGTCCCTGATTGCAAAGATCCCGCTGCCGGATCTTGAAGTCATGTCCTTCGGGGTCTACTATAAATCGGTCCAGGGAAACCCGGCGCTGAAAGCGTTCCTCTCCTGCGCTAAGGCGAGCTTTGCGGATGCGCAGCCCTAAAACAAAAAGCACGTTGCAGCAAATTTCGGCTGCAACGTGCTTTTCAACTGCGGCAGATCGGCGGCCGGGGCTATGGAACCGACCGGGCTTCCTGGCGGGGGAGCGTTCTGTTCCGTTTGCTGGGGAAAAGGGGGGAGGCCGGCATTTCTGCGGGCAGGCTTCTTCAATGGAAAGCCCCGGGGCAGGTTTCCGTTCGGACGGCGGCGAACATACCCCGGGGCTGGTTTCGTTATTGGGTCTCCTGGGCTTCCAGCGCGGCGGCCTCCCCGGCGGCGTAGGCTTCGTTCATGTGGCCGGGGAAGGGATAGGTGTGGGTCTCGCTGGCCGTGATGGCGCTGACGCCGTACCACCGCGCCCGGCACAGACCGATGGAATCCTCGCTGTTTTCCCGGATATCCGGCAGGCCATAGGCGGCGCACCACCGGGTGTAGGGTTCGATGGCGTAGGTGCTCAGGCTTGCGCCGGCGGCCTCCTCACCCAGCGCGGCGACTTCCTGGCGCAGAAGAGCGTCCCGGGTGTTGTACATCACCCAATAGCTGGCGATGTCGTAGCCGGCTTCCAGGCTGTGGAACCCGGCAATCAGGCCAAGGCAGGCGGTCAGGCAGGCGAGGCCCTGGCGCAGAATGTGCCCGTCCAGTTGGATCAGACAGGCGGCGCAGGCGGCGATTAGGTAGGCGAAGGGGGCATGGGTCGAGCGCTCGTAATAATCAGGACTGAGGATCATGGCAAAGTTGGCGCTAAGCCCGCCCAGCAGCAGGATCACCGGCCAGGCCAACGCCTGGGCTCCGACGGCGGAGCGCCGGAACCATAGCAGCACAAACCCGATGACAAAGACGAACAGAAGCGGAAGCGCGTAGTCCTTCAGCATATTCAGACAGTTGAAGAAACGGACGGCATACCGGGTCAGGAAACTGCTGTAGTCGCCATAGACGGTTGCACGATTGTAGTTGCCCGGCGCGGCTATCAGGATCACAAAGCCGACGACGGCGCCCGCAGCGCCGCTCCACATCCAAACGGGAACCCGCTGCCGGCGCAGCAGCAGCCACCAGATGCACAGCACCAGGCAGACGAGCAGGCCGGCGCTCCCGTTCTCACTGAGCCAGCCGGCGAACAGCCCGGCAACGCCCATGCCGAAAACCATACGGGGGCCGGCGGCAAAGGGGCGTTCCAGATAATAGCGCCAGGGCAGCAAAAAGGCCAGACAGCCCAGGCTGGCCCACAGGTAATTGCAGGCGCCGCACATCCAAAGATTGGTTTGGCCAAAAGCCGGGCTGATCTCCCAAAGGGCAACCTGAATCAGCAGAAAGGTGAGCAGGTCATACCGGCCGCGGCGCCGGCCGGCGGCCAGCCGGTAGATCACCAGCCCCAACCCCAGGTAGGCGGCGGCGTTGAACAGGTTGAAGATCAGCTTGGGAAACATCGTGAATCCCTGGGCGAAAAACTTGACAACGACCCGTCCGCTCCATTCCCGGTAATGAAAGGCAAGGCTTTGGAGCAGCTGAGGCAGGCTCTGCAGCCGCAGCCCGGTATCAAAGGCATAGGCAAAAGGGAAATCGTCTGCAATATAGGGCGTCAGGCAGTTCAGCAGCAGCATCCACAGAAAGACCAGCGCGGCGGCCAGGCGGAACAGGCGCCGCTGCCAGGGGGGTGCTTGTCGGGTTTGCATGAGCAGAAACCCCTCCTTTGTTCAACAAAGATAAAAGGCGGACGGCACGCCCGGCGCGTACAGCCCGCCAATACCACGATCACTGGCTTTATTATATCCCATGCCCCGGCGAAAAGCAAGCGAGAGACCTCTGCAGCCGGCGGGCAAAGGATCCTACACTTCCCCTGCGCTGGCTGCCGTCAGCCCCCTCTTTTTGTGGACTTGCCGCCCGGAAACACCTTGCGCTGCAAGCTGTTCCCAGCCGACAAGCTTCATAAGATACGCTATCTTTTAGATAGGCAATGTAGTATAATAAAGTCAACAACAATCAAAATTTATGGAGGAAAATATGAAAAAGAAATACAGCACGTTGCCTGAATCAATGAAAAAGATGGAGATGTATGGATTTAATTGGATGGAGTTCGTTATCTCTGTACCCTCTCCACTCTACATAATGACTTCATATAAAAGCAATGGACAGCCTAACGCTTGTATGCAGTCATGGACAACATTTACGGGGGGAAAAAGTGGCTACTTTGCAATTGTTTCCGCTGTCAGCAAATATGGACATTTATATCAAACAATTCATGAAACAGGTGAAGCTGTCATCAATTTCATGTCTGCCGATTTGTATGATAAGTGTATGTCAACCTGTAAAAATAACAATTTTGAAATAGATGAAATTAAAGCCGCCGGTTTGACTTCGGTTAAAGCAGAAATGGTGAATGCTCCTCTGATTGATGAATGCTTTATGAATCTGGAATGTCGCTTCAAATGGGAGAAAGAAATTGTCGAGGGTGACGACTATGTTTTGGTGTGTCTCGAAATCGTTAGAGTACATATTGATGAAAGACATATGGATGAGAACGATCTTGGAAGGACGGGAGAAACGGGAATTCTTTACAATATTCATCATCCTATCAATCCTGAGAATTTCAATGGGACAGCCCATGATTATGTCGGTACTGTAAAAAAGATACGGGATTATAACGAGTATTGAGAGATGTGTTTTTGTGATATATAGGCGATACAATTCCTGTTTATCGAGCCATCCATCATCGGGCCAACCTGACCCGAACTTTCAAAACTGAATACCAGCCGCCCACCGGCGGCACCACCGAGCAGGAAATCTTGAAACAGGTTCCCTGCTCTTTTTATGCCCGGACGCCGGGAGAAAGGAGGACACTGCTTGCCATGCCCGCACTTTATCCGGGACTACTGCCGGGAGTTTTTCGTTTCCAAGTGCGTACGCCGCTCAAAAAGTGCAGCTTGACCGCAGATGATGGTGCATCGTCACCGGCGGAATGGTGCACCCATTTCGGTGAAATGGTGCATGGTGGCCGCGGGCGTGGTGCACCGGGCCACCATGCAGGGAATTACTCGGGGATGCCCTTGCGCTTGCGCATGGACTCGCCCTCAATCTGGATGGTATAGGCGTTGTAGATGATCCGGTCACAGATGGCGTCGGCCAGGGTGGGATCGTACAGGTTTTCATGCCACTCGCTGGTGTCATACTGGGAACAGAAGACGGTGGAAGCCACCTTGTTCCTGGCCTCTACCAGTTCCAGCACATCCCGGGCCTCGGCCTCCTTGAGGGGATAGAGCAGCCACTCGTCCAAAATAAGCAGTTTCTCTTTCCTGAGCTTTTTCATGTAATCCCGGTAGGTTCCGTTGGCCCGGGCCACAGAGATCTCCACCAGCAGATCCGGCAGACGAATATACCGCACGGAATAGAAACTGCGGCTGGCAGCCATGCCAAGGGCGCAGGCCAGATATGTCTTTCCGGCCCCGGTTGCTCCCAGGATGATGACATTGTGCGCTTCCTGTAGGTAAGTGCAGGATGCCAAACGCAGGATTTGTTCCCGATCCAGCTTACGCTCCGGCAGATATTCGATATTCTCCACACAGGCGGCAGGATCCGCGTAACCAGCGTTGCGGATGAGGCGGGTCAGGCGGTTGCTTTTCCGGGCACTCCACTCCGCATCTACCAACATGGCAAACCGATCCTCAAAGGAAACGGTCTGGAATTGGCTGTCCTGCAGCTGGGTTGAAAAGGCTTCCGCCATGACGCCCAGGTGCATCTCCTGCAGCTTACGTACCGTTTCATTGCTCAGCATGGTCATTCCCCCCTCTTGTAGTAGTCGGCGCCTCGAGTGAACTTATGGGCTTTGGGCTCTTGCGGTTTGGGTAGAGCATCCTCATCCAGCAGCTTGTTCTGCCCGGATTTTAGGATAGACTGGACGCTTTTCAGGCTGGGGGAGGATGTGTAAGAGAGGGCTTTCCGACAGGCGTTCTCCAGCCGCTGCGGGGAATAGCGCTCTGCCAGTTTCAGCAGGGCCATGCAGGACTTGTAACCCTGCTGTTCCACCTTGTGTGCGGAAAGAAAGAGTCGTACCACAGCAGCGGTGTGCTGGCCGATTTGCTCTGCCCAGCGGGTGAAACGCTCGCCGTTCCACTGCAGGTATGCCTGGTGGTCCGGTGGCATATGATCCTCCACCGTGCTGTACTGGTTGGGACGACCTTGAAGCCGCAGATGGGAGGCGATACGGGTGCCAGAAAAGAAGATTTCTACTGTGGTCCGGGTAAGGCGCACATCCACTTGCTGCTTGATATACTCATACGGCACGGAGTAGTTCATGTGCTCCACACTGATGTGGTAGTTATACTGGACGGTTGCCACTTTCCAGACTGCCAGCTCGAAAGGAACTGCCGGCAGCGGCTGCAGAAAGAGACGCTCCTCGGCAAAACAGGATGCCCGGCTTCCTTCTCGCTTCTGAAATGGCTTGTGGTTGAAGGATTCCAGCTTCTCACGGATTGCCTGATTCAGTTCCGCAAGGGACAGAAACTGGCGGTTGCGCAGAGCAGCCAGGATCCAGGTAGAGACCACGCCGACGGAACCTTCTACAAAGGCCTTGTCCTTGGGACTGCGGGGCCGGGCGGGGAGAATGGCAGTGCCATAGTGCTCCGCCATCTCCTGGTAGGATTTGTTGAGCACTGTTTCTGTCCGGGAGTTCTTGAGTACTCCAGCCTTGAGGTTGTCCGGCGTGAGGATACGGGTGACCCCGCCGAAATACCGATATGCGTTGACATGGCCGGTGATCCATGATTCCTGCTTCATGTCCAGGAAGGCCTCTGTGTAGGCGTATCCGCTGTAAGGAAGCACCGCCACAAACAGATAGGCGTCCAGCCGTTCCCCGGTGTCTGTGTCCACCAGAGCTGCGGTCTGGCCCGCCCAGTCCACCTGCATGGTCTCGCCGGGCTTGTGTTCCAGGTGCATGGTAGCTTTGGTCTTGTGGACATAGTCTGCGTAATACTTGTTGAACTGGGTGGACTTGTAGGGCAGCTCACCGCTCTGTCGGCATTGCTCGCAGTATTCCACCCACAGCAGGCTCAGGGTGACGCCACTCTTCTGCATTTCACGGTATACCCACTCGTAGTCCGGCATCTTGTAGACAGGGGTCTTTTGCTCGGTTGGAAATAAACGCTGGGAAACTTCCTGCTGCGACATGGATTGCGCTTGCTGCCAGTCAAGTTTCTGTTCCCGAGCCCGGGCTAATGTGCGTGTGACCGTGTTGCGACCGCAACCAGCGGCATCTACGATCTCTCGGTGTGTGAGTCCAAGACTTTTCAGCCGAAGGATCTCTTTGTGATTGACCATGGTAAGGCCTCCTAAAATGAATTTGCATCTGACGATGCTGAACTCATTTTAGTGGCTATCCTGTCAATGCACCATGGCTGCGGTGACCATGCACCATTTTAGCGGTTTGGCTGCACCATTCGTGCGGTCTGCACGCACCGTTTCAGGCGGTGTATTCATCCAAGGGCATGATTACCGACTTTGCCATCCGCCAGGAAAAGAAGAAGGCCAAACACAGGGGAAGGTAGCGGGACTTTTCTGCCGGACTTTTGCAGCCGTAAGGGGGCGCCCGGCAACAAAAGCCTTTGTCCCGGGTGTTTCACCTGCAAAACTGCGGGCCGAGCCTGTCCCGACTTTGCCGTGGGCATTTCGCCGGTTCCAAACGGCAAAGGTGTGGGAGATTGGCCCACCGGTAAATGGACTGAGCCCAAAAACGACAACCGGGCCCGGAAACCAAAAAGAAAGGCGCTGTCAACCGGAAAAAACGGCTGACAGCGCTTTTCTTGGCGTCCCAGAGAGGATTCGAACCTCCGGCCCCGCGCTTAGGAGTACGGCGTACCATTTCGTAAATTGTTCATATCATATCTTCCCGTGTTGTTTCTTCGCAAATTGTGCTGCCTGGAGACAGGTCAATTTGCACAAATTCCCCTGAAATATGCTGCCTTACAACGGCTTTTCAAATGTCGTATTAGCAAGGTATTAGCAGGAACCCCTTGTGACAGAGGGCTTCCAGGGGCCATTTCAAAATGCTGTTAGCACAGATGGAGGATAATCTTATGAGCACCAACACACCCAACGGAAAAGGAACGCCCCAAAGCAGAACATACACCGTGAATGACATCGCAGCCATTCTCGGTATCGGCCGCGCTACGGCCTATAAGCTTGCCAACTCCGGAGCGTTCAAGACAATCCGCATCGGCAACATGATCCGCATCTCCAGAAAGTCCTTTGAGGATTGGTTGAAGATGGAGGGGCTGGAGACAGAATAATATATACATCCAAAAAGAGCGAGCTGCAAAGAGTATTTTGGCAACTCGCTCTCTTTGTAATGATTGTGATTAACGGTCCAAATTAGTATACGCTGCTACAGCTATTTTTAACCGTCATAAAGCTTACTTTTTTGCCTGAACCGCAACTTTTTTCATGAAGCTATCATCGTGCAAATTGTGTGCAACAAGTTTTTGATTTACTAAGTCAGCATCCATACCCGCAAAATCGTATTTCTTAAATTCTTTGAAAAAGTCGCGAATTTGTTTTTTAAGTTTATCCAATCCGGTTTTCTTTAATATGTCAGTATCATGTGAAAAATATGCATCTTTTGCTAATTTTTCGGTTGTAATTACGAGTATTGGCTCAAATAGAATACCTTCCCCATATGTTGTTTCGAACCAAGCACAGTGTTCTTCCATCTGACCAGCTTCTGACTTGCTAATGGATTTTCGATCAAGTAATACTTCTGTTTTGCATTCAATTAGTATGTACTTATCACTTGCTGTACACCATAAAACATCTGGACCCTGTCTAATTTCTTTGTCTGGACGTTGACATACATATCCAAGAAGTTGGCCAATCCTATAAAATGCATTTTCTGCTTTTTCTGCGTCAACTCCGAAGGACATATTACTGAGCGTATCTTCTAACTGGACACTTAACTCATCATAATTACCAAAAGCTCGCAATTCATTTATAATACGGGAGGTCCGAGAATTATCCAAAGGATATTTGAGCTTATTGTAAACGATACCAGTTCTAGGTTTTAGCAATTGCGTATTCATTTTAAAAGCAGATATTTGCACTTTGCTAGACTCAGAATGACTTATCCGATACAAAAATCTCGCTTTTTCTTGCAAATACCACCCTTTTTCGCATGGATCTGTACAAGAATCTGCAATGCTCTGCATTGTTTCGGATGCAGCTTCATAATTACGAGTATTTGCTTCGTCATAAGCTTTGCGCTCTTGCTGAAGCATGTGATATAACTGTGTTCTATCAATTTGAGATAATTGAATGTCCTCCATTTCCGAAGAATAGTAGGCCTTCCATCCTTCATCTCGATTTAGGCATTGACTAATAGTACTGAAGAAAAGATTGATTTCTGCTTGTGCATCTTTTTCAGGAAGATCTTCTTTTGCCATATCAACAATCTCGAAACCAATTTGAATTTGTCTTTGCGTTTGTGGAGAAAAAAGTTTTTGATTGGTAACGCTCCTAATGTATTTTATCAAATCGCTTCCTGTAATTAAGATGACACTATAGTCTTTTTCGCCTCTCACACTTCTACCCAGACCTTGCTCAATTTTCTGAATAGTCTTTATACGGATTATTTCACTCTCGGCTCTGCACAATTCCTCATATCTGTCAGATAAAGAATCATAATAAGGAACAGAATCAATTATAAGTATACGGCAGGTATCATCTGGTAAGTCAATTCCGTCGTATCTGTTAGCAAATATAATAGTTTTATTTTTATGATCGTTAAAATATTCCCCTAGTGTTTGAAACATATTTTTTCCCGAGGAATTGTTATTTGCCAATATGCCGCCCATTGTCTCATATTTTTTGCTTTTCTCAAAACTGGGTGTCAATACGGCTATCCCAAAATTGTGCTCGCTTGTTAGCACATATTTAAGCAAATCATCTGTATCTACATTTTCGCAAATGGAGTCCGGAATAAGAATCATTTTTTCTCCAGACCAAGTATAATTTTCATCAACTAAAGGATGCCGTACAGCATCTACGGACAATCTCAAACCCTTTATAAAAAATGTATCTTCCTGTGTGGTGGCAGACATCAATATTCTATGTGCTGCATTATTAAAAATCCCGTACTGTTGAATTGGTAAACATGCAGGAGTTATTTCAATTTTATGACTTGAAAAATAAGCTTTACAATCCACCAATTGATCTCTCAGTAAGGGCCATGCAAATTTTATATGATTATCGTCTGTATACTTTGAAATAATTTTCGTTATTTCATCGATTCTATCTTGCCAACACCAATACGGAATGGGCATAAGTTCATTAGAGTGTTTATTTATAATATCATGAAATGTTCCAACACCTTGATCACGTAAATCCTGCTCAACAAGTTCTAGGATTTGCTGGTAGGCAGGTGTGTCATATAGAATTTGTATTGTGCATGAACCATTCATTGAATCAATGCACGCATGGGAATCATCAAGAATAATACATCCAACTTGTACCGATTGATTTCCTGTTCCAAAAATCGATAGTCCATTAAATACTTTTTGGACATATGTAATTAAAACACGTTTGCCATTCAAAAAGTCATTTGGGATTTCATTATCTTTACTAATTATGCAAAACGGTATGCCAAACTTTTGCGCATCAAGGCATACTTGCTGCATGAGATAAATATTAGGACATACGTAAACAACAGGGCCCTCACCATTATTAATATATGACAGGGCAATAAGTAGTCCCACCAAGGTTTTACCTGCACCAGTGTGAAGTTTAATAATTAAGTCTTTTTTATTACGATATTCTTTATGCCATTTAGTAAGAACATTAAACTGAACTGGCCGTAATGGACCCGTAACACTTGACCGGTCTAGAGTGTTATATATCTCAACCGGATCAATTTTCTTAACCTTGGATCCATTTTTGATTCGTTTCGAGAAATCTATCATAATAACCTCCCGTACTAATACATATTTTCAAAGCAGGCTTGGTGCATTTCACAAAAACATTATATCATATAAAGAAAAAACAGGCAATATTGTCGCTATGAACAGCACCCCATTTGTTAGACAGTATGGTATACTGAATAACAAGTGGGGTG
>ERZ1090878.1147-NODE-1152-length-12892-cov-6.234634_pt1 | contig 12892 bp, 4 predicted proteins | sample MGYA00478473_ERZ1090878 | MGnify/ENA primary metagenome ERZ1090878 (study PRJEB33644, sample SAMEA5815720) | chicken gut metagenome | biome: Chicken; feature: Gastrointestinal Tract; material: Caecum | place: Ireland | collected 2019-01-01 | study: A study of the... | reverse complement strand
AAGTATGCTATTGAAGATATTTCTAACGGTAAATACAATAAATCTGTTATTGAAAATTCAGATGCACGTATCGTAGTTTATAAATGCGGTACTATAATTAGAATAGATATTAAGGAGATTAAAAATGAAGCCTGAATTAGCAGATACACCTATTGATAGGAATGCCCTTGTTAAGTATCTTAAAAATTTGCAATATACAAAATGTTATCTAGCTAGTACAAACGCGGCAAAAGATTCTTCTATAGGTATGTCGTTTGATACAGGCTATATGGTAGCTGTAACTGAATTACTTAACAAAATCGAAAATTATCAAGATTTGAATGATTTTGATGAACAGTATTTGCCAATTTATACTGAAACTGATGAGGATGATATAGATGAATAAAGACCTTATTGTGTTTGACTGGGAAGTATTTCCGCATTGGAATTGTATGGTATGGAATGTATATACTGGTAATGACAATATTGAACAATTTGTAATTACTTCAGATGACCGCGACTATAGGGATGCTCTCAAGCAAGTATCTAAACTTGGTTATTTAGTGGGTTTTAACATAAAAGGTTATGATATGCAAATGTTGGACCTCGCAATTTCTGGCTATACACCTGAGGAGCTTTATGAGCATAACCTTGAGATTGTCAATAGTGATGATAACAAATGGAAAAGCTTAAGTTTCTGGCGTAAGTTTGAATTCACAGATTTGTTTGATGATTTGAAAACAATGGGTTCATTAAAACAGTTTGAGTCTAATACTGGACTAGCTATAAAAGAAAGCGATGTACCATTTGGCAAAGAAAACCTTACAGAAGAAGACAAGAAAACTATTATTCAGTATTGTAAGGCCGACGTGTTCGCCACAAATAGATTGGTTACTGCTAGATGGGGATATTTGAGTGCAAAAGCAAACTGCGCAAGATTGTCAGATTTGAGTGAAGCTGAATGTATCAAAAATACTTCTGCAAAAGTATGTGCAAAGATGTTGCATGCAAAACAAAGACCCAGTACATTTGAAACTACCTATGAAATACCAGATAGCCTTAAAGATATATTCAAAGAGAAAATTCATCCAGCAATTTTAGCTCAGTTTGAAGGTGCAGAATTAACAAATGACTTTTCATATGAATGCAGATATTTGAAAAATAATCTTGTATATGGTGCTGGTGGTGTACATGGTACATATTATGATACATTATACTCGGTATCAGATGATGAATATATACTTGTAAATGCAGATTTTGAAAATCTATATCCTTCATTGCTTTGTAATCATGATTACTTTGCAGAAGGCGTACCAGAAGAAGGTAAAGAAACTTTCAGATATTTACTTAGCGAATGCCGCAGACTAAAGAAGCATTTACGTGAATTAAAGAAAGAAGGCAAAGGTGATACTGATGAATACCGTGATGCTTATGGATTAAGAGATTCTATTAAGCTCATTCTTAATGCTGCTACTGGTGCTATGCGCCAATCTACTAGTGCTTTATATGACCCACAAAGAATTATTGCATTATGCATGACTGGTCAGTTGTTGACGACTTGTATGGCAAAAATAGCATTTGAAATTGGTGCAACGCTTATACAGTCAAATACTGATGGTATTGTATTGAAAGTAGCAAGAAACAAACTTGATGCACTTTATTCAGCATTGCAAAAATTTAGTGATGTAGCAAATATACCACTTGATATAGATGAGCAATATGCAATATTTCAGAAGAATGTTAATAACTATATTTTGTTGCCAGCACCTAATGCTAAGCCTAAGCTCAAAGGCCGTTGGGCAAAGAAGTCTGGTTCAGATGTTCCACTTACACCACTTAACGCACCAGTAATAAATAATGCAGTCATTGAGTCTTATGCAAGAAATATTTCTATTGAGGAATATATTAGGTCTGAACGCAATCCATTAAACTTTATGATGACTACTATGAAAGGTAGGTCATATGATTATGTAGTATATGCCGATGGTAAAAATGAAGTACCGACTACAAATGTAAATAGGGTATATGCAACTATTGACACAAGTAGAGGTACCTTATATAAGTGCGATGACCAAAGGCATGATAAGATTGCGAGCATACCTGAACATTGTAGATTATTCAATGATGCAATAACTAAAGATACCAACTTAATAGATATTGATTATGAGTGGTATATACGAGCTGCTAAAAAGAATGCAGTTGAAATGCAAAGATTATAACTAATTGGCCGGCATCGATGCCGGCCTTATTTTTAGCCAAATTTATATAAATAACGGCGAAAATCGCTAAAATATTAATAGGAAGTCGTACGACGCTCTATATAGCGTGCGCATAGGGCCCTTTATATTTATTAAGGCCAAAATTTTTATATATGTTAGGTAGCGTCCCACAACTACCGGTCCGAATACATTTTATAATGAAATCACCCGAAAGACGTCAAAATCTCTCGGGTGATTGTTTTATCCTATCTTAAGCTGCTTACGAGCTTCTTCTGTGGCCTTTGACTGTAGTTTCTTCAATTCTTTTTGTTTTTGTACATTTGTCATCTTAGCATACTTTGGTGTTTTAATCAATTCTTGAGCATATTCATTATATAATTTAGCTCTAAGCTTCTGATACTCACGGTATTCTTTTGTTGACAAAGTATATTCAACACCATCAATTGTATACTTTTTAGAAGGACCTGTAGTAGCTGCGTCATTTGCTTTAGATTCAATTTCGAGTTCGCTAGGATTATTCAAAGAAATCTTCGCAGGAAGTACTGCATTCAATGCTACCATAAGTGCTGCTAAGAACTTATTGCCAGAATCTGAATAATATGTTTCATCATTTCCAGTATAATTATCAACTTTTGCAGGGACTACATAGCTAAGCAAAGGAATTTGGGCAGCAATCTTTTGAAGAACTTTTATACCTCCATTTGAACTATATTTCTTTTGAGTAGGGTCGAGTAATCTTGTAACATGTCTAACAACTGCCGGCATGAACTGATTGACATATACCGAGAAAGTATTACTAACGACATCAAGTGCATTTTTGTTTCCACCAAAGGTATTAATCAAATCACCGATAATAGTGGTTTCAAGTAAAGCATTTGCCGAATTAGTAATTCCATCCCAAAGGCTACCTGTTAATCCATCGGTAAACGAAGCACCTACAATAAACGGTATAGCTGCAGGAGCAAGGTCTTCAAGACTGATTTCAAGAGCATCAAAGAAGACAAGCTTAGGTCCAGAATATTTATCTTCATCATCAAATCTTATCGCACCAAGTGCTGTAAGAATAGCACCAATTGCCATAGCAACTGTACCTACTGCTGCTTGACCTAATTGCTTGCTTACTTTTAAGTTCTTGAATACAGTATCATCAGACTTCATTGTCATAGCCGCTTTAATGAATCCTACAGGCGAATATGAAAGAGCTGTACTCATTGTATTAAGCAAAATTCTCGGGAAAGGGAATATGGTTGCAAATACAGCTTTGGCTGCCGGATGTCCATCAAGAAGTCTCATTAATGCCGTATAAGTTTTACCTTGGTATCTAAAGTATGTTCTCAAAGCTTCATCTTGAGCATAGGCAACAATATCTTGGAATTTACGTATTGCATTTTTATCACCAGCTTCAAGTGCAGCATAGTCGGCATCTGTATAGTTATCAGATACAACTTGTGTAACAAGATTTATCATATACTTACGCATAAATACTTTATCATATTTATCCATAATACCGAATATCTTATTATACATTGTATTGAGTACTTGACCAACTTTTGAATTACCAAAAGGAGTACGTTCATTCAAAGTATCGCTAAGTAAATTAGTATCATCAGTATCCATTACATCTAGATTACTATCACCAGTCTTTTTAGAACCAAGTATGAGTTTCTTGAGTTTATTCTTTGATGTTGAATAACCAGTATCATACTTAGAAACAGTACCAGCAAGTATGGAATCAACTAATCCAGAATCTACAAGTTGACTATTTACAGCAGACTTTGCTTTATTAGAAGCCTTGTTGTTAGTTTGTTTATACCGAGGTGTACCATCTTCATTTTTGCTAAATCTGTCTTGCAATTTACCAAATAAAGTACCCACTTTAGAAGATACTTTATCCATAACAGTTATCAAGGCATTGCCAGCAACGTTTCTACTAAAGAATGTCGCAGGTGCAGACAACATCGCAAAATATCTCCAAGAAGTAATTCTTTGCGCAAGGTTGTGCCAGCGAACAGCTTTTTCTTCTTGGGTAAGCCCTTTTTCAAACACGTTAACTTTTCTATCCAGATGATTAGAATATTTGGACAATACTGTTAAAGCATCTGTCATAGCTTGGTCAATTGCTTTGTAATCGTTATTCTTAATAGCAAGCTTTTGTGCTGCAGAAATCTTTGCTAACTCTGCTCTATCAGCATTAGTTAAAGGTAAATCTTGCTCGGCTAACATACCCAGTTCATCAACTGGTGTCATTCCTTCGCCTCTTGCTAATGATAATTGTCTACCAGCAGCTCTACGAGCTTTGTTGATTAATTCAGATGCTTCTGCCCGCAAATCAGCTTTAATCATAAGATTAGCGCTGATTTGTGATAAAATTATCATTGCATTTGTTTGTTTATCAATCGACAAATTGGGTGATTTCTTATACCAAGCAATAAAGTTTTTAACTGCAGTATAGTCAGCTAAGAATTTATTCAGTTTATCAGCATTGTACTTTAAGAATTCTTCAGTACTCGCAACAGTAATTGTCTTTTCCTTACCATTTTCAATGATTGTACGTGTCTTTTCAGGTATGAATCTTAACATTTCATCCGCATTAGCATCCATCAAAGGTGATTCAGAAGAATATGTTGCAGATTTATACATTTCATCATGAGTACGTTCAGGCTTATCGGTAGTCTTATTTATTTGTTTGATAGTATCTGCATCATCTGTAAATATATTATCAATATCATCATCAGCAAGCTTTGTAAAGTCAATATCGGCTTCACTATCATCGGTAAGCGCATCAATAATGTCAATATCAATATCTTTAGGCTTAGGCTCATCAGAAATAATATTTTCAGCAAGCTGCGCAGTTCCTGCCTGCAAATCTTTGAGTCTACTAAGTTCTTCTTTAGCAGATTTAAGTTTTGCTTCAAGACGCATTGTTCTATATTCTGTTAATTTAGTACCTTGACTCAAATCAGATGTGACAGTATCAATAATCTTTTCAACTTCAGTAATTCGCTTAGCGAGAGCCTTTTCAATATCCCCGTCATAATTGCCGGTAACTGCATTTATTAGATTTTGTGCTTCTGTCATTTGCTGTGTTACTTTACCAAGTTCTTCAGCAAAAACCTGTGACCTATCAAGATACTTGCCTTCTCTTAAAGTTCTAAGAATTGCATTAGCTTCGGGGTCACTAGTAGATTCAGCAAGTGTAATATAATCCTTAGTATTCCGCTTAGTAGAATTGCCAGCAATAACTTGATTAATTTTACGTTCAGATAATACTAAATCTACTTCACTTAAGAATTGTTGGATATTGGCTTGTGTTTTAGGACCATATATAAATCGTGCATAAGCAATATGTAAACCGGTTGAAATTTTAGCGGCTATAGGATTACCTTTGAATTCAAGAAGATTATCGAATGACCGATGTACAGTTTCATATCTGTCTTTGTATGTTTTACTATATGTTTCGATATATGAATCAATAGTTTGCCTTCTATGTGCAATTAAACTTTCATATTCATCAGATGTAAGAGTAATTTCACCTTTGCGATAGGCTTTTAGTGTTTCATACTCGGTACTGAAGTGGTCTTTATAAAAATCTACAGCATCTTTGCGGAGGTGGTCTACTACAGTGACAAAGTCATAATTCATTACTTTTTGATAAGCCGCCTTAGTAGCTTCTTGCATAGCAGTATCAGTAGCAGGCGTACTATCATTAAGTAAATCAGCATGCCGTTTTTGAGTAGACAGTGCTCTTACAACACTGCGCGATGCTTCTAATGCAGTTAAAGATTCTTGCGTATACTTCTTACGTTTTGTAGGCGTTTCGGTAGTAACATTTATACCCGCGCTTTTTAATGAATCTTTAAGTTTCGAAAAATCAATATCTTCTTCTACATCGCTTACAATATCAGAAAGTTTACGTACTTCATCTTGCAGTATAGCTACTACTGGTCTTCCTAACTCAGATGTATCAGAATTAAGTATATCCAAATATACATCAAGTTTTTGTTGATTTGTAGCGCCTTTCAGACTAGATTCAAGAAGATATAAATATCTCTGTTGCTCTACAGTGAATCTAAATTTACTATCTATTCTTTGTGTTTTTTCATTGAGTGTTCTAGGAGTATTAATAGCGGCCATGTCAATAAAATTCAAAAGTTTCTTGAGCTTGGCCTTAATATTCTCACCAGAAAGATATTCGTCAATGATATTTACAGATTCGTTTATTGCATTGTATTGCGTAAGACCGTTATATGTAAAATCTACGGGAACAGATAATAAACCACGATAAACGTTTTGCAATAAATTCATAGAACTGTTAAGTTTATCAGCTTGTGTTTGAGTTATACTGCCATCTTTAACTGCATTTGTAATTCTCTTAGAAAAGCCTTTAACTTTCTTGCTAATATTACTGGATATATTTACACGGCTGCTTGCCCCAAGCGAATCATAAGCTTTACGAATTTTATTATAACCTTCATATCCATATTTACGTATATTTCTAACACGCATGTTTACGAATTCTTGAAATTCAGTTTCGAGATTAGCTCTGGCCTGAGCTTTTTCAGTAGGATTGAGCGTCTTAATATTATCAGAATACTCTTTTATCTTACTAATCTTTTTAGAAGCATCATCAGTTTTATTAACACTAATACCTTGCAATTCATCCATTCTATTAAGAATAATATTTGCATATTGGTCAGTATTAATGGTATCTAATGACTCGCTATCTATTTCTTCAAGCCTATCAAGAAGTTTGTCATAGGAGTTTAACTTTTCAGTATCAGAATTCATGCTTTCAATATCTGCAATAGTACCTTCAATTTCACTGATATAGCCTTTCGCATCAGCGCTTATTTCAGTATCAAATTTTATTTTTGCAACTTTATCAAGAATATTTACAGTATTTGTATCATTCTTGTGCGATACTTCCAAATCAGTGCTTCTAACTTGCATATTGAGTCCCCAGCCTTTCTTAATGAGCGCATATACATATGCAAAGCTATTATAACTAAGGTTTACACCATTTGCAAATTTCAATGTTTTTTGAGCATCCAAATTAAGCAAGTCAGTAATTAAGCTACTACGTCTATTGTTAATCGTATCTGCGATTTCATTAGCAGTGTCTATATAAGACTTATCTTGCTTTATTGCTTGCATAAAGCTATTCCAGTCAGTCATAAGTTCTGTTTCATTGGTGTAGACTTTAGAAAGCATGTTGAGTAGTTTATTCTTATTAGAATAGCTATTAGACTGTAATAATTGGTTAGCATATTCCATAACAGCAAAATAAGTATTGAATGTAGATACAAACTGGTCTGCTTCAGATACATTTGTTATATAGCCATTACGCTTCCAATCAAGGCTATTTGAATAGCTGTCAGGACAATGAGATATTAATAAGTTTCTTGAGAAGCTTGTATTGGTATCATCATTTATATAAGTTAAAATATCTGAATGTGTTAATCCATAATACTTAGTCTTAGTGCCGGTATAATTGGCAAGTTTATCAATAAATTCTTGGCTAAATCCTAATTGCGATAATTGACTAAATTCAGTTATTTGATACTCGGTCATTATATTACAGATAGAGTCATACCATTTATTCTTTTTCCACGGCACTTCAGTACCTTCAAAACTTCCGTCATCATTGCGTTGCACAATTTTAACTTCCAAAGTTTTAGGGTCTTGTACAATAGCTACACCACTCCTCAATTTAACAAAAGCATTTGTAGGATTTATTTTTGCAGAAATTGTATTTGCAAATCTATCTTGCAAAATATTAAACCGCCCAGTACTAGTCCAAGTGCTGCCTTGTTTTCTGAAGATTGCTATACCATTCTCAGCAAATAACTGAGTGAGTCTTGGAGTAAGCCCATTTATATCAGTATCAATATCGCCGGTATCGACATTTACAGTATACTCACCCATAAACGAATCTGATATACCGAGGCTAAGAAGTATATCTTCTATCTGGTCAATAAGCTTACCTTTAGAATCAAAATTATATATCTTACCATCATTAGTGACAAAGATTGTATCATATGGATAAGCTTGCTTATAACCCATAATAGACCGAGTTTTAAGCTTTGAAAATACAGCTGTAAAATTTGCATTAGTTACAGAATTAGAATTTCCAGAATAATAGTCACTTGATTTGTTTATATAGTCAAATGCTGCATTCTTATTTATAAATTTGCGCGTACCCGCAAGATATAATCTACTACCCGGTTGTGTATTATTGATTATATCATTAAGTGTTTGTTTTGTAGCAGGACCAATCATTAGATTGTCTAAGCAAATAGAACAAGATTTACTGGCAGCATTATACCTAACAATGCCAGTAATCTTATCACCGTACAATGTATAGGCATTATCAGGAACTGAAAGATTTCTGGGCTTAATACCATTGCACAAAGCTGCAGTATAATCTGTACCTGCAACAAATGGAACATTCATCAAATTCATTGCCGTCTTTGCAGCGCCCGCTTCTTTCACAGCTTTTTTAAGCACACTTATTTCTTTACCGGTAACATTTGATACAAAGTTTATAAAATCCTGTGTGGACATTTTAGATATAACATAACTAAGTTCTTGGTCTTTTACCACAGACATCCAGAACTTTTTAGATATAAGCTGCGTAATATCTTTGTTCTTGAAATCCTCAGAGAATACTTTGCCTAAGTCTGCCAAATCTGCTTCGCTGCCGGAACTATTAGACGTAATATCAGTATTTTCAACAAATGCTCCAGATTTTATAAGTGATATAAGCGCTTGGTCTTTTGTTATAGTTCTACTTTTTAAGTCTGCAATCCTTTTATTGTAATTTTCAGTACTATTTGTGTCATAAGTATATGTACGACCATTCAAAAGCTTTAAGAAAGGAATGTCAGAATGTACTTCGAATATTGCAGTTTTTCTTGTATAATCATTTGTTGAGCTATCATAAACATGTTTAACATCAACAGTATTATATCCTACTATACCTTGCATTGAACTATTTGCTACTAATTCATTCCTATAACCTACTGCATAGAATGCTGTTGATAATTTATCAATTAGCATTCTAAATGATTCTTTGCTAAGTTTACCATTAGTAACCTTATTCTTTACTCTGACAATAGTATCACGGATACCTTTATTAGTAATACCATCTCGCTGTGCAACACGTTCTGGTAAATTTGACGAAAGCGTATTAATTGCATCCGTAGCTAAATCGATAAATTCATTAAGCTTACCGGCACGTTTGAATTCATTTGCTATGTTCTCAATAGCAATTGCAAAGCCTTTTTGATTTATTGGCATTGTAACACCGCTAATATTTGATATAGCATGTAAAATTTCATGTTCTACAGTACCTAACTTACCATTATTTTTTCCAGTATTTATGTATACAAAGTTACTAATTTTACGACCAGCAAAATAATTAGTAGTACCTAAATTACTTTGCAATGCGGCAGGCATAATTACTATATCCGAATTTTGCAACGCGGGACCGAGAAGTTGTTTACCAGTGGTAGTCAAAACTGTTGAAAGCAAGAAAGGCTCAAAATCAGTAGACTTAATCCTTGCCATCAATGAATCTATTGAAATCATTTCTTCAAGACGTCTGGTATGAAGTATTTTATTATCAACAGTAACACAAAATCCAAAGTTGCTAATTAAGAAGTAATTGAGCAAGTTTTCAAATCCAGCATTTTGTGCACCTTCAAATGCCTTAAACTGATTAAGATAACTGTTGAGCGCTTCTATATTTGTATAGTTACTTTGCTTGAAAAGGCCTTTTGCAATTTCAAATAATGTAAGCGTATTTGCATTCTTAGGTATCTTATATCCAAACTGCTTTGCAAAGAACTCAATAGCAAGTGCTAAATCAGATGCATCTAAGCTTATATCACTTTTGAAAGTCATAAATCTAAATGCATTAGGATTTTCAGTTTTGATATTAGCAATAAACTGCTCTATATCAGCATCACTTTTGAAGAAGGTACTTTGATTTCCGAGCACAGAACTAAGCTGTCTAAGTGCTTCTGTTTGTTCAGATTCAAATATTCTATTCACACACTGCATATATAAGTTTCGTTCAGCAATAGCGGTTAATGAATTAACCGTTGTAATATCCACACTATCATAACTTGAAACTTGTGTGCGAATAGTATCAACCATTTTCTTGTATTCAGACTTTCTCGTCATGAATAATTTCGCGCCAAGTTTGCTATTTTCAACAAACAATGCTGTAAACAATGCTTGCTGCTTCGCAATTTTGACATAATCAGTATTTTTGGTATCAAGTTCAGCTGCCTTTACATACTCATCAAGAATATCATTTACAGTTGAATCAACAATAGCGGTATCATACAAATAATATACTTGTTTAGTAGCGAGTACTAACTGAGCAATTTTGGATGTAGAAAATAGCTTAGATGCAGCAGCGCTGAGATATACATTACCGTTATATTCAAAAACTACTGGAAGTTTACGATTGCTAGAATAATAAAGGTATGTATTATCACCAATACTTGATTTAAGTTCAGTATAAGGTTCAACCACAATATCAGAACCAAATACTTCACTAACCTTTTTGCCAAGAGTAGTAAGTCTATCAGCTTCATTTTTTGATAGTTTAGCAATACGTTCATTATAATCTACTCTATCCATCAGGTCATCTACTATTTTTTGGCTATACTTACCAAATGTTTGTATAGCATCTGAAAATTTATCAGGTGTCAAATATGCGGTAAGTTCAGATAAAGTTATACCGGTTTCAGTAGTTGCTTGCGAAGATATAGTATTTACTTCAGAAGCGCTTAATGTAGTATTCAACTTTACAGAACGCTTTTTTGAAGCTTTACTAGACAATTTGGAGTCAGTTAAAGTAGCATTAGTAAAATTACCGGTATCTTCCGTACTTGTAACTGTTTGTATAGTATTGGTATTTATATCTATACCAATATCTGAACTTATTGTGTTATTATAATCATCAACTGCCTGAACAACGGTGGATTCTGCGACTTCAATAGGTTCAGATGCTACAAATTCTTCATCGTAATTAGAATAATCATAATCGACACTTCCATAATTAGATGTAGTATTCTGGACTATATTAGTATTCAAAGCATCAATTATTGAAGTTTTGAAAGTACCGGTATTTTCGTCAATCTCAAATTTATAGCTTTTAAGCTTGTCATAGTTAGCTTGGTCCTTTTTAGACAGTTTCTTATTGGCATTTACTTTGTCATCAAGTTTCTTAAAATACGTACTCAAAAGCAGCATTTCATTAGCATTTAGAGTAGTATTAGAACCATCAATATTATTTACTAACTTCAAAGTGCTTTTGTTTATTGCGTGACGTCTGATAGCAATACTACCACCAGCGAGAAAAGCGCCAGATATAGCACCAGCGAGAAAAGCCTCAGCAGAACGTACGACAGTATCACCGAGACTCGGAATGCCCTCATCTGGATTAAACCACATATCAATTGCATATGTACCTATGAACTCTTCAGCAAATTCCTCACCACCTTCACCTATAGCTTCCATTAAAATCTTAGCAGGTGCATTTGCTTTGCTATGCAGCTTTCTCCAAATTTTTGGAGCAAAATTTTGCTTGAAAGCATCAGAAGGCGAAAGACCTTCAATAGCATAGCTCAAAGCAGTCTTCAATGAAGCATAGGCAAAAATATTAGTCATACTTCTATCAGGATTTTCAAGAGAGTATTCAGAAGCTGTTTGGCCAGCCATACTGGCATAATATACAGCAGTACCAACCCCGGGAATTAAAGCATTGAGGCCCACCATAGTAACTACTTGAGATATTGATTGCACTATTCCAAGACTCATAGAACCTATTTTTTGTCCCATACCAGTAGCATATGGATTAGTGGCATATGAATATTCGAACATATCAGTGAGCCAAACTGATGTAGGAATTATATCTTTATCTGCAAAAGCGCGCACCTCTTCAGCTGTAGTGTAATCATCTCTTATTTCAGCTATTGTAGCAATGCCGTAAGATACACCATCAATAATACCTTCTACCATTTCTATAGGTGTAGTAACAATTGAGGTAAGTACTTGACCGATAGTAGACCATACTTTTGTAGCAGTATGCATATCTTCATATGCTTTTTGTGCTTTGAGTTGAGTATCATAGTCATCTATATTTTTTAATATAGTGGCATAATCAGTATACTCTTTTGGTGTATAACTATCCATAAAACTACTATATGCTGTAGAAAAATCATTATAGGCTTTTGTAATATCTTCAGAAGATATTTCTGATTCAGCAAAGTAGCCTTCATCATATATACTCGACAGACTTTAAGCATCTTTGAATTGCTGATTAAACTTTGAATAATCGCCGCCAAGTTTATCATTCACATAGTTATTTACCCAGTTTTCATTATTGCCAAATTGATTTTTGAATTCGTTATTTTGATTTTGTATATCAATAGCTTCTTTATTGTTATCATAATTGATGATATTTGATAAGCCTACAAGCATTGAATACTTGGATTCAACCTCGTATGTATCATATTGCTGAGGTAATTGCGATTTCAAAGCATCGCCATTGGCAGCCAACATAGACAAATAGCTTTGGGCTTTTATAGGGTCGTTGTCTTGCGCCAATTGAGAATATACATCTTCTTCATATCTGTCTCTTATACACATCTGACGCTGCCGACGAAGCTAGAAGTGTA
>ERZ1090878.1145-NODE-1150-length-12901-cov-28.268644_pt1 | contig 12901 bp, 10 predicted proteins | sample MGYA00478473_ERZ1090878 | MGnify/ENA primary metagenome ERZ1090878 (study PRJEB33644, sample SAMEA5815720) | chicken gut metagenome | biome: Chicken; feature: Gastrointestinal Tract; material: Caecum | place: Ireland | collected 2019-01-01 | study: A study of... | reverse complement strand
GGTTCCCAGCGGGGGTGCTGGGGGCCGGGGTAAAACTCCACGGCGAACCGCTCCAGCCCCCGCAGGCTGATGCCGTAGCCGGTCTCCAGCAGGTCCAGGTTGCCGTAGGCCAGCGAGGTCTTGAGCACCGTGAAGATGCAGACCGGGCTGCCCGAGGCCGCCCCCATCCAGACCACGTCATGGTTGCCCCACTGGATGTCCACATCGTGGTGGGCCATGAGCTGGTCCAGGATCAGGTCGGGGCGCGGGCCCCGGTCGAACAGGTCCCCCAGAATGTGCAGCCGGTCCACCGCCAGGTGTTTGATGACCTCGCAGAAGCGGATCACATAGGCGTCGGCCCGGTCATAGCGCAGGATGCTGTCGATGATCTGACCGTAGTACAGGTCCTTGTCATGGTCCTCGAAATGGGCGTGGAGCAGCTCGTCCAGGATGTAGGCGCAGCTCTGGGGCAGGCAGCGGCGCACATGGGCCCGGGTGTGCTTGCTGGACACCTGGCGGCAGAGCTCGATGAGCCGCAGCAGCGTTTTGCGGTACCAGCCCTCCAGGTCGGCCTGGCGGGCCTTGAGTTCAGGCAGTTTCTGGGCCGGGTAGTAGATCAGGGTGGCCAGCTCGGCCCGCTCGGCCGCCGGCACCCCCTCCCCCAGCACCAGGTCGATCTTTTCCCGGATGACCCCCGACGCGCTGTTGAGGATGTGGAGGAACGCCTCGTTCTCTCCGTGCAGGTCGCTCATAAAGTGCTCGGTGCCCTTGGGCAGCCGGGTGATGGCTTCGATGCGGATGATCTCGCTGGCGGCCGCCGCCACGGTGGGGAACTGCCGGGCCAGCACCCGCAGATAGCGCAGGTGTTCCTCGTTGTTTGGAAGCATGGGTCGCCCTCCTCCCATCTCCGGTGGTTGGTATTTACTTTGCATTTATTGTAACACGTCCGCCGGGCAAAAGCAAAGTTTCGGGGTTTCTTTTGCCGCCCCGGCGGCCGGCGGCGGTTTTTGCGCCCCGGTGGCGGCCGGCGGGGCGGAAAACGGCGCAAAAAAACAGGGCGCGGCCGCCGCCCGCCCGGGCGATGGCCGTGTCCTGCCGGATCTATTGGTATGCCCCGCCGGGCGGGGGGCGGTCAGACCGCCTTCTTTTCCAGCCAGCGGCCCCGCAGCAGCCACACCAGGAAGAGCACGCCCCGCACGCAGAGTTCGAAGCACATGGCCGCCCAGACGCCGTGCAGCCCCCAGCGGGGCGCCAGCCAGGCCGCCAGCGTGATGCGCACCCCCCACATGCTGACCAGGTTCATCAGGCTGGGGGCCAGGGTGTCGCCGGCGCCGCGCAGCGCCCCCGCCGCCACGATGGAGGCCGCGAAGAGGGGTTCGGCAAAGGCTTCGATGCGCAGCACCTGCACGCCGAGGCTGCGCACCGCCGCGTCGGGGGTGAGCATTGTGAAGATGGCCGGGGCCAGAAGGAACATGACCACCGCCGTGCCCCCCATGACCGCCATGCCCAGCGCCGTGGACAGCCAGGCGAACCGCTTGGCCCGCCGCTTTTCGCCGGCGCCCAGGCTCTGGCCCACCAGGGTGGTGGCCGCCGCCGAGATGCCGTACCCCGGCATATAGCAGAAACTTTCGGCCGTGACCGCCAGCGAGTTGGCCGCCACCGCCACGGTGCCCAGCGGCGAGACGATGCGGGTGGCGGCGATCTGGGCGGCGCTGAGGGTGACCCGCTCCACCGCCGCCGGCACCGCGATGCGGGCCGCCGTGCGCAGGCATTCGCCGTCCGGCCGCCAGCTGCCGCCCAGGTGGCGCAGCCGGGGGCTGCGGGCCAGCACCGCCCACAGCATGAGCAGGGCCACCACCGCCTGGGCCAATGCGGTGCCCAGCGCCGCGCCGGCCACCCCCATGCCGGCGCCGGGCAGCCGCACCGGGCCCAGCTGCAGGCCGGGGAAGATGAAGATCGCGTTGAACACCACGTCCAGCAGGCACATGAGCACGTTGAGCAGGCTGGGGGTGCGCATGTCGCCGCTGCACTGCAGGATGGCGCCGAACATCTGCTGCACCAACAGCGCCGGCAGCGCAAGGGAATAAATCAGGAAGTAGGCCGCGGCGTCGGCGCAGATGTCGGCGGCGCCGCCCAGCCAGACCGGCAGCGGGCGGCTGACCGCCGCCCCGGCCGCCGCCAGCAGCAGCCCGAACCAGACCGAGAAGACCACCGCCTGGCGCACCACCGCCCGGGCGCGGTCGTCCTGCCCGGCGCCGATGCGGTGGGCCACCTGGACCGAAAAGCCGGTGGCCGCCGCGGCGCACAGGCCGCTGAGCAGCCAGGTGCTGCTGGACACCAGCCCGATGGCGGCCGAGGCGTTGGCCCCGAGGCTGCCCACCATGGTGGCGTCGATGTACTGCATGGCGGTGGCGGAGATCTGGGACAGCACCGCCGGGATGCTGAGGCGGATGACAGCCTGCAGCTGGCCGCGCAGGGTGTCGGTGGCAAACAGGGTGGGTGCGGACATGGGTTCCTCCTGTGGGTATGACAGTCTGGCGCTTTTGGGGGCGCTGTTCTCAGTTTATCCCGCCGGGGCGGGCGCGTCAATCCCCCCCAAAGCGGGGCATTTCACAAAATATTCGAAATCTTTTCGCATACAGGCGCTTTTTGCTGCCAGGTGATGGGTTTGCAAGGCCGCGTTTTTGTGGTATAGTAAAAACCGATCTTTTAACTTGCAGGCGACCCGGCCGGGCCGCCGGTCTGGAGGTTCGCACCGTTTGAGCAATTATCTGTATGAGGTCTGGATCTGTTTTTTGGCCGGGGCGGGGGCCGGCATCGGCACCGGGTTCGCCGGCATGAGCGCGGCCACCGTCATCACCCCGATGCTGGTCACCTTCCTGGGGGTGGACGCCTACGACGCCATCGGCATCGCGCTGGCCAGCGACGTGCTGGCCAGCGCCGTGAGCGCCTGCACCTATGCCAGGAACAAATCCATCGACATCCGCAACGGTCTTGTGATGATGGTCAGCGTGCTGGTCATGACCACCGTGGGAAGCTGGCTGTCCAGCCTGGTGCCCAGCAGCGCGCTGGGCAACACCTCGGTGCTGATGCTGGTGCTGCTGGGGCTGAAATTCCTGATCCTGCCCGTCACCTCCACCCGCCGCACGATGGAGGGGGAGTCGCTGGCCATCCGGGTGCTCAAGGGCATTCTGGGCGGCAGCGTGATCGGGCTGGTGTGCGGGTTCTTCGGCGCCGGCGGCGGCATGATGATGCTGCTGGTGCTGACGGTGGTGCTGGGCTACGAGCTCAAGACTGCCGTGGGGACCAGTGTCTTCATCATGACCTTCTCGGCCCTGACCGGGGCGGTGAGCCATGTGGCCATGGGGTCCCGCCCGCAGTTTGACCTGCTGGTGCTGTGCATCCTCTTCACGCTGGGCTGGGCCCAGGTGGCCGCCCGCATCGCCACCCGGGCCAGCACCCTGCTGCTGAACCGAATGACCGGCGCCGTGCTGACCGTCCTGGGTGTCGTGCTGATCGTCATCAACTATTGCTGAGCGGCCGCCCCCTGCCTGCCAAGTGATCCAAGGATCGCCGATTTTGTTGTTTTCCCATCCGTTCCCATCCGAAAGGAGTGCATCTGACCATGGAAACACAGACTCCCAAACCCCGGCGCCGCAAATGGCTGCTGATCCTGCTGGCTGTGCTGCTGGTGCTGGCCGTGGCCGTGCCGCTGATCGTGCTGGCCGTGTCCAAGGCGTTCACCGCCCAGGAGAGCGTTGTGCGCAGCGACTGGCAGATCGACGCCGGGAAGGAAGTTGCTTCCAACGAAGAACTGCAGATCGAATACGCCGAGGCCGATCTGGGCGACGAGGGCATGCGGGCGCTGTACCTGGTGCCGATGGATATTGAGGAGGAAGGTTTCACCTTCTATGACACCGAGGTGCAGCAGCGTCTGGCCGGTGCGCTGGAGGAGCTGAAGACCGTGACCACCTGGACCGCCGACAACCCGCTGGCGGTGGTGAACCCCTACGGCACCGGCAGCAACGGGTTGTACCTGTACTTTACCACCGACGTGGCCACCGAGGTGAAGTACACCGTGCATGTGGACGACCCGGACATCCCCGATTTCACCGCCACCGCGGCGGACGCCAGCGGCCAGCGGTTCGGGCACACCCATGAGTTCCAGCTCATCGGCCTGGTGCCCGGCGAGGTCAACGAGGTGACCCTGACCATCGCGGGCTCCTGGGGCAACCTGCGCCAGACCGTGCACTTCACCGTCGAGATGCCTGAGACCGAGTCCGGCTACAACACCCGCCTGGAGACCACCGACGGCAGTTCGGAAGAGGAGCTGAGCGACGGGCTGTTCACGATGATGCGGGTCAACGGATACCTGGGCTACGGCTTTATGTATGACAATGCCGGCGTGATGCGCTACGAGATGGTGCTGGAAGGCTTCGGCCTGGACCGGATCCTTTCGGCGGACAACGACATCATCACCTGCGTGTCCTCCACCAAGATCGCCCGGATCAACGGTCTGGGCCAGGTGGAGCAGGTCTACGACCTGGACGGGTACGAGCTGCACCATGACATCGGCTTCGGGCAGGACGGCGAACTGCTGGCCCTGGCCGAACATGCCGACGGCGAGACGGTGGAGGACGTGGTGCTTTCCATCGACCTGGAGAGCGGCGCCGTGACCGAGCTGCTGGACTTTACCCAGGTGATGGACGGCTACTTTGCCTTGACCCGCCCGGTCTCGGCCACCGACCCCTTCTTCTGGCAGGCCGGCGAGTGGGACTGGATCCACCTGAACAGCCTGCAGTACATGGCGGAGGATGACAGCCTGATCGTCTCCTCCCGCGAGACTTCCACCATCATCAAGGTCAAGGGCATCCACACCGCCCCCGAGGTGGACTGGCTGGCCGGGGACGAGCGGTTCTGGGCCGACACCCCCTACGCCGACCTCTGCCTGACCCAGGAGGGGGACTTTGTGCCCCAGTACGGCCAGCACTGCGTGGAGTTCCTGCAAAACGGCGAGGAAGACGGCGTGTATTACCTGCTGCTGTACAACAACAACTACTGGTCGCTGAACAGCCGGGACGGCCTGGAGCTGGAGGTGGCCGACACCGTGGGGACCGACCTGTACGGCGACGGCAGCGAGACCAGCCAGGTATATGTGTACAAGATCGACGAGAACGCCCGCACCTTTGCGCTGACCCAGTCCTTTGACGTTCCCTATTCCAGCATCGTGTCCAACGGTACGCCCTACGGCGAAAACGGCCACTGGGTGGTGAACAGCGGCGTCTCGATGGTTTTTGGCGAGTACGATTCCGCCGGCAACCTGATCCGGGAATACGCCTACGAGTGTACCATGCAGAACTACCGCACCTTCAAATACGATTACCAGGGCTTCTGGTTTGCCTGAGGGCCGCGCCCCACCAGCCTGAATCCACCGGCTGAAAAACAAAAATGCCGCGTATCTGCGGCAGGGGATTCAGACTGTCGAAAAATCTAAAATCGTCGCTGTCGGCGGACACGCGCCGACGACAGCGACACCGACAGGGAAATTTTACGGCAAATTGTGTGCGAGGAACGAAGTGACGAGTGCGCGGTTTGCCGTAAAATTTTGTCGAAGGGGATACACAAGGGGAAACAGCCGCGTTAGGCAATTGCCGTGCGCGGCTGTTGCCTCTTGTGCAGCGTGTCGAGTTTCTCGACACGCTGAAAAACCCCCGCCGCAGATCTGCGGCGGGGGTTTATCCATTTGCGGTCCGAAAAATTATTCCGGCTGAATGGCACCGGTGGGGCAGACGCCCTCGCAGGCGCCGCAATCGACGCAGGCAGAAGCGTCCACGACAGCCTTGTCGGCCATGCTGATGGCGCCGACCGGGCAGGTGTCAACGCAAGCGCCGCAGGCGACGCACTCGCTGGTAACGGTATGAGCCATGGTGAAACTCCTTATCTCCGTGCGGTATGATTTTTCCCGCCGCCGCTCTGCACGGTAAACGCCGGTTGGTACGCAGGCAGACCGGGCAGGATGCGCCGCCCCGCTGCGTTTTCCCTATTGTAGCACCCCGCCGGGCGGTTATTCAAGCCTAACTTCGTTGTTTTTTGTGGTTTGTGCCCAAAAAAAGCCGGCCGGAAAAAGTTGCCCTTCGTCAACTTTTTCGGTTTTGGCCTGTGGTCGCGTTTTTTGCCCGGCGCCGGGGTGCGGCGGCGTCTTTTTTCTTGCAGGAAGGCGGAAAACATGGTATAATGTCAGCAGTGCATACCGCACAGTTTTTCAGCCGGTTTCCCGCACACTTTGGGCATATTGCCGCGGCGTGGCCCCGTACTCGCTGCGGAAAGCCCGGTAGAAATTGGCGTAGTCGCCGAAGCCGCAGTAGCCGCATGCCTCGCTGGGGGCCACGCCCCCCGCCAGCAGCTGCTTGGCTATGAGCAGCCGCTTTTGCAGGATATACCGGTGGACCGTGGTGCCCACCTGGGAGTCGAACTTGCGCAGCAGGTGGTATTTGCTGATGAAGAATTTTTCGGCCAGCAGGTCCAGGGTCAGCGGCTCGTTGTAGTGCTCGTTGATGTAGGCCACCACCGCATCCACCACCTGGTCGGTGGAGCAGTCGGCGTTTTTCTGGGTGCGGCGGTCGGCGGCGGCCTTGTTCAGCTCCACCAGCAGTTCCACCAGGCAGCCGGCGGCCAGCAGGTCGTCGCCGTAGCCGTTCCGGGCGTGCAGTTCGCCCAGCCGTTCCAGCCGGCGGCGCATCTCGGCGCTGGCCGCCCCGGGCAGCCGCAGCAGGTTGGTGTGGCCGGGGATGCTGGTGTCAAAGCAGCGGGTCAGGCTGGTGCGCGGGCTGGAGTGCCGCTCCAGGTAGCTGCGGGCCACCCACAGCACGATCCGCTCGTAGGGTTCGCTGTCGGTGGCGATGCGGGCCTGGTGCAGCTCCAGCGGGCTGACCAGCATCAGGTCGCCGGGGCGCATCTTGTACAGGTGGTTTTCCACAATATAGCTCACCTGGCCGCGCAGCAGCAGGTAGACCTCGTAAAAATCGTGATGGTGCAGTGCCACCTCGTTCATATAGGTACTGCGGTAGCGGTAGACCTCGAAGTCGCTGGCGATCATCGTCTGGCGGCGGGTGTAGGGCTGAAACGGGGCGGGCATGGTGCTTCTCCTTTCCGGCGGGCGCCGCGGCCCCCGCCGATCCATACCTGTATTCTAACGCAATTTTTACAATCTTTCAAGCAATTCCTTCAATTTGATTTGCAAAAAGAACGTCGTATACTAGGGACAGACACACGGCGGACCCACCGCCCGCCGGTCCCCAAGCATAAATCCAGGCATTGACAAGGAGTGTGTTTCGCTATGCAAATGAACGCTGCATCCATCCAGAACCAGAAGGCCGAATGGGAGGCCCTGGGCGTCAAGGTTCCCGCCTTTGACCGCCCGGCCGTCATCGCCGCCACCAAGGAACACCCGATCTGGGTCCACTTCGGCGCCGGCAACATCTTCCGCGGCTTCATCGCCGCGCTGCAGCAGAAGCTGCTGGACGAAGGGCTGTCCGACAAGGGCATCATCGCCGCCGACACCTTTGACTACGACATCATCACCAAGATCTACGACCCCTATGACAACCTGACCATGATGGTCACCCTGAACCCCGACGGCACCACCAGCCGCGAGATCATCGGCTCGGTGGTGGAGGGGCTGCGCGCCGACTCCTCCGACGCCGGCCAGATGGCCCGCTTCAAGGAGATCTTCACCGATCCCAGCCTGCAGATGATCTCCTTCACCATCACCGAGAAGGGCTATGCGATCTACCGGCCGGACGGCAGCCTGATGCCGGTGGTGCAGGCCGACATTGACGAAGGCCCCAGCAAGGCCCGCCACGCCATGAGCATGGTGGCCGCCCTGCTGCTGGAGCGCTTCAACGCCGGCAAGTACCCGCTGGCCGTGGTCAGCATGGACAACTGCAGCCACAACGGCGAAAAGCTGCAGTCCAGCGTGATGGCCGTGGCCAAGGCCTGGCTGGAGAAGGGCTATGTGGGCCAGGACTTCATCGACTACCTGACCGACGAGAGCAAGATCGCCTTCCCCTGGTCGATGATCGACAAGATCACCCCGCGCCCCCACAAGATCGTGGAGGAGCAGCTGGCCAAGGACGGCATTGAGGGCATGACCCCCATCGTCACCGGCAAGAACACCTTCATCGCGGCCTTTGTCAACGCCGAGCGGCCCCAATACCTGGTGGTGGAGGACAAGTTCCCCAACGGCCGTCCCCCGCTGGAAAAGGCCGGCGTCTACCTGACCGACCGCGACACCGTCAACAAGACCGAGCGGATGAAGGTCACCACCTGCCTGAACCCGCTGCACACCGCCATGAGCGTGTACGGCTGCATGCTGGGCTACACCCTGATCTGCGACGAGATGAAGGACGCCGACATCGTGGCGCTGATCAAGCGGCTGGGCTATGTGGAGGGTCTGCCCGTTGTGGTCAACCCCGGCATCCTGGAGCCCAAGGCTTTCATTGACGAAGTGGTGGAGCAGCGCCTGCCCAACCCCTTCATGCCGGACGCGCCCCAGCGCATCGCCACCGACACCTCCCAGAAGGTGGGCATCCGCTTTGGCGAGACCATCAAGAGCTACATCGCCGAGGGCCGCGACCTGAACACCCTGGTTTCCATCCCGCTGGCGCTGGCCGGCTGGCTGCGCTACCTGCTGGCGGTGGACGACGAGGGCAAGGCCTTTGAGGTGAGCTCCGACCCGCTGAAGGACGAACTGCAGGCCAAGCTCGCCGGCATCGAGGCCGGCAAGCCCGAGACCTACAACGGCCAGCTCAAGGGCATCCTGAACAACGCCTCCATCTTCGGCGTGGACCTGACCACCACCCCGCTGGCCGACAAGATCGAGCAGTACTTCTTGGCCGAGCTGGCCGGCCCCGGCGCCGTGCGCAAGACCCTGCACGACGCGCTGGCCGAAGCGTGAGCCGCCCCGATCCCCCCGGAATTCCGGCGCTGTGCGCCGCGAACAGATAAATAAGGAGGAAACACTATGCCTATGCAAATGGGATGGCGCTGGTACGGCGAGGGCAACGACCCCGTCACCCTGGGCGACATCAAGCAGATCCCCGGCGTGTCCACCATCGTGTGGGCGCTGCACGACAAGATGCCCGGCGAGATCTGGGAAGTGGACGAGATCAAGAAGGTCGTGGACCAGATCGAATCCTACGGCTTCAACGCCGACGTGGTGGAGAGCGTCAACGTCCATGACGACATCAAGATCGGCCTGCCCACCCGGGACCAGTACATCGAAAACTACAAGCAGTGCATCCGCAACCTGTCCCAGTTCGGCGTCAAGGTGATCTGCTACAACTTCATGCCGATCTTCGACTGGACCCGCACCGACCTGTTCCACCCGGTGGGCGACGGTTCCACCGCCCTGTTCTACCAGAAGGACATGATCAAGGACGACTACAAGGCTATGGCCGAGTACATCCTGAGCTTCACCGAGAAGTATCACATGACCTTCCCCGGCTGGGAACCCGAGCGGATGGCCAAACTGGACGAGCTGTTCAAGGCCTACGCCCCGGTCACCAAGGAAAAGCTGTGGGAGAACCTGAAGTACTTCCTGGAAGCCATCATGCCCACCTGCCGGGAATGCGACATCAAGATGGCCATTCACATGGACGACCCGCCATGGGACATCTTCGGCCTGCCCCGCCTGATGGTGGACGAGGCCAGCATCCAGCGGTTCCTGACCATGGTGGACGACCCGTACAACTGCCTGACGCTGTGCTCCGGCAGTCTGAACGCCAACCCCGACAACAATGTGGCCGACATCGTTCGCAAGCACTGCGACCGCATCGCCTTCGCCCACATCCGCAACATCCACCACTTCCCCAACGGCGACTTCAGTGAAGCGGCTCACCGCGACTGCTGCGGCGAGACCGGCATCATCGAGATCCTGCGCGCCTACCACGACTGCGGCTTTGAAGGGTACATCCGCCCCGACCACGGCCGCCAGCTGTGGGAGGAAGGCCCCGGCAGCTGCCGCCCCGGCTACGGCAAGTATGACCGTGCGCTGGGCATCCAGTACATGCTGGGCGTCTGGGATCTGCTGGACCGCCTGGACGAAGAAAAGCACAAGTAAAACACACCTGCCGCACATTTCCGAAGACGGGGGACCCTTGGGGTCCCCCGTCTTCGCGTGCCGGGAAGCCCGGCAGGGCGGGGCGGCTTTCCCAGAACTTTTACACCAACTTGCCGCCCGGGCCTTGTGCGGCGGGGGAAAATCGGGTATAATATATAAGTTCACAAGATTTTCCCCGATGGAGGGTCGAAACATGAAACTGACAAAACGCATTGGCGTGGCGGCGCTGGCGCTGGTCCTGGCGTTGAGCCTGACCGCCTGCAGCCCCAAGGATATGCTGGGCAATATGATCCTGGGCGCGGCCGACCTGTTCGGCCTGCGCAGCGAGAGCAGCAACGACGACGAGGCCGAGGAGACCGTCGCCACCCCCGGCGGCAGCATCTCCTTCCCCGAAGGGATGGACACCCAGAGCCGCTTCCCCACGATGGTGTCCGGCGATACGCTGTACATCGCCTTCAACGGCATCTCCAACCGCAGCACCGACTACTTTGTGGCGGCGAGCGATACCGTGACCCTGACCGCCTACGCCACCACCGAATCGGCCACCATCCTGGAGTTCAAGGCCGCCCTGTGGGAACTTTCGGACGACCAGACCAAGACCAGCTATCTGCAGGGGTCCACCGTCTACTTCCCCACCGGGGGCGAGTGTTCCACCTACACCGTCTCGGGCCTGACGCCGGGCAAGATGTACAAGGTGACGGTGAGCTACGATTCCGTCAGCTACTACATCACCGGCGGCATGACCGTGACCGGCGTTGGCAGCGAACAGCTGACCTCGCTGAGCGACGACACCACCGGGGACGGCTCTGACGCCTGAGACCCTGACGGCTGCGCCACCGGACCGCGCCTTTTCCCTGCGGGGAGAGGCACGGTCCTTTTTGCGGCCGATTTTTTGCAAGGAGGAACCGCAGATGCACAAAACCTTGGACCGCACCCAGCTGCGCAACACCCTGCTGCTGGTGCTGGGGGCCCTGATCTGGGGCGTGGCCTTTGTGGCCCAGAGCGTGGGCAGCGGGTATGTGGGGGCCTACACCTTCCTGGCGGCCCGCAGCTGGCTGGCCTGCGCGTTTCTGCTGGGGCTGCTGGCGGTGCGCCGGGCCGGGCAGCGCCGCCGCGGGCTGCGGGTGCCCTTCTGGCTGGCGCCCAAAAAGCTGGCGCTGGGCGGGCTGCTGTGCGGCGCCGCGCTGTTTGCGGCTTCGGCCGCCCAGCAGATGGGGGTGGGTACCACCAGCACCGCCAAGGCCGGGTTTTTGACCGCACTGTATGTGGTGATCGTGCCGGTGCTGGGGCTGCTGGCCGGGCGGCGGCCCGGGGCCCGGCTGTGGGTCTGCGTGGCGGTGAGCGTGGCGGGGCTGTACCTGCTCTGCCTGGCCGGGCGGGACACCCTGAGCCTGACCGGCGGCGAATGGCTGCTGCTGCTCTGCGCGCTGCTGTTTGCGCTGCAGATCCTGCTGGTGGGGCATTTCGGCCCCCAGCTGGACGGGGTGCAGCTGAGCTTTGTGGAGTTTTTTGTGACGGCGGCGCTGTCCACCGTCTTCATGTTCCTGTTTGAGCAGCCCACCCTGCCCCAGCTGGCCGGGGCGGCGGTGGCCATCCTGTACTGCGGCATCCTGTCCAGCGGGGTGGGCTACACCCTGCAGATCGTGGGGCAGCAGAACCTGGACCCCACCATCGCCAGCATGGCCATGTGCCTGGAAAGCGTCTTCAGTGCGCTGGCCGGCTGGCTTCTGCTGCACCAGACCCTGTCCGCCACCGAGCTGCTGGGCTGCGGGCTGATGTTCGCCGCCATCGTGGGCGCCCAGCTGCCCGACCGCAGAAAGGCCGGACCCGACCGGACACAGGACGCATAAAGCCGCCTGTCCCCGCAAAAAAAATCCGTGGAGAACATTCTCCACGGATTTTTTCTTTGAACTTTTGCCGGCAGGCGGCCCGATCAGCCCCGGGTGCCTTCCACGCTGGAATCGGTGCTCCAGCCCTGGAGATCGGTGGGGGTCAGGCTGTCCGCCCAGCGGCCGTCGGCCTGGGCGGCGTTCCACTCATCCCAGGCGGCCTGGCTGCGGATGGTGGTGCCGGTGAGGTACTTGTCATCCCAGGGGTTTTCCGGGTCGGGGTCGGTGGGGTCCCAGCCGCGCAGCGTCTCGTCCGCCGGGTCGGTGTAGATGGTGCCGGGCTTTCCCATCGGGCCGGGGTCGTCGGGGTCGTCATAGACGATGACCCGGGTGCCGATTTCGCAGTTGTCGTAGATCCACTTCACATCGTTGACCATCAGCCGCACACAGCCCAGGCTGGCCGGGGAGCCCAGCTCGTTGAACTGGTCATACTCCACATCGTCCTTGTGCTGGGTGTAGTAGGGCACGCTGTGGAACAAATAGGCGTCCCAGATGCGGGTGGCATACTGGCCGTAGCTGGGGCCGGCCAGCAGCCGCCAGTCGTAGTTCACCGGGGTGGCGTAGAAGCCCAGCGGGGTCTCGGTGTCCTCCCCTTCCTTGCCGGCGCTGCAGACCATCGCCATATAGGGCACGGTGTAGCGGCCCTCCTCGTCCAGGGTGTAGACGGTGACGGTGGAGGCCGACCGGTTGACCGCGATCAGGTAGGGGAAGCCCTCCTTCTCGGTGACGTCGATTCCCTCGCTGACGAAGAACTCGTCGCTGCTGAGCCTGTCCATCAGTGCCTTGCCCCGCTCGTTCCAGGTGGCGGGGTCGGTGACCACCGGCGCGTCCTTGGTGGCGTTGGCGGAGGCAGTGGCCATCACCTCGGCGATGCGCTGTTCCTCCTCGCTCATGGTCGGGGTGGGTTCGGGGG
>ERZ1090878.1140-NODE-1145-length-12949-cov-10.901194_pt1 | contig 12949 bp, 10 predicted proteins | sample MGYA00478473_ERZ1090878 | MGnify/ENA primary metagenome ERZ1090878 (study PRJEB33644, sample SAMEA5815720) | chicken gut metagenome | biome: Chicken; feature: Gastrointestinal Tract; material: Caecum | place: Ireland | collected 2019-01-01 | study: A study of... | reverse complement strand
CCCCCGACACGGGCCACCCAAGAAAACCAGCCTGAAAACCCTGAGCCACATACTCACGCTGAATCGGCCCCGCCTCAACGAACACCGCACCCGTGGAACCCGTCCAGTGAATCGACCCATGAGCAAACTGCTGCACCCAACCACCGCCGTTCTCATCCCACCACACGGTATCGGACGCAGGCAACCCGACCTCGGAAATCCCGAGCCCCTCCCACAACGACAGAATGTCCCCATCCAACCGGAACGCACGCCCGCCATCGGACACAATCACGCCATGCTGGAACCGCTGCACGGAACCACCGCCAGGCAACGACTCAACCCCCGACACGGGCCACCCAAGAAAACCAGCCTGAAAACCCTGAGCCACATACTCGTCACGAATGGGACCGCTTAATACCGGAAACACACTATCCGAATCCTTAGCGACGTGCAGCGATCCATACTGAAAATCCTGTGCCCAGCCCCCGCCATTATCCGAAAACCACGTTGGATCCGAAACAGGCAAACCATATCGGCTTGTGTTCGCCCCGGCAACCAACCATTTGTCACGTATACTTCCCCAAGTCGGATGAGCGCCCGTCGAAGTGGACCAATCGACCGCGCCTTTTTCGTATATCCGCCAACATCTTGAACCGCTCTCGCAAGCGATTCCGCCGATAGGCGCACCCAAATACTCGGCATACCGTTTTCCGACTTCATTGATAGAATCCGCCGAAGAAAGCTCAAAATTCCCGAATGCGTTAAGATCCACGCGTCCATTGATACCCGGCACTGACCCACCGGACGTATATTGCCAACCGCGATCGTTTGTGGAATACGAGAAGTTCACCGTTTTGCCGTAGCTCGCGACCCATCGCGTCTTTCCATGGATGTTGGAAGAGTTCAATGCGGTTTCAAGATACACAGGATATGAATACACGGACAGATTCGTGTACCCAGCCGCTTGCAGCTTGGAGTACCAGGTGTTCACGATGCCATCGTATGTTCCCGAATCGGCCGGAGGGGTATACCCGGTCCAGGTCCACTTCTCCAAATCGTAGAACACCGGGTAGCTTAAATCTTCGGGGCTGACACCCGCTTGACGCAGCAACGCCACGATGTCATCGCCTTCCGCGGCGGCCGAATCGGCATCATACGCATACGAATACGAATAGACGCCGAATGGAATCCCGAGCCTCTTGCATTCATTGATATTACGTTTTGCCTGCGCATCGAAACCATTATTCCAACCGTAGCTGATACGGATGATCGCCCCCTCCACGCCGGCATTCTTCGCGGCAGTCCAATCGATGGTCCCCTGCCACTCGGAAACATCAACGACGCCTTTGGCCTGCTGCACGAACAGGCTCCCATCCGCGTTGAAAAAAGCCGGCGTATTATTGTACGTCCCCCAATAAGGGCCGTATTCGCTGTTTTCCAAAGCAGTCATACGCACATTCCCGCGTGCGACCGATGCTGCCGGTTTTACGGTTGCCAAATTTTCCGCCGCTGCATCATCATGCGATTCGTCAAAACCAACGGCGCCGGCAACCGGCTGCCCGAGTGCATCCCTGACTTCGGACACTTCAACCGGGATAAACGTTTCACCATTGGTTTTGGCCAAAGGATCAGGCTGTGTGGTCTCGGTACCGATTAATTCGGGATCGGCAACGGTTCCGCCAGTTTCAAGGTTCAGAACCGCACCTTCGTTGGTTACGGCTAAGTCTTCGGAGACTACGGTGGCGTCTTCGGGAATGTATTCACTTATGGTTCCCGGCAATTCCGACATTGGGTTGCCCGGCATTGCGTCATCGACACCCGCTACCGTATTTTCCGAAACGTTCGTCTTATCATCAAGGTTGGTATCATTCAACGCATACGCGGGTATGGTACCGAACATACCAACCAACATGGCAGAAATCACAGAGGCGGCAAATCCGGCAGTGCGAGACATATTCATCCGATATCCCTCCAAAAGACCCTCTTCTCAGTTTCCTGCGTCCTCATACATGATAATCCGAGAACACAGGCTCAGAACATCGACCAGCTCTTGCCTACCCGAATTATTATCAACTTTCGCTATAGTACGCTTAATCACGATTCAAAGTCGTTTCATTGTCCCCGATCTTGCGCCGGACTTCGGCAGCCTCTGAACGCACCTGCGATTATGACATGAACAGCCCCGACATGGTTGAAGGCAGTGGAACCGCCTATTGCCGGTCCGCCTTATGCTACAAATAAAGGCATGAGGAAGCCACAGATTCCGGACCAGCAACGCAATGCGCTGATGTTGTTCATCGTTCTCGTCGTCACGCTCTCCGCCGAGCTTTTCGTGTTCAATCTCGCGCATTGGCGCACCATCAGCCATGGCAACGTATCTGTCGGCGCGGCCTCCTTAGGATCGGGACTGCGGCAGAGCGACACCCCAGGCGTTTACACCATCACCGATGCCGACAACGCGTGGATCGATTTCCCCGTGACTACACCGGACCGACAGAAACCACTTCTGGACAGCATCCGCATCGTACCGCCCGACGACACGCAGCACGATGAAATCCCGCCGACGACCCACTACCAGCTGTCCACACGAAACGAAGCCGGGGACTGGGTCAATATCTCCTACAGCGCGTGGCGCAATCAGTTGACGGAGAATCTGGCCTATTGCGCCGACAGTCCGGCCACGCAGTACATGCTCATCCCCAACCGCACCACGGACGCCATCCGCATCTCATTCACCGACGGCGTCGGCGCAACCGTTCCGATTTCATCTATCGCCCCCAATGTGACCGTTCCACTCACCATCTGCTGGCAGCGTATCCTCGCCATACTCCTGATTGCTGCGCTCGTATTGATGTTCCGTCCCGCATCGCCCCTGTATGCCGTGACCGTGGACCTACGAAACGTCCGGCAGAGAATCGGTATCATCGTCAACGTTTCGGTGCTGTGCCTCCTGTTCGTCGCGCTGTGCTGCATATCCGGGGACATCACGCATGCATATGCGTCCAGAAGCTATAACGCCACGTTCTCCCATTGGACGGATCTGAACCAATACCAGCAGCTGGCCGACGCCTTCCTGCACGGTCGGCTGAACCTTGATCTGCCGGTCGACCCCCAACTGGCTGCCATGGACAATCCCTACGATTTCTATCAGCGTCAGCAGCTCGGCGAATCCGGGGCGACAATCTTCTGGGACCATGCATTCTACGACGGAAAGTACTACGTGTATTTCGGAGCGTTGCCGGCGCTCATACTCTTTGCCCCGTTCCAAGCGTTGACCGGACATTGGCTGCCCTCCCCCGTGGCCGTCATGGTCTTCGGCGTAATCTTCATCTGCGCGATCTCGGCATTGCTGACGACGTTATGCGCGACGCGTTTCCGTGGTCGCATCTCGTACGGCACCCTGCTGCTGTCGGTGAATCTCACGGTGCTGGGATGCGGAATCGTGTATTACGGTTTCCAGCCCGATTTCTATGCCATCCCCTTCATCTCGTCGCTGGCGTTCACCGCGCTCGGGTTGCTGTTGTGGTGCACGGCACGCACATCCTCCGGAAAGCTCTCGACGGCGCGCATCATCGGCGGATCGGCGTTCATCGCCTGCAATCTCGGTTGCCGGCCGCAGTTCCTCGTCGCCTGTCTGCTGGCGTTTCCCCTGTTCTGGAACGAAATAGTCCATACACGCGAATTGTTCTCACGGCAGAGCATCGGCAGGACGGTGGGCGCTTTCGTGCCGTTCGCCATCGCCGCCATCCCGTGGATGGCGTACAACGCCGCGCGTTTCGGTTCGCCGTTCGATGTCGGGTCGGCGTACAACCTCACCGGGTATGATGCGACTCGTCTCCGCCCCGCACTGATAGCGTTCCCGGCCATGCTGTTCATCCAGCTCTTCCAACCGCCGATGGTCAACACGGAGTTCCCGTTCGTGCATGCGATCAACAATGCGATACCGGTCCCCTGCGAACCCAGCTTGGGAGGATATTTCGTCATCGTCCCGTTCGCCGCCCTCGGTTTCCTGCTGGTGGCGCTGAGACAGCGATTGAAGGCGATTCATGTCTTCGGCCTTGCCGTGATATTGGCCACGACTGCCACGCTGATGGTACTGTTCGACATCGGACTGGCCGGCACGACCAACCGCTACCACGGCGACTTCGCGTGGCTGTGCATGCTTCTGGCGGTCGTCGTGCTATATGCGTTGGAAACACGACATGGACCATCGGCGTACGATGGTCCGACCGTCGCACGTACCGTATTCCGTACGGTTCTGTTGGCCATGCTGCTCTGGTCGCTGTTCATCTACGTGACCGGTTGCTTCTCACCGGAGCGATATGATCCGTTGATCGACCTCAACCCGAATCTGTACTACACGGTTAAATCATGGTTCCTTGGGTTCTACGCGATCTGATCGAAGCATCGAAACCGGTCGTTCCGACTTGGAACGACCGGTTTCGAGGGTGTACGACGTGTCGGACCTCCACAGTGTCTCATTGCCCTTGGGCCTTGTAACGGGCCTCGGTCCGCTCCTTGGCGGGACGCCACCAGTCCTCGTGCTCCACGTACCAAGCGATCGTGGCCTTCAGACCGTCCGCGAAATCCGTGTGCTTCGGGGTCCAACCCAACTCGGTCCGCAGCTTCGTCGCGTCGATCGCATACCGGCGGTCATGACCCGGACGATCCCTGACATGGTCGAAGTCGTCGGGGTCCTTGCCCATCATCTCGAGGATCATGCGCAATACGGTGATGTTGTTCCTCTCGCCGTCCGCGCCGATCAGATACGTCTCACCGATCCGACCCCTGGTCAGGATCGCCCACACCGCGCTGGAATGGTCCTCCGTGTGGATCCAGTCGCGCACGTTCAACCCCTCCCCGTACAGCTTCGGCCGGATGCCGCACAGGATGTTCGTGATCTGACGGGGGATGAACTTCTCCACATGCTGATACGGACCATAATTATTCGAACAATTCGAAATCGTGGTCTTCAGCCCGTACGTGCGGGTCCACGCGCGCACCAGCAAGTCCGACGCCGCCTTCGTCGACGAATACGGCGAAGACGGGTGATACGGCGTCGACTCCGTGAACCTCGCCGGATCATCTAGCGCCAAGTCACCGTATACCTCATCCGTTGAGATATGGTGGTAACGAATGCCGTACTTCCGGCACGCCTCCAGCAGGCGGAATGTGCCTTCAACGTTCGTCCTCAGGAACGGCTCCGGATCCGCGATGCTGTTATCGTTATGCGACTCCGCCGCGTAATGCACAGTCGCATCATGACCAGGCACAATCCTGTCGAGCAGCTCGGCATCACAAATATTGCCATGTACAAACTCGACACGGTCCTGCGGCAACCCCGCGATGTTTTCGATGTTACCCGCATAGGTCAACGCGTCCAGTACCGTCACATGCGTCTCGGGATGGTTGTTCACCACGTAATGCACGAAATTCGAACCGATGAAGCCACAGCCCCCGGTCACAATGATGTTCTTAGGAGAAAACTCTGCCATGCACATCATCATGCACATCATCATGGCGGCAACACTGTATCGTACACGTCTACCGACGTTTGTCGTAATGTTTGAGCGCGTGATTCTGGTTTGTTCGTCATAAAAAGTGAGCGCGAAATCCCGCATGATCCGGTTGGGTTTGCGGGTGGATTCTTGCCTTATGGAAAGCGGACTGGACATGGCCACGAGAAAGCGTCTGGCGAACAGGTTCAAGGCGGAGTACGCAAAAAACCGGGCCTTATCCGGCGGTGGGGCCTAGTGCCAGGAAAAAGATGCCATCCAAGAGTTCCGCATCGGTGAGTAGGATTTTCGGACAATACAAGTAGGCTGTACGAACTATGCCCGCAAAATGCGTGGCAAATTCAACATGGTCATTCAGCAGTCGTTCGCATGGGCAGCGATGTTCGTCTCTGGCCCACATGGATGATATATCGGGACAACTCCTTTCGTCGGGTCATGTACTCGCACAATCGGCACGAATGGATTCCCACTCTCGTAATTGTTGCGTGGAGTCGAAATTGGTAATCATTGTTGCATAAGACGCCCGTGCTGCACCCATAGCATCAGTCTATTCCCGACGTTCACTTACCATGGGTGTCATGACTGACGAACGAGACGCATTCCGGCCTCGGCATCTGCTGGTCACCGGCGGTGCGGGATTCATCGGCGCGAATTTCGTGTACCATGTGGTGCGCGAACACCCTGATACCCATATCACAGTGTTGGACGCCCTCACGTATGCCGGCAACCGAGCGAATCTGACCGGCGTACCCGATGATCGTATGACGTTCGTCCACGGCGATATCTGCAACGCGGAATTGGTTGAGTCCTTGGTCTCTGCGCAATCGACTCTGCCGCCCATCGATGCGATAGTCCACTTCGCCGCCGAATCGCATAACGACAACTCCATCCTGGACGCGTCGCCATTCCTGCGCACCAACATCGACGGCACCTACGTACTGCTCGAAGCGGCGAGGCGGCATGATCTCCGGTTCCACCACATCTCCACCGACGAGGTCTACGGCGATCTCTCGCTTGACGATCCGCACCGGTTCACCGAAACCAGCCCCTACAAACCGTCTAGTCCCTATTCCGCGTCCAAGGCTGCCAGCGACCATCTGGTACGAGCCTGGCACCGGACCTACGGCGTGCGGACAACCATCTCGAATTGCTCGAACAACTACGGACCGTGGCAGCATGTGGAGAAGTTCATTCCGCGGCAAATCACGAACATACTCAGCGGCATCCGGCCCAAACTGTACGGGCAGGGGCTAGCTGTGCGCGACTGGATCAGTGTGGAGGATCACTGCAGTGCCGTATGGGCGGTGCTGACGTGCGGTCGTATCGGCGAAACCTATTTGGTTGGAGCGGACGGCGAGTATAGCAACATCGAGGTGCTGCGGATGATCCTCGAACGGATGGGGCAGCCTGCCGACGCGTTCGACCACGTCAACGATCGACCGGGCGGCGACAAGCGGTATGCGATCGACGCCGGCAAGATCCAGCGCGAGTTAGGTTGGCGACCGCAATATACTGACTTCAGCGCCGGGCTCGATACAACAATTGAGTGGTACCGGACGCATCGTGACTGGTGGGAGCCGGACAAGGCTGCAACGGAGGAGAAATACCGGCTGCAGGGGCACTGATGGTTTGAACTAGGTAAGAGCCACGGGGAATGGCCGGACCCGAAAATTTCGATAGCGCGCTGCTTTTGCAGCTGGAACTTGTCGGTGTGACTGCGGATGCCAGCTTACTAAATGTGCTGGTGGCGCGAAGTCGAAGGTGTGCAATGTAGCTATTGCTGAATTCTGGGATACGTTGTGTCGTATCCTGACAATTCCAAATATGTTGGTGTCTCGGACGTGGACACGTATTCGTGGAAAATTAGATTAGACTGGTTTTCTTCAAAGATAAGAAACTTGTTATCATAGACAGCTGTCAAGTAGGTATCAAAGTCTGGGGCTATTTTCTTTCTGTACGAGAGCAGATTGTGAAAGTCATTATTCAGAGAACATGTAATGATATCAATTGCTTTGTCGAGTTGAATTTGATTGTCAAATTTGAAAATATATGGAAGGAGAAGTAAAATATTTTTTCTTGTTTCAATGGTATTTAATATCTCAGGTATGTCATTCTCTGTACATGTCCGTCTTGTTTTGTGCCGTCGTATTTCCTCAAGGTCGTTGACGGATAAGTCACGTAAAATGACATGTATTTGTGATGCTTTTATTCGGTTTCTAGGTCTTTTGCATGATGTGTAGAATGTAACGCCTTTTGTGATCACTTCGGGTTGCAATGCGAGAGTGCTATATCCCATCAACAAAGTCTGTGTGGCGAGTAATTTGAAATCGATTTCGTAGTCTGGCGCTTCTGCATCATATTGTCCATTTTCTTCTGAAATAGGGGATTTATAGTGCCCTTTTCCCTTATTTAGAAAAAATGCTGAACTATTTATCAATTCTAATAGATAAACTTCGTAATTGCTATTTTCTATGCCAATTACGAATCGATTTATTATTGTAGCTGCAGGCATCACTGAGAACTTAAGGGGATTGCCTTGATTGTGTATGCCTATGTGCATTTATGTTTCGCCTTTATGGTGCGGTATTTCGTGTCGTTTGATGTCGATGATACTCGGTTTCCGCCGCTTTGGATGTACTGTGGGTCGGGGCCGCGCAAAGTCGTTTCGAGTTTCGCCACGAGATTCACCGGAGCGCGGTCTGCTCCGGTCCGTTCAGGCTGCGGAACAGCTGTAATTTCGTCAAGTTTGGACGTACTGGCCCACATCGTTTATTCGCAGACAAACGGTCTGTTGCGCCAAGCGAACTTGGTCCTGTACGCACTGTCGCCGGACTCAGCTATGACGTTGCCGTAGTGATCGCCGACCGTGTCGTTGGAGGGGCGGCACATCGTGTTCCCGGACGTATGTGTTGTGTACACGTCGGTGATGAATGCGGTGCGGCCGAAATCGAGGTTCGCGGGGCGGACAGTTCTCTGGTTGCGCGTACTTACGGGTCGTCTGTCTGGTTTCTTGGCTCCCCTGTCGTTAAATCTCCGACGTGGATGCCGGGTCTTTGGTCGTCAGGCATCCACGTCGGAAATAGATATCGGTGTCGTGTCACAGGTGCGGGCGGCGATATCCTCGTATTCGGTACAAATCGTGTATGACACGAAGCGCCATACTGTGATTTGTCTCGAAACGATTGGGCTTGCCATTCTCTAGGAAGTCAAGGCATCCTGTAGCAATTGAACATGCGGTTAGCAGTATGGTCACGGGCTGCCAGCTTCCCCAGATGAGGTAAGTGATGTAGGCCGCTGCCGCGAATGCGCCTGAAACTGCAAGTAGCAGCAAGAAACGTTTCCATCGGACAGAGCGTTCTTGCTGCCACTGCTTCAGACGAAAGGCTTCCTCTGCAACAAGTTCCTCATATGATAGCGTCTCCAACGGTCTGCCGTATTGAGATGAGTCGTTGATGTTGACGATACCGCTGATTCGATTTCCATTGAAGTCGCGCATCGCGGTCTCCTAGCGCTTTGCCGACGGGCGGCGACGCCACCGGCGTCCATCTTCTTGCGTAGGGGGAAGTCTGTCTCCTGGGTCGATATGCACAATGCGGGGATTGGGCACTGCGCCGCCCCGCGGGCCTACCTCCACATAGATTCCAGGACGATGATTGTCTTCGCCGGGCTTGAAATAGTCAGTCATGCTGACTCCTTCCGTTGATCGGGAGCCCGTATCCGTATTGGATGGTCATCCCATACGGTAGACTGGCGCAGTCGTTCTTCGAGGACGCGCGAGTCTTAGGGCTCGGTTCTGTGCCCTGGCCTGCTGCAACAGGCCAGGGCCTTTTCTTTGGCTCCGTAACGGTGCCTGCGATATAACATAGCACCTGAGTCAGAAAATGACAAGTAAATTGATATTTGGGACACAGGTGCCCGTAAATAAGTGTATAATCGAGTGCATGGAAAGATGGTCGATATAGACTGTGAGGGCGTATAAACCATGAAGAAAAAAGACGTGCTGAATCTGATTCGGTACCATGCCGAGCATAATGATGCGGCCTTCCGCAACATAGCGTATGACATCGCCAAAGACTTCGACCGCTCCGGTGATGTGCAGTTGGCGGCATATATCATCGCGCTGCTGTCCGACGCCAACACTTTTGTGTCGCAGAGCGTGGAACCTACCATGCAGTCGGAGTTCCTGGTAAAACGTCCCGTGGTGAAAGCTTCATTGCCTCTACCGGAAGTGGTCACGAATGACATTCAAGGTATTCTCAATGCAATCGGGCGAAACGTGGGCATTCACCGTTTTCTATTCCACGGCCCGGCCGGCACTGGTAAGACCGAATCTGTGAAACAGATCTCGGCCATCCTGCAACGGGACTTGTATGTGGTGGATTTCAACTCCGTCGTTGATAGTCGTCTGGGGCAAACAGCCAAGAACATCTCGAAGCTATTTGCAGAGATCAACGGTTTTACGCATCCGGAACGGATGGTCGTACTGTTTGACGAAATTGACGCTTTGGCACTGGACCGTATCGACTCTCATGATGTGCGTGAGATGGGTCGGGCCACTTCCGCATTGCTGCGTCAGATGGATGAGTTGTCGGAACAGGCCATGTTGTTCGCCACCACAAATTTGTTCGCGAAGTTCGACAAGGCGTTCGTGCGCAGGTTTGATGCCGTCATCGACTTCGGTCGATACACGCGTGACGATTTGATTGAGGTGTCTGAAACCATCATGAATGATTACGCTGGGCAATTCTCATTCATCGGTAGGAATATGAGACTGTTCCGCAAGATCCTTGTTTTAGCTGAACGATTGCCGTATCCGGGTGAAATGAAGAACCTGATACGCTCCGCTATAGCATTCAGCAAGCCGGATGATGAATACGACTATCTGCGGCGTCTGTACGTTGCACTGGTTCCCAATGGGTCCGTGACCGTTCGAGATGTTCGAGCTCTTTATGGTCAGGGATTCACAATACGCGAAGTGGAGATGCTGACTGGCGTTTCGCGGAGCACTGTTGCTCGGGAAGTGAAGGGTGATGGCAATGAATAAGACATTGAGGCTTAAGGGCAAGCTGCAGACCAAGGGGGCCCAGCGGCCAGGGGCGCCGACACTGCCGTCACGCGCAACCGTCACCACAGCTAATGTTGAAGACAAAATCACGCAGCTGAAGGAGGTTCGTGCCTTTTGGCAAAAAGAGAAAACTCCCGTCAGCCCGTTGGTTGAAGTCCATTACAGAACCGTGGTCGCCAAAAGTAATCGTATACGGCAATTGCTGGCTGGCCCCAAGAAAAAGCCTAACGACTATATTGTTGGAGCGTATTTCGAAACAGTAGATGGCCGCCAGTGTCACGTCATCACGTACTACGTGACCATGGAGATCATAGATTCCACGTTGCGGGATCTGGAGGCATGCCGGAAGATTCTGGAAAACCATGGCGGCTGCATCGATGCAGCCGGATTAGATTCGATCACCAAAGGTGGGCTTGGTCAGATTGGTGTAACGGCCCATCTGACCAAAACAGCCTTTGCGCAGATTATCCGTGATGTCTACTATGTCGCCCGTTTCGATGTCAAGCGCCACGTAGAAGAACAGCCGGAGCGTTCTTTGATTACCATTTACGATACAGGGCGTAATGTATCTCAGACGGTGGCGTTGTTGAATTCTCTCGGCGTGGATGTGATTTCGGCGAATCTGCTCGATCCTACCACCATCAACATGATTCCGGACCAGTACCGTAGGCTTGCCCAGACTGCACCATATCTCGTGGCTATGTCGCTTAGGGACACATTGGAATTGGAGTTTGAGCCTGATACAACGCGTGACGAATATACATTAAGCATTCCCGAACCGGGCAATGAGCCGGTTATCGGGGTTATTGATACACGGTTCGATGAAAGCGCGTACTGTTCCGACTGGGTGGAGTACCACGATAAAATAGCCCCCGAACTGGGAGATGATCCGGGGGATTACGTGCATGGCACGGAGGTCACGTCGCTTATTGTCGATGGTCCAGCACTGAATCCTCGACTTGACGATGGATGCGGACGTTTCCGGGTGCGGCATTTTGCCGTCGCCAAAGGAGGACCAAACAGCTCGTTCAGCATTCTGTCTGCGATACGGCAAATCGTCAGCTCAAACTTGGACATCACCGTCTGGAACCTGAGCTTGGGATCCGTCTCGGAATCTCCTGAGAACGCCATCTCTCCGGAAGCGGCTATCTTGGATGACCTTCAGCATGAATACGGAGTGATCTTTGTCGTCGCTGGGACCAATAAAACAACTGGTGATGATCCCAATAAATCCAAGCGAGTTGGCGCGCCCGCGGATTCCATTAATGCGTTGGTCGTTAACGCTACTTCCATATTGAGGGAACCGGCAAGCTACACACGTGAAGGGCCGGTGCTGCATTTCTTCCGCAAACCGGATATCTCGTGCTTTGGTGGGGACGATACTGAACAAATGGTTGTTTATAAGCCGGGCGGTATTGTATTGGCTTCCGGCACATCATTTGCAGCACCCTGGATTGCACGGAAAATGGCATATCTTATCCACGTCATGAACTTGTCTCGCGAAACAGCCAAGGCGTTGCTGATTGATGCTGCGTCTGGATGGGGAACGATGTCAGCCGATAATGTCCGGCTTGGCTATGGTATCGTGCCTACGCGTATTGAGGACATATTGACTACGCCGTCCAATGAGATACGGTTTATCATAGAAGGCACCGTCAATGCTTTTGAAACGTTCAATTGGCGTATTCCTGTGCCAATCGTGAACGGCAAATACCCTTATATGGCCAGAGCCACGCTTTGCTATTTCCCGAGATGCAACAAAAACCAGGGCGTCGATTATACGGATACCGAGTTGGATTTCCACTTCGGCCGCATGCGTTCACAGGGTATTGACTCACTGGATAGCAATGTGCAGGACGATCCGACTGCGCGAACATACGAGGGGGATGCCCGTCGACTGTATCGGAAATGGGATAACGTGAAGCATGTCAGTGACGTTGAGAAAACCCGTTTTGTCCCTCGTTCCACTCATGGGCAACGATTCTGGGGATTCAAAATTCGGAAGACGGAACGTTTCGACCCGCCAATCGACGATAACGGCGTTATCGGCAAGAATGCAGGCGACGGCATGCGTTTCGGAATCGTGGTGACACTACGTGGCATGGACGGACGAAATCACTTTGATGAGTTCAAACAAAGATGTCAGCTTCAGGAGGAGCCGTGGATTGTCGAGGAAATCGACATGCAGGCCAATATTGAGCTCTATCGCGAAGCAGATGTCGAAATCGACTTTGAAGATGATGATAACGGCAGAGGCGGTTCATGGTGATAAACCGATATGTGAGAGCATCAGGAGCAAGGGAGGCTCAAATGTGGTACGACGTGGTGAGCGCCATCAGCAATCTGGTCATGGCAGCGTTCGCGGTGATTGCCGGCATCTATGCCAAGG
>ERZ1090878.1138-NODE-1143-length-12959-cov-7.110818_pt1 | contig 12959 bp, 10 predicted proteins | sample MGYA00478473_ERZ1090878 | MGnify/ENA primary metagenome ERZ1090878 (study PRJEB33644, sample SAMEA5815720) | chicken gut metagenome | biome: Chicken; feature: Gastrointestinal Tract; material: Caecum | place: Ireland | collected 2019-01-01 | study: A study of... | reverse complement strand
ACGCACCGCAGCGCAAGGTATGCCGTCCGCCGGGCATGGCAGCCCTGCGCCGCCGGCATCCGGGTCTTTCATGCAGCACAGCGGCAAGCAGGGTGGTCAATTCGCCGGAACAGCTGGAGCATCTGCACAGGGCGGCGCTGCCGCAAGCGCGGCAGGCGTTGCCGGAGCGGCCATCCATGTTGCCGGTTCGGGCGCAAGGGCGATGAATGACTTGGCTTCGTTCCGCAACCGGCATGGAGCCGGTGACCCGGCTTCGATGCGGCAGGTCAGTCAGACCATTTCAGTTGATGCAGACGATTGGGAGGACAGCAGCTCGGCCAGCAGCATCCGCAGTCAAAACCAGAATGTTTTCGAAGCAAATGCGGTAAGCCGGATGATGGTTTCGCCGGTGTCTCCCGCGATTCCGCCGCTGCCCGCGGATTTCGGGCGGCTGGGTGCGCCTACGCAGATGGAAGCAGGAACTCGGGCATCGATCATGCCGACGCACCGGGCGGATACCACGCCCAGGCTGTCCGTCACACCGGTACAGCCTGCCGCTGCCATGCCGCGCACACCCGAACAGGTATTCCCAAGCGACACAGGAACCTCCGGTACACCGCAGCAAACCGCTTCCGGAACGCCCGGCACACGCCCGCCCGTACAGCCGACCGCGTCGCGCCCGGTGCGCGCAACACCAGTGATGCCTGTATCCCCGCTGCCTGTGCAAACGCTTTTGCACAGCGAAAGCAATTTGTCTGAGGTGCGCGCAGGATATGCGGAGCAGAATGCGCCGGAATGCCCGCCGGTGCCTCCGACAGAATCGGCAGGACATTCGTCCTGCATCGTTCCAACAGCCACCGTAACAGCTGCCACCGCAGCACAGGGACATACTGCGTCCGCCGTCCAGCCCAACCGGACTACGCCGGCTGCTTCATCTGGTTTGACCGTATCGCCGCCGAGCCGCACCATGCCAACTGCGCCGCCGGTACAACAGGCGATGCGCCAGACAGGGGAAATAGCAGACACAGACGGCGGTTCGATCCGTGTGACGCCGGTCGTGCCGCAGCCGCAGACCGCGGCATCGGCATTCAGGCAATCGACACCGCGCACAGGAATACAGCCCGTATCGCACACAGCGGTACAGCCAGCGCCGTCAACAGCGGTGCAGCCGCCGTCGCCCGCAATGAGGACGCAAGCACCAACCGCTCCAGTGGTATCGCCTGCATCGGCCGATGGCGGCAGACGGCCTGCGGTTTCCCCGGCAACGCCCGCACCGGATCGGCGTACTGCTGTTTCGCCGTCACGGCGTGAGCATAGCGAAATACAGCAGACCACCACGGTACAAAGCATTGTTCCGCCCAATATCCGTACACCGGATATGGTCGGACGGCCGCAGATTGCGGACAAGACGCGCAAGCTGCGCCGCAGCGCGCAGCCGCTGAAAAACAAAGTGACCCCGCAGGAAGGAGGAAAACATCATAAACGAAGAAAAAAGAAGTAACGCTGGCCGTGTTGCCGCCGCCGCGGCGAATATCGCAAAAGGCGCGCTGTCCGGCGGTCCGTATGGCGCCGCAGCAGCCGCTGTGGCAGAGGCCGCGCCAAGCCTGCTGAAAGGGGCAGGCATCGCGCTGCTCATCTGTCTCGGCCTGCCGCTGCTCATGCTGCTGTCCATTCCGTGCAATCTGTTCGGTTCTCCTAGCGCATCCTCGGCGGATATTCAGGAGATGACGGCGCAGGCGGAGCAGCTCACGGTCACATGGAAAGACCAGCGGACGCTCGAGGACAAGGCGATCAACCTGTTTGTAGATCTGTTGCCGGAAAACCTGGGCTTTATCTCGATCGAGAAAAATCTTGGCAATACCAATGACTATTGGATGATCGCCATCACCTCGGTTTACAGCGAACAGGATGTCATGCTGATCAATGAGGACAAGATCGTGCAGACCATGCAGGCCAAGCTGAAATATGAATTAAAGGCCAAGTATGACAGCGAGGGAAACTTTGAAGGATATGTTCTGGTGATTTCGGACATGACCCCTACCGAGCTGATGGACAAGCTGGGCTTTGACGAGATGCAGCGCATGTGGGCGGAGGTGATCCAGAATACCATCGCTGACGCGGAATACAGCGCGCCGAGCGGTTCGTCTGACAATACCGCAGACATGGACTTCTCAGACATTGTGTTTACCGGTCGCGGCAATTCCAAGGACGTTGTGTATTTCAGCCAGTACGATTCCCGTTGGGGCAGTCTGATGTATGGCAAGACCAATACAATTGCAGGCGCAGGCTGCGGCCCGACCTCGCTGGCAATTTGCGTATCCACGCTGACGAACAAAACCGTCCTGCCGCCGGAGATCTGTGATTGGTCTGTAAAAACCGGCCACCGCTGCGAGGGCAGCGGCAGCTACCACAGCCTCATTCCGGACGGCGCGGCGCATTACGGCGTGCCGTGCCGCGGCATCGGCCAAAGCAAAACCGAGCTGGTCAAGGCGCTGCAGGAGGGCAAGCTGGTCATCGCAATCATGTCTGCCGGACACTTTACCCGCGGCGGGCATTTTATCGTGCTGCGCGGCATCACGGACAGCGGAAAAATTCTGGTCGCGGACTGCGCCAGTTATGAACGCAGTCAGAAAGAGTGGGATCTGAGCATCTTTCTGGCCGAGTGCAACAAGGGCGCTGCTGCCGGCGGCCCATTCTGGGTGTTGGGATAGTTGAAGTGGAGGTGAACAGATGAAAGTGTATTCCGACGGATATGTCTGCCGGCTTCGTGTTCTGCGACAAAAGTATGGGATTTCACTTCAAGAGTTAGGCCGATACGCCGGTATTGATTTTCGTCATTTGAGTGAAATAGAACTGCGACAACGAAAATGTTCCGATCATACCTATCAAATCATAGCGGATGCTTTTGAAAGCATCCTTCGCGACAGGGTAGATAAAACGGCAGAATATCTGAATGATTTTATCAATCAGCGGTCGCGTTTATTGGAGCCGGACAAAGAGGAGTGATGAATATGCAGAATGAAGATATCTACTTTATCCCGGTTAATTTTACGGACGCAGGTCGTGTGCTTGGTCTGTTTGAACTGCGCAACTGCATTGAAGCTGCCGTTTTGGCATTACCGACATTCGGACTGTGCAGCCTGATTGCGCACTACACACCGTTTTCCGTCACGGCCAAGCTGATCCTGTCGCTGTGTCTGCTTGTGCCGGTCTGCGGCTTCGGTCTGATCGGCATCCGGGACGAATCCTTATCCCGTTTTTTGTGTACTTATGTGCGATGGCGCAGACACCGTCGCATTGCCATCAACAAAGGAGGCTCAATCAAACATGGACATCAAAAAAATCATCTTCGGGGATCAAGTGAGCGGGGCCGAAACCATTGCGCCCGCAAATGACGACCTGCAGGGCAGCCTGCCCATTGCGGATATCAAATACGGCGTTGTGCGGACGCGGGACGGCGGGTATGCAGCATTGTTTGAGGTGCTGCCGACAAACTATTTTCTGCAAAACACCGCAGAGCGAATCCGCATCATCAGCAGCCTTGCCGCATGGCTGCGCATCGCGCCTGACAATTTGCAAATTCTCTGCCTTTCCCAGCCGGTAGACGTCGAACAGTACACAAGACGCATGGAGGGATTCCTGCAATCCGAGGGGGATGCTTTGTGCCGCACCTGCATTGAAGACAACATCAACGAGGTCAACCAGCTGGTGCGGTACGGGGCATTCACTACACGGTTTTATATTGCCTATCGGTATGAACCCTCTATGGTGTCCGGTGAGGTAAGCTATGCCAAAATCGCTGCTGCGCTGCGGCAGGTCATGGATTCGTCTGTAGGTTACCTTGCCCGCTGCGGATTAAACGTGGTAAACCCGGGCTATATCGACAATCATCTGGTCGAGACCGTGTTCCGCATGCTGTGCAAGCGCACCTCGGAGCATATCCGTTTGCCTTTGTACTTCCGGGATATGCTGCAGGAATACTATGGCGTGCCGCAGCAGCCCGAGCCAGACCCCGAAGGAGAGGAAGAAACCACGAAACAAGCCGCAAAGCAGGATACACCGCCCGAAGCAGAGGAGCGGAAAAATACCGGCAGGCGTAAAAATCAGCAGAAAACCACCGAACAATTCGAAGCGACCGGCGTGATGGATCTGATCTGTCCGGCTGCGGTGGATTTTACTCACAAAGATTATATCGAGATGGACGGAGTTTGCCACGCTTATCTGTACATCGCGGGATACGGCTACAAAAGTCTGGTGCGGGGCGGCTGGATGGCATCGCTGGCTGGCATGGGAGACGGCATTTCAGTTTCAATGACACTGCAGCGCCGTTCACGCGAAAAAATACTGCCCAAGGTTGCAAACTCCACCATTTGGAGCCGTAGCCGCATTCGTGATGTAGACAACACCCGTGCGGATTTTGAGCAGATGGACAGCGCAATCACCGCAGGCATATATATCAAGGATCAAATGAACCGTGCGGGCGAGGATTACTACGATATGTACACCCTGATCGAGGTTACAGCGGATGATCCGGAACTGCTCGAAACCCGCGTTTCCGATGTGGAGCGGCATTGCACCTCGCTGGAGCTGATCGTCAAACGGTGCGACTATCTGGAGGAGCAGGCGTTTCACTCGTTCTTGCCCGTGGTATCCATGGCCCCCGAGATCGAACGCAAGGCACGGCGCAACGCGCTGTTGTCCGGCGTAGCCAGTGCATTCCCGTTCTATTCCATGGAATTGTGTGAGCAACGCGGTATTTTGATCGGGCAGGATATGCAGCGGAAATCTATATGCATGCTGGATATCTTTGATAGCGACCGTTACAACAACGCCAACACGATCGTGCTTGGCACATCCGGCGCAGGCAAAACATTTCTGCTGCAGCTGATCGCCATGCGTTACCGGCAGCAGGGCAAACAGGTCTGCCTGATTGCGCCTTACAAGGGTTATGAGTACCGCGCGGCCTGCGAAGCAATCGGCGGGCTGTACATCAAGCTCGCACCTTCCTCGACGGATTGCATCAATTTTATGGAGATCCGTGAAGAGAGCCTGCGCGCCCGGCAGCAAGAGGAAAGCGAACAGGAGCGCAACCGCTCGCTGCTCGCGGACAAAATCAGCCAGCTGCATATCTATTTTTCGCTGCTGCGCCGCAACCTGACCGAGGAGGATATGGAGCAGCTGGACGTGGCGCTCACCCAGCTGTACCGTCGCTTCGGTATCCACAGGAACAACAACAGCTTGCTGGACAAAAACGGCAACTTCAAGCCGCAGCCCACGCCCACAGACTTTTATAACCTGCTGCAGGAAAAAGAGGAGACCAAGCCGCTGGCTTCGGTCCTGAGCCGGTTTGTCAAAGGCTCCGCATCCAATTTGGGTAAAGCGACCAATATCGATCTGCGCAATAAATACATCGTGCTGGATATCTCGGAAATCGGCAAAGACCTGCTGGCGTTCGGCACACTGCTGGCAACGGACATCTGTATGGAATACTGCAAGCAGGACCGCGCGGAGAACAAGATCATCATTCTCGATGAGATATGGTCGCTGATCGGCGCGGGGTCGAATAGCGAAGCCGCGACTTTCATTCAGGAGATGTTCAAAACCGTGCGCGGTTACGGCACCGCAGCAATCGGCGCATCCCAGGATCTGGAGGACTTCTTCGCGCTGGAAAACGGCAAGTTCGGCAAGGCGCTGCTCAACAACAGCCGCATCAAATTTGCGCTGATGACCGAGCCTGAGGAAGCGCGGCTGATCCAGCAGTATTATCACCTAACAGACGAGGAAATGCAGATGCACGCGCGGTTCAGCCGCGGACAGGCGCTGCTCTGCGCGGGTCTCAATCGCTTGGGCGTAGATATCATCGCTTCCAAACGGGAGCATGACCTGATTACGACAGACCATAGCGATTTGGCCCGTATGCGTGATAGACGAAATTATGAAAAGATGCGGCAGCAGTCCGCTGCCGCGTGGGAACAAGAGGAGGATTATGATGAATCAGCGCAATGAACACCCCGCAAGCTTTTATTTTCAGGAAGCTTACCACCTTTCGAGGGAATTGGAGCAAATGTCGAAGGATGCCAAGAGGCGCAGCCAGATCGCAGACGAAACACTCAGCGCCGCAGAGATTGCCGTGCTGGCGGCGCGGCGCACATTTGGCAGTATGCTCGAAAAGCCCAAGCAAGGCGGCAAAGCACCGAAGCGAATGCCGTGTTCCACCGAGATCACCGGAACGGTTTCTGTTTCGCGCGAAGGCTGGACGGTGATCCGGCTGGATACGCTGCTGCAAAGTGCGCGTCGCCGGACGACCGGGTACATCGAAAACAGCATTCTGGAACTGCTGAAGCAATGGCGTGGCAGAGGCGGCGTGCTGCCGTGGTACAAGCACTGCTTTGTTGCTATCATCGAGCATTCCGACCTGCATCGCAGTAATGTCTACGACCCGGATAATAAGGAGTGGAAAAGCGTGACCAACGCGCTCAAAGGCGTGTTGTTTGCGGATGATGACCAGCTGACGGTCAGCCTGATTTTGGACACGGTGCCGGACGGCAAGGGTTATACCGAGATCGTTGTGCTGCCGCATCACGACGCTGGAAGGTACTTATCCGAGCGTACACTGGGCGGTTGAAAGTGCGGTTTGTATGGGCGGTATTACCGCCCATACTTTGCACAATTTTACCGCCCGGAAACGGTTTTGAATACAAAGCCAAATTGCAAATATAGGACAAATTGGAAAATGAAAAGTTTGAAATTCAGTAAAATACGAAAACCGATTACCGCGACCTGTTATGAGTATGGGCGGTAAAATGAGGAGGTGTTATTTATGATCGCGCAAGATATGCTGCCGGCCATGCGCCTGATCGGCTGGTGCAAAAACATAGACCAAAGCTGTACAGGCCGCTTTCCGGAATTCTTCCGGCTCTCACTGATGCGCAGTCTGGTGCGTAACGGTTTCGTGCGGCCATATTCCGCGACCTATGGCTGGCGGCTGACTACAGACGGCTACCGCTGGCTTGCGATGCATGACTATCCGATGCAACCAGACCAGCATACCCAGCGTTCCAAACGCAGGTTCGAAAACGCTGCCGTGGCTGTGACCATATTCGCTGCCGGCATAAGCCCGTTTATGAGCAGTATCGAGGAATTCAGCCGGCAGGACGGATATTTGCCGGCATTTGTCCTGCGTGCGGGGGAGGGACAGAACTTGCTGGGCAGTAATCTGGTGACCGGTTTTATCCGACTGGGTGATACCTTGCTAGCGGCGCATTATCCGCACGCCGAACGGCGCGTGCTCCTGCAGCGGGAACACGATTGTGTGCAGGGCATTGCGCTGCGCTGCCGCTGCACGGATACCGGCCATCTGTTCTGCGGTGAAAGCTATACATCGGCTTACCGTGCCCTGCTGAACGAGCAGGTCAAAAGTGCCGGTAAGAAATCAGGGACATACGGGCAGCTGGCAGGCGAGGCATCGCACGCCTGTTTGCTGTCCTGTGACCGTCAAGGCGCATTCCAGATGAGACTGATGCGTATCCCGGGTTACCGGCTTCTGCTCTCCATGATGCTGGGAGAGCAATCCGGCAAAATGATAGAAATGGGGCTGCCGGCCTGTGACTTCATTGACCCGCGTTTGCATCAGCCCGCAATCATCTCGCTGGACATGGATCTGTGCCGGATCAGGCGCGCTGCTATACAGGCGCGGGATGCAGGGTACAGCAATTTGCTTCTGGTAGCGCTGGATTTTCAAAAACCCTTTCTGGAGCAGATTTTCCCGCCGCCCTTTTTCCGTATTGTCATTATCCCGGACGAACCCATTCGAAAGCTGGAAGAAGGTGCTTCCCATGCGTCTGTCTGAGCAGATCGCCAGGATGGAGGATCGGCTGCTTTCCAAAACGCAGCGATGGCGTGCTCGGCATCCGGGCGACTGGCGGCTGTACGCGGTGTTGGGTGGTATTGCCTGGTATTTCTATGGCATGGTGATCAATTCCGTTCGGCTCGGCACACGCCAATCTTTCCAGCCGGACAGCGGCGTTGCGGATATCTGGGTAGTCAATCCCGTCCTCAATTTGATTGCGCCGTTCACGCTGACCGGCCTTGGTGTCACAGCCGCGTTCTTGACGCTGATTTTGTTGTGCAGCAAAAAAGCGCGGAACTGGCTGCTTGGGTACCATGCTGTACATGACAAGCGCGGCTTTGATATCCTTCCGGACGGCACGCACGGCTCGTCGCGATTTATGAACCTCCGTGAAATGGAGCGCATTTTGGAAGTCGGCAAGCTGGACACGCTGACCGGCACAGTTTACGGCAAGCACAAAGACGATCCGCTGGATGCAGACCAATATGCGGACTACATCGCGGCCAGTGCAAAAAGTGGGCTTGCCGGCAACCTGCTGGTGGTAGGCGCGCCCGGCACCGGCAAAAGCCGCGGCTTTGTCCGGCCGTATGTTTTCCAGTGCGTCAAGCGGCGGGAAAGCATCGTCCTGACCGATCCCAAGGCCGAATTGTTTGAGAGCATGGCGGGGTATTTGACCGATCGAGGGTACGAGGTGCGGGTTTTTAACCTATTGGATATGGACCACTCGGATCATTGGAATCCGATCGGCGAAGCAGACCATGACCCGCGGCTCATCCCGATCATTGCGTCCACCATTATCACCAACACTTCCAGCGAAAAAGAGGCCGGGGATTTCTGGTCAAAAGCCGAGCTCAATCTGCTGACTGCGCTGCTGTACTATGTGCAGCGCGAAACAGACAGCATCGACCGACCACTGCCGCTGCGTGACCGGCGTCTGGGGCGGGTGCTGCAGCTGCTCACCGAAGACGGCCTGCGCCGCATTGACGCGGAGTTCCGCCATCTGCCGGCCGGGCATCCGGCCAAAGGCCCTTATGGCCTGTTCCTGAACGCCAAAGAAAACCTGCGTGGCAACATCGTAATCGGCCTCGGCAACCGCCTGAACGTCTTTCAGGACAAGCTGGTGGACGCGCTGACATCGGACAGCACGATCGACCTGACGCTGCCCGGGCAAAAGCCGTGCGCGTATTTCTGTATCCTCTCCGCGCAGGACAGCACCTATGCGTTCCTGTCCTCGCTGTTTTTCGCGATGTTGTTTTCGCGTTTGGAGGTATACGCACGGCGTGAGAAGGGCGGCAAGCTGCCGGTGCCGGTCAACTTCCTGCTCGACGAATTCCCGTCGATCGGCAAGCTGGGCGACTTCAAGCGCTCGATCGCGTTCACGCGTTCGTTTGGCATGCAATGTCAGGTGCTGATTCAGTCCGTGGCGCAGCTTGCCGACATGTATCCGCGCCATGAATGGGAGGAGATCGCGGCGTGCTGCGACGCCACGATCTGTCTGGGTGTCAACGACCCGACCAGCGCGAAGTTTATTTCGGAAAAGTGCGGCATGACGACCATTCAAGTGACGAACAACCAGTCTCCGCAGACGCCGCTGCTTTCCCCGCTGCAAAACAATATCCGGCCGTATTCCATGACGCGCAGCAACACGCAGCGCGCGCTCATGCAGCCGGACGAGGTGCTGCGGCTGGATAACGCACAGTGCATCGTCCTGTTGCGCGGGCAGTATCCCATGCTGCTTTACAAGATCACGCCGGAGGAATTTGCGGCGTTTGCACAGCTGCGTCCGGTGTCTATCACCGATTACCCTGCGAAGCAGACGGAGGACGATGCGGAGACGCAGCCGGAAGAGCCTGACGAACCGCAGCCGCCACCCGAGCAGCCACCGGAGCCACCATCCGAACAGCCGTCTGGGCCGCCGGAAGCAGAACCCCAAACCAGCTGGGGAAACTTGTCCTCACTGCCGCGTTATCCGCTGATTTACCCGGACGAGGACGGGTATGACACGACAGGGATACGGGATATCCGCCTGACCGATGCGCAGGTGGATGCGATACAGGACACACTCGATACCATGCGTAATGACGAAAAACCAAATCATGACAACAGCAAAGGAGACGCTGCCTTATGAAACAGAACCCCGAAGTACGCCCGGCTTTCACACTGATGAAGCTGAACGACGCCATTTCCCATTTCCACATGCAGATGCCGCGCTGGCTTTTTTCCGACCCGCAGTACAGCGGCCTGTCGCTGGAAAGCAAGGTGGCTTACACGTTCCTGCTCAACCGCTTCCAGCTGTCCCGCCGCAACGGCTGGGTCAACCGGCACGGTGAGGTTTACGTTATCTATACGCGGGAAGATCTGGCACGGGAAATGCAAGTTTCCTACCGCAAGGCGATCAGCTGCTTTAAGGAGCTGGCGCAAAAGCGTCTGCTGTGGGAACAGCGGCAAGGCCGTGGCATGCCGAACCGCATCTTTCTGGCCGAGGTGCAGCTGAATGAAAAAGCCGCTTACGCCTATGACTGTGCGCCGTTTTGCCCCGCGTCAAGACCTGCAGAAATTGCAGTTCTGGACGAGAATGACGAGACGTCTGATGTAGAGGAACAGGCAGCCGAACAGCCTGCAATGCCGGAACGACAGCCGGATGCGGACAAGGATGCGTCTGCAAGACCTGCCGAAATGGCAGTTCTTGATGTGCCGAATCCGCAGGTCTTGACCTGCCAAAACGGCAGTTCAAGAAGTGCCGAAATTGCAGTTCTAGACATGCCAAAACCGCACACAAGTAAGAAAGAGAAGAGTAAGAGAGAGAAGAGTGATACGGAGAGGAGTACGACGGTCGAACACGCGCGCGAACGGGCAGAGCTGGATCACCTGATCCGGCGCTGTGAGTTTGACCTGTTTGAGCCGGAGGAGCAGACCGTGCTGCGCGACGCGATCACATGGTTGTACTACTGCGGCGAGCTGACGATCGGTCCGTGTACCTATCCGCAGCTACAAGTGCGGGAGACGCTTTGGCGCCTAAACTGGGAGGTGTTGGACTGCGCCTTGGCCAAGCTGCGCGAAAACGACAAGACCGCGATGCGCAACACGCTGGTCTACACGGCGAAGGTGGTGTACAGCACGATTCTGGAACGGGGCTGTGATACCATGCTGGATCTGGTGGTCAATCGCGGAAAGCAGAGGTGTGGGACATGACAAGGTATTATAGCGTCCCGCAGTTGGAATTGTTGCGTATCATCCGGCTCCTTGGATGTCTGGATGTACGTCAGGCGCGCTTGCTGTGTCGGATATGTTTTGGACTGTCTCAGAACGCTATTTCTACGCTCATACGACAACTGCGCAATGATGGCAAAGTTTTTGAAGATAAACAGACACGATGTCTGCTTGCTGCTGGTCATCGACGGGATATTCATATCGTGCGCGCGGTTGACATTGCATTGGCATTTGCAGCCGATGATAATCCACCACAGCTGCTGCAAAGTGAAAAGCCATGCATTTTGCTCGCCGTATTTGCTAAACAGGATATGCAAATGCAAGTGTTCCATGTACCGCCGGGTAAAGAATATGAAATATGCAAAAAACTAAATGGTGCGCAGATTGATGTGAACCTATCGACGTTTTTTGTATTGCTGCTGGAGGAGGCTGCGCAAAGCAGGTTTATTCAAACGACACAGTCGTGTTTGCTAGCATTTCCGGATGAAGCCGGAAGGATTGTACTTCAAAAAAATCATTCACTGGAGGGAGAAATGAAAAATGGACAACACGAGAATGCAGGAATGGTTGGAACAAGCTCGTGAAGCTTTTTTTTCACTAGACCTGAGAGAAACGGACAGCGAACTGACGGTTGAGGAACGGGATGAGTGGAATGCCATTTACGCGTCTTTCCGTTCGGGTTCCTTGATGCAAGGAGAGGTGATTGGGGTGGAGCGTGTGATGATAGAAGAGCATACCACGGAATCTCACGGGGAACATGATGTAGATGAAGAAAGTGAACAGGGAGTCCTCTGTTTGACGATTATACCATATCGAGTAAAAATTCTGATTCCGGCGCCCCTCGTTTGGTGTGAGCCAGAGGAACGCGAAGAATTTGTGCTTCAGAGTATGGGAGGAGCAAAGGTGGAGTTTGTCATCATTGCGGTTGATCGGCAAGGTGGCTGTGCAATTGCATCGCGCGCAATGGCCCTTATGCACCGCAGACGGATTGCACATGAGAAGGAAAAAATAGAAATTGGCGCAATCATTCCCTGCCAAGTAATTGCAGTTGGTTTTTCGCTTTTGACAGTAACTGCTTTGGGTTACGACAATACACTGACTCCACCTGGTTTGTCGTATGCTTATTTGGGTGACTTACGGCAAATTTATCGTCCGGGGCAGACGATAAAAGCAAAAATTATGGCAGCAGACGATGAGTATATGGAACTCTCGGTTAAAGAAGCTGCACCAAATCCGTATAACGGGGCAGAAAAACGTCATCCTATAGGTTCAGTTCGATTGGCAACAATTATGAATAAATATAAAGGCGGCGTGTTTTGCAGATTGTCCGATGGTTGTACGGTGGTATGCCGGTATGCGCACCATTTTACAGACGATCAGTTCCAGGTTAATGATACAGTGAACATTATGATCACAGCATTTAGTGATGATCGTCAGTGGTTGCGAGGCAAAATACGCGGAAAAATTGGATAACAGACAAACAGCGGCACAGAAGAACTATCTTCTGTGCCGCTGTTTGCTTTTAGGGCTTTTCCACGCTGTGGCAAGCCGGTCTATGAGGGCAAGATGAGCTTTGCCTGTTCGGGCCGGCCCTGTCTGCTTGTCATGTAGAAGAATGACCGCTTTTTCGAGCAGCGTGGGAAAATCTATGACGGGACAATCGTTCTGGTCGACACTTTGCCGATGCTCCAGAACGCCATGAATCGCCTGAATATCCGTAAGATGAAGAGGCCGCCCAGCTATCAGCTGCCGCTTTGGTAGTTACCGTATAGTATTGAAATGTTCCGATAAAATAGTATTATACGAAAAGGACTTTCTATTCAGTATGCGGTAGCAATTGTTTTTATATTAGAATAGTGACAATTGGAATGGAATCTTTTCCAATATATATTCTCGTGTCAAGGCTCAATCTATAATAGTA
>ERZ1090878.1135-NODE-1140-length-13015-cov-3.264892_pt1 | contig 13015 bp, 12 predicted proteins | sample MGYA00478473_ERZ1090878 | MGnify/ENA primary metagenome ERZ1090878 (study PRJEB33644, sample SAMEA5815720) | chicken gut metagenome | biome: Chicken; feature: Gastrointestinal Tract; material: Caecum | place: Ireland | collected 2019-01-01 | study: A study of... | reverse complement strand
CAATAAAGATTCATGGGAAAACTTCTTGACAAGCGGCGTATTTTATACTACTATGGACAAAGAAAAACGAACATAAGTTCGTCTGACTGAGGCGGATTGAGAAGGAGAAAGAATATGGCAAATGCAGATAAAATGAAAGCATTGGATGCGGCACTGACCCAGATTGAGAAACAGTTTGGAAAGGGATCGGTGATGAAACTGGGGGATTCCGGCGCCAATATGAATGTGGAGACGGTGCCCACCGGTTCTCTCAGCCTTGATATTGCGCTGGGACTGGGGGGAATTCCAAAGGGAAGAATCGTGGAGATTTACGGGCCGGAGTCCAGCGGTAAGACCACAGTGGCACTTCATATGGTGGCTGAGGTGCAGAAGCGGGGCGGTATTGCGGGGTTCATTGATGCGGAGCATGCCCTGGATCCGGTATATGCGAAGAATATTGGAGTGGACATTGATAATCTGTATATCTCTCAGCCGGATAACGGAGAGCAGGCGTTGGAGATCACCGAGACGATGGTGCGTTCCGGAGCTGTGGATATTATCATTGTGGACTCCGTGGCAGCCCTGGTGCCCAGAGCCGAGATCGAGGGAGATATGGGAGATTCCCATGTGGGTCTTCAGGCCCGCCTTATGTCCCAGGCACTGAGAAAACTGACCGGTGTGATCAGCAAGTCTAACTGTACTGTGATCTTCATCAACCAGCTTCGGGAAAAGGTGGGAGTGATGTTCGGAAATCCGGAGACCACCACCGGCGGCCGGGCGCTGAAGTTTTACTCCTCCATCCGTATGGATGTGCGCCGGATCGAGGCACTGAAGCAGGGGGGAGAGGTGATCGGAAACCGTACCAGAATCAAGGTGGTAAAAAACAAGATTGCACCTCCTTTTAAAGAGGCGGAATTTGATATTATGTTCGGAAAAGGAATCTCCAGAGAGGGAGATGTGCTGGATCTGGCGGCAAATCTGAATGTGATCAATAAAAGCGGAGCCTGGTATGCCTATAATGGAAACAAGATCGGGCAGGGCCGGGAAAACGCGAAGCTTTACCTGAAGGAGCATCCTGAAATGATGGCGGAAGTGGAGCAGAAGGTGCGGGAACACTATGGCCTGGCGGCTTCCCCGGCTCAGGACAGCGCAAATACGGATGCAGCGGGTGTGGAAGACGAACCGGTATCCGTGGGCGCAGATACGGAGGAATAGTTCATGCAGATTACAAGACTGGAGCCGGTAAGTAAGAAGAAATACAGAGTTTATCTGAATGATGCCCCCGCTTTTGTTTTGTATGACAATGAAATCAGAGAATATCATCTTCGGGAGGATATGGAATGTTCCCAGGTGCTGATAGAAGAAATCTGCAGCGCAGTTTTGTCAAGAAGGGCAAAACTGCGCTGTATGAATCTGCTGAAAATCATGGATCGTACAGAATATCAGCTCAGGCAAAAACTGCAGCAGGAGGAGTATCCCGGAAATGTTATCGAGGAAGCGCTGGAGTACGTGAAATCCTTTCACTATGTGGATGATCTGCGCTATGCCAGAAATTATATCGAGAGCCGGAGGGAGACGAAGAGCAGAAGGCAGATTGACTGGGAGCTTCAGACAAAAGGCGTAAAGCGGGAACTGGCACAGCTGGCCTGGGAGGAGGCAGATCCGGTGGATGAGACGGAACAGATCCTCCGCTGGGCTCAGAAGAAGCATTTTGACCCTCGCACAGCAGATGAGAAGACCACTCAGAAGTTTTATCAATTTTTACAAAGAAAGGGGTTTTCCTTTTCAAATATTAAGAAAGCATTGACATAATATGCAAAAAAGTATAAAATTGTAATGTTGTTTACGAACAATGAAAACTAAATAAGGAGGTGCTCCTGTGCCGAATCAAGCAGTGATGATCCTGATTGCTGTGTTAATCACGCTGGTCATTGCAGTGCCGGTGAGCTGCCTGATCGCTGTAAACTACCGGAAGAAGATTGTAGAGTCGAAACTGGGAAGTGCGGAAGAGAAGGCAAGGCAGATCATCGATGATGCGTTGAAGACGGCAGAGACAAAGAAACGTGAGGCACTTCTGGAAGCGAAGGAAGAATCTTTGAAGATGAAGAATGAGTCGGAAAAAGAGACCAGAGAGCGCAGAACAGAATTGCAGCGTTACGAGAAGCGCGTTTTGTCAAAGGAAGAAGCCGTTGACAAAAAAGCCGAGTCTCTGGAACGTCGGGAAACCAGCATTGCAGCAAAAGAAGAAGATCTGAAAAAGAAACGTGCAGAAGCTGAACGGCTTCTTGGACAAAGAGTGCAGGAACTGGAACGAATCTCAGGTTTAACCTCCGAACAAGCAAAAGATTATCTTTTAAAAACTGTTGAAGACGAAGTGAAAATCGATACCGCCAAGCTCTATAAGGAGCTTGAGAGCAAAGCGCGGGAGGATGCCGGCAAGAAGGCAAAAGAGTATGTGGTAACCGCCATTCAGAGATGCGCGGCGGACCATGTGGCGGAGACCACCATATCGGTTGTCCAGCTTCCGAATGATGAGATGAAGGGCAGAATCATTGGCCGGGAAGGAAGAAATATCCGGACTCTGGAGACCATGACAGGTGTGGATCTGATCATTGACGATACTCCGGAGGCGGTTATTCTGTCCGCTTTTGATCCCATCAGGAGAGAGGTCGCCAGAATCGCCTTGGAAAAACTGATTGTGGATGGAAGAATCCATCCCGCCAGAATCGAGGAGATGGTGGAGAAAGCACAGAAAGAAGTGGAGACCATGATCCGGGAAGAGGGTGAGGCGGCCACCCTGGAGGTGGGCGTTCACGGAATACACCCAGAACTGGTACGTCTCCTGGGCAGGATGAAATTCCGTACCAGCTTTGGTCAGAATGCGCTGAAGCATTCTATCGAAGTGGCAAATCTGGCCGGTCTGCTGGCTGGAGAAGTGGGAGTGGATGTACGGATGGCAAAACGTGCCGGTCTGCTTCATGACATCGGCAAATCCATCGATCACGATGTGGAAGGTTCCCACATCCAGATTGGAGCTGATCTGTGCAGAAAGTATAAGGAATCTCCCATCATTGTCAATGCGGTGGAAGCTCACCACGGCGATGTAGAGCCGGAGTCTTTGATTGCCTGTCTTGTACAGGCTGCTGATGCGATTTCAGCGGCCAGACCGGGCGCCAGAAGGGAGACTCTGGAAACATATACAAACAGATTAAAACAGTTGGAAGATATTACCAATGCCTTTAAGGGCGTTGAAAAATCATTTGCTATTCAGGCGGGAAGAGAGATTCGCATCATGGTTGTTCCAGAACAGGTCAGCGATGCAGATATGGTTCTTATGGCTAGAGATATTGCGAAGCAGATTGAGGCTGAACTGGAGTATCCGGGTCAGATCAAGGTAAGCGTGATCCGGGAGTCACGAGTTGTGGATTATGCGAAGTAATAAATAACATAAGAGACGCAGGGCCGCGGCAGTATGCCGCGGCCCATTTTTATGGAAAACTTTGTTACTATTCACAGCCGTTTCAGAATAGTAACAAAACTTTTCTTTCCTCACTGCGGGGCATACCGAAGGAAAATCAGCCATACAATGCAGTAAGACCAGATGTACAGGTGCCCGGATGAAAAAAGATGAGAAAGGGATATTATTAATTTTATTCTGCGCAGGAATCATTGGCGGGCTGCTGTTCCCCCGTTGGCTTAATTTGGGAACGCTGCCGGATCTGGGAATTGTGGATTTGGAGTCAATACAGAAATATTCTGCTTTGAAGGTGGGAAATCTGGAGATTTTAAAGAGCGCGGCAAAAAGCCGGCTGACGTTGATGTTGCTGCTCTACTTTTCTGTTTACACAGCAGCCGGATTTTGGATGCTGGCGGGAACCAGCTTGATTTTCGGAGCGTCTTTGGGATTTATGGCGGCATTGTCCGTAATACAGATGGGTTGGCTGGGAATCCTGTTTTTAGGCTGTACTTTGATGCCGCAGTGGATTTTTTACGGGCTGGCCGGCAGCCGGATTGCAGATTTTATGAAACGGCGGCGGGAGCGTACTGCGCTGTGCAGCGGCAATCCGGTGCAGCCGCACAGTTGGAAAATCTTTTTAGAATTTCTGGTAATCACAGCGATCGTGGGCGCGGGAATTGGGGCGGAGGTCTGCTTAAATCCGCTGCTGCTGCGCCTGTTCTTGAAATTCACTTGATAAATTTGAGAAAACAGTTGGATTTTTTCGCGTTATATGCTATATTTATTCTTATAGTACGGTTGTTTGTTGTGCAAAATGCGCAAAAAGGCCGGACAGAGAAACAGAAAGGAGGGTGAGGGATGCCAACACCACATAATACAGCCCAGATGGGCGACATCGCGGAGACGGTCCTGCTTCCGGGCGATCCGCTGAGAGCGAAGTTTATTGCGGATCACTTCCTGGAGGATGCGGTACAGTTCAATTCGGTAAGAAATATGTTCGGATATACGGGAACCTACCAGGGAAAGAAAGTTTCCGTTATGGGAACAGGAATGGGATGCGCTTCCATTGGCATCTATTCATACGAACTGATTCATTTTTACGGAGTAAAAAATCTGATCCGTATCGGTTCCTGCGGCGCCATGCAGGAGGATTTGAAGCTGGGAGATATTGTGATGGCCATCGGTGCCAACACAGATTCCAACTATGCGCACCAGTATCAGCTCCCGGGAACGATTTCGGCCACAGCATCCTTTGATCTGCTGGTGAAAGCGCAGCAGTCTGCGGAGAAAAACGGATTCCGCTATGCAGTGGGAAATGTAGTTTCATCGGATATTTTTTACGGCGAGACACCGGAATGGAAGGTATGGGCAAAGATGGGAACCCTGGCGGCAGAAATGGAGAGCTTCGCGCTTTATTGCAATGCGGCCAGAGCCGGAGTGAAAGCACTGGGGATCTTTACGGTATCCGATTCTATGCTGACTGGAGAGGAGATGTCCCCAGAGGACCGGCAGAACAGCTTCACCAATATGATGAAGGTTGCTCTTGAGGTCGCATGCGGTTGAGTCTGTGAGCAAAGAGACGGCGGTCATACTTTTCGGTGAATGATTTTTGAAGGAATGCGTATCATTCCAATAAGCGGTTTTATCCGCGGACACGATACTTATCAAGTATATCTTAAGAAAAGCGAGAGGAGAAACAGACATGAAAAAGGCATTGGCATTTGCACTTGCGCTGACCATGACAGCTACGATGATGGTTGGATGCGGCTCCAAGAAGGCGGAGACAGAGGCGCCCACAGAGGCTCCCGAGGCTACCACGGAGGCCACAACGGAGGCTGGTGTGGAGGCAGAGGAGACGGAAAAGACAACCTCCGGAGACACCTATCAGGCGGCACTTCTGGTTCCGGGTACTCTGGGTGACAAGTCCTTCTGGGATTCCAGTAACGAGGGCCTGACCAAGCTGAGAGATGAGCTGGGCGAGGACGTGTTTGATTTCAAGGTAGAGCAGATGGGCGGAAATTCATCCGATATGGCCAATTATGAGCCCACCTTCCTGGATTACTGTGACAGCGGCGAGTACGATGTGATCATCACCGGTTCCTGGCAGTGTGTGGATGCCCTGCTGGTTGCCATGGATATGTATCCGGATCAGAAATTTATCCTGTTTGATGAGGAGTTTGATTTCGAAGGAAATGGAAATCCTGATAATCTGTACAATTTGTTATTTAAGCAGAATGAGGTTTCCTATCTGGTAGGAGCTGCAGCTGCTCAGATGTCTGAGAGCGGAACCATCTGCTTCCTGGGCGGTATGGACGGTAAAGTAATCAATGATTTCCTGGTAGGCTATATTCAGGGTGCGGTTGACACCAATCCGGATATTAAGGTTGCTGTCAGCATGGTAGGCAACTATGAGGATTCCGCAAAGGGCAAGGACCTGTCTCTGGCTATGTATAACGCAGGCGCAGACATCGGCTTTAATGTAGCAGGAAACGCGGGACTTGGATTGATCGAGGCAGCCGCCGAGACCGGAAAGCTGGCTTTCGGTGTTGACTCTGACCAGGCAGCCCTTCTTCCTGATTACGCAGACAGCATTCCCACATCTGCTCTGAAGAATGTGGGAGACGCCCTGTATCGCGCCATCAAGCTGGATATGGAAGGCGAGCTGGCATATGGAACAACCGAATCCCTGGGCTTTGCCGATAATGGCGTAGGTCTGGTGGAGGATGCTCACTATGAGGAGATGGTTCCGGAGGATGTGAGAACCTACGTTGCTGATCTGCAGCAGAAGATTACCGATGGCGAGATTACCGTGAATACTTCTGCGGATATGACCACAGATGAAATTGAAGAGTTGAAGGCATCTGTAGCGGTTCAGTAAAACACATGGCCTGCTGTGGATGAGATTGCAGCATTGGTGAGTGATGGGAATGCTGCTGCAAATGTAGCGACCTACATTTTGCAGCAGCATTTTCTCATATTAGGAAAGCCGGGGATTTTCCTAATATGAGAAAACCGAGGACGTGATTAAAAGAGAAAGAAGGCAGGTGAAGGGAAGGATATGTCAGATCACGTTGTATTACAGATGCAGCATATCATGAAAATCTATTCCAACGGCGTAGTGGCAAATAAGGATGTGAGCCTGGAGTTAAACAAGGGCGAGATCCATGCGCTGTTGGGAGAGAATGGTGCGGGAAAGAGTACCCTGATGAAAGTGCTGTTTGGAATTGAAACTCCGGACGAGGGGAAAATCGTTCTGAATGGCAGTGAGGTGAAGATCAAATCGCCCCAGGACGCCATCAGCAAGGGCATTGGTATGGTACATCAGCATTTCATGCTGGTTCCATCGCTGACGGTGGCAGAAAATATTATTTTGGGCGTGGAACCGAAGAAGGGTCTGTTTATAAATATGAAACGGGCTGTGGATGAGGCCCGCTCCATTGCGGAGAAGTATAATTTCGACATCGATGTGACCGCCAGGGTGGAGGAGATACCGGTTGGTATCAAGCAGAAGGTGGAAATTCTGAAGGCCTTGTACCGTGGGGCAGATATTCTGATTTTGGATGAGCCCACAGCCGTGCTGACTCCCCAGGAGACGGACGAGCTGTTTGTTCAGCTGGAAAAACTGAAGAGCGACGGTCATACCATTATTTTTATTTCCCACAAATTGGATGAGATTAAAAAAATCTGTGACCGAGCCACCATCATGCGAAGTGGAAAGAGCATGGGAACTTACAGTGTGGCAGACATCAGCACGGATGATATGTCCAGGCTGATGGTGGGCAGAGAGGTCATTCTCTCCTTTGATAAGAAACCGCAGCAGCTGAAGGATGTGATGATGCGTGTGCGGAATCTGACAGTGCATAACACTCAGGGCGTACTGAAGGTGGACGATCTCTCCTTTGATCTGAAGGGGGGCGAGATCCTTGGCATTGCCGGTGTGGAAGGAAACGGACAGACCGAGCTGATTGATACGCTGACGGGCATCAACAAAAGTTACGCGGGCAATATTGCCATCAAAGGTGATGACATCAGAAGGTCCAGCATTAAGGACATCCGTGAGAGAAAGCTGGCTCATATTCCTGAGGACCGGATGAGCAGCGGATGCGCAGCAAATTTGAATATCATGGAAAACATGTTTTCCAATCAGTATACAGATCCCAAATATTCCGGCAAGGTTATGCTGAAAAGTAAGGTGATACAGAAACGAGCAGAGGAATTGATCAAGGAGTACCTTGTAAAGTGCAATTCCTACAAACAGAATGTGGGAATGCTCTCCGGCGGAAACATTCAGAAAGTGATTGTGGCCCGGGAGTTTTCCACAGGGCCGGACATTATTATAGCTAACCAGCCCACCCGGGGTATTGACGTGGGAGCGGCAGAATTTATCCGGCGCAGGCTGCTGGAGTACCGGGACCAGGGATGTGCCATTCTTCTGGTTTCTGCTGACCTGAATGAAATCTTTTCTCTCAGCGACCGTCTGGCCGTGATGTATAAGGGAAAATTTTCCGGTCTGTTCACGGATGTGGCTCATGTGACGGAGGAAGAGCTGGGTCAGTATATGTTGGGTCTGAAGCATGACGATGAGTTGGGAGGTGTAATGTATGAACAGTGAAAAAAAGTTTGAAATTTTTCGTATGTTTTTTTCCATCGTAATCGCCCTCCTGGTATCGTTTATTCTGATATTTATGGTAAGCGAACAGCCGGTGGATGCCATCATTGCGCTGGTGACAGGACCTTTAAAGAGCAAGAGAAATCTGGCCAATGTGGTGGAGGCAATGATTCCTTTAATTTTTACCGGAACAGGCGTATGTATCATGTTCTCTGCCAACCAGATTAACCTGGCAGGTGAAGGTGCTTTCCATCTGGGCGGTCTGGTGGCGTCTGTGTGCGCGCTGCAGTTTGGACTTCCGGCCGGATTGAGCCCCTTTGTGGCCCTGTGTCTGGCTGCGCTGGCTGGCGCAGTGTTCACTGCGATTCCGGCTGTTTTGAAGGTGAAGACAGGATCCTCGGAGATGGTGGCATCCCTGATGCTGAATTATCTGTCGCTGTGGTTCTGTACCTATATTCTGATGCATTTTATTTTGGATCCGTCAGTAGGTTCTGCTTCCTACCGGCTTCCGGAGGAGTCGGAACTGACTACGCTGATGTCCGGAACCAGAATCCATACCGGTATTATCATTGCTCTGGCTGTGGCAGTGTTGGGTTATATTTTCCTCTATAAAACCAAGACAGGATATGAGCTGCGCCTGGCCGGTGAGAATGAGAAATTTGCCAGATATTCCGGCATCAGCATTGTGAAGGTGATTTTGATTTCACAGCTTGTGGGCGGTGCTGTGGCAGGCCTGGGCGGCGGTGTAGAGATGTTGAGCCCCATTTACAGCCGTTTCTCCTGGACCTCCCTTTTGGGATACGGCTGGGATGCCATTATTATCTGCACCCTGGCAAAGAAAAACCCGCTGAAAACGCCGTTGGCAGCATTGTTTCTGGCGTATCTGCGTACCGGAGCGTCCATCATGGCACGTTCCACAGACGTGACACTGGAGATTGTACAGATCACCCAGGGAATCATTATCCTGCTGGCGGTGGCGGAGCAGTTCCTAAGTAAGACCAAGCATAAGCTGATTGCCAAAGAGGCAAAGGCATCTTTAAAGGGAGAGGAGGCAGCATAATATGTGGAGTACGCTATTGACACCGGACTTTTTTAATTCCATTCTGAGAGCTACCACCCCCATTCTGTTTGCCACTCTGGCATCCGGCGTGGCGGCGAAGGCGGGTATCTGCAACATGGCGCTGGAGGGTATTCTATTGTTCTGCGCTCTGTTCGGTGTAATTTTTAGTAACCTGACGGGAAGCTGGGTTTTGGGCCTGCTTCTGACTGTGATTGCCGGCGGACTGATCGGCCTGATCCTGGCATTCTTTATTTTGAACCTGAAAACAGATGAGATCCTGGCGGCTATCGCAATCAATCTAACGGCTACCGGAGGCACAGTACTCCTCTTGTTGGCTTTCTCGGGTGACAGAGGTTCTTCCACTTTCCCCAGTGTGGCAGTGCCAACCTTTTCGATACCACTGGTTGAGAGCGTTCCTTTTATCGGTGAAATTATATCCGGCAGAAATCTGCTCACCTATCTGTCTATTATTATGGTGATTGTCATGCATCTGTTTCTTTATAAATCACCGCTGGGACTGCGGATCCGTGCGGTAGGAGAAAATAAGAACGCGGCCGAGTCTGTGGGTATCAGCTCCAGGAAGGTGCAGTATATTGCGTTGATTATGAGCGGTGCCCTGTGCGCTTTTGGCGGATATTTCCTCTCTGGAGGGTATATGAACAGTTTTACCAAGGATATGGCGGCAGGGCGAGGCTACATCGGCTTGGCAGCCAGCTCTATGGGAGCAGACACACCGATTGGCGGATTTTTGGTATCCCTTCTCTTTGGTGTGGCTCAGGCGGTAAGTAACCAGATGCAGCTGACCACTATACCGGTGGAACTGATTCAGATGATTCCCTATGCGGTGACATTGGTTGGTCTGGCGGTTTTCAGTTATATTGTGATGAAGAGAAAGGAAAAGCTCAGTGGAAAATAAAAAAAATATCTGGCTGGACGCCGACCCGGGAATTGATGACGCGGTGGCGTTTGCCATGGCATTTGCAAACAGAGACAGGTTGAATATTCTGGGTGTTTCCACCGTAGCGGGAAATCAGACCAGCGAGCGGGTGACAGGAAATGCCCTGAAACTGACGGTTTTCCTGGGGGCGGAGGATGTCCCGGTGGTGCGGGGGGCAACCTCCCCGCTGATCCGGGAGATTGTGCCGGCGGGAGACATTCATGGAAAATCCGGATTGGGATACTGCGAGCTGCCTGCTGTCTCAAAAGAATTGGCGGCAGGAAATGGCATTTTGTATCTGTGGGAGCAGATTATGGAGCTGCCGGAGGGAGAGAAGATTACGCTGGTGCCCATTGGCCCTCTTACCAACATCGCTCTGTTGTTTAAGACCTTCCCTGAGGTGTTGGAGCGAGTGGAGGAAATCGTGCTGATGGGAGGCGCCGCGGTGGGCGGAAACGTGACTGCTACGGCTGAGTTTAATATCTGGCAGGATCCGGAGGCTGCAAAAGTAGTATTTTCTTCGGGAATCCCTATAGTAATGTGTGGTCTTGACGCTACCCAGAAGTGTGTGCTTACCAGAGATCAGATTGCCGGGCTGAAAAACAGCAGCGGAAGAGTGCAGAAAGCCTATGGAGAGATGCTTCAGTTTTATCTGGATTCTCCATCCTACCGGGGCTGTGATGGTGCCGCCATTCACGATGCGGTGACGATACTTTATCTGCTGCACCCGGATATGTTCTCGGGAAAGGAAATGTATGTGGAAATTGACTGCTCAGAGGGGCTGAACCGGGGTATGACGGTGTGCGATATGAGGCGCGATACGATTGGCCGTTCGGGAGAAATCCTGGTTCTGAACGATGTGGATCTTCCGGCATTCCAGAAAGCGGTTCTGGATACACTGGCCGGATATGATAAATAGTTACTATTCACAGCCGGTCCAGAATTGAAACAGATGTGTCGTGCTAGCACGTAGGCATCTGCTGTGAATGGCAACGATAAATACGATCGGTATAAAGAAGGAGGCTTCTGAGCCCCCTTCTTTACTTTACGGCAGTTTTATTTCTGCGAGCTTGCTGCGGGGTATTTTAATCGATTTCCAGGCTGCGGAAGGCTACATCCGAGAGCAGAGCTCCCTTTGTCTCCACCACCAGGGAGGAGACACGGTTGGCAGCTGCGATGGCCTCCGGCAGGCTTTTTCCCATATGGAGGCAGGCGATAATCGCGCCGATGTGGGCATCGCCGGCGCCGATGGCGTCCACCTGGGAGGCCGGAATTCCGGGGATGATTTCATGGCTGCTTCCGTCATAATAGTAGCAGCCCCGTTTTCCCAGGGTGATGATGACGGTATTGTTTGACTTTTCATAGAGGGCTTTGGCTGCGTCTGCCAGAGTCTTTTCTTTTGTGTAAGTCAGGGCCTCCTCATCGTTGAGATGAAGGATGGGCTTTAAGGCAAAAATCCGCTCCATCAGGGCAGGCTTGATGCGGGTGAGACGAGGCCCGGGGGCAAAGAACAAACGAAATTCCGGGTGTTCTTCCAGGTAACTGACAATGTTCGGGCCGGTGGTCTCCTCAATCTCCAGACCGCAGATATAGACACTGCCGATCTGAGAGGCATCCAGAGTGTCGAACCAGGAGCGCTCAAACAGATATTCTGCGCCGTGATAGGAGATGAAGGTCCGCTCTCCGTCCGCCTCCACAAAGCAGTAGCAGCAGCCGTTGTCCCTTGCGGGGGTAGGAATGGGAGATTTGATGCCCCGCTGAGCCAGACTGTTTCTCACAAAATCTCCGTATGCCCCGGTTCCCACCGGGAAAAAGGGGATATAGGGAACCTTAAAGTGACGGATAATATCAGATGTATTGTAGGCGCAGCCGCCCAGGGACATCTGCTGGGACAGCACATGGACATCCTCACTCTTTTTGGGAAGATGATCCAGATTGATGACCACATCCACCACGGCTGAACCGATAACCAATATTTTTTTCATTACGAAATCCCTCCAGAAAGCGTTTTCGACACGATTCGATACAAAGAGAATTCTATCAGATCTGAAAAAAAAAGCAAGGAGAATATGTACACAATATAGACACAATTTTTCCATGGATTAAACACATATTTGAGTTAATTTATCATATAGCGGGGAGGGGGAGTATTTGAGCTTTTTTCGTGAAACAGAGTTTCAGACGCGGCTGCCGGCGCCCCTCGGCGGGATGCGCTGGATCATTTGCGAAAAGCGCTTGGAACGGCTTTCCAAGTTCCCTGAATATGATTACATAAAGGAGTAGTATGCATGATGGAGAGTTTGCAATTATCAACAAAGAAAACATTTTTGTTTCTTGCCGCGGCGCTGGCTTTGCTGGTGTGGACGGTTCTGATGCCTGTGAGGGTAACTGCCGCGGAGGTGGACTCTGAGACCACAACCACAGCATCCACGTCGCGGACCGATGAGGTGTATATGAGCACGGACTATCCGGGGATCTCGGTAAGGCCCGGTGAGACCACCACTTTCAGTCTGTACTTTACCAACAGCGGTGATACGGAAATGGATATGGCATTGAGCGCTTCCAATCTGCCGGAAGGATGGAGCGGATATTTCAGAGGAAGCAGCAGTGAGGTGAGCAGCGTCCATGTTTATGGGGGCCAGACTAAGGATGACAGCCCCACTTTGAGCTATTCTCTCACCATTCCGGAGGAGACCGAGGAGGGGAAGTATGAGATTGAATTGAGTGCCCAGAGCGATACCGTTACGGTAACCCTTCCGCTGACCATCAATGTGGCTCTGGAAGAATCCGGCCAGGGTAATTTTACTGCTGAGTACCCGGAACAGCAGGGGGCAACCGGTACCAGCTTCAGCTTTAACACCACTCTGGTAAACAATGGGGCATCTGCAAAAACCTACAGTCTTTCCGCGGAAGCGCCGGAAGGATGGCAGGTAACTTTCTCCACTTCCAGTGACAGCCCCCAGGTCGCCAGCG
>ERZ1090878.1134-NODE-1139-length-13022-cov-57.742192_pt1 | contig 13022 bp, 13 predicted proteins | sample MGYA00478473_ERZ1090878 | MGnify/ENA primary metagenome ERZ1090878 (study PRJEB33644, sample SAMEA5815720) | chicken gut metagenome | biome: Chicken; feature: Gastrointestinal Tract; material: Caecum | place: Ireland | collected 2019-01-01 | study: A study of... | reverse complement strand
ACCACGTAGGCCGTCGAGATCACCAGCAGCACGCCCACCGTCAGCACGCGGCTCCAGCTGCGCCGCCGCAGCACGTCCCAGACCTTTTCGATCAGGGGTGTGCAGCAGATGAAAGAGACGATCAGCAGCACGCCGTAATTCCGCAGGAAATACAGCGCCGATACGCCCGCGCTGGGGACGAACAGCTTCTGGAACAGCAGCCCGAACTGGACGCCGGGGTCGTTGCCCACGAACATGGCCCAGCCCACCACCACAAAAAACAGGGTGTACAGGTGGGGCCAGACCCGGCCTTTCTGCAGGTGCTTGAGCAGGAACAGCTTTTCCACCGCCAGCAGCACAAAGTAATACAGGCCCCAGCAGATGAAATTCCAGTCGGCGCCGTGCCAGATGCCGGTCAGCAGCTCGACGATGAACAGGTTGAAGATCTGGCGCTTGAGGCCCCTGCGGTTACCGCCCAGGGGGATATAGACGTACTCCCGGAACCAGCTGGACAGCGTCATGTGCCAGCGGCGCCAGAACTCGGTGATGGAAGCCGAGATATACGGGTAGTTGAAGTTCTGGGGGAACTCGAAGCCCATCATCTTGCCCATGCCGATGGCCATCATGGAATAGCCCGAAAAGTCGAAGTACAGCTGGAAGCTGTAGGCCAGGATGCCCAGCCACACCAGCCCGGTGGAGGCGTTTGCCAGCCCCACAAAGGTGATGGAAGCGTCGTCCGCCACCCCGATGATGTCGGTCCAGAGAGCGCCCACCGCGTCGGCCAGCAGCACTTTTTTGGCCAGGCCGAAGGTGAAGATGGTCATGCCCTCCTCGATCTGGGCGATGTTGTAGCGGTGCTTGTAGACGTGCAGCTGGGCCGCCACGTCGCGGTATTTGACGATGGGGCCGGCGATCAGCTGCGGGAACATGACCACATAGGCCCCGAAGTCGATGATGTTCTTTTCCGACGCCACATCGCGGCGGTAGACGTCGATGGTGTAGGAAAGGGTCTGGAAGGTGTAAAAGCTGATGCCCAGCGGCAGGACGCTGATCCCCTCGATGGGCGCAAAGCTCGTCCCCAGCAAAGCGTTGGCGCTCTCCAGGACAAAATTTGCGTACTTGAAATAGAACAGCATCCCCAGGCTGCCCACCAGGGCCAGCCCCAAAAACAGCCGGCGCAGCCCCGGCCGGCCCTCAAAATGGGCGATGGCCAGGCCGCACAGGTAGTTGATGAGGATGAGGGCCAGCATCACCGGGAAAAACCGGACCTCGCCCCAGCAGTAGAACACCAGGCTGCAGATGAACAGGACGGTGTTCTTGGCCTTGGGCGGGGCGATATAATAGGCCGCCAGGGTGAAGGGCAGAAAGTGGAACAGGAAGATGATCGAGCTGAAGATCAAGGCGGTATCTCCTTCCGGGTCGGAAAATCAAAGAAAGAGCCCATGCCGCAGGGCACCGGCTCTGAAGGGGATCGTTACTGGGGCGCGTATTCGTTCATCACGTCGTCCACAGCCTGGGACAGGTCGCCGCTGCTCTCGTTGGAGGCAATGACCATCACCACCAGGCCGTCCCGGCCCGAAATAATGGCGTTTTCCACGTTGGACTGGGCCTGGCCGAACTCGGCGTAGTTGCCGTAGAAAGCCACCTGGTCCTGCTTATAGGTCTCGAGGGCCTCGCAGATCGCCTCCGCCTTGCCCGCGGCGGGCTGGATGACCAGCACCAGGCCGGCGTCGCCGTTGTCGTTGCTCTTGACGCCCTTGTAGGCGGCCACGTCGTCGGGGGACAGCATATAGTCGTACTCGATGTTCATGGCCGCGATCTCGAACTGGTTGGAGATGGGGTTTGCCTCCAGCAGGCGGCTGACGGCGGCGTCCAGGTCCACCGTGCCGTTCTCCTCGCCGGTGCGCGCCTCAGCTGCGCTGGACGCAGGCTCCGACGCCGGAGCGGCCGAAGAAGCCGGCGCGCTGGAGGAAGAACCGCCGCAGCCTGTCAGCAGGGCGGCACAGAGGGCCAAAACGGCCATCCAGGCGAAAACGTTGCGTTTCATCATAAGTTCTTTTTCCTTCTCTCTCGTTTTATAGATTCTGCGCACCGGGCGCAGGGTTCAAACCTCTGTTTTTGCGGGTATGCCTTATCTTATCATATCGGGCGGCAAAATGCAATCTGGACCCGGGGGCAAAAAGGGCCGCCCCCGAAACTTTCACAACCTGTTTACCTGCGCTTTACCCCGCCGCGGCGATGGACTGCAGCTCGGCGATATACTGCTCGAAGATCAGGCCGCTGGCGTTGATGCGGGCGGCGTTCTCGGGGCCCACATACCGCCAGTGCCACGGCTCATAGGTGATCTCAGTCACGGCCTCGGCGGCTTCGCCCTTGGGGTAGCGCAGGATGAACCCGTAGTCCCCGGCGTGCTGGCACAGCCAGTCGAAGGCGGCCGTGTCCTCAAAGCCGGGCTCGAGGGCGGTGTATTCGGGGCAGTTCAGGTCGGCGGCAAGGCCGCAGTTGTGCTCCGAGTAGCGGGGCGGGTTGACGACGTTGGCCGCCATTTCGCGGGCGGTGGCCTCGTCGTAGCCCTGGTTCAAGAACTGCTGGGTCTTGTTGTTGTAGAGGGTGGTCTGGTAATCGACACTGCGGTACCCGCTCTGCATCCAGACGGTGATGCCGTCGGCGGCCGCCGCGGCCTGCATCTCGAGGAAAGCGTCGGCTGCCTCGGTCTGCAGGGTCTTGTTGATGGCGGTGGACGAGCCGCACTCCTTGGTGTCGAAGGTGTAGTCCTCGGGCATGGGCACCTGATGGTTCACCAGCACCATGCGGGGGTCGGCCAGCATGGCGGACGCCTCAGCGGCGGTCAGGCCCAGGGCGTTCTGGGGCGCGGCAGGCGCGCTGCTGGCCGCCCCTGCCTGGGAAGAAGCGGACATAGCCTGCCCCTCCGCCGGGGCGGGGGAAGCAGCTGAGGCCGACGGCCCGGCCGAAGCCAGGCGGGTCACGGCGAAGGAGACGCCGCCCACCACCAGGGCCAGGCCGCAGAGCAGGACGGCCAGCCGGCGGATGGCCCGGCGGCGGCGACGGCGGCGCATTTCGGCCCGCGTCAGACGGCGGCGGGGCGGATGGTGCGGATCATGATGGGGATACGGCGGCATGGACTGCTGCATAACAAAAACCTCTCGATCTGTTCCAAAAGACGGATATTCCCCCCGCCGGGCGGGCATACTGCCCACAAAAAGCGAGGCGAAGGGTTTTATGGGTTTATCATCGGAAGAATACGGCCGCCGGGTGCGGCGGGCCGGGCCGCCCTCCCCGCTGGGGCGGGACTGCCTGTGGGCGTTCTGCATCGGGGGCGGCATCTGCACCATCGGGGAGGCGCTACGCCAGGCTTACCTGCTGGCCGGCGCGGACGCCGTGACGGCGGGCACCCTCACCAGCTGCACCCTGATCGCCCTCTCCGCCCTCCTGACCGCCCTGGGCTGGTACCAGAAGCTGGCGCTGCGGGCGGGGGCGGGCAGCCTTGTGCCCATCACCGGCTTTGCCAACGCGGTGGTCAGCGCGGCCATCGAGTTCCGCCCGGAGGGCTGCGTCACCGGCACCGGGGCCAAGATGTTCACCATCGCGGGCCCGGTCATCGTCTACGGCACCCTGGCTTCGGCGGTCTACGGGCTGGCGCTGTGGGTGTCCACCCTCTTATAGAGATACGCCCGCCGGAAGGAAAAAATTGCAAAAAGCGGGCGGCTCGACCAAAAATACAACAGGAAGGAGCGATCGCGGATGGAAAAAGCCCTGCGGCAGGGGGACACCCTGCTTTTTCCCGCGCCGCCGGTCATCGCGGCCCACGCGGCGGTGGGCGGCAAAAAGGAGAGCGAAAGCCCTCTGGCCTCCGCCTTTGACGAGCTGAGCGGGGACAACCTGTTCGGCCAGAAAAACTGGGAGGCCGCCGAGCGGGCTTTGCAGCTGCGGGCGGCCCGGCTCTGCCTGCGCAAGGGCGGCGCGGCCGAGGACACGGTCAGCCTGGCCCTGGCAGGGGACCTGCAGGCCCAGTGCACCGCGTCCAGCTACGCCATGCGGGAGCTGGGCGTGCCCTATGCGGGGCTGTTTGGGGCGTGCAGCACCATGGCCGAAGCGCTGGGGCTGGGGGCGGCCCTCTGCGCCGGCGGGATGGCCGAAGGGGTGCTGGCCATGGCCTCGGGGCACTTCTGCGCCGCCGAGCGCCAGTTCCGCACCCCGCTGTGCTATGGGGCGGTGCGCACCCCCACCGCCCAGTGGACCGCCACCGCGGCGGGCTGCTGCCTGCTGCGCCCCGCCGGCCCGGACAGCGCCGGCGTCCCGGTGCGCGGCGTCACCTTTGGCCGGGTGCAGGACTACCAGGTCAGGGACATCACCAACATGGGGGCCGCCATGGCCCCGGCTGCGGCGGCCACCCTCCTGCGGTATCTGCGGGACACCGGCACACCCCCCGCCGCTTTCGACTGCATCTACACCGGGGACCTCGGCCGGGTGGGCAGCGCCCTGCTGGCCGAGCTGCTGGAAGCGGAGGGGATAGGCCCCCTCCACCACGAGGACTGCGGCTGCCTGCTCTATGGCCGGGACCCCAAAGTCCACAGCGGGGCCTCGGGGCCGGGGTGCTGCGCCAGCGTTTTGTGCGGGCACATCCTGCCCCAGCTGGAACAGGGCAAGCTCGGCCGGGTCCTTTTCATCGCCACCGGGGCGCTGATGAGCCAGACCACCTTTTTGCAGAAGGAAAGCATCCCCGCCGTCGCGCACCTGGTGGAGCTGGCCAGCCCCGCCTGGAAGGAGGGTTCGGCATGAATTATCTCTGGGCATTCCTGGTGGGCGGGGCCATCTGCGCCGCCGGCCAGCTGCTGGTGGACCTCACCAGCCTGACCCCCGCCCGCATCCTCACCGGCTACGTGGTGGCCGGGGTGGCCCTGTCGGCGCTGGGGCTGTACGGCCCCCTGGCCGACTTTGCCGGGGCGGGGGCCAGCGTCCCCCTGCTGGGCTTTGGGCATCTGCTGGCCCAGGGGGTGCGGCAGGCCGTGGCCGAACAGGGCCTGCTTGGCTGCCTGACCGGCGGGCTGCGGGCGGGGGCCGCCGGCATCACCGCCAGCCTGCTGTGCGGGGTCATCGCCGCGCTGCTGGGCAAAAGCAGGGATCAGAACTGACTGCCCCCGGTCTCGACACACAACACGCGCCTTCGCGCCCCTGCCGCTGTATGCTGGAGGGCAAAAGGGGGCGTTTACATATGTTCCGTTGGTTTTGCTTTGGCCTGCCGGCGGCGCTGGCCGGCCTGCCATCCTTTTTCTGGGCGGGGCAGGGGCTGTGGGCCGCTTTCTGCGGCCGCGGCCCCGGCTATGGGCCGGCGGCGCTGCTCTTTGCAGGAGCGGTCTGCCTGGGGTATGCCCTGGCCTGGGCCTGCCTGCCCGAGCCTGCGCCCGGCCCCGACGGCCTGCTGGAGACAGCAAAAACAAAAGCTCTCCTGCCGGATGAGTGGCGCGGAGAGCTTTGCTCGTCAATCGTATCGAACCAGTCGTGAGCGGCTTAGACTGCCTTGTTGGCGCGCTTGGCCATACGGCTGATCTTGCGGGACGCGGTGTTTTTCTTCAGCACGCCCTTGGCGCGGGCCTTGTCGATCGCGGAAACAGCAGCCAGGACAGTTGCGTCCTTGTCAGCGGCTTTGGCATCGATGGCAGCGTTTGCCTTCTTGACGACTGTTTTCAGGTTGGTCTTAATGGCCTTGTTGTGTGCCCGCTCTGCAGCAGACTGGACAACGCGGTCCTTCTGAGATTTGATGTTAGGCAATTCGTTCCACCTCCTTGGCTACCTATAACAGCGCATCTTATGATACCATATTCGCCGCATCTGCGCAAGCTTTTTTTGAAATTTTGTTTGAAAAATTTTTATTTGCCCACACTTTGGCCAAAAGGCGGGCCCAAACCCGGCCAAAGGAGGCGGCAAAATGCGCTATACAGACATGGCGGACGAGCTTTTCGGCTCCGGACAGGAGGCCGGCGGCGACGGCGGGGTGCGGCTGGCGTCGGTCCGGCGGGGCGGCGTGACCGTCACCCGGGTGGAGGTGGCCCGGGACGGCCTGGCCCGGCCGCGGGGCCGCTACGTCACGCTGGAGACCCCCAGCCTCCATTTGCTGGACGAGCGGGACGTCTCCCTCATCGAGACGGCGGCGGCTGAGCTGGCCGCCCTGCTGCCCCCGGCCGGGCCGGTGCTGGTGCTGGGGGTGGGCAACCGCCGGGTGACGGCCGACGCCCTGGGCCCCCGCACCGTCCAGCACATCCTGGTCACGATGGGCCACGCCCTGCCGGTGCGGGGCATCCGGCCGGTGGCGGCGGTGGCGCCGGGGGTGTCCCAAGCGGCGGGCATCAGCCTGCAGGCTTTGGCCGCGGCCCTGGTGGAGGCGGTGCGGCCCGCGGCCCTGCTCTGTGTGGACAGCCTGTGCACCGCCGAGCCCGATCGTCTGGGCCGGACCATCCAGCTGTCCGACACGGGGCTTGCGCCCGCCCAGCCCCGCAGCGGCCGCCATCTGGACGCCGCCGGGCTGGGCCTGCCGGTCGTCGCGGCGGGCATCCCCACCCTGATGGAGGCCGCCGAAGGCCGGGACCTGGTGGTCGCGCCCCGCGCGCTGGACAGCGTCATCGCCCACGGAGCGGCCCTGCTGGGGGCCGCCATCAACCGGGCCCTGCAGCCCCGCCTGACCGTCAACCAGCTGTGCTGGCTGGCCAGCCAGTGACATAGATCCTTCCCGCCCCGCATACAAATGGTGTGTATCACCACGGGAAAGGGGGCGGGCGGATGCAGCAGGAGCACAGGCAGGCAAAGCCAAGCCGGGCCGGCCCGGGGACAGGCCGGGCGGCCCTGGCTGCTGCGGCGGTCATGCTGGCCCTGACCATCTGGGGCCGGGGCCCGGCGCTGGCTTTGGCCGGGGCGCTGGTGGGCCCTCTGCCCGCCCTGCGCACCGCCCTGGAATGGGGCAGGCAGGCGGCAGGGGAGGCCCCCGCCGCCGATAGCGCCGGCGAAGCCCCGGCCTCCTCCACAGCGCCCGCGCTCGACTCCACCGCCATCGAGCGGTATCTGGTCCCCCTGCTGACCGACGCCGACAAGCCCGCCGACGCCGGCGCCGTGGCCGAGACGTCCTACGGGCAGGGCAGCGGCGAAAAGTACATCGCCTGCGCCGCCGGCACCATCAAGAACAACACCAGCGTTTCCGCCGCCGAGGTGGCGGCTGAAGTCCAGAACCCCCTGCCTTTTGCCATCGAGCTGAACAGCCCCGAGCCCCAGGTGCTCATCATGCACACCCACGCCACCGAGTGCTACCGCCCCGCCGAAGGGCTGTGGTTCCTGCCGGGGGACGGGGCCCGCACCACCGACCGGGCCGCCAATATGTGCGCAGTGGGGGCCGTCATGGCCGACACCCTCAACGCCGCCGGCATCCACACCCTCCACGACGAGACGCTGAACGACTACCCCAGCTACACCGGCAGCTACTCCAACAGCCGTGCGGTGGTGCAGCAGTACCTGGCCCAGTACCCCAGCATCAAGGTGGTGCTGGACGTCCACCGGGACGCCATCGAAAAAGAGGACGGCACCCGCGTGGCCCCGGTGGCGGAGGTGAACGGCCGCAAGGCCGCCCAGGTCATGCTGATCTGCGGGTGCGACAACGGGTCCACCGTCTCCCTGCCCAACTGGCGGCAGAACCTGCGCTTTGCCGCCGCCTGGGAGGGGGCCATGGAAGGGATGTACCCCGGCTTTACCCGGCCGGTCCTGTTCAGCTACCGGTTCTATAACCAGGACCTGACCACCGGCAGCCTGCTGATCGAGATCGGCACCCACGGCAACAACCTCAACGAGGCGCTCTACGCCGGGCAGCTGGCCGCCAACGCCCTGGCCTCCCTTTTTACAGGGGCCGGTTGACAAACCCGCGCAGATATGCTATAGTTCCAGCATGAAAAGCCTTGATCGGGAAAAGTACCTCCCCCCACGACGGCCCAGAGAGCAGGCGGCGCTGCGAAGCCTGCCCGCAGGGGAAGCGAAAGAACACCCGGGAGCTGCAAGCTGAACCCCGCTTTGTGCGCAAAACGGGCAGTAGGCGCGCCGCCCGCCCCAGCGTTAGAAGGGGAGTGCTTATCCCGCTTTGGGCGGGACGGAGCATAACGAGACCGGCCGCCGGCCGGTGAATTCAGGTGGCACCGCGGACATTACAAGACAGCTTGTTCGCCCTGGAGAAAGGGCAAAAGCTGTCTTTTTATTTTTCACTTTGGAGGAACGTATGGAACGCACCGAGATCGCATCCCTTTACCGCGCCGTCCCCGCCGACGGCACCGTGCTGACCGTCTGCGGCTGGGCCAAAAACATCCGCGACAGCAAGAACATCGGCTTCATCGCCCTGTCGGACGGCGGCTGCTTCAAGACCCTGCAGGTGGTCTTTGAGGCTTCCAAGCTCGCCAACTACGAGGAGGTGGCCCACGCCGGCCTGTACACCAGTATGCGGGTGACCGGCCGCCTGATCCTGACCCCCCAGGCCAAGCAGCCCTTTGAGCTGAACGCCGACAGCATCGAGATCCTGGGCGCCTGCCCCTCGGAGGACTACCCCCTGCAGAAAAAGAAGATGAGCATGGAGTACCTGCGCACCATGCCCACCCTGCGCCCCCGCACCAACACCTTCAACGCGGCGTTCCGGGTGCGCAGCGTGGCGGCCTACGCCATCCACCGCTTTTTCCAGGAGAACGGCTTCGTCTACGCCCATTCTCCCATCCTGACCGCCTCCGACTGCGAGGGCGCGGGCGAGATGTTCCGCGTCACCACCCTGGACCTGGACAACGTCCCCAAGACCGAGGACGGCCGCGCCGACTACAGCGAGGACTTCTTCGGCAAGCCGGTCAACCTGACCGTCTCGGGCCAGCTGGAAGCCGAGGCCATGGCCATGGCCTTCGGCAAGGTGTACACCTTCGGGCCCACCTTCCGCGCCGAGAAGAGCTTCACCACCCGGCACGCCGCCGAGTTCTGGATGATCGAGCCGGAAATGGCCTTCTGCGACCTGTCCGGCTACATGGACGTGGCCGAGGCCATGACCAAGTACGTCATCCGCTATGTGCTGGACAACTGCCCCGATGAGATGGACTTCTTCAACAAGTTCATCGACAAGGGGCTGATCGAGCGGCTGGAACTGGTGGCCGGCAGCGAGTTCGGCCGGGTCAGCTACACCGACGCCATCGAGATCCTGAAAAAGAACAACAAGAAGTTCCAGTACCCGGTGGAGTGGGGCGTGGACATCCAGACCGAGCACGAGCGCTACCTGACCGAGGTCGTGTTCCAAAAGCCGGTCTTTGTCACCGACTACCCCAAGGAGATCAAGAGCTTCTACATGAAGCAGAACCCCGACGGCAAGACGGTGGCCGCGGCCGATATGCTGGTGCCCGGCATCGGCGAGCTGATCGGCGGCAGCCAGCGCGAGGAGGACTACGGCAAACTGGCCGCCCGCATGGACGAGCTGGGCCTGGACAAGGCCGGCTACGACTGGTATCTGGACCTGCGCCGGTTCGGCACGGTGGAGCACGCCGGCTTTGGCTTGGGCTTTGAGCGGATGCTGATGTACCTCACCGGCATCCAGAACATCCGCGACGTGCTGCCCTTCCCCCGCACCGCCTACGGCTTCTGATTTGCACCCTTGTCCCGTCCGTCTGCGCCCGTCAGCCGGACGGGACGTTTTATACATGAGGTTCGACTGTGGAAAAGATCGCCCCCGCCCTTTTAGACTGGTTTTACCGGAACCGGCGCAGCCTGCCCTTCCGGGACGACCCCACCCCCTACCACATCTGGGTCAGCGAGATCATGCTGCAACAGACCCGCGTGGCCGCGGCCCTGCCCTATTACGAGCGCTTCATCCGGGAGCTGCCCGACATCCCGGCCCTGGCGGCCTGCCCGCCCGAACGGCTGGACAAGCTGTGGGAGGGGCTGGGCTATTACCGCCGGGTGCACAGTATGCAGAAAGCCGCCCAGCAGGTCTGCCGGCAGTACGGCGGCCATTTGCCCGCCAGCTATGACGCCCTGCTGGCCCTGCCCGGCATCGGGCCCTACACCGCCGGGGCCATCGCTTCCATTGGGTTCGGGCTGGCCGCCCCCGCGGTGGACGGCAACGTCCTGCGGGTGTTCGCCCGGCTGTACAACGACAGCGGCCCCATCACCGACCCCGCCGTCAAAAAGCGGTTCACCCAGCGGGTGATGGAGCACCAGCCCCCCGACGCCCCCGGCGACTACAACCAGGCTTTGATGGAGCTGGGCGCGCTGGTCTGCCTGCCGGGCGGCGCGCCGCTGTGCGCCCAGTGCCCGCTGGCCGCCCTCTGCGAGGGGCGCAAAGCCGGCGCCGCCGAGGCCCTGCCCCGCAAAGCGGAGCCCAAGCCACGCCGGGTCCTGCCGGTGACGGTGGCCCTGGTCCAGAACGCGGCGACGGGCGAATGGCTGCTCCAAAAACGGCCGGAAGGCGGCCTGCTGGCCGGGCTGTGGCAGCCACCCGCGTTTGAAGGCCTGCAGCTGGACGGTCCGGCGGTGCGGCAGGCGCTGGCCGCCCTGGGGCTCGACCCCGGCAGCGGCGAGCCCGCGCCCCTGCCCGCGGCCAAGCACATCTTCACCCATGTGGAGTGGCGGATGAGCGGCTGGAAGCTCACCGTGCCGGACCAGCCCGCCCCCGGCGGCTGCGTCTGGGCGGGCCGCGACGGCCTCGAAGGCCGCTACGCCCTGCCCGGCGCGTTCAAAGCCTACCGCAAATTTCTGCTGGAAGCATAGAAATTTTGGCCTTTACGGTTGTAATTTTGCCTCGCTGCGGGTATAATAGAGATATTCCGGGGGTATGCGCCGAATGCTGCCCCTGCCGGGTAGGAGGGCGGCTGTTATGTTGATGCTCAAACTTTCTGTCCATATGCTGACGGCCCTGTCCTGGGGGCTGCGGCTGCTGCTCCGCCTCGCCGACCGGTACCATGACTTGAAAAAACGCCTTGCGCGTGAAAAGGAGAGTGCTCGACCTATGAAGAAATCCTGTCTGATCGCCGTCATCGCAGCGCTGGCCGCCGTCGCCGGCGCACTGGCCGCCGTGGCTGTCTATCTCCGCCGCCGTGAGAAGGAGCTGGACGAATACGAGCGTCTGCTGTTCGGTGAGGACGAGGCCGTCCCCGCCGACGCCGAGGACGCCGCAGAGCCTGCCGCCGGTGAGGACGGCGAGGACGCCGCCGAGTAAGCAGCGCGGCTTCAACAGGGTATCCATGCCCTGGCAAAAATGGATTCAGGGCGCACCGGGGGACATTCTGCTCCCTTTCGGTGCGCCCTTTCTGTTTCTCTGAATGTGTGCGGACGTGAGAAAGAGGAGGAATCGCTATGCGGACCGTATTGCATATTATCCGGCAGATCCTGCTGTGGCTGCTGGGGGTGGCGCTGGGGGTGGCCGTCCTGCTGGGGGCGGTGATGGCGGCCAGCTACGCTTTTACCACCAGCGGCAGCCTGCCCACCCCCGACGCCCAGTTTGGCGGGGCGGCCCTGACGGTGAACGGCAGCCGCTGGCGGGTGCCGCTGGTGGGCGGGATGCTGGACAAGGCCTTTTACAGCCCTTCCACCCTGTCGGTGGAAAAACTGGGCGTCCTCTATGAGGCCCACCCGGAGATCACCCTGCCCGAATGGGCTACATACGCCACCCTGCGCATCACCGCCGACGGCATGGGGGACGCGGCCTACTTCGACGGTCCGGTGGAGGATTATGCGGCCTTCCTCTACCCCGCCAACGGGGAATACAAGGCCGAGCTGACGGTCTGGCGGCTGCCTGTGGGGATGACCGACGTCGGTTTCGGCCAGCCCGCCGACGGGGCCGTCCTGCCGGGCAGCGGCCTGGAGCGGCCGGCCCGGCCGGCGGGGTATTACCGGTACGCCTTCCGGTTCACCATCCAGGCTTCGGCGGAGCTGACCCTTTCGGCCCAGAGGATCGAGCAGGGCGGGGTGGCCGCTCTCGAGATCAGCGGCATGGTGGGCAGCGGCACCCCCGCCGTCGAGACCGATCTGGGCAGCGTCCAGTGCGTCCGCAGCCCGGCGGGCTGGCGGTGCTATATCCCCGCGGCCTACAACGCCTCGGCCGGCAGCCACGACATCGCCGTCACCGTGAACGGCGAGACCCTGCCCCTCACCCTGGTGGTGACGGCCAAGTCCTTTGGCGAGGCCGAGGCCCAGCCCGACCCGCCCGCCCCCGACGGCGCGGCCGAGGAGTTCCGCAGCGTGATCTGGTCCCTGTACGACGCGCCCGCCCGGGAAAAGATGTGGCACGGGGCCTTCCTGTGCCCGGTGGAGCTGTACACCGTCCTTTTGGACTACGGCCAGACCAAGGTGATGAGCGGGGCCCGGGCAGGACAGTCCAACTCGACGCTGCTCTACACCATCCCCGGCGACCCGGTGCGCGCCCCCGCCGACGGGGTGGTGGCGGTGGCCCAGAATCTGGGCCTGACCGGCAACACGGTGGTGATCGACCACGGCTGCGGCCTGCGCAGCTACCTGTACGGCCTGGGCAGCATCCACGTCCAGCCGGGGCAGACCGTCGCCCGCGGGGACGCCCTGGGCCCGGTGGGGGAGACCTTGACCATGGACTTCAAGCTGGGCAGCAAGAGCATCAGCCCCTGGCCCCTGTTCCAGACCAGCGGGGGATTGTTCTGGAAAGAATTTTGACGCATCTGCGTTCCGCAACCAAAAGTTGCGGGATAGTTGGTGGATGCAACCGGCCCTTTCTGGTATGCTGGAGCCACCAAAAGAAAGGAGCTGATCGTTATGAAACTTGCTGCGATCGAACTTGTCGGAATGTTTTTAGCCTTCTTCATCCTGGCCGCTGTCTTTGTGATACCGGTGGTCCTGATGATCCTGTGCATCCGGGCCCTGTGGCTCTACATCAAGACCCACGCCCGCGCCCAGGAGGTGAAAAAGGAGACCGCCGCCGTCCGCAAGACCCTGTCCGAGACCCTCAAAGACCACCGCACCCGCTGCAAAATGACCCAGGAATTTGTGGCCGAGAGCCTCGG
>ERZ1090878.1132-NODE-1137-length-13029-cov-7.255357_pt1 | contig 13029 bp, 13 predicted proteins | sample MGYA00478473_ERZ1090878 | MGnify/ENA primary metagenome ERZ1090878 (study PRJEB33644, sample SAMEA5815720) | chicken gut metagenome | biome: Chicken; feature: Gastrointestinal Tract; material: Caecum | place: Ireland | collected 2019-01-01 | study: A study of... | reverse complement strand
ATACAGTTATTTGGAGGGATTGCCTGTATGGGCAGTGGTCTATTTGCCAGATTTTTAAAACGCGAAAGTACGACCGAAGAAGAAATCAAACAACTCGTTGAGGATGACAGTCAAAAGGGCGAGCTCGACGATTCACAGCGCGAAATGATCAAAAATATTTTTGATTTTGACGACCTTTGTGCCGAGGATCTGATGACGCACCGCACCGACATTGAGGCGGTCGAGGAGGAGGACAGCATTTTAGACCTGGTCAGACTCTCGATTGAAACCGGCTTTTCCCGCATCCCGGTCTATCAGGAAGACCTGGACAACATCCGGGGCATCGTTTATGTAAAGGATCTGCTGCGCTATGTCGGCACCGAGATCTCGCCCGAAGCCAAGCTTTCCGATTTCTACCGTGAGCCTATGCTGGTGCCCGGTACCATTGACTGCATCAAGCTGTTTCAGCGCATGGTCGAGTCGCATGTGCAGATGGCTGTCGTCGTCGATGAATACGGCGGCACGGACGGTATCGTTACCATGGAAGATCTGGTGGAAAGCATCGTCGGCAACATTCAGGATGAGTACGACGAGGATGAGCACGACTACAGCAAGATCGACGACAAGACGTATTTGTTTGAGGGCCTCGCCTATATCGAAGAGGTGGAAAAGGTGCTCGGCGTCTCTTTGCCGGAGGGTGACTACGACACGCTGGCCGGCTTTGTCATCACCCTGCTCGGCTATTTGCCGAAACCGCGCGAAAAGGCGCACGCCCAGTACGGCAACCTGTCGTTTACGGTAGAACAGGTCGCCGAACGCAGAATTGAAAAAATTAAGGTAGAGATTGGCTAATGTATGAAGAAACGATCGGTATTGAGGCGGTTGAACAGGTGATCTCGCTTTTCGGAAATTTTGATGAAAATATCAAAACGATCGAAAATGAATTCCGGGTCACGATCGTCAGCCGCGGTGCCGACATCAAGATCCAGGGCGAGCCTGAAAATGTGTCTATGGCCGCCCGCGCCGTACAGACACTGCTTTTTATGATCAACCGCGGCGAAACCCTGACCGACCAGAATGTGCACTATGTGATCTCGCTTGTGCGCGACGGCAAGGAAGATAAGATCTCGTCGCTCGGCACCGGCGCCGTGTGTGTCAGTGCAAAGGGCAAGCCGGTCAAGCCGAAAACGATCGGCCAGCGCCGCTACACCGATGCGATCGAAAGCAACACCATCACCTTTGGCATCGGCCCGGCCGGCACCGGTAAAACGTATCTGGCCGTGGCCATGGCCGTTACGGCGTTTCGCGCGAAAGAGGTGTCGCGCATCATTTTAACGCGCCCTGCGGTCGAGGCCGGCGAAAAGCTCGGCTTTCTGCCCGGCGACCTGCAGTCGAAGGTGGACCCGTATCTGCGCCCTCTTTATGATGCGCTTTTTGATCTTCTGGGGGCGGAAAACTTCCAGAAATTTCAGGAACGCGGCGCCATCGAGGTCGCGCCCCTTGCCTATATGCGCGGCCGCACGCTCGACGACAGCTTTATTATTCTGGACGAGGCGCAGAACACCACACCGGAACAGATGAAAATGTTTTTGACGCGTCTGGGCTTTCAGTCCAAAATGGTCGTGACGGGCGACATTACCCAGATCGACCTGCCAAGCGGCAAAACGTCCGGCTTGAAATCGGTGGTGCAGATTTTGAAGAATGTAGAGGACATCGCCGTTATCCGCTTTACGGAAAAAGACGTGGTGCGCCACCGTCTGGTACAGAATATTATCCGAGCTTATGAAAAATACGATGAAGAGAGAAGGAGGAAAAAGCTCCCATGAACAAGGTGAAAGTGGAGATCACAAACAACCAGAAAAAAGTGAAGATCCCGACGGGTATCCGCCTTCTGATCCGCCGCTGCTGTCACGCCGTGCTGGAAATGGAGGGCTTCCAGGATGATGCGGAGGTCAGCGTCAGCTTTGTGGACAACGAGCAGATCCGCGTGCTCAATAAAAAATACAGGAATATCGACAAAGAGACCGACGTGCTCAGTTTCCCGCTTGGCAAAGACGGCGAGTATGACGTCAACAACGACACGGGCGCCAAGATCCTCGGCGACATCGTGATCTCTATGGAAAAAGCATTTGAACAGGCCGAGCTTTATAACCATCCGCTGCAGCGCGAGGTCGGCTTTTTGACGGTGCACAGCATGCTGCATCTTTTGGGCTATGACCACGAGACCAGCGGCATCGAGGCCGTGCACATGCGTGAAAAAGAAGAAACGGTGCTCACGAAAATCGGCTGGAAGCGTGACGACAGCTACTATATGGGGGACGAGTAATTGGCCAGCAAAACTGCTTTTATTGCCATCGTCGGCTGCCCGAATGTCGGTAAATCGTCGCTTTTGAACCGCTTTCTCGGCACCAAGGTCGCCATTGTCTCCAGCAAGCCGCAGACGACCCGCACCAAGATCACCGGCGTTTTGACCGACGGCGAGACGCAGCTGGTGTTTCTCGATACGCCCGGCCTGCAAAAGCCGCGCAATAAGCTGGGTGAAAAAATGAACGAGGCGGTCAGCGATTCGATCGGCGGCGTAGACGCGTGCCTTTTTGTCACGGAGCCGCAGGGCGAGCTGAAAAAGGGCGAAGAGGAACTTCTGCAAAAGATCCGCGCCTGCAGGATCCCGGCTATTTTGGCCATTAATAAAATCGACACCCTGCGCAACAAGCAGGATCTGCTTGCCCGCATTGCCTACATGAGCGGCTTTTTTGATTTTGCCGGCGTTGTGCCGGTCAGCGCGCAGAGTGGCGAAGGCATCGGCGGTTTAATGACTGAAATGGAAAAGCTGGCGGTCGAAAGTCCGCATTTTTTCCCGGATGATGTGCTGACTGACCAGCCGGAACGTGTGCTGGCGGCCGAGATGATCCGTGAAAAAATTCTGCGTTTTATGGACAAAGAGGTGCCGCACGGCATCGCCGTGTCTATTGAAAAGATGCGTGAGCGCGAGGACCGCGCCATTGTGGATATCGACGCGGTGATCTATTGCGAGCGCGAAAGCCACAAGGGCATGGTCATCGGCAAAAAAGGCGCCATGCTCAAAAAAATTTCTTCCTGCGCCCGCGAGGATATGGAACGCTTTTTCGGCGTGCAGGTCAATCTGCACACCTGGGTCAAGGTCAAAGAGGGCTGGCGCAACCGCGAAGGACTCATTCACAATTTCGGCCTTGACTGATTTTTCTTTCATGGTTAATTTTTCTGCTGTTTAGCCGCGCGCAGCCGGGTACAATATCTACTGCGGCGGTGATGCAATGGAAAAAGATTATTGGAACGACTTTGTCCGCTCCGGCAAGGTCGAAGACTACATCAAGTACAAAAATGCACAGGAGTCTGCGTTTTATGAAAACGACCGGAAAAGGGATCGTTATCCGGGAACAAACGGTTGGGGAGAGTGACCGGCTGGTCACTCTCCTTACTGATGATTTCGGCCTGATCAAGGCGTTTGTCCGCCGTGCCAAGCGCATCAGCAGCGCCGAGGTCAGCGGCACCACCATGTTTGCCTACAGCACATTTACGCTATATAAAAATAAAAACAATACATATACCATCTCCAATGCGTCGCCGATCGACGTATTTTTCGATTTGCGCAAAAATCTTTCCAGCCTCAGTTTGGCGCAGTATTTTGCCCAGCTGATCCTGGAGTTCGGTCATGAGGAACAGGCCAGCCACGAAATGCTGCGCCTGTTTTTGAATGCACTGCACCTTTTGTGTGCCGAGGCGCCTGCGCGCGATAAGATCAAGGCCGTTTTTGAGCTGCGGCTGATGTGCCTGGGCGGTTATATGCCCGACATTGTGGCCTGCCACACCTGCGCAGCCTATGAGACGGACACGATGTATTTTGACACGCACGCTGCTGTTATCTACTGTGAAAACTGCGGGCGGGGCAGGGGGCTCGTGCCGCTGCCGCTGAGTGTGCTGACTGCCATTCGTTTCATCTGCCTGTCCGACCTGAAAAAAGTGTTCAGCTTTAAGCTGTCTGCGGCCAACATGCGCCTGCTTTGCGCCTGTACGGAGCAGTTTGTGCTGCAGCGTGTTTCGTATGACCTGTCTGCATTGAAGTTTTATAAGGAAATTAAAGATGAATAAGTATTACCAAATTTTGGAACTGAACAGCGTTTTGCAGATGCTGCGTGCCCAGACCGGCTGCGCCGATGCGGCCGATGCGGCGCTGGCGCTTACGCCGTCGTCTGATCTGGCGGCGGTCGAGGTGCTGCTGAACCAGACGCAGGACGCGTTTTCGCTGTGCGCCCGGTTCGGTACTCCGTCGTTTTCCGGGCTGCAAAACGTAAACGGGCCGCTTGCCCGTGCGGCGGCCGGCGGTGCGCTTTCAGCCGGCGAGCTTTTGAAGATCGCGGCTGTTCTGCGCAGCTTCCGTGCGCTTTGTTCGTGGCGTGGCCACTGTGAAAATATGACGGCCAGCCTGACGGCGCTTTTTGACGGCGTGACCGAAAATAATTATCTGGAGGGCGCCATCTCCAAAGCGATCGTCAGTGAAGAGGAGATCAGCGACCACGCATCCGACACACTGTTTGACATTCGCCGGCGCATCCGCGCCAAGTCCGCTTCGGTGCGTGAAATGCTTGACAAAATGATCCGCTCGCCGTATTACCAGAAATATCTGCAGGAACCGATCGTCACCCAGCGCGGCGGCCGCTATGTCGTGCCGGTCAAAAGCGAGTGCCGTGCCGAGGTCAAGGGCCTGGTGCACGATACGTCGGCCAGCGGCCAAACGGTATTTGTAGAGCCGGCCGGCGTTGTGGAGGCCAACAATGCCATCAAAGTGCTGGAGGGGCAGGAACGTGATGAGATCAGCCGCATCCTTTATGCGCTTTCGGCCATGGCCGGCTCGTTTGCAGACGGCATCCGTACCAGCTACCAGAATGCCGCCGATTTGGATCTGATCTTTGCCAAGGCGCGCCTGGCATCCCAAATGCGCGCGGTGCGTCCAAGTGTCAACCGCGAGGGCATAACGGTGCTCAAGGCGGCGCGCCATCCGCTGATCGATCCCAAAAAAGTCGTGCCGATCGACGTCTCTCTTGGGGAAACGTTCGACACGCTCGTCATCACCGGCCCGAATACCGGCGGCAAAACGGTTACTTTGAAAACGACCGGGCTTTTAACGGCGATGGCGATGTGCGGCCTGCTGATCCCGGCCGGGGACGGCAGCCGGATCTGCGTGTACGATCAGATTTTGGTCGACATCGGCGACGAGCAGTCGATCGCACAGAACCTGTCCACATTCTCCTCGCACATGAAAAATATCATTTCCATTTTGAAAACAGCGTCTGATAACTCGCTTGTTTTGATCGACGAGCTGGGCGCCGGCACCGACCCGGCCGAGGGCGCTGCGCTGGCCGTTGCCGTTATTGAGCAGCTGCGTGCGCAGGGTGCGCAGGTCATGGCCACAACGCATTACCCGGAACTGAAGGCCTATGCGCTGAATACCCCGGGCGTTACGAACGGCGCCTGTGAGTTTGATGTAAAGACCTTGCGCCCGACCTACCGTTTGCTGATCGGTATGCCGGGGCGCTCTAATGCCTTTGTGATTTCCCGCCGGCTTGGTCTTCCGGAGTCGGTGACCGAACGTGCCCAGGCTCTTGTCAGCGATGAAAACCGTCAGTTTGAGGGCGTGCTGGAAAATCTGGAAAAAGAGCGTTCGGTGCTGGACCGCGAAAAGGCGCGCACCGAGGAGATGTACCGCCGCGCGCAGTCTGCGGCCGACAAAGCCGAGGCGTCGCGCCGCCGCTCAGAACAGCAGCGTGAAAATGAGATCCAGGCGGCCCGCAATGAGGCGCGCCGTATCGTGGAGGACGCGCGGCGCAAGAGCGCGGCTTTTTTGCTGGAACTGGAAAAGCTGAAAAAAGAGCAAAACAACACATCGGCAACGGAACTGGCCCGCCGCGCCCGCCGCGAGATCAAAAACAATCTGGGCGAGCTGCAGGAACTGACAGATCCGGCCGAGCGCGTGGATTTCGACAATGCCGATTATACACTGCCGCGCCCGCTGAAAAAAGGCGACCAGGTGCTTGTGCGCGGTCTGGGCAAGGCCGAAGTCGTGGAGACCGGCGCCAAGCTTACCGTGCAGGCCGGGCCGCTGAAAACGCGCGTATCTGAAAAGGATGTGCGCTTTTTGGGTGAAAAACCGGCCGAAAAACCCTCTGCGCCCGTTTCGGTGCACCGCGCTGTCTCGCGCGGCGATTCCTCCGTAGGCTCTACGGTCGACCTGCGCGGCATGACGGCCGAAGAGGCGGTCACGGCGCTGCAGATGTATCTGGACCGGGCTGCCATGACCAATCTGAACGAGCTCACGGTCATCCACGGCAAAGGCACGGGTGTGCTGCGCCGCGCTGTGGCTGACGAGCTGAAGCACAACCGCCTGGTGGCTTCTTACCGGCTTGGCCGTTACGGCGAGGGGGAGACCGGCGTGACCATTGTGGAACTGAAATAAACAGATATGTGCTCACAAATGGCAGAACCGCTCACGGGCTGTGAACGGTTCTGCTTATTTTTTATCAATTTATTAAGAAATTGAAAAAAATCACAAAAATTATTGTCAATGCATTGACAATTTTGTGCATCTGCGTTAAAATTTATTGCGGTGGGTGAAAAAACCACCACATCAATTTACATTTTGAAAGAGGTAATACATAATGGCAAGGTTTACTTTACCGAGAGATCTGTATCATGGCAAGGGCGCGATCGAAAATCTGAAAACGCTCGGCGGCAAAAAAGCGATCGTTGTTGTCGGCGGCGGCTCCATGAAGCGTTTCGGCTTTCTCGACAAAATCGTAAACTATCTGGAAGAGGGCGGCATGGAAGTTAAGCTCTACGAGGGTGTGGAACCCGACCCGTCCGTTACGACCGTCATGAAGGGCGCGAAAGCGATGGAAGAATTCGGACCCGACTGGATCGTGGCTGTCGGCGGCGGTTCGCCGATCGACGCGGCAAAAGCCATGTGGACTTTCTACGAGTATCCTGACACCAAGTTTGAGGATCTGTGCATTCCGTTCAACTTCCCGACACTGCGCACAAAGGCAAAGTTCTGCGCGGTTCCGTCCACCTCCGGCACGGCAACCGAGGTAACGGCTTTCTCTGTTATCACAGACTATGAAAAAGGCATCAAATACCCGCTGGCTGACTTCAACATCACGCCGGACGTCGCGATCGTTGACCCCGACCTGGCGGAGACAATGCCTGCCAAGCTGACGGCGCACACGGGCATGGATGCTATGACCCACGCGATCGAAGCCTATGTTTCTACGCTGCACTGCAACTACACTGACGGCCTTGCACTGCACGCCATCAAAATGATCTCCCGTGACCTTGTCGCTTCCTATAACGGCGACATGACCGCCCGCGACAATATGCACGACGCACAGTGCCTGGCCGGCATGGCCTTCTCGAACGCGCTGCTCGGTATCGTGCATTCCATGGCGCACAAGACCGGCGCTGCCTATTCCGGCGGCCACATCGTACACGGCTGTGCAAACGCCATGTACCTGCCGAAGGTCATCAAGTACAACTCTGTTGACCCGGATGCCAACAAGAGATATTGCGAGATCGCTGCGTTCCTTGGCCTTGAGCCCACAGTGGACGCCTTGATCGAGCATATTAAAAAAATGAACAAGGCGCTCAACATCCCCAGCTGCATCAAGGATTACGAAGGCGGCATCATCGACGAAAAAGAATTCCTTGAGAAGCTCGACGAAGTGGCAGAAAATGCTGTGGGCGACGCCTGCACAGGCTCCAATCCCAGACAGATCGACCCGCCCACAATGGCCAAGCTGCTTAAATGCTGCTACTATGATGAAGAGGTCGATTTCTAAAGCAAAGCTGTCAGAAAATGATAAATTTTCAATAAATTTTTTGCAGTTTTGCCGGGCAAATGTTTGATTTGCCGGAAAAAGTAGTATATAATGAAATTCGGCGAGGTATTCATTACGAGTGCTTCGCTGAATTTTTAGTAAGCGGAGTGTTTTTATGTATAAAATCATTAGTAAAAGAGAGCTTAACCCGACCGTTACGGAAATGGTGGTCGAGGCGCCTTTCGTTGCGAAAAAAGCGCAGCCCGGTCAGTTTATCATTCTGCGTGTGGATGAAAACGGCGAGCGTATCCCGCTTACCGTTGCAGGCTATGACCGCGAGGCGGGCACGGTTACGATCATTTTCCAGATCGTCGGCGCCACGACCAAGCTGCTCAATATGAAAAATGCCGGTGACTGCCTGCAGGATTTTGTGGGCCCGCTCGGCCGGCCGACGGAGACTGAGGGCATTCAAAAGGTCGCGATCGTCGGCGGCGGTGTCGGCTGCGCCATTGCCTGGCCGGTCGCTAAAAAATTTCATGAAGAGGGCGCTGAGGTGCACTCCATCGTGGGCTTTCGTTCCAAAGACCTGCTGATCCTTGAGGATGAATTCAAAGCCTGCTCTGACAAGCTGGTCGTTATGACAGACGACGGCAGCTACGGCCAGCAGGGCGTGGTGACGAAGGCACTGGAGGAACTGATCCAGTCCGGCGAAAAATATGACCGCGTCATTGCGATCGGCCCGCTGATCATGATGAAATTCGTCTGCCAGCTGACGAAGAAGTACGATATAGATACGGTCGTTTCCATGAACCCCATTATGGTCGACGGCACCGGCATGTGCGGCGGCTGCCGCCTGACGGTCGGCGGCGTTACAAAATTCGCCTGTGTGGACGGCCCTGATTTTGACGGTCACCAGGTCGATTTTGACGAGGCGATGAAACGCGGCGCCATGTATAAATCTTTCGAGCGCGAAGCGTCGTGCAATCTTTTCAAACAGGAGGTTCAGGAATAATGCCGAATATGCCCAATATGCGCCCGGACAAAAACCCAATGCCCAGCCAGGCGCCTGATGTAAGAAACAAGAACTTTTTAGAGGTGGCACTTGGTTACGATGCAGAAACGGCAATCGACGAGGCAAAGCGCTGCCTGCACTGCAAAAATAAGCCCTGTACTTCCGGCTGCCCCGTCCAGATCGACATCCCTGCTTTTATTGCGCAGGTGGCTGAAGGAAATTTTGAAGAGGCTTACCAGATCATTGCCAAAAGCAGCTCTCTGCCCGCAGTCTGCGGCCGCGTATGCCCGCAGGAAACGCAGTGCGAGGGCAAATGCGTCCGCGGCATTAAAAACGAACCGGTCGGTATCGGCCGTCTGGAACGCTTTGTAGCTGATTACCACAATGCGCACAGCACCGAAAAGCCGCAGCGTCCGGCCTCGAACGGGCACAAAGTTGCTGTGGTCGGTTCCGGCCCCAGCGGCCTGACCTGTGCCGGCGATCTGGCGAAAAAAGGTTACGATGTCACGATCTTTGAGGCGCTGCATCTGGCCGGCGGCGTACTGGTTTACGGTATTCCGGAGTTCAGACTGCCGAAAGCCATTGTGCAAAAAGAGATCGACGGTCTGAAAGACCTTGGCGTGAAAGTGGATACAAACGTTGTGATCGGTAAGTCCCTTACGGTCGATGAGCTGATGCAGGAAGAGGGCTTCGAGGCGGTGTTTATCGGTTCGGGTGCCGGTCTGCCGCGTTTCATGAATATTCCGGGTGAAAGCCTGAACGGCGTGTATTCCGCCAACGAGTTTTTGACGCGCGTCAACCTGATGAAAGCATATAAAGAGGGCAGCGCCACCCCGATCGAACACGCTAAGAATGTGGCGGTCGTCGGCGGCGGCAACGTGGCTATGGACGCCGCGCGCTGCGCAAAGCGCCTTGGCGCCGAAAATGTGTACATCGTTTACAGACGTTCGCGCGAGGAACTGCCCGCCCGTGCCGAAGAAGTGGAGCATGCCGAGGAAGAGGGCATCATCTTTAAACTGCTCAGCAACCCGGTCGAGATCTTGGGCGATGACGATTTCCTTGTAAAAGGCATTAAATGTATGGAAATGGAGCTTGGCGAGCCGGATGCCAGCGGCCGCCGCCGCCCCGTGCCGAAGCCGGACTGCACGTTTATGCTCGATGTGGACTGTGTGATCATGTCGATCGGTACCTCGCCGAATCCGCTCATCAAGTCCACCACCAAAGGGCTTGAGGTCAACAGCCACGGCGGTATCATCGTAGATGAGCATGAAATGACCACCAAAGAGGGCGTTTATGCCGGCGGCGACGCCGTGACCGGCGCTGCGACTGTTATTTTGGCCATGGGCGCCGGCAAGAAAGCCGCGGCTTCAATAGATGCGTATATTCAGGCAAAATCCTCTAAGTAAATAAATTCTTGGCAGTGCGGTGCTTTTGCTGCACTGCCTTTTTTATGCGATCCATGCCGTTTTCGTATGTTAGCCTTGACAAACGGCTGCTTTGTTCCATAAAATAATGATGAAATCTATAAACATTTGTTGAATTTCTGTGGAGGGAAGTATGGCAGTACGCAAATTTGACTCAAAAGTTCAGCTGTTGAAATACAACGTGATCAAAGAGGTGGCCAAGGCCGCGTGGGAGGATAAGCTGGCCGAGCGCATCATGGACATCCCGCAGACGATCGTACCGCGCGACGTGCCGACCATGCGCTGCTGCGTTTATAAAGAACGCGCCATCGTGCAGGAACGCATCAAGGTCGCCATGGGCGGCGACAAGTCGAACCCCAATGTCATTGAGGTTATTGACATCGCCTGCGATGAATGCCCGACTTCCGGTTACGAGGTCACCAGCGCCTGCCGCGGCTGTATTGCGCACCACTGTGAAACGGTTTGTCCGCGCGGCGCTATTACATACGATGAAAACCTGAAAGCGCATATCGACAAGGAAAAATGCATCAACTGCGGCCAGTGCGCCAAGGTCTGCCCCTATACGGCTATCATGAATTTCAGCCGTCCGTGTGAGCGCGCCTGCCAGATCAAGGCGATCTCCAAGGGCGAAAACAATGCGGCGCATATCGACAACGAAAAGTGCATTTCCTGCGGCGCCTGCAGCTATAAGTGCCCGTTCGGCGCCATCGTGGACAAGTCCTATATCCTGGACGCTATCCAAATGCTCAAAAGCGGCGGGGAAGTTTACGCCGTTATTGCGCCGTCCATTGCCAGCCAGTTTACCTACGCCAAGCTTGGCCAGGTGCTCAGCGGCATCAAGGCGCTTGGATTTACCCAAATCATTGAAGCGGCGCTCGGCGCCGACATGGTGTCTTACAATGAGGCGAAGGAACTGGCTGAAAAAGGCTTTCTGACTTCGTCGTGCTGCCCGGCATTTGTTTCCTACATTGAAAAGTCGTTCCCGAAGCTGCGCGACAATATTTCCACTAACCTTTCGCCGATGGCTACGGTCTCGCGTGAAGTCAAGCTGGCGCACCCGAATGCCAAAGTGATCTTTATTGGTCCGTGTACGGCTAAGAAGATGGAGATCCAGCGCGAAGAAGTCAAGCCGTACGTTGACTGTGTCCTTACGTTCCAGGAACTGGAGGCGTTGTTTGCCTCGCGCGACATCGACATTACCACACTCGGTGAAACGCAGCTCGACACCGCCACGTTTTACGGCCGTATTTTTGCCCGCTGCGGCGGTCTGGCCGAGGCGGTGCAGGAAGCGCTCAAAGAGCTCGGCTACCACGACTTTACGCTGAAAGCGATCAGCTCAAACGGCATCGGCGAATGCCGTGTCAACCTGCTCAAGGCGTCGAAGGGCATGCTCGACAAGAATTTTATTGAGGGTATGGCCTGCCTCGGCGGCTGTATCGGCGGCGCCGGCTGTCTGACGCATATGGAAACGAACAAAATGCGCATTGACAACTATGCCAAGACTGCCAAAGAGAGCAAGATTGTGGATGCGATCCAAACCGAACTTTAATTTTAATAGAAAGTATAAAAAACGCCCGGATCTATATTCGGGCGTTTTCTACCGGCTTGTGCAGGGTCTTGCGGCTTGCCAAAATAAAACCGTATTCGAAGGAAGCATATGCAGCTTTGTCCCTGCAGGATCCCGTTGCAGGAAGAAATTTTGGATTACTATAAAAGCCATGTGTTTTTAATGAAAGACCGCCCGCAGGTCTTTTGCCACGGCGATTACCATCTGGGCAATATGATCGTGCAGGACGGCCGCGTTGGTGTGATCGATTTCGATAGAAGCGGCGCCGGCGATCCCTATGATGAACTGAAGCCGTTTTGCTGGAACGTCATGCAAAGCGAATATTTTGAGACCGGGCTGATCAACGGTTATTTTGAAGAAAAGATTCCCGGCAATTTTTCCCCATTCTCAAGTTTTATACGGCTGAATCCATGATCTCGCACCTGCCGTGGGCCGTTCGGTTTGGAGAAAGGGAAGTGGCCACCGCAAAAAAGGTAAATGCCTGCCAAATGCAGTGGTGGGACGGGTTTAAGCTGGATGTCCCGACCTGGTATAAGGGCACGCATGTGTTTTGAATAATAAAAGCACCGCACATTTTTGTATGCGGTGCTTTTGTTATGGTTTTTCTTTATGCTTCTGCCTCGTTATTGCGTGCGGCTGCTGTATTCAGGTGCGCTTTGATGGCGTGGAACGTTTCTTCGCTGATGACGTGTTCTACACGGCAGGCGTCTTCTGCGGCCGTTTTCGGGTCAACGCCAATGCGCGTCAGGCACTCGGTCAGTGTTGTGTGGCGGTCGTAAACGGAGTCGGCAATTTTATGCCCGGCATCGGTCAGTTCAATGTAGCCGTCGTAATCCATGGTGATGTAGCCGTTTTCGCGCAGCCGTTTCATGGCCACGCTGACGCTGGGCTTGGAAAACTCCAGTTCATTGGCAATGTCAATGGAGCGCACCTGGCCTTTGCGGTTGTGCAAAACGAGAATCGTTTCCAGGTAGTTTTCTGCGGATTCAAGGATTTTCATTCGATCACTGCTTTCGCTGTCTGCTTTTGCGGCAAACATGTACTTTCTGTTTTATTATACACGCCGCACTTTAAAATTTCAAGCCGCGCCTGTAAAATGTTCGCCGTTCGGTTGTAGAGCTACAATACATATTGGACAGAGGAGAAAAAAAGTAGAAGGACAGAGCCTTTATAGGGTATAGTTAAGTTACCACACACAAC
>ERZ1090878.1131-NODE-1136-length-13032-cov-4.772212_pt1 | contig 13032 bp, 13 predicted proteins | sample MGYA00478473_ERZ1090878 | MGnify/ENA primary metagenome ERZ1090878 (study PRJEB33644, sample SAMEA5815720) | chicken gut metagenome | biome: Chicken; feature: Gastrointestinal Tract; material: Caecum | place: Ireland | collected 2019-01-01 | study: A study of... | reverse complement strand
CTACACTTCTAGCTTCGTCGGCAGCGTCAGATGTGTATAAGAGACAGGGAGGATACTGTGCCGCCGCGGGGACGCGAGGCATGGGTGGCGGAAAAACTTCGCCAAGGGATGCAGGTGATGATCACAAATCCCGGGCTCGTGGAAACCGGCCTCGATCTCAATGACTTCACCACGCTGATCTTTTATGACATGGCGTTTAAGCTGTTCACGTTCCGTCAGGCGAGCCGCAGGTCATGGCGCATCAACCAGACCGCGCCGCGTGTGGAGGTGTACATCTTGTACTACCGCCATACCATGCAGGAGCGTGCCGTCCGGCTGATGGCGTCCAAGCTGTCGGTCGCCGGTATCATCGAAGGCGGCGTTATGACGGACGAAGGTCTCGCTGCGATGAGCGAAAGCGAAGATATGATGTCTGTGCTGGCCAAGGAACTGGCCGAGGGCATCCGGCATGAGAATGCCGTCGAGGATATCGCCGCTTCCTTCAGCAAGATGGCCGTGCTGCATCCCGCTGTGAAGCAAAACGTGCAGGAAACAGCATGTAAACCACTCATCCAGCCAATACAAACGAGGACAAAATCAATGCTACGGCCTGTGCAGGAACCGGAACAGCTATCGTTCTGGGAACTGGCGGGCTAAAGGAGTAGATGAATGATGCGTTTTTCAGCGAACCGTTCCGAATTGCTGCCCATCCTGCGGCGTTGCTGCCTGACGATCGGCAGACGGTTTGAAAGCCGGGAAATGTCCTGCGTGTTGATGGAGGCAGACGCCAAGACCAACACTGTCATGTTCACGGCGCGCAGCAAAGGCTGTGTGCTGCAGATCCGGCATGGCTGCCGCGTGGAACAGGAGGGCAAAGCACTGCTGTTCGCCGCCGTTTTCCAGCGGATGCTGGAATTGTTTTCGGACGAAGCGACATCGGTCGCGACGGATGACCGGCGGATCGAGGTGCGCAATGCCAAGTCGGCCTATGAATTTGCGCTCATGGATGTAAGCAAGTATCCCAAGGCGGATCAGTCTGCCCCGGAGCAACTGCTGGACTGCGAAAAGCTGAGCGAGATCAGCACCAAAGTGCTGTTTTCTGCCGCGCGCGGCGACAACACCCGGCCGCAGCTCAAGTGTGTGCGCCTGCAGGTCCATGACGGCCGTTTCAGCGCATCGAGCTGCGACGGTTACCGCATGACCGTCGCGAGCGACACGGCGGCGCAGGACGCGCCGCTGGATGTGCTGATCGAGGCAGATGTGACGAAAATCTTACTTGCCATATTCCGCGGCATTCCGCACTGCAAAATCGGTACCAGCAATGGCAAGGTTCTGTTTATCGGTCCCTGTCTGGTGTTCACGGCATCGCTTGCAAGTTATGGCGCGCTCAATCTGGACACGCTGCTGAGCAGCTTCCAGACGAAAAGCGCGTTGCATCTGGACGGTGCTGCGCTCAGCGCAGAGCTGCGCCGGATCGGCATTGGCCATTCGGCTGGTGCCAGCGTGATTTTGCAGACGGTGAGCGGTGTGCTGCGCTTGTCTTATAGCAGCGCAGATAGGGAACCGCTTACCAGCGAATCGGAAGTGCCTGTGGAGATCGTTACGCCGCTGCCCAAGGAAGGCTTCTGTTATAGCTATACCTATTTGCAGCAAGCCGCAGCCTTGGTACAGGGCAGCGCAACGCAGATCTGTTTTGACAGCAAAGGGACAATGCAGCTCTGCACAGAGCATGAAACGCACATCCTGATGCCCAAACGGATGCCGCAGGTGAACGCAAACACGAAAAGGAAGAAGAAAGCTGCGTAAAGGAGAAATGTATGAAGAACAAGAAGTTAATCCTGATTCCCGCTTCCGCCGCCGAGCGCATTCACCCGCTGCGTCCGGAAAACCGCCTGCTCAGCGCCGTCGGCCAGTTCGAGCCCAAGCGGCTGAATTGCTGGTATCCGGTGCAAAGCTACTTTCTCACAACGCAGAACATCGATGAGGCCAATGCGGTGTTTCACCGGCTTTGCAAGACCGTATTACGGAATGCCCAGACCATGCGGCGATTCTGCGCAGCCAATCCGGAAGCGCAGCAGCATGATTTCTGGTGCCCGACATACGACTTTGTGTATTTCGGCGCTGTCAACGACTACCGGCTGCGCTGCATGATCAACCACGGGGATTTCAACTACATGATGATGGTGTATCAGAAAAAACAGGATAATTCTTTGAAGGGAGCTGCCTAAAATGAACGAAAAGACCATGAACCGACCTTTGTCTGAAGCAGAACGCGCGCTCGTGGAGCGCTATCACAGCCTGATCTACCGTGTGATCGGCAATCTGCACCTTGGTGCGGACGCAGCGGCGGATTTATACGGCGACGCGGCGCTCGGTCTGGTGTTTGCCGCACAGCAATACCTGACTGAGGAACGGCTGCAGAAATACCGTTTTTCGGACGTCGCATACAGCCGTATCCGCAACGCTTTGCTGCGTCAGCGGCACAAGGCGCGCAAAGCGCCCGTGGTGCTCAGTCTGGACGCATGGCAAAAGGATGGCGGTACGCTGTATGATGTCCTGCCGGACGGCCGTAATGCTGATCCGGCCGAGATCGTGACCCGCAAGGAGCACAAACAGGTGCTCCGTCAGCACGGCGTGCGCAGCTGCAAGGTGTATCGGTTCCCGGTTTATGCCGCCCCCGGAAAGGAGGCGGCATAAGATGGGTGTGCATACCGGCGTTTTTGTGGTCTACTACCTGTACCGTTCGCGGTATTCGTTTGTTGCAGGCCATTTGGTGAAAGACGGGCATCATGTGGTCGATCTGAGCAATATCAGCAATGCGCTCAAGTTCACCTCGGAGCACATGGCACGGGAGTTTATTGGGGACGATCTGAACCGTCCGGCAGATGGACCATATTTCGTATCTGAGCTTACGCTCGGTGAATTGCTCGAACACTGCCCGGAACTGTATGAAGTACGACGCGCGACCATTCATGGAGGTGCTGCATGAGTAAGAAAGGCTTTCGTCAGCGCAGCTTTGCTGAACCCGGCTGCATCGGTTGTAATGCACATCTGGATTTCGGTCTGAGCCGCTATTGCGCCGGTTTCAAGAACAAAAAGCGACGCAAGGCATTCCGCAAGAGCGATCCGGCGTACAGGGCGCCGAAGTGGTGTCCCAAGCGGAAAAGCCCCTGTGAATACCGCATTTACAGTTATGCGGATGCACAGGCCGCGGCACTGGCACGGGCGTTTGCGGAAGATGAAATCAGTAGCGGAGAGCTTGCTTTCCCGTTTGCGCACCGGTACCGGCTGCGCGCAGAAGGCAAGACCGGTCTTACGCCGGCATTGTTTTTTGAAAATGCAAACAGCCCAGACGAAATGCCGCTTTTGGAAGGCGAGGAGATCGGACAAGGCGACGTGGTGGAGATCAACACCGGACTGGCTCAGTTTTTCTTCTACTGCGCCGCGTCGCACGATTTCCGTCCGGCATTTTTTGATGTCAAGCGCGTCCAAAAGACTGCGGAAGACAGCAAGGAGGTTTGCTGATGGCCAATCTGATGCTCTACGCAAAGGAAAAAGGTGACAAACGGTTCGGTGCGGTCGATATGGCGAGCCACACCTTTCCGGTGGGTCTGATGTATGCGACCATCGTACCGGAAGCCAAGCTGGAGGTGCTTAAACAGCGCGCCAGCATGCTGCACCAGATGAATCCGCATATCACATTCCAAATCCGCTATGCCGGTACGGCAACAGTGCTTTTTCAGGCAGGAGGTGATGCAGCATGAAAGCACTGAACACAGATGCAGTACGCAAGCTGTACCGTGGCAAGTATGCACCGGCAAGTGAGCAGCCAGAGATCAACGGCGCACAAATACAGGGAATTTCTTTCCGTATTACGCTGGCGTTTGCAACAATGGCGGCAGTTTCGGACAGTGCAGCACAAAGTCTGCTGCACGCCGTATCGCATGATATCGGTTTGCTACGCGATTTGGAACGCGAGGATTCGTTCATCAAGGGATTTCGTTGTGCGGTGGAATTGTTTGAAAAAGGAGAAATGACCCATGCTGAGGGATAAGATGCTGGCAGTAATGGATGAAGTAAACGGCGAGATCGCAGAGCGTGAGGAGTTGATCCAGATGATCGCGCTCGCGCTGCTTTCCGGTCGCAACCTGTTCATTCTGGGTGCACCTGGGCAGGCCAAGAGCTTTGCGGTCAACGAGTTCCGCAAACGTATCACCGGGGCAAAGCAGTTTGAAAGGCTGCTGTCCAAGCAGACGGACGAAGAAGCCCTGTTCGGACGGCTGGATCTGGCCAGCCTGATCCCTGGTGCTGTCCCGGCGCAGGTGCTGGCAGACGATGCCACGTATCAGAAGCTCAAACAGCAGTTGGAACAGGCGACGGACACATTTCGTGCCGACCCGGCGGACAGTGATGCAGCTTCACAGATGCAAAGCCTGACAGCAGCTCTGGAACAGTACCAGAAAGGGCTTTCTTTGCTGCACAGCGGTACGCCGACGACCATCGTGGCGGGCAAGATCCCGGATTCGCACATCTGCTTTCTGGACGAAATTTTCAAATCGTCGGATGGTCTGCTCAATTCGCTGCTCACTGCGCTCAACGAGCACCGGTATACGAACGAGGGCGTGACGGTGAACATTCCAGTGATCTCGTTCTTTTCGGCGTCCAATGAGATGCCGAACTTCCGGAATAAGGAGGAACAGATCCTCGCGCCGCTCTATGACCGCTTCCAGCTTCGTGTGGTGACCCGAGATGTGCAGGAGCGCAGCGCGCGGCTTGCTGTCCTGAAGAATAAGCAGGATGGGCATTTCGGTGAGGTGACAGCGACTTTCTCTCTGGAGGAACTGTATGCCATGCAGGCGCAAGTGAAGCTGGTTGCCATTCCGGATGCCGTCAATGAGCTGATGGACGATGTGCTGTGCGAGCTGCGCCGAGAGGGCATCACGGTATCCGACCGTACCTATTTCGGTTACGGCCCGGTGGCGCAGGCGGCCGCCTGGCTTGCCGGACATACCGAGGTGCAGCCGACAGATCTACTCCAACTGAAAAACTATCTCTGGAACGAGCCGGGCGAGATCGAAAAGGTACAGGCCGTGCTCACGCGCCTGTGCGACGATCCACTCCGCACGCGGCTCGAAGAACTGCTGGCCAAGGCAGCCGAGATGCGCAATGCGTTCGACACTGCCCCGGACAACGGAAAGGCCAAAGCGCTGGTACAGCTGCGCACACGCTTTGCCGGTCTCTATCGCGAGTGGCAGGCACTGGATGCCGGAGCCACCACCGATGAACAGCACCGGCAGTCTGCCGACGCTCTGAACACCTTGGAAGAGATGAGCCGCAAGGCACATGAGGCGTGTGCTTTCACCCCCGTGCCGCTGGCTCAGCTAGCCGTATTGCAATCCGCTGCTTGATATGCTGCTTGATATAAGGAGGACAAAATTATGTTAAACAAGATTATCCTGATCGGACGAATGACGAAAGACCCCGAACAGCGTGGCAAAGACCCGGAAAAGCCGATCGCGTATTTCCGCATTGCGGTTGACCGCGATTTCAAGCGCGAGGGCGAACCGGAAGCGGACTTTTTCGACTGCTCGGTTTTCGGCCAGCAGGCAAAGTTTGTGCTGCAGTACGGCCGCAAGGGTCGTCTGGCATGTGTAGTAGGTGCGATGCAGCACCGCGAATGGCAGGATCAGCAGACCGGCGAAAAGCGCACGGCATTTGAAGTGGTGCGTGTCGATGTACATTTTCTGGACAAAAAGCCGGATGATGTGCAGACTAGCAATATGGCACAGCCGACGGCTACCGCAGGCTATGCCGCGCCGCAAGGCGCAGCACCGGCCACACCCGGCTACATGGCGCCCGCACCGCAGCCTGCCATGCCGCAGGCCGCACCGGCGACCGTCATGCAGGCACAGTCTGCCGCTGGCTATCCGCAGCCTGTACCGGGTGCGGCAGCGCAGTTTGCGGTACCCGATTTCAGTGGCGTACCGGAAAGCTATGCGTGGGGGCCGGGCGGGATGCCGACTGCCAACACGCCGTTCTGAGAGAAACGTATGGTTAGTGAAAATGGAAAAGCAGGGCATAAGCCCTGCTTTTCCTCCATGATGATGGGAGGTTTGCTATGAAATATCGTTTTTTCTCTCTCGATCAGGTGCTGCGCTCACCGCTGTTTGACTTTTCCAACCCATATCAGCCCCCAAAGCGCACGGACAAGAGTACCCGTTCGACACGGCTGGGTGATATGGACTTTGCGGAGGCGAGCGCACCGTATTATCTGGAAGACGAAGTATTGCCGTTGATGGCAGACCTGTTTCATTTACTGTTTGCACAGGAACTGCGGCTGACTCATTCGGACGAACGAGATGTATATGTGCGGCTGGTGCAGTCTGCCTTTGTAGACGATCTGCTGAAGCGAGACGACTTCTTGCAGCTGCGCAATCTTTGTAAAGGGAATGCGTTTACAGCAATGGAAGCGGCACGCGCATACCAACAGGCCGTGGAGTCCGACATGCTGGACTGCGCCGAGGAGGCAGAGCCTCTGGCATCCGTCCTGACGCGGTTGGAGCAGCGGCATGATGCGGCCGATGAAAAACTTCATGATCTGGTTCAGCAGGCACAGGTCGATCCGGCTCAAACACCAGCGGCATTGCAAACTGCTTCGGAAGTCGCCAGCACTGCCGAACAGATTCGTGTGGTGACCGGCATGATTCAGGCAAGGATGCAGAAGCGCAGCGCGGAAACTGCACAGGTGATCTGCAATGCGGTGCGTTGCAGTCTGGATGCGGCTATGCTGGCGAAATGCGTGACACAGTGCTGGGGCGATGATGACGCCGAGGCAACGCAGCAGGCAGAACGTAATCAGGCTCTGCTGGAGCGTGTAAAAGGCAACACCATGCTGCAAAGTATTACGCGTCAGCTGGGGCGCATGAAGGAAATGCTTTCCGATCTGCGCAAGAACGACTACGCACACAGCCGCGGCGAAAAATATACCGTTACGCGCGGACGCGATATGAAAAACCTGCTTTCTGGTGAGCTGGCGCTGATGACCTCTCCGGCTACCACGCTGCTGTTCCTACGCAAGTACCATGCAAAAGGCTTGCTGCAATACGCAAAAAGGGAGCGCATTCACAAAGGCCACGGCGATGTGATTGTCTGTCTGGATGAATCCGCCTCGACGGAAGGAGAGAATGCGGAGTGGGGTAAGGCATTGGCGCTCGCGGTGCAGGATATCTGTGCGCATGAAGGGCGCAAGTTTGCGCTGATCCACTTTTCCGGAAAAGACCAGTTCCGTACCGACCTGTTCCTGCCGGGGCAGTACACGTCCGAAGATCTGCTGTCCGCCGCCGAACACTTTTTTGACGGTGGCACAGACTTTGAGACTCCGATCCGGGAAGCACTTCGACTGATAAACGAGGATGCATTTGAAAATGCGGATATTCTGTTTGTCACAGATGGCGAAGCTGCTATTTCCGATGAATTAGCATCCGACCTGCAGGAATCAATACAGAGTGCGCAGTGCTCTGTGGTAGGTTTGCTGCTGGATGCGGATAGCCCGGGGATGGAATTTACGCTGGAGCAATTCTGTGAGCGGATTTACCGAGTAAGACAAAACGATAAAGACAATGTAGAACAAAGCATCTTGGAAAGTTAAAAAAGCAGAAAAGATCCCCTGTTTGGGGATCTTTTCTATTCATGAGCAATCACCATCAAACATCATTATGGCGAGTATAGTACGATTTACAACAATGTTCTATTGGAAGATATTGACCTATTTGTTTTAGACGTTTATGAAATTATCACATGATATTGATGAAATGTGAAAAATATTAGTGAAAAAATAGGAAATGAAACTTTTTTGCTTTTTGCTAAAATATTGTAAATTATGTGGACATGAAGTATAATAAATATATATAAGGCAGCACTCACCATGAAAGTATCTTACCGTTATTAGGCTGCAGAAGGTGTTGCTGTTGAACGTTTACTCCTATTTCCGATCCACCGCAAACGCTTAACAATTGGAAGCAAATTATCTTCATTGGCGGTGTTGCGTCGGGGGAGGTTGTACTTTGATTTCGATCTAGCTGCAGATCAAATGTCGCACTTGATCTTGCTTCATGGAAACGCAGTGAAGCCGATAAATTAGTTTTTAGCATTGAAAAAAACTCTTCATCTGTATGATAGCGGTGTGTGCGTCTCAAGATTTGCCGTTTGAAAAATCCAAAGCCAAAAGTGAAGATAAAATAGTTGTTCATAGACAGTTCCGGTGCTTTTGAAAAAAATTCGAAAATTAGAATAGCTTCCAATGAACCTGCATAAAATAGTTTCAAACTACCCGTAATTTTTTTACGGCTTTTGTTGACTTAAGAATTTGCTCTAGGTATAATAAGAATGAAAGTAGGTGGGCACCATGTTAAAGCTGTTTGAGGTTACGGGTTTCAAAAATTTTGAGAATACCATTCGATTGGATTTCTCTGATGTCCGTGATTATAAGTTCAATGATTTCTGCGTTGCCAATGGTTTGCTCAGCAAACTGATCGTTTACGGAAAAAACTCTGCCGGCAAGACTAACTTGGGCTTGGCGCTTTTTGATATCGTGTCACACATGACAACAAACAATGTAACACCTGGCTTATACGACTATTATTTAAATGTCAACAACAAAGCTGAATATGCGGAATTTCATTATATATTTATATTTGACTGTGTCCAGGTTGATTATCGCTACCGCAAAGATGACAAGCAGGCCCTTGTTTATGAATCCGTTGCAATTGGCGGGAAAAATCTTTTCACATATGACTACAAAGATGATTGCGGTGATCTGACAGGTCTTGAGGCTTTGACTACAACCCTCAACCTCTCTTTCCGTGGTGGCGATTCCATACTGAAATACGCTATCAACAATTCAGCACTTCCAGATGATCATCCACTTTATCAAATGCAACGTTTTGTGTCCCATATGCTCTGGTTTCGCAGCTTGGATGAAAATCGTTATATTGGTTACAAGTCAAACAGCAAGGACTATTTTGATTTTATTTTCGAAGGGAATATGCTCAAGGAGTTAGAGGCCTTTCTACACACTGCGGGCATTCAGGAAAACCGAGTCGCCAAAAAAGATGCTGACGGAATTAAGCGTCTGTATTTTGCTACAAAAAAACCACTGCCATTTTTCAAAGTGGCGTCCAGTGGCACAAAAGCTCTTTACACATTTTTCTATTGGTATCAGACATCCTCCGATGTTTCTTTGATGTTCATTGATGAATTTGACGCATTCTACCATTACGAGTTGGCAGAAACGCTTGTTCAGTTGTTGGAGCATATGTCTGGTTTTCAAACTATTCTTACTTCCCATAATAAAAATCTGCTCTCTAATCGCATTATGCGTCCAGACTGCTATTTTATTCTGACAAAAGACAAACTTACATCGTTTTCCAATGCTACTGCCCGGGAACTTCGAGAGGGACACAATCTAGAAAAGTTGTATATGAGCGGTGAATTCAATGGCTAAGATGAAACGAAAAATTCTCATATTAGTCGAGGGCGCAAAGACGGATGTCAATTTGATGGAGCGTCTATTGTCTATTTATGAATTTGACTTTAACTATGAGATCGTTTCCTACTGCACAAATATCTACACGCTATACCACGAAATGTTTGAGGATAATAATCCTACTGATATAGACTTGCTTCAGTTGTTGAAGTCACGTGAGTCTGATCCATCGAAAAAAAATATATTTGACACTTTTTATTCAGATATTCTATTGATTTTCGATCTTGATCCGCAAGATTCTGGCTTTGCGCCGGAAAAAATCAGCAATATGGCAAAATATTTTGTAGAATCATCTGACATGGGAAAACTATATATCAATTATCCGATGGTGGAAGCATTCTATCACATGGCATCGATACCTGACCCGGCATATGATTCTTACTATGCGACTCTTGATGAGCTGGCTTTAGGAACCTATAAGGCACGTGTCAATAGAGAAAACCGAAATCATGATTATCGTAAGTTTGCCGCAGAAAAAGCAGAATGCAATAGTGTCATCGTCCAAAATATCAGAAAAGCGCAGCGACTTGTGGGAATTGAACTGGGAGATAGTCTATTACCAGCTCAGTACGATATACTTGCTGCACAGCTTAGTTGCATTTTGAGTGATAGCCGTGTAGCTGTGCTCAGCACTTGTGCATTTTTTATTCCAGAGTATAATCGTGAATTGATACATTGAATTTGGCTATATGAAAAAGGGACTGTGTTTAACAGTAGCCCCTTTTCGGTCTCACACATTGAAATTAAAACATGAATATAAAAATGTATAAATAACAGATCGTGTGGGCAAAAATTCAAGCCGAATTCACAGTGACAGAACGACTAGTGGTCAGCAATAAGAAACTTCCGGCCAAAAGGCACTTGCTGCATTGAAAAAATACGGTGTATAACCGTTTGATTATCATTGAATGAACAGGGGAAACTCTTCCCGGAACCGATCACTTTCTCAGCGTCTGTACCCTGTTTTGCGGGTGGCCGCGCTGTAAAAAAAGTACGCATGGACGGAAGAATTGTAAGCATGGAAGTTTTGGTTGTCTGCGGTGTAGATGAGCACGGCCAGAGAGAGATATTTGGACAGTAGAACCGATGCTAGAAGAGTTAGTGGACACTTACCTGATGCTGTTTTGCATCTTGTAGGAGCGTGGTCTTCTCACACCTCGGTGCTGATCTTCGATGCACATTCCGGTCTTGTGGCGGCAATTCGCAAGGGTTTTTCTGGAGTAAGCTTACAGGCAGGAGATCTTTGCCACAATGTCTAGTGATGAATTCAAAACAGGCAAAAAAATTACCCTCCTCAGTTGGTGAGGAGGGTATAAGCTTATAGTAAAATTTGTGCTCCCATGGAGTATAAATCTAGCCTTCGCATATTAGAGAAAACTATAAAGTTTGTCGTAACAAGTCATCACTAATTGGAAGAACAATCTTTATTCGGTAATTTCACTGAGTTTGCTGTCAATAGTAGCTGCAATATCCTGTGCCTTTAGTTGCTTCTGAGTAGAATCAATGCCCGCTGGAACAACTCCTACCAATTTGCTTTTGAACCATTTCATAAATTCCGATACTGTTTGAGCATAGTTCTTTATTCTACGATATTCCTCACTTAGCTCTGCTTTGTTCTCAAGAGAAAGTTTTTCAATGTCGGCATTAAGGGCTTTAGCCTCGCTTTCCCAAAAATTTATGATTTCGATTTGATATCTTATATCAAAGAAACTATATGTACGATCAGATGTTTTCGGGGGATCGATAATTACCGGAAATGTTCTTCTAGCAAAATTGTCATCTTTTAGTAGCTGGGCAACCTCATACATACAGTTATTTCTGCGTAAATATGTGTCCGAAACAACTGGTACAACGAAATCTTGTGTCCGGATTTTTTTCATAAATTCAACAATACTATCATAATTGCCGATATCTCTAATGTCTCTTTTAACATCATAACCGCAAGATGTGAGGTATGTATCAATAGTGTCTACAACCTCGGCATCTGCATCTGTATATGAAATAAAAATAGTTTTTCTTCCCATGATTATTTCTCCAATCTCTAAATTCTTATTTCCCATGCATTGGGCTAAATATCGGTACATAGAGTGGTTATTAGAAATCTCTGGGACAAAATATTCCCTAAGAATACCGTTTTCCTTTAGCAAAATTAAAACATCACACACTTCTTCTGCTAAAGTCATATCATTCCATCGTAATACTTCATTTATGCAATTTCTAACGAACGAATTAATGGCTGTAACTTCTTTGCTGGTGAGCTCTGAATCTATGACTAGTTTTCTTGCAATTACTAAGAGACCAATATCTAATGCCCCTAAACATGCTGTTTCATGATTTATTACTTGTAATGCATGAATATTAACATCGGCAAAGCCAATGTTAAAAGTGTCCAATTCGTTGACCAATGAATCTATAGCATTTGGGTTTATTCTATCGCTTGTGGCAGGTCGCGAGAACACACGAACCCATGCAGAAAATTTTGATATATATTTTGTGATCTCTGGAATTATTGGATTCCCAGAAAGTTCACTCATTTCTTTTAAAAATTTATTAATTCGATTTCGGCTCTCCTTATTGGGCATTACTACCTGTAGAGAGGATAAGCTGTTTGAATTTGATTTCCACTTGCTAATATCGGTGATAAATGCAAAATAAAACTTTTGCAATTCAAGAATAATTTCTTCTATACCTTCGTTAACAAAGAGATAGTAAGCCAAAGCGTCTACCCACATAAATTTCCCATTGTGAGCAAGTAGGGCATCATTATAAGGAGATGCTTTTGGCTCATGCAGTAACCTGACAGTCAAAGAATTTACATAATCAAAATCAGTGTGACTGATTTCTTGGGTTGCTACGGTAAATATCATAGAAGGATTAATTCCAGAATCAAGTAAATTGTCGACAACTTCAAATACTGGATTGTAATAATCTTTCTGTACTATTTCCGACTTGAATTCATTGTATGAGTCTTTATCTTTAACGTCGCTAAGTGAAATGGATGGGATCTTTACTATTTTTGAACTACTTATAGTATCTCTGATTGCTGGCATAAGTGGACATATCCAAACTCTTTCATTTCTATTTTCAGTTACGTTCTTGATGAGTTTTATGCCCATAGGGTTTGGTCGAAGAGCAATAATATATGTGAATCTGGTTGTGTTGATCTCAGTATTAAGTCTACTCAAAAACACCTCATCACTATCACTTAATTCCGTCCCTCGAATAAAAAACACTAATGGTGCGTTCGATGAAAATTCTTTGTAAATATCAACTAATAGCCTAAGGGAAAAGCCTGTTAACAAACATTCAATTTCGTCAGCAGTCATCTTAACATGAAACTGAAACCAAATTCTATTAGAAATTGATATGTTCTTTCCCTTTTTAGATATCAATTTGCCAAGACGGTTACGCTGGAATAGACTATTGTTCCTTCTTAAAAATTCATAGATGCCTTGCATCAGACAATTTTTCAGTACAGAGTCCGAATGAAAGTGCTCGCTGTTTGTAAT
>ERZ1090878.1121-NODE-1126-length-13120-cov-7.793418_pt1 | contig 13120 bp, 10 predicted proteins | sample MGYA00478473_ERZ1090878 | MGnify/ENA primary metagenome ERZ1090878 (study PRJEB33644, sample SAMEA5815720) | chicken gut metagenome | biome: Chicken; feature: Gastrointestinal Tract; material: Caecum | place: Ireland | collected 2019-01-01 | study: A study of... | reverse complement strand
GTATCTGAAATCTATCACATTTCTGCAGATAATCTTTATTATTATATTAACTACGGGCTGCTGGTCCCTCCCCGTCCCAAAGGCCAATATGTCTTTGACCAGGCGACCCTAAAAGATCTGGAATGGATCCTGGAACTGAAAGAACTGGATTTTTCTTTAAGAGAGATCCATATCATCCTGTCTCTGAAAAGGGTTTCTGGTTTTGCTGATCCCCAGGATCTTACGGAATTAAAAGAGATTTACAGCAGCAAACGGGATCTCTGTCTAAAAGAACTGGAAAGAAAAAAAGAGATCATTCAGAAACTGGATAATAAAATACAGGAACTGGATACCCTTGCCTCTTCACCGGCAGTTAAGACCGGAGTTCCTATTTCCATGCTATCCCTCCTCTGCTGCCCCTGCTGCAAAAAGGAGTTGTCTATGACAGATGTAGAAATGAATCAGCGGTATCTCTCTAAAGGGACTTTAACCTGCAGCTGCGGCTATCATGCCAGGATCCGGCATGGGATCCTGATGACTCCCAATAAGAATCAGAATCTTCAGGATGCCCCGGATCTTACCCGGGAACTTTACAAAGATCTGCCCCCGGATCTCATCAGCCTTTTTCAGCGTTCCTATAATCACATGCTGGAATCTATGGAAGAAACAGGCCTTCACAAAAAAGTAATCTGCGAAACCTATATAAATGCCTGGTTTTTTATCCACAATCATCTGGAATATCTCCCCCAGGACAGCAAATATATCATCATCGACAAATATCCGGAAACCCTCCTTATGTATAAAGGCCTTATTGAAAAGCAGAATCCAGGTCTGGAAATCCTTTATCTGGCAGACAGCAGCACAGACTTTCCTCTGAAACCGGGATGTATCGATATACATCTGGATTTCTTTGCCGTAAATGAGCATAACTTTTATCATCATACCTTTCTCTATGATAAACTTTATCCCTATCTGGCGCCTCATGCAGACCTGATCGGCACCTACTTTTATTTTCAGCATGCTCCCAAATCCATGAAGCTGCTTCTCAGCCAGTATCCGGAAGCCTATTCCAGAAATTTTGATCTGGACTATTTCCGGAGTTCCCTGAAAAACGGAGGATATGAGCTGATCCAGGAAGAAGACTGCGGATGCACCACAGACTCCGGCGCCAATCTGGGCTTCGGCTTCCATGTAAAAGGCGAAAAAATGCACCTTCTTCCCTATCACGGAAGAAAGTGCACATAAATTTTCTATTCAAAAAATACTCTGGCCGCTTTGATAAAGTAATCCGTATCCTCCACTCCCGCCGTCTCATAGGGAGAATGCATAGCCAGCTGGGGAAGGCCGATATCCACTGCATTCACGGAAACCTGGGCCATAGAAATATTGCCCAGGGTAGATCCTCCCGGCATATCGGAACGGTTTGTAAAGGTCTGATATGGTACTTCCGCCCTGCGGCAGATTTCTTTAAATACTGCTGCCGAAAATCCGTCTGTACAGTATTTTTGATTGGCGCTGTATTTAATTACGATTCCCTTGTTCAGATAAGGCCGATTCACCGGATCTGCCTTATCCTCGTAATTCGGATGGACTGCGTGAGCATTATCCGCAGAAATCATAAAGCTGTCCGCCACGCATCTGAGATAATCTTCATAATCTCCTCCCAATGCTTTATGTATCCGGAACAATACATCAAAAAGGAAAGTCGAAGCGGCTCCCTGTTTTGTTTCACTTCCTACCTCTTCATTATCCATCACACAATGGACCGCACCATATTTTTCCTTAGCTCCTGCCAAAAATCCCTTCAGAGAAGCAAAAGCACACTGCAGATCATCCAGTCTTCCAATGGAAAGGAACTCCTCATCCGCTCCCCATATAGTTCCGGGCTGACGATTGTAAAGAAAAAGATCATGTCCCAGAATATCTCCTTCTTCTACTCCTCCGGCTTCGGCGATGATTTTCAGAAATTTTCCTTTTCCAGAAGCTTCTCCCAATAGAGGCAGCATATCTTTCTGAAGGTTATACTTATAACCATTGTTTGCTTCCCGGTTCATATGCACCGCCAGGTTGGGGATCATCAAAAGATCCCTGTCCACATTTACCAGCTTGGTAATAACCCGTCCATTCTCCTTTACCGCGATTCTTCCGGCCACGGAAAGAGGGCGGTCAAACCAGGGAGCGCACAGCATTCCTCCATAGCCTTCTGTATTCAGTTTTACATACTGGCCGTCTGCCAGTATTTCCGGATTTTCTTTGATCTTAAAACTGGGAGAATCACTGTGACTGGCTATGATCCGGAATCCTGCCAGCACTTCTTTTGGAACAGTAAAAGCAATCAGGGCAGATCCGTTTCTTACGGTATAATACTGTCCTCCCCTTTTCAGCTCCCACCTGTCCCTTTCTTCCAGCTTTACAAATCCTGCGTCTTCCAGCATTTCTCCCATAACGGCTGCTGCGTGGAAGCTGGTAGGACTCTTTTCTATAAACTCGATCAATTCTCTTGCTGTCTCTTTACTCATTTCCTTCAGACCTCTCTGCCAATGCCATGGCTATTTTTTCCGGCGTAATAGGCATTTCCCGGATACGGACGCCGATCCCATTATAAACGGCATTCGCAATAGTCACACATGGAGTGTTGATCACCATTTCGCCGATTGATTTTGCTCCGAAAGGATGACTCTTTTCGTAACTGGGGATAAATTCCACCCGTATATTCTTCACATCCATCCTGGTAGGAATCTTATACTGCATAAAGGAATTATTTCTCATCTGCCCCTTCTCATTATACTGGACGTCCTCATACAGAGCCATTCCGATTCCCTGGACCAGACCGCCTTCTGTCTGAACTCTTGCCAGATTCGGATTAATGGGAGTTCCGCAGTCGACCACCGCCGCATAATCCAGGATTTCCAGACCGCCTGTCTCTTTGTCAATTTCAATCTCCACAGCTCCGGCCATAAAGGGCGGAGGAGAAATCTGTGAGGAACGGGTAGCCGAAGCCTGAAGGCTGGTATTGTTCCCGCTGGTTCCCTTTGCTGCGATAGCTTCCAGAGACACCTCTCCTTCCCCTTCCAGCATATAGACCCGCTTTCCGTCAAATTCTACTTTCTCAATATCTGCGCCCAGCATTTCTGCGCCCAGCTTCTTGATCTTTTCTCTCAGCTGTTCACAGGCGTCAGCCACAGCAATTCCTGTGATATAGGTGGTAGCGGAAGCATAAGAGCCGGAATCATAAGGAGAAATATCTGTATCCACACCAAAGACCACAATATTGTCAAAATCTGTCTCCAGTACGTCTGCCGCCATCTGGGACAGGATCGTATCACAGCCGGTTCCCATATCTGTGGCTCCCAGACCTAAAGTATAGGAACCGTCTTCTCCTAATTTAATAGAAGCTCCTCCTACATCTACTTTTGCGATAGATGAGCCCTGCATGGCAATAGCCGCTCCTACCGCCCGTACTTTTCCATTTCCCATATCCCGGCAGGGATATTTTTCATCCCAGCCGATCATCTCTTTAGCCCTTGCCAGACACTTGTCCAGAGTACTGCTGGTCACCACAGGACTTCCATCATATCCTATAAACTTATCACCTTCTCTGGTGAGATTTTTCTCCCGGAAAGTTACTGGATCCATTCCCATTTTATGGGCCAGTTCATCCACTGCAGACTCCAGAGCAAAAATTCCCTGGGTAGCTCCATAGCCTCTATATGCCCCTGCGGACATCCGATTTGTATACACCACCTCATAAGTAAAACGATAGGCTTCTGTGTTACGGTACAGCCCCAGAGGTTTATGGCCGGAGAGTCCTACTGTAGTAGGACCATGTTCTCCATATGCCCCTGTATTGGATAATGTGTGGATATCAATAGCTTTCAGAACGCCGTTTTCATCTGCCCCCAGACGCACCCGTACTTCCATTTCATGCCGCGGTGAGGAGCAGATCTGGGATTCATACCGGGAATAAACAATTTTTGCAGGTTTTCCCGTTTTCATAGTCACAATGGCAGGATACATTTCCACAACAGCTGTCTGCTTTGCTCCAAACCCGCCTCCGATCCTGGGTTTGATCACCCGGACATTGGAAGCTCCGATCCCCAGAGCTCTGCCCAGAATCCTTCTTACATGAAAAGGCACCTGAGTGGACGCCACCACATTCAGTCTCCCGAAATAATCCAGATATGTATAAGCCCGGAAGGTCTCCATCATAGCCTGCTGATTGGCCTTTGTATGATATGTCTCATCCACCACATATTTACAGCTTTCCAGCACCGCATCTACATCTCCCAGACTTTCTTCCTTCTGAGCGCACAAATTTCTCTTATTGTCAGCTCCCACAGGCATCCTGGCTTCCCAGTTTTCTTCCGGATGGATCAGTATTGCATTATCCTTAGCCTCATGAAAATCCAGGATGGCCGGAAGGACTTTATATTTTACTTTGATCAGCTTTAAAGCTTTGTCTACCGCTTCCTCTGTTTCGCCTGCCACGATCGCCGCTCCGTCTCCCACAAACCTCACTCTCTGGTCCAGGATCAGTCTGTCGTAGGGACTGAATTCCGGATAAGTCTGCCCCGCCAGAGTAAAGCGCTGCTGGGGAACATCTTTATAGGTAAGGATACAGGCAATCCCCGGAACTCTCATAGCCGCTTCCGTCTGGATCTCTTCGATCAGCGCATGGGCATGGGGACTTCTTAATACTTTTACGATCAAACAGTCCTTGGGGGCAATATCATCTGTGTATACCGGCTTGCCTGTCACCAGAGCCATAGCATCCTTTTTCGGCACAGCCTTGTTTACGTACTTCATTCTCCTTCCCCCTTTTCCTTTTGCGATTTTTTATATTCCAGATATTTTAAGATACTCCTGGTCTGTCCCATAAATCCGGAACAGCGGCAAAGATTTCCCGCCAGATATTCATTGATCTCCTCTTCTGTAGGATCGGAGAGTTCCTTCTCCATAGCAAAAATATTCATGATAAATCCCGGATTACAAAAGCCGCACTGCTCAGCTCCTTCTCCGGCCAGAAATCTTCCGAATTCTTCTGCTTTATCCTGAAGCCCTTCCAGAGTGACTACATGTTTTTCCTGAACTCTTGCAGCCAGAGTACTGCAGGATAAAACCGGCTTTTCTTCTACGAGAACTGTACACAGACCGCAGTTTGCTGTTTCACAGCCTCTTTTTACACTATAACATTCTTTTTCACGTAGAAGATCCAGAAGGAGGGTATCTGCTTTGATCTCTGTCTGGATTTTTCTTCCGTTCAGCCAAAATTTAATTTCCATTCTCTCCACCTCCAGCCTGAAGCAAAGCTCTCTTTACAAGTACCATTATAAGATGGCTCCTGTATTCAGCAGAAGCTCTCATATTGCTTCCTGTACGTACATGCTCCTTTGCATATTTTCCGAAATCAGCCGCAGCCTTTTCTCTTTCTTCCCGGCTCTTTTTCAAAAAATCTTTTAAATATCCTTTTTCATCTTTCACCCGGACTGCCTTATAAGGACAGGCGCCTGCCGTCACTCTTGCTTCTCCGTCATGAAACAGAGAGACTGCACAGGCCAGCACAGGGAAGTCCGTGCTGCTGTTTCTCTGGCTGATATAAGCCATGGAGGCCGGTCTTTTCTTTACGATCACCCTTACCAGAATATCTCGGTCTCTCTTCATCCCGACAAATTCTTCCAAAGGAATGATCCCTCCCTTATATAATTCTACATAAGAGTCCATTGCCAAAAACATAGTAAGGACATCAGAAAATCCAAACCTGCCAAAAATGCTGCCTCCTACTGTAGCACAGTTTCTGAACTGTACTCCCACAATATGTCTCAGACTTTCCTTCATTGCTCCATGAGTATACTGTTCCAGTCCTTTATCCGTTTCCAGATCTCTCAGACTGACCATTGCTCCAATCCGGAATTCATTCTGATCCTCTTCAATAGAATCCAGTCCCAGTCCGGACAGATCTATCGCCGTCCCCACATTCCGGGATCCCATTTTCAGCCATACCATTCCGCCCAAAACACAGGATGACTTTTTTTGATTCAGCTGATATGCCTCTTCCAGATTTTTAACCTTAACATATTCTCTTATCTTGATCATTTCCTTCTCCTGTTACCCGAAAAGGGACTGCCGCATAAAACTCCCGGTTTTATACAACAGCCCTCCTGTTTCTTCGTTCTCTATGGCATCAGTATAGCATAGTCAATTTAGTATAAGCAAGTATTTTCTCTTTTCTTTTCCTTCTATCCGTATTAAAATCTATGAGAAAAGGAGAATCAGAAAAATGAAAAAGTCAACAGATTTGGGAAAGGACAAGATTCCCATACTTGTCCTGAAACTGGCGGTTCCTTCTATGATCGCCCAATTTGTAAATGTTCTTTACAGTACCGTAGACCGTATGTTTATCGGAAATATCAGAGAGATCGGAGATGCGGCCCTTGCAGGAGTGGGGGTATGCGGCCCTATCGTTACCTTGCTCACTTCTTTTGGAACTTTAATCGGTCTTGGCGGTTCAATTTTAATGGCTATGCGAATGGGAGCAGGCAGAAAAAAACAAGCGGAAAATATACTGGCTCACAGTTTTGCCATGCTGGTAGTCTTTTCAGCTTTCCTTACCCTCTTGTTTTTGTTTGTTAAGAGATATCTGCTAAACTGGTTCGGCGCCAGCTCCGCCACCTTTCCATATGCAGATTCTTACCTGACCATCTATACGGCAGGTACTTTTTTTGCCCTGATGGCTGTCGGGCTGAACTACTTCATTACCTGCCAGGGCTTCCCCGGTATAGGAATGCTGACTGTGATCATAGGTGCGGTGACAAATATTATCCTGGATCCAGTTTTTATCTTTGGACTTCATATGAATGCAGCCGGAGCCGCCGCTGCAACCGTGATCGCCCAATTTGCTTCCTGTGCCTTTGCATTCTGTTTTCTCAGAGGAAAAAGAGTGCCCATAAAAATCACTTTTATCAAGAGGAAAAATATCTCTCCAATGATAATCAGGAGCATCCTGACCTTGGGTATCTCTCCCTTTCTGATCCTGGCAACAGACAGCGTAGTCATCATTGTCCTTAACACTGTACTGCAGATGTATGGAGGACCTGGCGAAGGGGATGCTCTGATCACCTGCGCTACCATTGTTCAAAGCTATATGATGCTGATCACAGGTCCCATGCTGGGCATTTCCAGCGGAACCCAGGCAATCCTCAGCTATAACTATGGCGCAAAAAAGATCAGCCGTGTAAAGAACGCCGAAAAATATATCCTTCTTCTCTGCCTGTTGTTTACAACAGTTATGTTCCTGGTATCCAGGACAGTTCCGGAGTATTTTATCCGTATATTTACCAGAGATCTGAACCAGATGGATCTCTGCATATGGGGAATCCAGGTATTTACTTTAATGATCATTCCCCTCAGTTTCCAATATGTATTCGTAGACGGTTTTACTGCTCTAGGCAGAAGCCGGACTGCTCTTTTTCTCTCTATGTTCCGAAAAGGAGACTATATTCTGTTTACCATGATCCTTCCTGTTTTTTTCGGAGCCAGAAGTGCCTTCTATGCCCAGCCATTAGCAGACGGGATCGGAGCAGTCATGTCTTTGACCGCATTCCTGCTGATATTTAACAGACATCTGAAACAGCGTATGCCGGAATAGCCTGAGTTTTCTGATCCGTCAAAAAGGCAGAACTGCCATTAAGATTCCATTCTCTTTCCTTTGGAAATCTCCTATGGCAGTCCTGCCTTTTATGTACTTATTTCACCAGATATACATCCGCATGATCAACCCCTAATTCCAGGGCTCTGTTATGATCATTCACATAAATGTCGATTCTGTTACCTTTGATCGCGCCTCCGCAGTCTTCTGCTGTAAACACATGTCCATTAATGATCACCTTAGTTCCATAAGGGATCACACTGGTATCTACCGCTATAGTCTGACCTTCGATCACCGGCGTACCCGTAGCTGTGATTCCAGTCTCCTTGTCGCAGCACAATTCACAGGAACAATAGTAGGTCAGCTTATAATTTCCCAGACATTCTCCATACATATCCTCTGTGGCATTGACTTCTGTCAGATCTCCCCCTTCGTAGGGACAGCCTGCATCTTCCAATACCCGGACAGCCCAGACCGCATTGTCTGTGTTCAGATTTCCCTGAACGATTCCATATTTTGTGCCCTTGGCCTCAATGGTTTTTCCATCTCCTGCGTAAAGCACCACATGATAAATATATCCGTTTCTTGCATAGAAAACCAGATCTCCTGGCTGAGCATCCTCCACAGGAATTTTTGTTCCATACTGAGCCTGATCCTCGGCAACTCTTGGAAGTTCATAACCATACTCCCGGAAAACGCTCTGTACAAAACCGGAGCAGTCCGCTCCTTCTGTCAGGCTTGTCCCGCCCCATACATAAGGATTTCCGATAAACTGGGAAGCAAACTCCACCACGGCTTTTCTCTGCTGGTCTCCCGGCACTCCTGATTTTACAGAAGTCAGAGTATAATAACAGGCCTGATTTTCTTCCGGTTCTATAAGTTCTTCAGCAGTACCGTAATTTTCTTCTCCCTTTTCTTCTACTTCCTGCTGCACTTTTTTATCATATTTAATATATTTTTTACTGGCAAAGCCTCTTACATCCCCGGATTCTATATAAACCCAGCTTTTATCCTTATCAGCCAGTATATAGCAGAGACTTCCTTCTTCCAAGGTTCCCACGATCCGGGAGTCTTTATCCTTCTCTTCTCTGATATTGAGAATACTCGCTGTTGTAACTGCGTAATCTTTTTCCACCACAGTTTGATTTACTGTTGCCCGGAGATACAGAAAAGCTTCATTTTCCTCCCATGGCACCAATTCTTTCGCCATAGGGGCAGTCCCTTCAATTCCTGTATACTTCTGATCCTTAGACACTGCTTTCCTTTTTGCCCGCTTCTGATATTTCTTTAAGGTTTTCTGAGCATCCTCCCCGGTCTCTACCTGGCTTGTCTGAACAAAGCCTCTTACCCTTCCGGATTCCACATAAAGCCAGCCGTCCTCCTCTTCTTTCAGAATATAGCATAAGCCGCCTTTTCTCAGACTTCCGATACTTCTGGACTCCTCATCCATCTCTTCTTTTATTTCCATCTTTTTCACTGCAAAGGCATATTTTCTTGCAACTGTCCAAAACCGAAAATCTTTCTCAATTTCCGGCATCTCTATAATCTGCTGATCTGAAATCAAGTCTTCATTACTGGAAGGTGCATCAGGACTGTCTGCCTCAATCTGAGGAGAACCGTCTTCTAAAAGAATGACAAATCCTTCTCCATCCAGAACATAATGGTAACCTTCCGGCAGTACATACCCGGTTCTGGCCTCGTAATCTTCAGGGCTCTCCGCCGCAGGTTCTTCCGGTATTTCCTCTCCCGGTGTCTCCGGAGTTTCTTCCTCAGGTTCTTCCGATGTTTCCTCTCCTGGTGTCTCCGGAGTTTCTTCCTCAGGTTCTTCCGATATTTCCTCTTCCGGTGTCTCCGGAATTTCTTCCTCAGGTTCTTCTGGAATTTCCTCTTCTGGTATCTCCGGCGCTTCCTCCGCAGGTTCTTCCGGCACAGGCTCTTCCGGTGTCTCTTCCTCCGGCGCTCCCGACTGGTCTGCTTCTATAGCAGGACTTCCATCCTCCAGAAAAGTCACACAGCCACTCTCATCTAATAAATAATGATACCCCTCTGGCAGCACATATCCGGTTCTGGCCTCATAATCTCCAGGAACCTCTCCCGGCGCCTGCGCTTCCGGATTCACAGAAGCTTCCTCCGCTGCCGGCTCTGCCGCCCAGACATTTCCCGGAACAGCCAAAGCGACTGCCAGAGAAAATGCCAATACTTTTTTCACTTCTTTTAATTTCAATTTTTTCTCCTTCTCTCCTTAACAGACTCAGAGGAGTTCAATGCCTGCCTTCTCACATGCCTGCACAGTATCCTCATCCCAAATAGATGCCTGTACCTCACCGATATGAGCTTTTTTCAGCAGCAGCATACAGATCCTGGACTGTCCGATGCCTCCTCCGATAGTAAGAGGGAGCTTTCCTTCCAAAAGCATTTTATGGAAAGGCAGTTTTCTTCTCTCATCGCAGCCTGCTTTGGTCAGCTGCTCATCCAGTGATTTTTCATCCACACGTATTCCCATAGAAGAAATCTCCAACGCACACTGGAGAGGTTCATGCCAGAAAAGCAGATCTCCGTTCAGTTTCCAATCGTCATAGTCCGGAGCTCTTCCGTCATGTTTTTCTCCTGAGGCCAGAAGGTCCCCGATCTGCATGATAAATGCCGTTTTATGTTCTTTTACATAAGCATTCTCACGCTCCTTCGGAGTCAGTGAAGGATACATATCCTCCAATTCCTGAGAAGTAATAAAAGAAACTTCCCGGCAAAGCTCTGTATCCAGATTTTCATACTGATACTTTACCTCGTCCAATGCATTGCAGATAGCCCCTGCAATACGGTTTACAGTACTCTTCAGATACTCTATAGTTCTGTCTTCTCTTGTAATGATCTTTTCCCAGTCCCACTGATCCACATATACAGAATGAAGATTGTCCAATTCTTCGTCTCTCCGTATAGCATTCATATCTGTGAGAAGACCTTTGCCAACATGAAAGTCATAACGGTATAATGCCATACGTTTCCACTTTGCCAGAGAATGAACTACCTGGGCGTTGGTTCCTGCATCCGGAATATCGAAAGTAACCGGTCTTTCCACACCGTTCAAATCGTCATTCAGTCCGGAAGCCGGATCAACAAATAAAGGAGCTGTTACCCTCTTTAATTTCAGCGCCATACATAACTTTTTCTCCATCAGATGCTTGATCACACCTATGGCCTCCTGGGTCTCATAGCTGGATAAACATGAATGGTAATTCTCCGGTATTATAACCTTGCTCATACTCTTTCCTCCTGTAACCGGTACCGCTTTATACAGCAGATTTTCCTATCGCTTTACTGCTATACAGCAGTCAAATCTTGTTTTTTATTTTAGTACAAAAAAGTATGGATGTAAATATAAAGTTTCTCTTATATTTGAACTTCCCCGGAAAATATGCTATTCTAATAGAAATATCTTTGATGGAAGGAGCCGTTGTCATGAAAATACAGGAATCGGCAGAAAATTATTTAGAGACCATTCTGATCATTGGAAACCGCAAGCCTCAGGTACGCTCTATCGATATTGCAAACGAACTGGATTTTTCCAAACCCAGCGTAAGTGTCGCTATGAAAAACCTCCGCCTGAACGGTTATATTCAAATGGATCACGACGGATTCATCACCCTTACCCCTTCAGGTAAAGCCATTGCCGATAAAATTTATGAACGTCATCAGCTTCTGAGCAAATGGCTGGAAGAATTGGGAGTTGATCCTAAGATCGCGGCAGAAGATGCCTGTCGGATGGAACATGTCATAAGCTCCGAAAGCTTTGACGCAATCAAAAAACATACCCGCCTGATGAAAGAAAAATTTAAAAATTCTGAAGATTCCCAAAATCAGGAATAATTTCATTTTCTGTCCGGAATATGCAGAGCTGAAACAGCCGCCCTGCAGGATCTTTTTATATCCAGATTCTGCTGAACGGCTGTTTTTTAGTTCTCTTCTTTCTCTTTTTCTTCTTCTATTTTCTGGCCGATCTGTTCTTTCAAAGTGTTCATATCCTGATAAGCAGTTTCCAGCTGCTGCTGTGTTTTATTCAGGATATTAACATACTCTGTGATCTTGTACTGAACCTCTGACACTGCTCCGGCTACTCCCTTATAATCTATCCTCTCCTCTAATTTTTTCTCCGCTTCCTCCAGTTTTTCCTGAAGGACCTTATTGTTTTCTCTGAGACGAAGGATCTCCCTGGCAAGTTTTTCCTTCAGCATGTTCTTATATTCTTCTGCATTCTGATAGTCCTGCTGCGCAATTTTCTCCATTTCCTCCGCATGGGCTAAAGCTTCCTGCAGACGATGGTTCTCCTCCCCAAGAGCAGTCTGTTTTTCCTCCGCCTGTCTGAGCTGATCTTCTAACTCACTGATCCGGTCCTGGTATTCCTTAGTGTCATTTTCATGATCCCGGGTCATCTGGAACAGTTTGTCATTCATACTTTCCACATATTCCAAAACATCGTCTTTTCTGTATCCACCTACGGCAGTTCTGAATTCTAACTCATCACCCATTATTTATTATCCCCTTTCTTTTTGTCACTGCCAGCTGCCTGCACCGGAATGTTTTCTCATCCAGTCGTCTCTTAAGTTTCCATAAAGTTCTGCGTTGGTTGCCGCCTGATACGGCGCCGTCCAGAAAATTCCCAGAAGGCCGCAGGTAATAGCTGAACCCAGCCACCATCCTATGAAGGACAGATCCAGGACAAAAGCTTCAAATTTTTGCCCCTGCATCATCTCTTTACTGATCGCAAAAGCATCAGAACTGCTGATATCCGGCTGTTCTGCCAGAATGTAAGGAACCATTCTGTATTCATAACTCTTTACGATCCCGGGAACAATAAGAAGCAGCGTCCATAAAAACAGGAACAGATCTCTCAGGAACATAATAAGAACTACATTCCCGTAGTGGCCGCATTGAAAGCCAAAAAGGAGCTTAGACACTCTCGCCGGGTAATCTCTGTTTTCCACATAAAATCTGGATGCCCCTGCTTCCAGGACCGAAAAAGCAAAAACTTTTACTGCAATAAACACCAGTCCCGGAACGATAAACCACACTGCGAAGGTTATGTCTTCTATCCGTCTCTCAATAGCAGCGGGCACACCGTTTCCCGTGAGCAATATCATGATCAGGCTGACCAGCACACAACTCCCATAGTTTTCCCGGAATCTGTCTTTCCCCGCTTCTTTCAGCCATACTCTGTCCCAATCCATAGAGAACCTCCCCTCTTTTCTGAAACTGTTAACCACGGTTTTATTCTAACATGTATTCTTTCTGTATTAAAGTGAAATTTTTGTTACATCTTCTTTCTGAACCGGAATCCTCTTTCAATCTCGTTCAAATATTTTTTATCTTTTTTTTAATTTCTTATTGACATTTCACGTCCCATGGCTTATAATAACATCTGTTGTTAAGGACAGCAAAAATATGATATGTGCGTTTAGCTCAGCTGGATAGAGCGTTTGACTACGGATCAAAAGGCCGGGG
>ERZ1090878.1114-NODE-1119-length-13160-cov-141.349790_pt1 | contig 13160 bp, 17 predicted proteins | sample MGYA00478473_ERZ1090878 | MGnify/ENA primary metagenome ERZ1090878 (study PRJEB33644, sample SAMEA5815720) | chicken gut metagenome | biome: Chicken; feature: Gastrointestinal Tract; material: Caecum | place: Ireland | collected 2019-01-01 | study: A study of... | reverse complement strand
TAACCCCGGCCTCCAAACACAATAACCAGTGGCCTCAAAAGCTACGAATATTCAGTCAGGTCCACGACCACGGGCCGCGTACCTGGAGTCCCGGGGCGTGTGCCGCCACACATGCCCGCTCTGCGCCGATCACGGCGACTCCGTCCAAGCGGTGTTCGTCGTCGATCAGACGCGCCATGCCTTTGGACAGGACAGCGTCGTTCGCACAGTCCCACGAGCAGCCCAGCGTCATGGCCACGCTCCTGACGCCCGTCGCGCCCGGCACCACCGAGGCGACCGACCACCACACGACCGCCTCGGTCAGCCGCCGCCCGTCCGCGGCCACACGCGACAGATCATCCTCCCACGCGCGCCCGCACCCCCGACACTCGCAGCGACGGCGGCGGGCCAGCAAATGAACCCCGGCCTTGCCCAGGGGCGTGTGGATGAACCGACACCAACGAGAGCTGCGCACCGGCGAGGGACCCCCGCAATCCGGGCAAGACCTCGCCGGCTCAATGGGCTCGCAACGGATCTCCCACACGCCGCCCCGGCCGCCACGCGGCACATGACGCTGTGCCACGCCCCTCAATCCCAGAGAATCCAACCCCAACAACGCATCCCCGTCGAACCTGTCAGACTCGCGTACAGGCCGTGAGGCATCTTCGGTTATCTTCTTCACAACCAACCATGATGCCCCACGGCTCCCCCATCACACACACGAAAACCGGAAGAGCCACTTTGGTTGAAGCCTGAGTGAGAGCATGGTACCGTCGCCTCTTTCCACTAGCGGTTTTGTGTTTGACGACTGAAATCGTACCCAGACGACGGGCCATGCCCTCCAATCAGGCCTCAACCAAAATGCGCAACAAACCGGGCGTTATCACGCGATGTTACCGGACGCGCGCTACCAGCAGCGCATGATTCACTTCATGCGCAACGTGCTGGACAGGGTCAGCCACAGGCACATGAATGAGCCGCGTCGGTGCTAGGGAAGGACAAAAGCATGGCTTCAAATGGATTCCAAAGGGCTGAAGGCGGCGGCCGCCTGCCTGCGCGAGGGACATAGGCGAGTCGACACATACCTGTCCGATGACTACCTCGCCAAGCATCGGCGGCGTGTCCGCACGAACAGCATAATCGGACGGCTCAACCGCGAGATCCGTCGTCGCATGTGCGCGGTCGGCAGCTTCCTCAGACGGTAGGAGTGCTCTCATGCTTGTCTGCACGTGCATCCGATACGCCGTCGCAACCAATGGAGCACGCGACGCTACCTGGACATGTCCCGGTTCGGCGACACCATGCAATCAGCCGACTGAAAACCAATTCCGACGACGAGCCGGACCACATTTGCACAAGGCGCCGGACGCCCGACCGACCGCCGCGATGTCCGCCCGATGCCAGATTGTTTTCGGAAACATCGCCCCGCCCGACCTCGGACAAAATCACAGTCTGCTTCCACATATGGCATCGCGTTACTCCCACTGCGGCAAGTCCTTGAGATACATCAGATTGGTGGCATACGCACGAGGTTAGTTTCTGCGAATATTGTCGTGCACTTGGCAATTTCCTGAGTACACCTCCACCAAGCCTGCAGCAGAAGCACGCATGTCTCATACCTCTCTCCGATCGGCAAATATCCGATTCCACCAAGTTGATGTCTAACAGACAAAATTTAAAACAACAAGCAGCTTCACGGATGCAAATCGAGTCGCGTGGGTGTTCTCTCACCAGCCAGCCTGACGGAAGAACACCCATAGCTACTATCAAGTTTAGAGACTCTGTAAATGCAGAGTACAGTTGATGAGTCCATAAAAAAGAACTAGCTTAACCTTGTCTGATTATCATTAAACCCCACAGTCAAGTTAACAAAAAACGAATGAGTATAAATTGATCATCATAAATTTGCTAATGTAAGGTTTGCAGAAAATCACTATTGCCATTAGTTCCAGCAGCTTCAGAACTTAATTGCAAAAGCTCGGAATCATTTAAAGTACACAAATAATCAACTACTGTTCTGGCAACTACAGCTTTAACCGCCATATTATGTGACTCAATATATTCATTGTTTTTTTCTTCAATATCTGAATCATAAATCGCTTTATTTTTCTGATAATAAGATACAAGCAAAGGCGGCACACGTCGAGCAGGCTTAAGTGACACATCTTTCAATTTCCATCTGAGTGATTTTCCATCAAAATCGTTTTTGTGATCAATCCATATCGAAGATGCATATTGATATAATTCGCGAAATGCGGATTGCACGAGCCGTTTTTGTCCTCGAGCCATAGCAAAATGATGAGGATTGTCTATAACATAATACCAAGTTAATTGTTTTAAGAATTCAATCCATAATTTATATTTTTGATTACTAAATATAATTTTATTTCGATTCTTATCAAAAATAATAGACTGAATAAAGCGTGTAATCAATGGGGAGCGAAAACCACTTAATACCTTCACGGCGTCAGCACTCCCATCATACGGGACTAATTCTTCAAATTGAGACAGTAATTCCAGTAAATTAATTACATCTGAATAATCTTGTTTTTTGGGAATACTGCAATCCGTAATAAAAAGACGAAGATTTAAACCGGCATCTGTATCTCCGCAATATTCCGCTAACTCTTGTTGTGCATCTCTAAACACCATAGCTGTTTTACGAAGAATCTCAGGTATAACATTTTTGTTCTCATCACTCAAGAAATAATCTAAAAGATTCATAAATTCTACTGAGCCGCTATCTGATATAGATTGCAAAGGAATTATACCAGCTCTGTAGAAATCTTCAATATCATGAACGGCATAAGCAATATCGTCAGCCATGTCCATCACTTGGGCCAATATATCCGGACACTGACTTGCCTCCCCCTGTCTGACCCAGTTGAACGCAAATCGATCCGAATCATATACATTCCACTTTATCAAACTTTTTCTATTGGAATCAGTCCCGCCAAAATCGCATTGTCCGCGAAGCCATGGATACTTCAGAACGGCACGCAATGACGCTCGGGTAAGATCCATACCTACAGATATTAAACCTTCTTGTACGAGATTTCCATCATCATCACTCTGACTAATGTTTGCATCATTACTACTTTTTTCTGCAAGGAGTACGAGCATATGAAAAGTTTGAGCATTACCTTCAAAAGAATCCTGCAGATAACAGTCCTTACAGAATTCTTTTTGCCTATTCAATCTACCTTTAGGGGTTTGATTATAATGCTTGGAACATACAAGTATTTCTTGTAGTGCCTCTTCACCATTATGGCCATATGGTGGATGTCCGATATCATGAGCCAAACCAGCAGCAGCAACAATATCTTCATCGATATCTTCGGGTGGCTCTATCTCCTTGTATCTTTCACATGTTAAAGCATTTTTTCTAATATTATTCAGATGCACTGCAATAGATTTTGCAATTTGCTCCACTCGCAATGAATGGGTCATACGATTATGGACTCGTGCCGTACCACCTGTAGCAACTTGGGTCACCCCTTCTAGGCGGCGAAATTCTTCACTATATAAAACACGATCACGATCTTTACGAAATTCACTACGCGCATCTTCGTTAATATTTGATGCTCTCTGAGAACGTCTTTCATATAATTTGCTATTCATCACTTCTACCAATCTTATTATTCCTTCGATATTATTTTTCCATTCTTGATGGAATAATTTAACTTGCTTAATGCAATATTGGCATCTCTAGCGTTAACCCAGGCACTATTCATTAAGGCCAAATAACGTAAATAACCTGAAGCGGAAGATTTGTCAATTTGGCGCAATGCTTTACTGGCTAAATCGTCCACAACATCATTTTTGGTGGAAATTTTATTCATTCTTTCATTCATTAAATACTCCTAACTTAATATTTAATTGATTTTGATAATCGTTCTTGATGAAATCAGGGCTATCAATGCCAGTTTTACGCACAAACTTCCATTCATGCATAAAGTATATCGTTCATAAAATGAAATGTACGTTACAACATGCTAAGAGCACGGACAAAAATTGGGCACCAAATAGATAAATGACAGTTTTGGAAAGTGATCACGTTTGATACTGGCGTCTCTGGTGATTGTGCCGTTTCGCGTTTCCCGTGGTGTCGTTCAGTGGACGGCCCGGAGTGGTGCCCGTTCGTTGACAGGAAGCCGATGATGGCCGCGCATTGGAAACAGGCGATGAGGATGCAGTCGGGGGGCGTGCCGCGCGTTGCGGCAAACGGGACGTGTCACGCGCCGCCAGGATCATCCGGGAGCAATAAATCGGTGGACCTCGCCCTGCTGGCGTCCCTGAGCGACGGGGGGTGTCCCTATGGTTTTGTCAATCCGTTTGGGGTTGTTTGTTGGTGGCGTTTTCGGGCGCGTTTCGCCCTGTGTCCGGTGCCGTCGGTGTTGGTCCTGCGTGATGTCGGCTAGGCGGCCTTGGCCAGGTCGGTTTGCTTGGGTTGGTAGAGGGTTCCGTTTTTGAGCATGCTGTAGAGGACGTCGCAACGGCGTCGGGCGAGGCAGATGATGGCGGCGTTGTGGCGTTTCCCCTCGGCTCGTTTGCGCCGGTAGTAGGCGTTGCTTTCCGGGTCGTGGAACGCGGCGATGGACGCGGACTGCCATAGGGCGTTCTTCAGCCGTTTGTTGCCTCCTCTTGAGGGGTGCTCGCCCCTGATGCTGGTGCCGCTTCGTCGGGTGACGGGCGCGATGCCGGCGTAGGCGGCGAGGCGGGCCGGGTTCTCGAACCTGGTGATGTCGCCGTCGATGGCCAGGAGAATCTGGCTTCCGGTCTTGGCCGCGATTCCTGGCATGCTGGTCAAGACCGTGAGAAGAGGGTGGTTCTCCAATAGGCGCTCGACCCGCCCCGCCACCTCGCGCCGCTGCCGTTTGAGTTCCATGAGCTGGCGGGCGATCGCGGGGATCACCGTCTCGGCGGCTTCGGTGCCGGCCACGGTGGCGGTCTGCCTGCCGATCGCGTCGAACAGGGAGGCGACGATGGCGGCGGAGTTGCGCAGTTTGCGGCTTCTGGCCCATTCGGAGACGCGCGCGATGCCGGTGCGGCGCATGCCCGCGGGGCCTCCGTAGCGCTCGAGCAGCGCCAGGACCGTGCCGCTGGTGATTCTGTCCGATTTCAGTGCGCGTTCGAACGCGGGGTGGATCTGCAGCAGCAGGCTGCGCAGGCGGTTGACGTGCCGCGTGGTCTCCCATGCGAGGTCCTCGTCGTAGCCGGAGGGCGCTTTCAGCCCGGCGAGGGTCTCGTCGTCGCTGCCGCAATCCCTGAGAGTGGACGGCATGTGCAGGGCGGTGAACGCGATCACGTACGCGTCCCGCTCGTCGGTCTTTGCGTCTCCCGGCAGAAGCTGGGCGGCCTTGCGCATCGCCCCTCCGGGCAGGTACGCCACGGCCACGCCCATGTCGCGGGCCACCGCCAAAGGCAGCGAGCCGATGGTGTTGGGCTGGTCCACGACCAGCAGCACACGGCCGCGTTCCGAGAGGCGGGACAGCAGGTCCCGGATCTCCGTCTCGTCCTGTCCGAGATGTTTGTCATGGACTTTGTCGCCATTCCGGTCGAGGGCGCACGCGTGGTGCGATTCCTTGCCGACGTCAAGTCCGAGCCAGACGCCGATGTCATTGGCCTGCATGGCGGTCTCCTTTGTCCGTTCGCCTCCGGGCCGCCGCGATCGACGTGCGATCATGACGCCCGGTCCCGGCAGCCACATTACGAGGAGGCCTCACCGCATCCCAAGACCTGCGCGGCGGGCCATGTCCCTATCAGCGGTCACCAAGCGTCCCGTCCGCGGCGGCAGCACCCCCCGGATCATGGAAATGACAGGGCGAAAGAGCCATACCGCGGTCGGCGACCAAGTCCCGAATCAATTTGAGGACTCACCTAATACTGTAATGGGGCGAAATTCCAGCATCGAGCTGCTGCGCATCATCGCGATGTTCATGATCCTCGCCCATCACTTCATCGTCCATAACGGCTATGACGTGAAGCAACTCCCCTTGGGACCGGAACGCATCTTCTTCCAACTCGTCATGGCCGGCGGCGGCAAGGTCGGCGTGGTCATCTTCTTCTCCATCTCCGCATGGTTCTTCCTCGACAGGGAGCAGACCATCAAATCCAACCTGAAACGCGTATGGATCATGGAACGCGAGCTGCTGTTCTGGAGCCTTATCCTCGTAACGTTCTACCTCGTGTTCGACCGAACCGACCTCAGTATGAAACTCATGGTGAAAAGCGTCATGCCATTGAGCACGGGCGTGTGGTGGTACGCCACCGCCTACGCCATCTTCCTGGCGCTGCTCCCCTTCCTTTCCAAAGGACTGAAGGCGCTCGGCCGCGAATACCACCTCGCGCTGGCCGCGACCGTGCTGGTCATCTGGGGATTGACCAGCTTCATTCCGGGAGCGCAGTCGCTGACAGACAATGTTTTCGGCTTCATCTACGTGTTCATCCTCATTTCCGCCTACAAGTGGCATATGATGCCATTCGCCACTAAGCAGGTCTGGCTGATAGCCGGCATCGGGCTTGGTTTCTTCCTTCTCTATACCGCCGCGTCCGCAACGCTGTCTCTGCTGGGGCACGACATGGGAATCTTCATCACCGGCAGTTGGAAACTGCCCGTCATCATGGTGGGCTTCGGCATGTTCCTGCTGTTCGACCGCGTCACCTTCCATAGCCGCGTCATCAACCGGATCGCGCAATCCGCGTTCGCCGTGTACCTCATCACCGACTACGCCGCATCCGAGAAACTGCTCTGGGTGCGGCTGTTCAACCTGCAGGACCTCTACCAGCAGCCGCTGGCGATTCTGCGGATCCTCGGCATACTGCTCGCGATCTACGCGGCCTGCACCCTGATCGACTTCATCCGCCAGGCACTGTTCGCAGCCACCATCGACCGATGTCGCGGGCGCTGGTTCGACCTGCTGTGGGACAAGGCATCCACCCCAATCAATCCTTTCTCCTGAACACGCAAGCCAATCTCACCGCTTCCGCGGAAAATAAACAATTCTGAAATGAAAATCGCACACGTAAGGCACAGGTTGCACCTTCTTATGCCAAGTGAAACCAGAAAATGTATAGATTTGTGGACACGCTCATAAAATCATCACTTTTAGCAGAAAATTGCAAAAATGGACATTTCTAGTTATAATCTCAGTATCAAAAGAGTAAAACACATTTACGAGGCGACCCAATGCTGATTGATTTTAGCTTTTCGAATTTCAGGAGTTTCCGCGACGAGCAATCTTTCTCTATGACTCGCGACGAAAGGTTCACGGAATCCAACGACTCACGGCAGTCTCCAATCACAGCCATATACGGCGCCAACGCATCAGGAAAATCCAATTTCCTGAAGGCGATGTGCGCCATGCGTAACATGGTGACAAACAGCTACAGCCAAGGTGATGCGAACAGCGATATTCTTAGGGAACCATTCCTACTGAGAGAGAACCCATTCGAGGAACCATCGATGTTCTTCCTGGAGTTCACAGCTGAGAACCATCTGAAATACCAGTACTGGTTCCGCTATAACAATAAGCACATATTAGAGGAAGAGCTTACCTTCTTTAAGGACATGGGAGGACGTCTCTCCACTCACTCCTCACTGTTGTTCTCCCGCACCGGAAACGACGAGGTGAAATTCGGAGCCACTTTCAAAGGACCTAGAACGCAAGTGCGAAAGACAGTGGGACTCCGCCCCAATGCTCTCCTGCTTTCGGCGGCCGCCGCAGCCGGCATCGAATGTGTCCAACCTGTATTCTCGTTTTTCCAGAATGATATGGCGTATTGCGTGGCAAACGCTTTCGAACAGGAACAGCCCATATTGCTTGACCAATTCAAGAACAAGACACCTTTTTCGAAGCATCTGACATCTCTGATCAAGTACGCAGATTTTGGCATCAGCGATGTGAAAAGCGTTCCGGCGAACATCCCCTCGGATATCTGGCATCAGTTCAAAGAGCAGATGAAGACTCAGATCGGAGCTGATGAGGGAAAGCTAGAGGAAGCATTCAACATCAAAAACGCGACACAGTTGCAATTCACTCATACCGGCGGAGATTCGTCCTCTGCCGGCTTCGGCTTGGATAACGAGTCCAGGGGCACCGTCGCCGCGCTGTCGTTCTTCTCGCTTGCCCTTCGTCAGCTATCAAGGCCCACGGTCACACTTATCGACGAAATTGACACAAGCCTGCACCCAACCTTGGCAGCAGAGCTGGTGGCGCTGTACACCGATCCGGCAACGAATCCCCACGGCTCCCAGCTCATTTTCACGACCCATGACGTGTCATTGATCAATCAGTCGGGTTCGTCGAACCGCCTACTACAACCCGATCAGATATGGCTTGTAGAGAAAGATAAAGACGGCGCCTCGGAACTCTTCCCGGTAACGGAACTTGGTATTCGAAAGGAAGAGAACATCGGCAAGAACTACCTCAATGGTGTATATGGCGCCACACCGAACCCCAGTTTCCATACCGTATTCGCACAGATCATGAATGGAGACGATGACTGATGGCGAAGAAGCGAGGCGTTCCCGCGCATGGTCGCAAGTCTGCACGTTTCCACAGGGCACGCAAGAAGCGTTATCTTGTCGTAGCTGGCGGAGCTGTTACCGAAAGACAGTATTTCAAGCAGCTCGAGTCCATATATGACGTTGTCATCGAGTATCAACAGAAGAACGAAAGTCCTGAACATCTCGCAGATTTTGCATGCACGTTGAAGAAAGAGGATGAACGGGATATCTCCACAGATTGCTATGAAAACATCTGGGTGGTAGTCGACGTTGACGACTTCCACGACCACAGCAAGGCCGCGAAAATTTGCAAGGACAATGGAATCGAACTCATCATTTCCAATCCCTGCTTCGAAGTCTGGCTACTCGATCATATGAAGGCTTGCCCACCAAGCTATACATTGACGCCCGATGTCGAGTCAGCCGCGGCAAAGGCTGGCATTGTCGGCGGAAACCGTAACAAATACATCAACACCGAACTCATTGACAGAGAACATCTCGATGCCGCCATACACAATGCAACCCGACACAATACAGCGGAAAACAGTCAGGGGCGTAATAGACTCGCACCGAATCATGAGCAAGAATACGCCCCTTGGACCGATATGTCAAAAGTAATCGAAACGCTGAAATCTAATACACAGAGCTGAAAGGAGAAACATGGCCCTGCCCATCCAAGTAAATCCCAAAGACCCTTTCATAGATATTCACACTGGACGAGGTCAAGGTAGCTGCACATTCGCAAATGGATTCGACTGTGTCTGTTCATGCGCAGGTATCGCACACGCCCAATTACTCAGAATGGTCCTTACTCCCGAAAACAGTAAGAAGTTGCCTGACAAATACAAGCAGGCTCTTGCCAACAAAGTCCAAACGGTTCAAGCTCGTATTGCCGATATTCCGCATGATAAGGTAACAACAATTATCCACACACAGAAACAGCCTAAACGCGTGTTTTTCCTTTGCGAGGATGTGTCTCATACCATCATTGATTATTGCCGAGTCATTGACATACTCCGTTGGGCAAGAGAAAACCCCCTAGCAAGCCAGCAAGTATCAAAACTCTGCACTTGCGTACAAAATCATGGCATTAATTCTTTCAAAGATTTAGCCTCTAAAGCCGGCAAGTACTTGTCCCAAGCACATGTTCTTTGCGACATTGTAGCCTCTATTGCATTCGCGCTCAGCGAAGCCGCAGACACGATTCCGGATGAAGATACATTTATCAATGCCTGTAAAGCAGCATTCGCTCTCTCACGACGTAACTCACTAGGATTCGGCCCATCGCGAAATAGGCATGGAAAAAACGCAGTCGCAGCACGCAAATCACGGCAGGAAAACGATGATGAGGAAAGCCAAAAACGATACACTGATGGAGACTCCATCTCAAGTGATCTGCTCACCAGGATTTTACTGGATATCAGCAAGGACGTTTACGCCCTACTGATGGAGTACAAATCCCAGACGAAGCAATTTCTCCAAGCGGTTCAGGCCACAGCAATATTGTTTTGCCCTGATCCGGATAGCCATAAACTCACATGGGACATGTGCTTCATTCCACTATTCCAAACGAAAATCTGTGATGACCTACGTAGCAAGTTGAATCAAGACATCATTACTGCACTTGAATATGGGAAAACGGATATCTGGGACAACGGGGCTAGGGCATACTGGTAAGAAGAACTGACTTGATGAGGCGCTTTGAAGACGCCTCATCAAGTCAGTTCTTCTGATTCGGCACGAGCATGATCTCGCCGTCGGCGAGGCCCTTCAAATGCTGACCATAGGGGCTCTTGCCGTAGCGTTCCGCGGACTCCATGAGCTGCTCGCGCGTAATCCAGCCGTTCTCGTAGGCGATCTCCTCCACGATCGCGATGGGCAGGCCCTGTGCGCGCTGTACGGTGCGCACGCCCCCATCAACGAGCTCTCCCCCGACGCAAGCACACAAACTCATGGAAGAGCAAAGCGTGTCAGGTTCGACACAAACCACACTGCCCTCAGCCCGAACTTTGCTTGGATTCTGCGCCCCTGACAGGATACAGCGCAATATTCTGAGCAATTAACTCATTGCTCATCACCTTGCCGAAATCAGTCCATGGCCACACTGCAAAAGGTGAGGCATCGTCAGACCCATAGTCTTGAGAAATAATTTCCTCGACTATGCTTCGGGGATCATCGCCCCGCTCGAGCCGATCCTGGTCTGCGTCATCAGTGAGATAAAGTTCATAACGACGCCTGCCCTCATGAATCTCCCTGCGCCACCTTGCAAACGGGATTTCATAGCCTGTGTGTGATTGAATTATCAATCAAATCCTGCGGATCCGAATAGCCTAGTCCGAAAACATGCGGGTAAGCCCTATCCAGCCCACATTTCTTAAACGCATGGTTGAATGCATTGTCGAATGTCGGATAAGTCCGTGGAATCTCAATGAACTGGATCCCCGCAGCAAGTAGACTGAGAGCAGATCGACTCACGATTTCACGTTTCATTTGTGTCTTGGTAGGCATACCTAATCTTCCTTTCCTAAGCAAAGCCATCGCTGCAGAGCCATAGACGTTATCATGAGACACTGCTCTCAGACTCAAAGGAAACGTTTCAGCCAATCAGGAAGATTGGAACTCCCAACAGACCAAGAATCTTGTTCCTCTTCATCTTCCTCCCAAGTATTCTCTTTACCATCAAAGAATTTCTGACGATGACATTTGACTTTTGTAACCTCGTCTCCTTCCAATCGATACTCATTCCAATAGTGGTTATGCTTTCCCCATCCACTCCAACTCCGGGTTCGATAAATTAATACCATTTTAATCCTCCTCGTCGAGAAATATTCATTTAAGTTTATACTAAAGATTTTGAGCAGAAAAGAATTATTCCAGCCAACTCTTCATTCTTCTCTATCCCCAGAATCATTATTCTCAAAAGACTTATCGGCCTCTGCATGGTCAGTGGAATTCGATCGAAGCCCCGTAATTCCCTGGAGGCAGAAAGATGAAACACCGACCAAGAGTCCTCCAGCTATCAGTCCAACGAGAAGATTCCGAGTACAGCCAGTCTTTTCCCCAATAGAAATACCCTTCTCAAACCCTTGTCTGTAGAGCAAATCGCAAAATGCATTTGGCCCGCCCGCAGCCTTTGCTCTTTGCTTTAAAACGTTATACGCCATCAATCCAGGATTTATCATCCTATCTCCTTACCTTGTTGGTATTCAGCATCCTAACGCGTTTTTAAACGTCTACAAAAAGTGGGCCTGTATGCGTTAAAATGTCCGCATAGGGAGAGCAACCATGACAAAGATCCGTAGCAAAATACAATTTAATCCACAGAGACTAGAAGATGCACGCAAAGCATCAGGCAAAAAACGTAGTTATCGCAGCATCGCAGAAGAAATCGATATCAATGAAAGAACGATTCGCAAAAGTTGCAAGGATGGATTAATCACTCCAGAACTGTTAGACAAGCTTGCACGGGCCCTTAACGTTGACACCGCATATCTAATGGGCGAGTTTGATTTATTCTATGACCAACTCAATGATGAGGAAATACGGAGAAAATATAAAGAAACATTCTTAAATCCCACACACCACCCTTACTCGCAACATTTACCCGACGAGGTCGACTACGACAACTTAATCGCGAGTTTACTTAAAATGTACAGCATTCATCCCGACTGCTATTTTGATATGACAAGCGCAGCAAAACTTGTTTTCAGGGAACGTCTTCATTTATCAATCTATCGAGTGCTACACTCTTATTTCCCTGATTGTTCCCCCTTTGGCTATTTCCATATGATAGGAATGCCAAAACCAACTCTAGACGATATCCTTGAAATGTTAGCAGACCCAGAAGAGGAGATTGGCTAATGAGATAGGTACTTTATTTTAAATGAGTCCAAATAATAAACACATGAGCATATTTAAGGCTCTTGTGTTGTTTTCGTGGGTGGTGGTTCGTCGGTGTGCCGTTGAATCCCAATGTGTGAGGGGCGCTTCCTGTAGGTTTATTTTTTTGACCAAGAAATACAACCGAAGAAAGCGCCTTAGTTGAAGAGCTAATTCAAACGATTGCTGAACGTCAAAGGCATGGTCGTCGAGGACGTGTCGGTGGACGATTCCCCGTTGCGTCCCGCTCCCGCGCTGGTGGTCCGGGTGCAGTGCCGGAAGGCGGCACTCAGGTGTTCGCGCTGCGGGCGCAAGTGCCCTAAGTACGACGACAGGGGCGGCGAACGGCAGCGGCGGGAAAAGAAGGAGCTTGACATCGAGATCGCGATCCGCCGGGGAACGTTGGAGCTGTTGGGAAAAGCCGGGCGCAGACCAGGAAAACCTGACCAGCCGCGAAAAACCTGCTGCCCGTGGTGGGCATCGCGCGCAGCACGTACCACTACCAGCTCACGCCATGAAACGTCCCAACAAGGACGCGCCGCTGCTGGAACTCGTGCGCGAGGCGCTCCGGGTGTTTTTAGTCAAGTTGGTGTTTCGGTTTTCGTCAGGTATTTTTTTCGGTTTGGGGGTGGTGACGTTTTGTTGGACTCCGGTTTCCTTGTTCTTTGATTATGCCATGAGTCCGAGCTCGCGTCTTCGTTTGGCGATGCTGGTGCCGAAGGCGAGCTTGATCCGCTCGTTGAATATTCGTAGCTTTTGAGGCCACTGGTTATTGTGTTTGGAGGCCGGGGTT
>ERZ1090878.1110-NODE-1115-length-13184-cov-276.554955_pt1 | contig 13184 bp, 12 predicted proteins | sample MGYA00478473_ERZ1090878 | MGnify/ENA primary metagenome ERZ1090878 (study PRJEB33644, sample SAMEA5815720) | chicken gut metagenome | biome: Chicken; feature: Gastrointestinal Tract; material: Caecum | place: Ireland | collected 2019-01-01 | study: A study of... | reverse complement strand
GCTGACGAAGTTTTTATTAAGGTCACCGCTGAAACAATGGACGATATTTGCTCTATTGAAAGGGACCTGGTCAATATGGGTGGAGATTTGATCACTGTTGTCAATAACTCCATGTATACGGCTTTTGTTGGGACTACCAATGTTGGTTCGTATTCTTTTTCAATCGTAGACGATGATAACAAGGTGGAGCAGTTGGGGAAGGATCTTTCCAAAAAATACCGCGGAAAGGTTCACTTCAGACCTGAGTATGAGCTTCATGTTACCACTGATTCCAATATTCTTTACTCGAAGATCATTCTGTACCTATCCATAATTGAGGACAAGAACAGGTGCCTGTTCTATGAACTCAATAGATGATAACGAATTGTCTATCACGCCCGCCGGCTAGTCCGGCGGGCTTTTCTATTATTCCGCTATTTGGAATTCGGAGGCGTGGGGCGGGCGCCGGAGAATTCCATATTGACAAATAGTTACAAAACGGTTACAATTATGAACAGGAGGTGTTAAGCATGCTGACACGAGAAAATCTGAAGGAGATTCTTGCCGCTGCAGGCAATGCTGATACGGCCGCCGAGGCTATGGTCCGTCTGAACGATGAAGCGCAGGCACTTTTTGCCGATTATGATAGGGTCGTTTCAGAGTCCAATGCCAAAGACGAGCGTATCCGCAATCTGCAGGACACGAATCAGAGCCTTTTTCTCCGGGTTACGGGGACTACTCAGGAGGAAGAGGATGACGATGAAGATAAGGCCCCCGAAGAGCTTTTGGCTGACCTGACAAGAATGATTAGAGGTGACGAATAATGGCTACGAAAGCAAGAGCGATTACCAATAAGGCGCTTGGCGACATGATCGCCAAGATTTATCCCAGCTTCAAGAGCCATACTGCGCAGCTGACTGCCGAGACATTTACGGAGAGGGGCTTCGACCGGATTACCCAGCTCGACCCCACCTTTGTGAATGACTTCTTCGAGCTGTCCATGCGGGTATGGCTGAATGTGGTGAACATCTCCCACGCAAAGGATATCCTGGCTGAAAAGGACTTCGGCGAGACCTACGACCAGCCCTGGGGCGGCATTATCCAGCGCCTGTCCACCAATTCTGTGAAGCCTATCAACCCCGGCTGGATCGGGCTGCAGGACGGTGACGCTCCCGACCCCTTTGTGGTCCGGAAGACCGTTGTTGCGGAGCGGTTCTGGAAGCAGAATTTCGACTATGCTTCTCTGATCACCGTGCCCGATGATTTCCAGATGAAGCAGATCTTCGTTTCCGAGTACGGCATGTCCGAGTTTATGGCCGGCATCATGGAGGGCCTGCAGAACGGCTATACCAGCCAGGTTTACCTGAACAAGCTGGAAGCCCTGAACGCCGCTATCAACTCCACCAAAACTCCTCTGAAGACCAACCAGACCCAGAGCCTGGAAATGGCCGATTCTCCCACCGATGAACAGCTGCGGAGAATGATCAACACCATCAAGAAGATTGTGGCGGCTATGTGCGACCTTGGGCCCCAGACCGATGCGTTCAACGCCTACGGCTTCAACTCCACGCAGGATCGTGGCCGGCTGCGGCTGCTGCTGCGGCAGGGCTATCTCCCCGACCTGGAGACCAACACCCTGTATGCTGCGTTCCATGACGACAAACTGGAGACAGGTATTCCCATTATCCAGGTGCCCAACTTCGGCGGCATCACCTACCAGAACTCCGCCAGTGCGCCCCTGTATCCTGTGTACAACACCCTGGGTGAGCGCATCGGCTGGAACACTCAGGCCGGCCAGACTGCTGTGACCGTCACCGATGACGAAGCCGTCCCCGTCGACCCCAACGCCGATGTTGTTGCCGTCCTGGCCGACAAGGGCGTTGTTTTCGAGTGCCGGCAGAACCCCTATACGGTGGAGCCCATCCGGAACCCCCGTGGCCGGTATGTGAACTACTGGGCGTCCAGCCCCAATAACACCATTGCGTACGACTCTCTGTACAATATGGTGGTATTCAAAAAGACTGCCCCGTCTGGTGGCTAAGACAATGGGCGGGGAGAAATCCCCGCCCTTTTCATATATGGAGGTGATACTATGGTATACACTGTTGTTTGCTACAAAGAGACGGGCTTTAGCCGTGGCAATATTCCCAGCAGCCCGGCGGTACTGGAAAATGCTGCCAAAATAACGCTGCAGGCCAATCAGATTTGGAAGCTCCAGGACCGGTTTCTCTCCCAGGTGAAGCTGTCCATGAGCTGGGATGACGCCCAGGATGTTGACTATATGAAGGTCGGAGATAATTACTATACGGTGGAGAATGTCCAGATGTCAAACGGCAATGTGGCTATTTTTACCATTGCATTGGACCCTATTACCAGTGTTGGCGGTGTTTCCGGTTTTACTCTGATTGACGGGTGGGCTACCCGCTGCCATGAAAGCAGCGATGGGCTTTTTTCAAATACATTGCCGGAGCCGTGGGGCCCATCAGAGATACTATTGGCTAATAGATACACGATGACAGATCAGGGCGAAGAAGATGTTCATATTGTTGCATCAACAATCAATTTGGCGCTTCCAGTTTTTTCGGAGGATAGAAGAAATAAAGCCTACACATTTACTGATGAAAACACAGACCTATCTGTTACTGTCCCATATATGGAAACAGTTACAGCAGCAGGGTTATCAACAAAAGTTGATATTGTTCCGTCTGACGGAATGCCATGGCTTACTTTTGGAAGGGATTTTATAGTACCTGGAGTCGTTCTTTTCAATGGAGATACAGAGGCTGCACTTTATAACATCAATCAGGCATTGGCGATTAGCGCCATACAAGGTATTTATAATAGCTATTTAGTTCCAAGAGCGTATTTGGACCCAATTTATGGAAATGACGCTGATGTTACAACGATAACAGAAGCTAGAGCTCCTATGACGCTTATAAAAGGGACAAAATATAAATATGGCAGTTACACACCAAAAAATAACAAAGTATATTCGATTTACAATACTTTTCATGTATGTTCTATTGCTACTGGAAACAGTGTTTCATTTAGTGCATCGGAACTGTACTATAATGACGATTCTCCACAATTTGCAATGTTTGCAAATCCGGCTCCTAATGGATGCCCCTATATTCAGCCTATTTTTTATAATAGGAGGGCCACTGTTCCTTTTGAAATGGCGGTTGCAGGAGCGAATTGGCTTAATCAGCAAGCAGTGCTAAATAGAGCTGAAGGCTATCAGAACATGCAGACAATGTATGATCTTACTGACCGTGGAAGAATTTGGCAGGAGGGAGCAGCTGAATATCATCAGACTCTCGGCATAGTAAATAGCCTGGTTGGTACGGGAGCCGCCCTTGTTGGCGCTACCAATGTTGGGCTAATGCCCGGGAGCAACTGGATTTATCAGTCTGACCCGAACTATAGCCAGATGGCTAATGCTGGGCTAATGGGCCTTGAAGGTATTTTGGGGTCAATCGAAGGGCGCGTTAATACCGAGAGAAATATTGCTATTAGCAGATTGTCTCAGCAGTATAATCTTGCGACTACTATACAAAACGGTGGGTTTGCGATTCTTTTCCCGCAAGAAGTGAATAAATCGATGATCACCGGGAACAATTTTATGATTCTGCAGGAGACGCTGACTGATAATGACATGGAAAAGCTCGATAATTTCCTGACAATGTACGGGTATTCCGTGTCTAGGCGTTTGGAGCAAGCAGATTTTACCAGCAGAACTCATTTCAATTTTGTCCAGGCCGACAATGTTGCCGTGGAGGGTCCCTCCATGTTCATGTGCAACCTGATTTCCGACTATTTTGCCGGCGGCGTCCGGCTGTGGCATGAGCTGCCCAATCGGGCCGCCATGACCAATAATCCTATTAAGGGAGGTGCTTGATATGTGGTGGACTGGATTGTGCGGGCCTTTTGACCCGTTTTCTGGCGTGAAATCCAATAAGAAGCTGGCCAAGTACAAGAATATGCTCGAATTCCAGAACCAGTTTATGTATTGGATGAACCTGCTGATCAACCGCTACAAATACAATGGGCTGCCAGAATCTGTGAACGAGCGTATTATCGAGCTGTCTTTTCTGCTGCGTGGCGCCGCTATGGTGGCAGAGGTGGATGGCAATCACTATTCGTTGATGTGCGCTCCTGGCGCTGACTACAATATATACGGCGAACCTACGAAGGCATGGGGCTATGGGATGAACGGTTTCAACCGTGAATTCAATCTCTATGTGCGTGGAAGCGACGAAGGGCCTCTGACCCTGCGTGGCGTCTCCGGGGCAAATGCGACCAGGAACTACAATGCGGTCATGGGATGGGACAACAAGGCCCGCTATCCCTATGTGAACTACCTGATTGCTGAATGCACCAGGCTGGCTGATATCCAGCGTTCCAACGATGTTATCCGGGCCAATCTGAAGCGGCCCGCTATCGTGGCCTGCGAGGAGACCCAGGTGAATACTGTCCGTAATGCCTTTAAGAACAAGGACGAAAACGAAGATGTGATCGTCATTTCGGCCGCCGGGCTGAATATCGACTCTGTGAAGGTTTGGGACCTGAAGACTGATCCAACCCTGCTGGCTGCTTTTGCCGACGACTATGAGCGGCATGAAGCCCAGCTGCGCGAGAGGGCCGGCCTTTTCTCCAACCCGAACCAGGACAAGAAAGAGCGGCTTTTGGTGGACGAAGTCAATGCCAATGACGAGGAGACCCAGAGCTCCGAAGATATCTGCTTGACGATGCGCCAGCAATTCTGCGAAGACCTGAACAACGCATTTGGGCTCAATGTTTCAGTGGAGCCCCGCAATAAGCCTGATAAGGAGGTGGAGGAAGATGATGACCTATTCGGAATGGGTGACCCAGAACCCGACCCTGCTCCAGGAGAGGACTGAACTTGATCCGGCTACTATCGAGGCCCTGACTGATTGGTTTGGGCTCCGCTATCTCTGTGACGATGACCATTTCAGCGTCTTCTATACCAGAGAAATCAATATGCTGCAGTGGCAGTATGACCAGATGAAGCGGCTGGAATCTGTCCAGTTTGACCCGATGGTTTCCCAGTATATGGAAAGATGGACCCTGAATACCGGAAGTGATACTCATCATGTGACCTCTGAAAATGAGGGCACAAGCAGCCAGGAGAGCTCCGGGAAGACCAGCAATAACTCCAGCAGCACCCCGGGTGTCCGGGAGACCGTGGAGACCGTCCATACTCCAAATACTACCGTTGTATCCACCGGCTCCAGCGATGGAACATCCAGTGGGAGCAGCACGAACGAAAGCACCTCCCATGAGACAAATAACAGTAAGGGTATCAATAACCAGGAAACTACAAGCTCCACGGACAATAAGAGCCTGGCAGGTGTTTTGCCTGATAGCGCCACATACGGCCCATCTACCGATCCTAATAACCCTACTACGGATGAGAACGGGCTGCCCACTAAGCTAAACTGGACATATGCGAGCTCCCAGACCGGAAGTCATGGTATCGACAGCTCCAGCGTTGTTGGAAACAATGAGTCTGGCAGCGAAAGCAACGGCAATTCTACTGCCAGTGTTGAGGACAGCACCGAAACCCATACTGACAGCGAGAGCACGGTAAAAACTACTGGCGAAGACACTACGACCGTGCAGACAAGCAAGACTGGCTCCGACAATGTTGAGAGCCAGGGAACCAGCCAGGGAACCGTTGACGGAAAGACCAGCGGAACATCCAGTGAAACCGGTGATAATACATTCCGCCATGAGGATAAGTATATTCATACCGGCCGTGGGGAGGCTCCGCAGGATATGCTTGACCGGGCCCGCTCCTATATTCTGAAGATGAACGCATTCGATTGGCTCCGGAAACAGCTTGACAGCTGTTTCCTGGGCGTGTACAATATTTGATAGGAGGTGACTACTATGGAACAGATTACAAGCCTGATCGCCACTACCGGTTTCCCGATTGCCATGTGCCTGATCGTATGCTATTATGTGTACATCAAGGACAAGAGTCACAAGGAGGAAATCGACAAGTTGAGCGACGCCGTGAACGCGCAGACCAATAACATTCAAAAGCTGATCGACAAGATTGACCAGCTGATTGGAGGGAATAGCAATGCCTGACAATAACAAGCCGTTGAGCCCGCAGGGCTATCTGATTGGTATGCTGCCCGTTCCTGATAACCCCTTCTGGGGTGACCTGCCCGAGGGAGGCCACGGCCTCCCTCCCGGCGGGACTACTGGGCAGGTGCTGACAAAGAAATCCGGCGCAGACTATGACGCTGACTGGGAAGATGTACAGGGCGGCGGAGGCGCTGGAACTGATTACCAGTTCTCCGTGGATGCCACCAATACCGGCGATCCTGGAACGGATGCAGCCGTGTCTGTAAGGCAGGAAGGCGCCGTGGTTGGATTTACATTCACGATTCCCAGAGGCGCCCAGGGGCCGGCGGGTGCTGATGGCGCTCCAGGTGCTAAGGGTGATCCCGGCCCCCAGGGACCTCCGGGTGAGGATGGTGCTCCAGGTGCGCAGGGTGAACAGGGCCCTCCCGGGCCGGCAGGCCAGGATGGAGCTGAAGGACCCCAGGGGCCCGCAGGCCCGGGTGGGGCAGAAGGACCCCAGGGCCCCGCTGGCCCGGGTGTGGCGGCTGGCGGTACGACAGGTCAGATTCTGCGCAAGAAATCTGATGCCGACTATGATACCGAGTGGGTGACGCAGCAGGGCGGCGGGGGCACTGGAACCGATTACCAGTTCTCCGTGGATGCCACCAATACCGGTGAACCTGGAACAGATGCAGCCGTGTCTGTAAGGCAGGAAGGCGCCGAGGTTGGCTTTACCTTTACGGTGCCCCGTGGTGCTGTTGGGCCCGCAGGCGCTGATGGCAAGGATGGTGCCCCTGGCGCCCCTGGCGCCCCCGGCAAGGATGGTGCTCCGGGCGCGCAGGGTGAACAGGGCCCTCCCGGGCCGGCTGGACAGGATGGGGCTGAAGGACCCCAGGGCCCCGCTGGCCCGGGTGTGGCGGCTGGCGGTACGACCGGCCAGGTGCTGGTGAAATCCAGTGACGCTGACTACGATACCGAGTGGGCTGATCCGCAGGGTGGAGGCGGCGGTGGTGTGGTTATCGAGGGTAAGAACTTCCTTTCGCCTGTGAAGATCACGAAAGAAGGTTCACAGTATTATCTCTCCCTTGAGGGCTCAAACATCATGGATGAACTGGCCGGGGCGCTTTACTGCACACTGACCTTTGCAACATCCACGCCTGCGAATGGCCGTGTCACAGTGACTCTGGCCGGTGGAGAGTATAAGCCATACGGTGTTGCCGAATACAATATGGCTGGGGTTTCAAGGATCCCTGTAAACGATGATCTCATCTTCGTGCAGTTGATTTCTTCCGCTGGTAAGCTCCTTCTCAATGTTGAATCCCTGTCCGGGGATGCTATCGAAGTTGACACGAACCACACACCAAACGGCCTTTATATCACAAGATGGAGGGATAACAATGCAAGTTGACTTCTTCATTTCTGCTCTCAAGTTGGCTCTGTCCAGCAAGACTCTCTATGTCATGGGGTGCTTCGGCGCCCCTATGACGGAGGGTAACAAGGAGCGCTACAAGAATAATCATAGCTACAATCGGCAGGCCGCCAGGCGGGCTATGATTGATGCTGCCGATTCCAATACTTTTGGTTTCGACTGCGTGAACCTCATCAAGGGCATCCTGTGGGGTTGGGATGGCGATACCAGCAAGACCTATGGCGGCGCCGTCTACCTTTCAAATGGCGTGCCCGATGTGTCCGCAAACCAGATGCTCAATTACTGCAGCGAGGTGGCAGACTTTACCAGCCGCCCCGTGGAGCGGGGTGAGTTTGTCTGGATGGACGGACATTGCGGCATCTATGTGGGCGACGGCTATGTGATCGAGTGCAGCCCCAAGTGGAATAACGGCGTCCAGATGACCGAGCTCTCTGCCCGCAAGTGGCTCAAGCACGGCTATCTGCAGTTCGTGGACTACAGTGGCTACGAGGACCCTCCCCATAAGGATAATGAACCGGACGATTGGGCCAAGGAGGCCTGTGATTGGTGTGTGGAGCAGGGCTTCTTCGCCGGTGACGATACGGGTGACTTCAAGTGGCATTCCACGGTGACCCGGCAGGAACTGGCCCAGGTAATCTACCGGGCGTTTGGGAGTGATTGATATGTTTGGGTATTGGAAATCAGGGGGCTGCGGAAAGCAGCCCCCTCTATCTAAATTGCTAAAGGGTGGTTATGCCCCTACCCGCCAATATCTACAAGGGTCTGCTCAGTGGGAAACATCTGAAATTGTTCCTATTGTTGAAATGGATGAAAACGGGGTTCATACTCCGCCTTCTGCAGCAAACGGTATTTATAACACCTATTATCCCGTCGGCAGCAGATATATTATCTGCACAGTTATTTACGGGTCTTTTTCTGCTGAATCTGATCCTGACATTGATAAATATTTTGATGGGGTCGAGCTCCATGATGGCCTTCCGGACAAGTGGATCGCAGGGAGTTTCGCATTAGTTTTCGGTAGTTATTGCATGGTCCAGACAAACCAAACCCCCAACCGAATCAGAAGCGTCACATCTGGCAATTTGTGGTACCCGGAGTTGGTTCGATCTTGCGTTTCTGGGGTGTCTTCTTATTACAAAACCCCTCCTGCGGGTGCTAGTGGAAGTGGAAATATTGTTATGAAGTTGAATACCCGATACGGCGGTATGCAGCAATCATCTAAATCTGCAAGAGCAGAAGATAGTGACCAGCAGGCTCTATACGGAGCTTATACTACTAATCAGTACGCTCTTGATAATGGATATACTACCGGCTTAGGCATAAATGAAGGCCCCGGGTTTTGGCACGGTTCAGTCACACCCAATCAAATTATGCGAATTTCACTTGAACCTGGAGCCCTTGAGTTTACAAATCCAGACGAAGGGACATTCAATGTTTCCTACCCGATGTTTGGAGACTATGATATGGTTAAATTTTCTGATACTCTATCTATGATACTTGAAAGTGTTGGGCATGTGATAATAAATGGAAAGGAATACTCTACCCTAGTAAATTTTCCGGACATTATCAGAAACCATTCACCTTATCCTGGAGGGCCTGTAGAGCCTGGTTGTAATACTTTCGGAGAACAAAATTTTGGTGCATGGGGTAAAATTCATCTTATTGAACCATAGGAGGTGAGATTATGGGAAACTTCTATGACCCGAACAAGCTTATGTGCCTCAAGGATTTGGATGGGCAGAGGCCGGAGATTTTCATGTGTGAGGGCAACCGAACGGCCGGCAAGACATTCGCATTCAAGTGGGTGTGCATTCGTGACTGGCTGCGGCATGGAAAGAAATTCATGGTGCTGTACCGCTACTCCTATGAGCTGGACGGCGCCGCCGATGCCTTCTTCAAGGATATCGAGCAAATCAAGCTGCCCGGCCATGTGATGACATCCGATTGGTGTATCAGAAATGTATGCCTCAACCTATATCTGGACAAAAAGCATTGCGGTTATGCTATGTGTATGAGCAACCCGGATGTGGTAAAAAAGAAATCCGCCACATTCGTGGATGTGGATAAAATCTTCATGGATGAGTATCAGAGCGAGAGCGGGAAATACCTCCCCAATGAGCTGGATCGCTTCCAGAGCATCCATACTTCTGTGGCCCGTGGCGGCGGCAAGCATACCCGGTATGTGCCCGTCTATATGGCATCAAACGGCGTGACCATCTTCAACCCGTATTCGGTGGCGTTTGGCTTTTCGAGCCGGCTAAAGGCCGATACCAAATTCATCCGTGGTCATGGTGTCGTGATGGAGCGGACCTTCAATCAGAACGCTGCTGCGGCTATCAAGGATTCGGCTTTCGCCCGTGCATTTGCTGGAACCAATTACCAGGAATACGCTACCGGTGACACCTATATGCTGGATGATGATAACTTCATCGGAAAATGGGGCGGTATGAAAACTCCTATCGCAACCCTTATTTATCAAGGTGCAAAATATGGCCTATGGTCTCTCAAAAACAAGGGGGTCCATGTAGTATCCCATAAATATGAGCCAGACCTTAAACTGGTGATTAGTGGAACAATACAGGATCATCATGAGGGTACTTACTTCATGAAAAGCGGCCCCATCCTTAAAAGATTGGTGGATTCTTACGACCGTGGCCTTATCTTTTTTGAAGACGGGGCCTGCAAAAATGCCTTCATTGATTTGATTGGCTATAATAGATTCAAAACCCAATAATAAAAGCGGGGCAGAACCCATAGGGAACTGCTCCGCTTACATATTACCGGGAGGATTCCAGGATGAGCTTGCTATACCCAGGGAAGTGGCCCGGTCAAGGGTAGCGCCCACTTTCCCATTTCCGCAAATAGCTCCCGGATATGTTATAATAAATATACCACTTGGCAGGGGATATGTCAAGTCGGAGCCTTAATCTGGAACGGCGTATCTACCAACAGAACCCCGCCCTTAACCTGCTTCGCCTGCAGCTTACCGGTTTCCCAGCGGGCTCCAACATCGAACTCCTCGAACGATATGGCAGGTACCTTATGCACAAGCCCATCTTCTCCGACATACTTGCGGTATTTCAGATTGTCAGGCATGCCGGCGCATTTGATATTCAGACCGGCGTCCTCTTCCGGCCATACAACATCCTCAACATATGTCTTCTGGCGGAGGAACTTCCCTCTGGACCATTTGGACTCCAACTTCCAAGCCCCGAGCTTTTTGCTGTCAATTTCAATACCATCAGGCTCTTCCCACCCTAAAAGATGAATGGAGTCTGTGTCAGTATATACAATGCGGTCATAGTTAGCATTTACGGCTCTTACCAGGTTTTGGCGCCCATACGCTGTGACAAAACATGCAACAGGTAGATATATTCCCTCTCTATCTTCCTCTTCCCCAACACGGAATTTAATTTGCTCCCCGTTGAATTCAACAGTCTTGGATTTCCCTCGAAGCCTGGTCCCGAATTTACCATAAAATGAATTCATCATGAGCTTTGCAACCTGGCGTTTAGCCCCCTTGGAATTCATTTTGATTTCATTCCAGTAGTCAATGAATTTGTCGAAAAGGCCAATCTGTGCCGAATATGCGTACCCGCCGTGCCACATTTGAACATCGATATCGTAGCATTCTTGAATTAGCTCCCAGTCTGCGCTGGTGATAGTGATTTCAACAGGGGATCCATTATCGTGAACCTCTGTCAACCACTCGTTTTCCTTAAAAGAAGTGCTCTTCTTTATCTGAACGCAAGGCATCTTTTTATCCTTAATATGAGCAACAATCGATACCCTAGCAATCCATAGAGGATGCTTTTTCCAAAAACTCTTTGGCGTAGCATTGCAAATCCGGCCGGGTCTTCCATTAAAATGGAAACCCTTACCAATTGGAAATAGGTGCCCGGAACTGCTGTGCATCATGGCTGGATACTCTGAATTATTATCGTATGTGCAGCCTTTCATAACAACCAATAAAACGAATAGCGGATTAACCCAAGATTCTCCGCCCTTATAGGCTTCTCTATCGTGTCGGTCTTCCTCCAGGGATAGTATAGGAAAATACTTCCTGAACTTTTCCTTCCCACCAAACCTTACGATAAAATCGTCCATTGCGCATGCCCCAGCGGTCAGCTTCGTGCAGCCGGCCTCCCGGACCATATAATGAAGAGCCTCTGCCATAATCTGGATATCGGCCTTCAAATACTCGATTTCCTTGTCTGTCATAACATGAGGAAACGATGCTTCATCATAGTCAATATCCAGCTTACGCTTTCTGGTCTGGAAGCTCTCGCCTATGGACGCAACGCTCCCCTGTATGAGGCAGAGGGAATTACGAATCTCAATAATTCTCTTACGGTAGTGAATGCGGATACGATACCATACACCCATATCATTGATTAGGGCGTCAAACGCCTTTGAATGATACGGGCGCTTAAACTCCAGACCCTCTGGAGTAACATCCATCTTGCCCATCATCTTAACATCATCAACCAACTTATAGCCCTCTCGGAAAAGATTGTTGATGATAAATGAGCCATCGAACTTCAGATTGTGAAAATAAATGATATCTTTATTCTGGAAATAATTCTCCAGATAATACTGGAAATCATAAATACTCTCGAAAATGATTACGGCATCGTCATCATCGAACTTGTCAATATCAACGAATCCGCCAGCCCAAACCTCTGTCTCGTTCGGGTTAAAAGCGGCCGTAGTAGTCTCAAAATCCGCCGAATAAATCATAAACCTTTGCTCAACTCCTTTATGCCATCCCAGTCTTTATTGGCGGCTAGGGTCTCAACCTTGTCCGCCAGCAGCGGCTCACCCATGACCCTCAAGAGATCTGGAGCTCTGCCTGCTTGATACACATTCACCGAGTCCCATAGGGTAACCCAGTCCGTAGGGTCGCTTTTATGAGACCTGTACCATGCCTTAAACCTGACAATCAAATCATAGGTACTGTGCTTTGCAGCAATAACCCTCAAAATGTGCTCGATATCATCTTCATATGCCCCAAAAACGGCGGATAGGTTTTCAGTGAAAATATCAGACCTACCCATGAAAACATTCTCAAACCTTGTCTGAGACTGCTTTTTATGCTGGCCTTTCAAAAACTTCTGATACCCCTCTTCACTGGTAAAATATATACTGATCGGGTCTTGGACATAGGGGTCCAAATCAGACTTCTTTGCGCCAAACTTTTCCTTGGCAAACTTTACCAGTGCCTTGTCTTCCTCTCGGAGCATCTTATTAGTCTTTACGGCCTCTCTATAGGCATTTTCGATTTTGAAGGGATCAAACTCGACAATACGAACATCACCATCATCAGTGCTCTCAATGAGGGCTACACTCTCCTTCAAAATGGCCTCTGTGCCGCCACGACGAAGCTCTCTTATACGACGGATACCCTGCGCCATCTCGGTGATGTTTGCCTTGCTGGGCGTCTTAAACTTGTCCTTCAGCTGTAGGTTATACTCTCCTCCCCACTTCTCGGACAACCGATTCATGGCCCTCTGAAGATTATAATACTCTCTCTTGTAGTCCGCAATCAACTGTGCAACCCTGGGCATGATATACCCCTCCTTATAATTTTCTAGTGTAATTATACCACACTCTATGCTCTTTGTCTGTTACATTTCGGTTACAATTTCTTTTCCATTCCCTGGAAATTTTCGCTAGTATG
>ERZ1090878.1109-NODE-1114-length-13193-cov-31.826610_pt1 | contig 13193 bp, 12 predicted proteins | sample MGYA00478473_ERZ1090878 | MGnify/ENA primary metagenome ERZ1090878 (study PRJEB33644, sample SAMEA5815720) | chicken gut metagenome | biome: Chicken; feature: Gastrointestinal Tract; material: Caecum | place: Ireland | collected 2019-01-01 | study: A study of... | reverse complement strand
ACGGGGCCCGCCCCCCTAAAACTTCCCTCTGGGGGGGGGGGGGCGGCCCTAACACCCCCGCGCCCCCCGCCGCTTTTTGGTTGGGCGGGGCGCACGGCTGTGCCATTTCCCGAAAAAAGTTACAAATCGCTTGTGAATGGTGGCAAAAACCTGTATAATATAGCTAACAATGATTTTGGAAAGGAGCGTGAACGGATTGGCAGAGGATTTCGTGATCGAGATGCTGCACATCACCAAGGAATTCCCCGGCATCAAGGCGAATGATGATGTCACCCTCCAGCTGCGCCGCGGCGAAGTACATGCCCTGCTGGGCGAAAACGGCGCCGGAAAATCCACGCTGATGAGCGTCTTGTTCGGCCTGTATCAGCCGGAAAAGGGCACAATACGCAAAAACGGCAAGGAGGTCAGCATCAAGGACCCCAACGACGCCAACGACCTGGGCATCGGCATGGTCCACCAGCACTTCAAGCTGGTGGAGTGCTTCTCGGTGCTGGACAACATCATGCTTGGGGTGGAACCCTGCAAGGCCGGCTTTCTGCAAAAGTCGGTGGCCCGCAAGCGCGTGATGGAACTGTCGGAAAAATACGGCCTTCGGGTGGACCCGGACGCCCTGATCAGCGATATCTCGGTGGGGATGCAGCAGCGGGTGGAGATCCTGAAGATGCTGTACCGGGACAATGAGATCCTGATTTTTGACGAGCCCACCGCTGTGCTCACCCCCCAGGAGATCGACGAACTCATGGAGATCATGCGCGGCTTCAAGAAAGAGGGCAAGAGCATCCTTTTCATCACCCACAAACTCAACGAGATCATGGCAGTGGCCGACCGCTGCACCGTTCTGCGCAAGGGCAAGGGCATCGGCACGGTCGAGATCGCCAACACCACCAAGGAGGAACTCTCCCGCATGATGGTGGGCCGCGACGTGCAGTTCGCGGTGGAAAAGGCCCCGGCCAAGCCCGGCAAACCGGTGCTGCAGGTGCAGGGGATGCGGGTGCCCAGCCGTGTCCACAAAAAGGAAGCGGTGCGGGATGTCAGCTTCACCGTCCACGCCGGCGAGATCGTCTGCCTGGCCGGCATCGAGGGCAACGGCCAGACCGAGCTGGTCTACGGCCTGACCGGGCTGGAAAAGCTCAGCGGCGGCACCCTCACGCTGGACGGCGCCGACATCACCCATGCCTCCATCCGTCAGCGCTCCAAGGACGGGATGAGCCACATCCCCGAAGACCGCCACAAATACGGCCTTGTGCTGGACTATACCCTGGAAAAGAACATGGTCCTGCAGCGATACTGGGAGCCCGCGTTCCAGAAAGGCGGCTTCATCCGTCAGGACGAAGTGCGCGCCTATTCGGACCGGCTGATCCAGCAGTATGACGTGCGCAGCGGCCAGGGCAGCGTGACCATCGCCCGCAGCATGTCCGGCGGCAACCAGCAGAAAGCCATCATCGCCCGGGAGATCGACAAGGACCCCAAGCTGCTGGTGGCGGTGCAGCCCACCCGCGGGCTGGACGTGGGCGCCATCGAGTATATCCACAAACAGATCGTGGCCGAGCGGGACCGGGGCACGGCCGTGCTGCTGGTCAGCCTGGAACTGGACGAAGTCATGAACCTGTCCGACCGGATCCTCGTGATGTACGAAGGGGAGATCGTGGGCGAATTTGACCCCAAGACCACCACGGTGCAGGAGCTGGGCCTGTATATGGCCGGCGCCAAAAAGCAGGAAAAGGAGGCGCACTGAGCCATGGCAAAACAAAAGACCACAAGAAGTCTGGATGTCCGGGCCAAGCTGCACCAGAGCGTCAACACGGTGATGGCGGCGCTGCTGTGCATCCTCATCGGCCTGCTGGTGGGGCTGCTGGTGCTGCTCATCATCAATCCGGAACACGCCTGGGCCGACGGCTTCATGCGCATCATCCAGGGCGGTTTCTACGACTATCCCTACGGCGTCGGCCGCACGCTGGTCAACGGCGCACCGCTCATCATGACCGGCCTTTCGGTGGCCTTTGCCTTCAAGACCGGCCTGTTCAACATCGGCGCAGCGGGCCAGTACACCCTGGGCGCTTACGGCGCGCTGTACTGCGCCATCATCCTGCACCTGCCCTGGTATGTCAGCCTGATCGTCTCGGCGGTCCTGGGCGGCCTCTGGGGCGCCATCCCCGGCCTGTTCAAGGCTTACCTGAACATCAACGAGGTCATCACCTCCATCATGTTCAACTGGATCGCCCTGTACCTGGTCAATGAGGTCATCTACGCGGGCGGCACCGGCCCCATGTACGACGCCCGCAACACCCGCACCCTCAACCTGCGCCGGATGGAAGGCGCCGAGGGTGTCACCATCCCCGACTTTGGCCTGAATGATATGTTCCAGACCAACAGCACCACCATCGCCATCTTCCTGGCCATCGTGGTGGCCATCGTGATCTGGGTGATCCTGGACAAGACCACCTTCGGCTATGAGCTGAAGGCCGTCGGCCTGAACAAGAACGCCGCCCGCTACGCCGGCATCAACGAGAAGAAGAACCTGGTCCTCTCGATGGTCATTGCCGGCGCGCTGGCCGGTTTCGGCGCGGGCCTGTACTACCTGTCCGGCGTGTCCGAGTGGAACCCCCTGAACTCCACCACCCTGCCCGCCATGGGCTTCAACGGCATTTCGGTGGCGCTGCTGGCCAGCTCCAACCCCATCGGCACCATCTTCTCGGCTTTGTTCATCTCCCACATCACGGTGGGCGGCTCGTTCCTGTCCACCCGGTATTATCCCACCGAGATTGCCGACCTGATCAGCGGCATCATCATCTACCTGTGCGCCTTCTCGATGCTGTTCCGCGGCAAGATCGCAAAGCTCCTCAGCGGCGGCAAACGGGCGGACAAGTCCGGCGAAAAGGAGGGCTAATATGCTGTTACTCATCAAATATACCCTGCTGTACGGCATCGTCCTGATGCTGGTGGCTCTGGGCGGTATGTTCAGCGAGCATTCCGGCATCATCAACATTGCGCTGGAAGGCATCATGGTCATCGGCGGCCTGGGCGGCGTGCTCACAGTGGCCATGCTGCCCACCGGCACGGCCCCTTGGCTGGTGGTGCTGCTGGCGGTACTGGTGGCGGCCCTGTCGGGCATGGTCTACTCGCTGCTGCTGGCCTTCGCCTCCATCAACCTGAAGGCGGACCAGACCATAGGCGGTACAGCCCTGAACATGCTGGCCACCGCCATCGCCGTGATCCTGGCCAAAAACTACAACGGCTCCACCTCCTCCAAGGTCAGCTACACCAACAACGCCTTCCTGTTCAAGATCGGCGGCCTGGAGCTGAACATCTTCATCCCGCTGGGCATCCTGCTGCTCATCATCAGCTATGTGGTCATGTACAAGACCCGCTTCGGCCTGCGGCTGCGGGCCTGCGGCGAACATCCCCAGGCGGCGGACTCGGTGGGCATCAATGTGTACAAGATGCGCTACAGCGGCGTGCTGATCTCCGGCCTGCTGGGCGGCATCGGCGGCCTGGCCTACATCATCCCCAGCGTGCAGACCTGGAGCTTTGAGGTGGGCGTGGCCGGCACCGGCTTCCTGGCACTGGCCGTCATGATCTTCGGCCAGTGGAAACCCATGCACATCTTCGGCGCGGCCATGTTCTTTGCCGTGTTCAAAAGCCTGGCCAACATCGCGGACGCCACCGTCCTGTCCCAGCTGGGCTGGTCTTCCAACATCTACAATATGATGCCCTTCATCGCCTCGATGGTCATTCTGGCTTTCACCAGCAAGAACAGCATGGCCCCCAAGGCCGAAGGCATCCCCTACGACAAGGGCAGCCGCTGAGCGGCCTGCACAGTCAAACGACCCAGCGGCCGCCGTTGCGGGTGCCATGCGCCCACCCGGCGGCCGCCCCTGTTTTCGGAGGTGAATTTACCCTATGCGTATGTATGACATCATTGCAAAAAAGCGGGACGGCGGTACCCTGACCGAGGCGGAGATCGACTTTGCCATCCGGGGTTATGTGGCCGGCGAGATCCCGGATTACCAGATGAGCGCCCTGCTCATGGCCATCTACCTGCGGGGCATGACCGATGCCGAGACCGCCGTCCTCACCGACGTGATGGCCCGCTCGGGGGATATGGTGGACCTGTCCAGCATCCCCGGCGTCAAGGTGGACAAACATTCCACCGGCGGGGTGGGGGACAAGACCACCCTGGTCATCGTGCCCATCGTGGCGGCCTGCGGGCTGTCGGTGGCCAAGATGAGCGGCCGCGGCCTGGGGCATACCGGCGGCACCATTGATAAGATGGAGGCCGTCCCCGGCACCCGCACCACCCTGACCCAGCAGGAATTCTTCGCCCAGGTCAACCGCATCGGCCTGGCCGTGATCGGCCAGAGCGGCCAGATTGCTGTGGCGGACAAAAAACTCTATGCCCTGCGGGATGTGACAGCCACCGTCGGCTGCATCCCGCTGATTGCCTCCTCCATCATGAGCAAGAAGCTGGCCGCCGGCTCGGACGCCATTCTGCTGGATGTCACCATGGGTACCGGCGCCTTCATGCAGAACCTGGAGGACGCCATCGAGCTGGCCCGGCTGATGGTCTCCATCGGTACGGCCCACGGCCGCAAGGTGGCGGCGCTCATCACCGACATGGACAAACCCCTGGGGCACAACATCGGCAACGCGATGGAGGTGGCCGAAAGCATGGCGGTGCTGCAGGGCCGCGGCCCCGCCGACCTGACCGAAGTCTGCCTGCAGCTGGCCGCCAACATGCTGGTGCTGGGCGGTAAGGGCAGCCTGACCGCCTGCCGCGCCATGGCCGAGCGGGCGCTCAGCGACGGCACGGCCTTTGCCAAGTGCTGCCAGATGTTTGAAGCCCAGGGCGGCGACATCTCGGTGCTGCAGGACCCGGACCGGTTCCCCAAGGCCAAATACTGCTACGATCTGGTGGTACGGGAAGGCGCGGGCTACATCACCGCCAACGATGTGGAAAAAATCGGCAACGCCAGTGTGCTGCTGGGGGCCGGCCGGTTGAAGAAGGAAGACCCCATCGACTTTGCCGCCGGCATCGAACTGCACAAAAAGCTGGGGGATGCGGTCAAGCCCGGTGACGTGCTCTGCACCTTCTATGCCTCCGACCCGGCGCTCTTCGCCGCCGCCGAGGAGATGTACCGCAGCGGCCTTGTGATCTCCGACCGTCGGCCGGCCGAACCGCCGCTGGTCTACGCCCGGGTCACCGCCGACGGGGTCGAACGTTTCTGAAAAAGGGGGACAAACTGATGCAGCCCACATCCAAACCCGGCCTGGTCCACCTTTACTGCGGCGACGGCAAGGGCAAAACCACGGCGGCCATGGGCCTGGCGCTGCGGGCGCTGGGGGCCGGGCATTCGGTCACCATCCTGCAGTTCCTCAAGGATGGTTCCAGCGCTGAGCTGGCGCCGCTGCGCACACTGGGGGCCCGTGTCCTGGCCGGGCAGACCGGTTCCCGCTTTGTCTTCCAGATGACCGAGGCGGAGCGGGCGCAGACCCGGCAGTACCAGAGCAAATTGCTGCGCACCGTGCTGGCCGACCCCTGCGACCTGCTGATTCTGGATGAAGCCTGCGCCGCCTGGCAGCTGGATATGGTGGACCGGGACCTGCTGCAAAAGGCAGTGCTCGGCCGCCCGGCCGGGCGGGAGGTCGTGCTGACCGGCCGGGACCCCGCCCCCTGGATGCAGCAGGCCGCCGACTACTGCACCGAAATGTGCGCCCGCCGCCACCCCTACGACCGGGGCGTCCCGGCCCGCCCGGGCATCGAGTACTGAGATTTTCCCAAACGCCCCGCCGCCCGGCGGGCGCGGTTTTCTCTGCACTTTTACGATCGTTCAACTTAGGGAAGGAGAATCCTCTATGGCCTACATCATGGCGCTGGATGCAGGGACCACCTCCAACCGCTGCATCCTGTTCAACGAAGCCGGGGAGATGTGCAGTGTCGCTCAAAAAGAGTTCACCCAGTATTTCCCCAAACCCGGTTGGGTCGAGCACGACGCCAACGAGATCTGGACCACCCAGCTGGGCGTGGCGCTGTCGGCGATGAACCAGATCGGCGCCAGCGCGGAGGATATTGCCGCCATCGGCATCACCAACCAGCGGGAGACCACCATCGTCTGGGACCGGGATACCGGCGAGCCGGTCTGCCATGCCATCGTCTGGCAGTGCCGCCGCACCAGCGAGTACTGCGACCAGCTCAAGGCCCGCGGCCTGACCGAAAAGTTCCGCCAGAAGACCGGTCTTGTCATCGACGCCTATTTCTCGGCCACCAAGCTGAAATGGATCCTGGACAATGTGCCCGGCGCCCGGCGGCGGGCCGAAGCCGGGGAACTGCTGTTCGGCACGGTGGAAACCTGGCTGATCTGGAAGCTGACCTGCGGCAAGATTCACGTCACCGACTATTCCAACGCCAGCCGCACGATGATGTTCAACATCCATACCCTGGACTGGGACGACGAGATTTTGCAGGAGCTGGACATCCCGCGCTGCATGCTGCCCAAGCCGATGCCCTCCAGCTGCTTCTATGAATATGCCGACCCGATGCACTTCGGCGGCGAGATCAAGATCGCCGGTGCGGCCGGGGACCAGCAGGCCGCGCTGTTCGGCCAGACCTGCTTTGAGGAGGGCGAGGCCAAGAACACCTTCGGCACCGGCGGCTTCATGCTGATGAACACCGGCGAGCGGCCGGTCTATTCCCAAAACGGTCTGGTCACCACCATCGCCTGGGGTCTCGGCGGCAAGGTCTACTATGCCTTGGAAGGCTCCATCTTTGTGGCCGGTGCGGCCATCCAGTGGCTGCGGGACGAACTCCGCCTGCTGGAGGATGCCCGCGACTCGGAATACATGGCCAACAAGGTCAAGGATACCAACGGCTGCTATGTGGTGCCGGCTTTCACCGGTCTGGGCGCCCCCTATTGGGACCAGTACGCCCGCGGCACCATCGTGGGGCTGACCCGCGGCGTCAACAAATACCACATCGTCCGTGCCACGCTGGACAGCCAGTGCTATCAGGTCAACGATGTGCTCCACGCCATGCAGGCGGATTCCGGCATCACGATGACCAAACTGCAGGTGGACGGCGGCGCCTCGGCCAACAACTACCTGCTGCAGACGATGGCCGACATCAGTGACCTGCCGGTCAAGCGGCCCAAATGTGTCGAGACCACCGCCCTGGGCGCGGCCTACCTGGCCGGCCTGGCAGTGGGGTATTGGCAGTCGCCGGAGCAGGTGCGGCAGAACTGGGCGGTGGACCGGGTGTTCCGCCCGCAGATCACCGCGGCCGAGCGCACCCGGCGGCTGCGCGGCTGGCAGAAGGCGGTGCGCTGTTCCTTCGGCTGGGCCAAAGATGTGAATGAGGAATGATCCGGGGCCAGACCCCGCAGGGAATGAATAAGGAGAAATATGGACTTATGATGGATGTGATCATCATTGGCGCCGGCGTGTCCGGCTGCGCCAGCGCACGGGAGCTCTCCCGCTACCAGGCGGACATCCTGGTGCTGGACAAAGAGGAAGATGTCTGCTGCGGCACCTCCAAGGCCAACAGCGCCATCGTTCATGCCGGTTTCGACGCCGCCCACGGCAGCCTGATGGCCAAGCTGAATGTGGAGGGCAGCCGTCGGATGCCCGCCCTGGCCAGGGAACTGGACTTCGCTTACCGGCAGTGCGGCAGTCTGGTGGTCTGCCTGAGTGAAGAGGACCGCCCCAAACTGCAGCAGCTGTACGAAAACGGCGTGCAAAACGGGGTGGAGGGCCTGCGCATCATCGAGCGGGACGAGCTCGTGGCCATGGAGCCCAACGTGTCGGACGATGCGGTGGCGGCCTTGTGGGCGCCCACCGGCGGCATCGTCTGCCCCTTCGGCATGACCTACGCCTTTGCGGAGAACGCCGCCAAAAACGGCGTCAAGTTCCAGTTTGACACCACCGTCACCGGGGTCGAACCCGTCGCGGGCGGCTGGCGGGTCCACACCGACCGCGGCAGCTATGACACCCGCCTGGTGGTCAACGCCGCCGGCGTCTATGCGGACGTACTGCACAACATGGCGGCCCCGGCCGACCCGATGCGGATCATCCCCCGCCGGGGCGACTACTTCCTGCTGGACCACACCGCCGGCGACCATGTACGCCATACGGTCTTCCAGCTGCCCGGCAAGTACGGCAAGGGGGTGCTGGTCACCCCCACCGTCCACGGCAACCTGCTGGTCGGCCCCACCGCCATCGATGTGGAGGACAAGGAGGCCACCAACACCACCGCCGCCGGGCTGGAGGAAGTCCGCGCCAAGTCCGGCCTGGCGGTCAAGGATCTTCCCATGCGCCAGACCATCACCAGCTTTGCCGGTTTGCGCGCCCACGAACCCCGTCACGATTTCTTTATCGGGGAGATCGCCCCCGGCTTTGTGGACTGCGCGGCCATCGAGTCGCCGGGCCTGTCCAGCGCGCCGGCCATCGGCGCCATGGTGGCCGATCTGGCGGCCGAGGCGCTGCATCTTGAGAAAAACCCTGCCTTCGACCCCACCCGCAAGGGCATCCTCGACCCCAAGACGCTGTCGTTTGAGGAGCGGGCCGAGCTGATCCGCCGGAATCCCGCCTACGGTCAGATCATCTGCCGCTGTGAGAGCGTCACCGAGGGCGAGATCATCGACGCCATCCATCGGGTGCCCGGCGCCCGCAGCCTGGACGGGGTCAAGCGCCGCACCCGCGCCGGAATGGGCCGCTGCCAGGCCGGTTTCTGCAGCCCGCGTGTCATGGAGATTCTCGCGCGGGAGCTGAACCTGCCGCTCAGCGCGATCACCAAGTCCGGCGGCGATTCCAAGATCATTGTCGGCACCAACAAGGACGCGCTGTAAGGGGGAAAGGGAAGATGAAGAACGTAGATCTGGTCATCATCGGCGGAGGCCCCGCCGGTCTGGCAGCCGCTGTGGAGGCGCGCCGCCAGGGCATTCAGGATATTTTGATCCTCGAACGGGACAACGAACTGGGCGGCATTCTGAACCAGTGCATCCACAATGGCTTCGGCCTGCATACATTTCAGGAGGAACTCACCGGCCCCGAATACGCCGGCCGGTTCATCGCCCAGGTCAGGGAGATGGACATTCCCTGCAAACTCAACACCATGGTGCTGGACCTGGCTGCCGACAAGACGGTCACCGCCATGAACCGGCAGGACGGCCTGTTTCAGCTGCACCCCAAAGCGGTCATTCTGGCCATGGGCTGCCGGGAACGGCCCCGCGGCGCACTGAACATCCCCGGATACCGCCCGGCAGGCATCTTTACCGCCGGCACCGCCCAGCGCCTTGTGAATATGGAAGGGTATCTGCCCGGGCGCAAGGTGGTCATCCTCGGTTCGGGGGACATCGGCCTGATCATGGCCCGCCGCATGACGCTGGAAGGCGCCAGGGTGCAGGTGGTGGCCGAGCTGATGCCCTACTCCGGCGGGCTCAAGCGCAACATCGTCCAGTGCCTGGATGACTTCGGCATTCCGCTGAAACTCAGCCATACGGTGGTGGACATCCAGGGCAAAGAGCGGGTGGAGGGCATCACGCTGGCCCGGGTGGAAAACGGCAAGCCGGTGCCCGGCACCGAGGAACACTATGACTGTGACACCCTGCTGCTCTCCTGCGGGCTGCTGCCCGAAAACGAGCTCAGCCGCGCGGCCGGGGTCGAGCTCAACCCCACAACCAACGGTCCCAAAGTCAACGAGAGCCTGGAAACCAGTATCCCCGGCGTGTTTGCTGCGGGCAACGTGCTGCATGTGCATGACCTGGTGGACTATGTCTCGGAGGAAGCCGGTGCGGCGGGCGCCCATGCGGCGGCCTATATCCAAAACGGGGAGCAGGGGGCCGATGCGGCTTCGCTGCCTGTCCGCTGCGAAAACGGGGTGCGCTACACCGTGCCCACCGCCATCCGCCCCGCCTGCGCGGGCGACAAGGTGACGCTGCGCTTCCGCGTCGGGGCTGTGTACAAGAACAAGAAGATCGCCGTCTACCTGGGCGATACCTGCATCTTCACCCGCAAGCGCCCGGTGCTGGCCCCCGGCGAGATGGAGACCATCCAGCTCAAGGGTGAACTGCTCCGCAAGGACCCCGCGGCCGACCGCATCACCGTCACGCTGGAGGAGGCATAAACGATGGAAAAGATTGAACTGACCTGCATCGGCTGCCCGATGGGCTGCCCGCTGGTGGTGGAGATGGAAAACGGCGCGGTGAGCAAGGTCACCGGCAACACCTGCCCGCGCGGCGACGCCTACGGCCGCAAGGAGGTCACCAACCCCACCCGCATCGTCACCAGCACGGTGCGGGTGGAGGGCGGCACGCTGCCCGTGGTCTCCTGCAAGACCCGCACCGACATCCCCAAAGGAAAAATCTTCGACGTGGCCCGCGCCCTCAAGGCAGTCACGGTCCCGGCTCCGGTCGCCATCGGTCAGGTGCTGGTGGACAATGTGGCCGATACCGGCGTCGAGATCATCGCCACCAAGAACGTGGGGGTTCAGGTATAACGACCCGGCCGCCCGCGGTATAGACCAGAAAGCTGCAGAAAGGGGAAAGACCATGGACGGGGAACAGACTGCCCGCCAGATCGCCGTGCTGGCACAGCAACTGGCGCTGCCGCCGGATGCCTGCCGGCGGGTGGGGGAGTGTGCCCAGCCGGAATTTCTGACCCGGTGGGCGGCGGTGTGCCGCCGGCTGACCGAGCCGGATCAGGCGCAGCAAGCCTGGCAGGAGCTGGACGCCGCGCTCTCGCCCCGGGACGGGGACGGGATGCAGCTGCTGACCCTCTACCTGGCCGCTGCCTGCCGGACCCGCCGGCGCTTCCGGGAAGCGGAAATCCCGGATGCGGTGTTTTGGGCGACCCTGGGCTGCCTGCCCCGCTTTTTGCAGGAGACCCGGCGCCGGCAGGGGCGGCTTTGCTTTGACCGTGGCTTTTGGTGCTGGCGGCAGCTGTCCGGCCGGCTGTTCCGGCTGGGAACGCTGGAATTCGAATACCGCCTTACCGGGTGGGCGAACCGCTACCGACAACGGTGGGGCAAGGGGTTCCGGTGCTCTCGGTACACATCCCGTCCGACGCCGGCCTGACCGACCCGGCGCTGCAGGATGCCTACCGGCAGGCGTCGGAGTTCTTCGCCCGCCATCGGGCGGCGCTCTGCCCGCAGGGGGCGCCGCAGGCGATGCTGTGCAGCAGCTGGCTGCTCGCCCCGGCGCTGTCGTCCCTGCTGCCGGAATCGTCCGGTATCCGGCGCTTTGGCCGGGGTTATCGGGTCTACGCGGCTGATCTGGCGGATGACGGCTATTGTACCTGGCTTTTTGACGGCCAGACCGACCCGGCGCACTGGCCGCGCCGGACCCGCCTGCAGCGGGCGGCCGCCGAGTTCCTGGCAAACGGCGGGCGGATCGGCTGCGGCTTTGGTATCCGGGACCCCCTCGAAACCGGCCGCCTGTGAACGCCGCCTGCACCCCGCCGCCCATCCGGGAGTGAAGAAAAGCCGCCGGGAAAAAGCCCAAATTTTTTGAAATTTTCTCTTGACATTTCCTGTCTCTGTCGCTATAATAGATTATGCTGATTGGCCAGCCCAGCCGTGACCGGGTGTAGCGCAGTTTGGTAGCGCGCTTGAATGGGGTTCAAGAGGCCGTGAGTTCGACTCTCGCCACTCGGACCAGAATGCTGGGCCTGCATCAGCAAAAAAGCACCGACCGCTTGGTCGGTGCTTTTTTCGTTTTCTGGCATAGTTGTGCCGTTTTTCTGACGGCCGCGGCCGTGCGCAGCTGCGCTTTTTCGCAAAAGTCCACACCCTGATCCCAGGACCGGTATCAACCGCCCGACTGCTTCCCGCTCTTTGGGTGGAATGGCGGTGGAATGGCCCCAAGTAGGAGACCCGCGCCAGCCCGGACCCTGCAACAAAGAACCATGGAAACAGGAAAAATCCGCAGAAATAACGCCAAAATGAGGTCCGCTGACCAGAAAATTTCCGACAAATTTTTCGCCGTGTTTTTGTGTACATCACACAATTTCCACGGCCTGATTTTTGGCATCCATCCCTGCCGACATTCATAAAATTCAACCCAGTCCAGGGCAACGAGTCTCTCTTTTCCTGCCCACGATTTACAGGCGAGCGGGGCAGGGAACTGCATGATTCCGACAGCTCCAAATTGTACAACTCCTCTCGGCCCATGGTAAGATGGAAGCAAAAAGCGAGAGGACGGGTCACGATGGAACACCATCTGGATGCAGAGAAAGTCAGAGCCTATATCCGTATGTTGCATGAGGCGGAACGGAGCGATTCTACGATAGAAAAGTATGCGCGGGAGCTGTACAGGTTCGCCGCCTGGCTGGGCGGGCGGCCGGTGTCAAAAGAGGTGGTCATCGAGTATAAGGCGGAGCTGGTGCAGCGCCACGCCCCGGCCAGTGTGAACTGCATATTGGTGGCGCTGAATGGATTCTTTTCTTATATGAATTGGCCTGGCTTGCGGGTCAAACGGCTGCGGATCCAGCGAACTCTCTATGCAGACGCCGGACGGGAATTGAGCAAAGCCGAATACCTGCGGCTGGTGGCCGCCGCCAAGGAGCGCAGGGATGACCGGTTGGCGTTGGTGCTGCAAACCCTCTGCAGCCTGGGACTGCGGGTCAGCGAGCTGCCGGCCATCACGCTGAAAGCCGCGCAGCAGGGCCGGGCCGAGATCCGCAACAAAGGAAAGTTCCGCACGGTGTTCCTGCCGCGGGGGCTCTGTACCCGGCTGATCGCCTATTGCCGGGGCCGGCAGATTCGGGGCGGGCCGGTGTTTGTCACCCGTACCGGACGCCCGCTGGATCGTTCCAACATCTGGACGATGATGAAAGCGCTGTGCAAGTCGGCCAAAGTGGCACCGCGGAAGGTGTTCCCCCACAATCTGCGGCATCTGTTTGCCCGGTACTTTTACCGGCAGATGAAGGACATCGAGCATCTGGCCAGCATCCTGGGCCACAGCAACATCAACACCACCCGCGTCTATACCCGCACCACCGGCGCCGAATACCGCCGCCAGATGGAGCGGCTGGCGCTTCTGCTATAAATCGCGGCGGCTCTTCCTTAATTATACAGAAACAGGCCGCCCGCCCGGACGGCCTGTTTGCACTGCTCTACACACCCAAACAACGCACCCGCCCTGCCTGATCGACTGAACCGCCCCAGATTGTGCAGACAATACAAAAAAGCCCCGGGTGCAGGAATA
>ERZ1090878.1103-NODE-1108-length-13231-cov-4.173953_pt1 | contig 13231 bp, 9 predicted proteins | sample MGYA00478473_ERZ1090878 | MGnify/ENA primary metagenome ERZ1090878 (study PRJEB33644, sample SAMEA5815720) | chicken gut metagenome | biome: Chicken; feature: Gastrointestinal Tract; material: Caecum | place: Ireland | collected 2019-01-01 | study: A study of the... | reverse complement strand
CAGATGAAGACTAAATTAAAAACGAACCTGATTATCATGGAGATTGTCTTCCTGTTAATCGTGGTAGGGGGGAGCGCTGTGATATACAGTATTTTTGCTGCCCCCTTTTATCATAATGCGAAAGCCCGTCTGGTGGAGCAGGCCTTTGAGGACATCCGTCAGATGGACTTGTCGGATTTACTGGATTCAGACTGGGAGATCCTGGAAAGTTACGAGGAGGAGCATCTCTCCTTCATTATATCGGACGATCAGTTTCAGCCGGTTTACACCACCACTACCCGGGATCCGGAAGGAACGGTGCGCCGAAACATAGAAATACTGAAGGACCAGTACAGCAAGGATCCCCAGGTGCTTCATCACAGCAGCCGGAGCTATGAGGGCGTACGGCTGATGGGAATTGTGGACCAGGGAGGGACCTCCTACTATATCTGCATCCGGGAGACTACGGGAAGTACTTACAGCGCGTTCTTTTATACGGAGCAGTTCCTGGTGGTGGTGGTGATTCTGGCGGTCATACTGGGCAGTATTGTCATGTTTATGTTGGGACGCCGGATCACAAGGCCCATTGAGCGGATGGCAGTGATCTCCAAACGGTTGGCAGAGCATGACTTTTCGGCCAGGATGCAGGAGGAGACCCCCTATGCGGAGGTGAATGCGCTGGCCCGGAATTTTAATGATATGGCGGATCAGGTGCAGTATTACATTCAGGAACTGGAAAAGGAGAAATCCAAGCTGGAGGATCGGAACGTCCGGCTCCAGGAAGAAAATGACCAGAGAGAGCGGCTGGAGCGGATGAGGCAGGAATTTAACGCGAACATTTCCCACGAGCTGAAGACGCCCCTGGCGGTGATCTCCAGCCAGGTGGAGATGCTGCAGATCCTGCCCGCCAACCAGGAAGAAAAAAGGCAGTACTATTTTTCTTCGATCCGGGAGGAGATCGACAAAATGTCAGAGATGATCCGCAGTCTGCTGAAGCTGTCTCTGGCGGAGCACGAGCTGGAGGAGCTGGAATACCGGGAAATTGACCTGTCCCAGATCACCCAGTATCTGCTGCTGAAATATGACGCTCTGTTCCGGAAAAAGGAGATAAAGAGAATCTGCCATATGGAGCAGGAATGCCGCGTACTGGCGGACCAAAGCTGTGTGGAGAAGGCCATGAGCAACTATATCCTGAATGCGGTCAACCATACCGGAGCCGGCGGCCGGATCGAAATATCTGTGGAGCGTGAGGAGGAGAAAGTAATTTTCCGCATTTATAATGAGGGCTCCCGCATTAAGGAGGAGGATCTGGAAAATATCTGGAACAGCTACTATCAGGCACAGCCCCATGATTACCATGCAGGTCTGGGACTTTACATTGTTAAAACGGTGATTGTGCTCCACAAGGGAGAGTACGGAGTAATCAACAGAGAAAAGGGTGTGGAATTCTGGTTTGCTCTGCCGGCTTTCGACGGCGGGGAAAAGTAGACGAAGACGCAGAACACAGTCCTCCTTTTTTCCAAAGACGTCAGCAGTCTGCTGCGCATGCGCGCGCAGCCTGCCGGCGTCTTTTTCTGTCGTCGGGGGCCGTGGGGAAAATTTCCTTGTGATGCCCTTGAACAGATGCTATAATAACCACAAACGCAATGTGAGGTCATATTGGATCTCCAGGAGGTAAATACAATCATGAAATTAACAAAATTATTGGAACGGGTCACGTACACCGACATACAGGGGACGCTGGATGTGGATGTGACCAATGTGGTCAACGATTCCAGAAAAGTAACGAAAGGATCTCTGTTTATCTGTATCAAAGGTGCCGTGACGGACGGCCATAACTACGCGGCGGATGTGATAAAGAAGGGTGCCAGGGTGCTGGTGGCGGAAAGGCACATCGAGGCGCCTGCGGAGGTGACGGTGGTCTATGTCCAGGATACCAGGATGGCCATGGCTTTGATTGCGGCGGCCTGGTACGATTACCCAGCAGAGAAGCTGAAGGTGATCGGCATCACGGGAACCAAGGGAAAGACTACCACCACTTACATGGTGAAATCCATACTGGAGACAGCGGGATATAAAGTGGGGTTGATCGGTACGATTGAAGCGATCATCGGGGACGAGGTGATCCCGGCCGGAAATACCACGCCGGAATCTCTGACGATTCAGGAATATTTCAGCCGTATGCTGAAAGCGGGATGCCAGATCGCCGTGATGGAGGTTTCCTCCCAGGGGCTGATGCTTCACCGCACGGCAGGTTTTTTATTTGAAATTGGCATATTTACCAATATCGAACCGGATCACATTGGCCCTGCGGAGCACAGCAGTTTTGACGAGTACTTGGAATGTAAGAGCCGCCTGTTCCGGCAGTGCAAGGTGGGAATCTTAAACGGGGATGATCCCCATTTGGATCGGATTTTGGAAGGCCACACCTGCACGGTGGAAACCTATGGATTTAATGAGCGGGCGGACCTGCGGGCGGTGAACGCGCATCTGGTGACCAGACCCGGGTATCTGGGCGTGAGCTATATGCTGGAGGGGATGCTCCATTTCGAGGTGGAGATTGATATCCCCGGGAAATTCAGCGTATACAATTCCCTGGCGGCCATTGCCATCTGCCGGCATTTCGGCGTGTCACAGGAGGGAATCCGCAAGGCTCTCAAGGGAACAAAGGTGAAGGGACGAATCGAGATGGTGAAGGTGTCAGATCAGTTTACTCTGATGATCGATTACGCTCACAACGCCATGGCGCTGGAGAACCTTCTGACTACGCTGAAGGAGTACCACCCGCACCGCCTGATTTGCCTGTTCGGGTGCGGAGGCAACCGGGCCAGACAACGCCGCTATGAGATGGGCGAGGTGTCGGGGAGTCTGGCGGACCTGACCATCATCACTTCGGACAATCCCAGGTATGAGAAGCCGGAGGATATCATCGATGATATCGTGACCGGCATAGAGAAGACGGATGGAAAATATGTGCGCATTACCGACAGGAAGGAGGCCATTGCCTACGCTATTCATCACGGTGAGCCGGGAGATATCATCGTCCTGGCCGGCAAAGGCCATGAGGACTATCAGGAGATCGAGGGGAAGAAATACCCCATGGATGAGCGGGTGCTGATTCAGGAGATACTGAAAGAGGATGCCCAGGCCAGGGGATGAGAAGGGCAAAATGCAGGAGCGCTACGCGGACGTAATTGTGGATATTTCCAGTGAGAAACTGGACCGAGTGTTTCAGTACCGGATTCCTGAACACCTGGAGGAACACCTGGAGCCCGGAACGGTGGTGGAGGTTCCCTTCGGAAGGGGGAACCGGCTGGTGAGGGGATATGTCATCGCCATCTCGGCAAAGGCCGGGTATGATCCGGATAAGATGAAGGAAATCGGCAGGATCATGACGGAGGCGGACGATGAGGAAGCCAGGCTTGTGAGCCTGGCAGCCTGGATTCGGAACCGGTACGGGTCCACCATGATTCAGGCGCTGAAGACCGTGATACCGGTGAAGAGGAAGGTAAAGGGAAAACAGCGGCGATGGGTCTGCCTGACCATGGAGAAGGACCAGGCCAGGGAACGGCTGGAGTTCTTTCAAAAAAAGAATCAGCGCGCCAGGGCCAGGCTGTTGGAGGCTCTGCTGGAGGAGCCGGAAATTCCCTGGGAGCTGGTGGCGGAAAAGCTGAATATCACCGCCGCCACGGTCCGGACGCTGCAGGAACAGGGAATACTCCAGGTAAAAAGTGAGAAACTATACCGTAACCCGGTGCAGGGGCTGGAGGCGGGGGGAAGCCAGGTTGAGCTGAATCCCCATCAGCAGCAGATTGTGGATCAGATCAGGGCGGAATGGGGGCAGAGTCCCCCGGGAACGTATCTGATCCATGGAATTACCGGAAGCGGAAAGACGGAAATCTATATGGAACTGATCCGGTACGCGGTGAGCCGCGGAGAGCAGGCCATTGTGCTGATACCGGAGATTGCTCTGACCTACCAGACGGTGCTTCGCTTTTACCGCTGTTTCGGGGAACGGGTGTCGGTGATACACTCCCGGCTTTCCCAGGGGGAGCGGTATGATCAGTTTGAGCGGGCCAGAAAGGGGGAGCTGGATGTCATGATCGGTCCCAGATCCGCCCTGTTTACGCCCTTTCCCAGGCTTGGCATCATTGTCATAGATGAGGAGCATGAGCCGGCCTATCAGAGCGAGACCATGCCCAGGTATCACGCCAGGGAGGTGGCCATTCAGAGAGGAAAGATGGAGGGGGCCAGGGTGGTTCTGGGATCCGCCACCCCCTCATTGGAGGCATATTACGGGGCCCGGACGGGACGGTATCGGCTGTTTCAGCTGACAGAGAGGGCCGGCCCTGCCAGGCTTCCCCAGGTGTCGGTGGTGGATCTGCGCCAGGAGCTGAGGGAGGGAAACCGATCCATGCTCAGCCGCAGCCTTAGAGAAAAGATGGAGAACTGCTTGGAACGGGGAGAGCAGATGATGCTGTTCCTGAACCGGAGGGGTTACGCAGGATTTGTATCTTGCCGCTCCTGCGGCCATGTGATCACCTGCCCGCACTGTGCGGTTTCCCTCTCTCTGCACAAGGGAGGCAGGCTGGTCTGCCATTACTGCGGATACGAACAGCCCCAGGTGAACATCTGCCCCCAGTGCGGTTCCGGGTTTATCCGGACCTTCCGTGCCGGTACCCAGCAGGCCGAGGAGGTGGTGCACCGGGAGTTCCCCGGGGCGCGTACTCTGCGGATGGATCTGGACACCACCCGGGGAAAAGAGGATCACGGGAAAATACTTGCCGCCTTTGCCAATCATGAGGCGGATATTCTCATCGGAACCCAGATGATTGTCAAGGGACACGATTTCCCTGATGTGACCTTGGTGGGAGTGCTGGCAGCGGACCTGACGCTCCATGTCCCCGACTATCGGGCCGCGGAACGGACCTTTCAGCTGCTTACCCAGGCGGCGGGGCGGGCAGGCCGGGGCGAGAGACCGGGGCAGGTGGTGATTCAGACCTACGATCCGGATCACTATGCCATACAAGCGGCGGCAGCCCAGGATTATGAGAGCTTTTACGAGCAGGAGATGAATTACCGCTCTCTGGCAGGGTACCCGCCTGCGGGAAGCCTTTTGGCGATCCACTGCTCCTGCGGGGATGAGCAGCTTCTCAATCTGGCCTGCGGCTACCTGAAAAAATTTATTATGCAGGTGACGGGAAACGGCCATGTGGCTGTGCTGGGACCCGCTGATGAGACGGTGGCGAAGATCCAGGATCAGTACCGCAAAGTGATTTATCTGAAACACGGGCGCCAGGATGTTCTGACGGCTGTGAAAAATAAAATAGAACAGTATGTGGCGATCAACCAGGCATTTGAGACTGTGGCGATCACCTTTGACGTAAATTAGAACAAAATAGGATGGAGGATGCGGAATATGGCGATAAGACAGATTAGAATTATGGGAGATAAGGTGCTGGAGAAAAAATGCAGAGAGGTGACGGAGGTGACGCCCCGGATCCGGGAGCTGATTCAGGATATGCTGGATACCATGTACAATGCGGAGGGAGTGGGCCTGGCCGCGCCTCAGGGGGGAATTCTGCGCAGGATTGTGGTGATCGATGTGGGGGAGGGCCCCCTGGTGATGATCAATCCGGAGATTGTGGAGACTTCCGGCAGCCAGACCGGATCAGAGGGATGTCTGAGCCTTCCGGGTCAGGCGGGCATTGTGACCCGTCCCAATTATGTGAAGGTAAAAGCGAAGAATGAAAATATGGAAGAGTTTGAGGTGGAGGGCACGGAGATGCTTGCCAGGGCCATCTGCCATGAGTGCGATCATCTGGACGGCATTATGTATGTGAGCAAGGTGGAGGGCCAGCTCTACGATACCGATCCGGATCTGATCGATGATGATACACAGGAGTGAGGAGTGCGGAATGAAAAAGATTGTGTTTATGGGAACCCCGGATTTTGCGGTGGGAACCCTTCAGGCGCTGCTTGATTCGAAATACCAGGTACAGGCAGTGTTCACCCAGCCGGACAAGCCAAAGGGCAGGGGAGGCAGTGTACAGATGCCTCCGGTGAAGGAGCTGGCGCTCAAAGCCCAGATTCCGGTTCATCAGCCCCGGCGTATCCGAGATCCTGAAAATCTGGAAATCCTGAAGGAATATCAGCCGGATGCCATCGTGGTGGTGGCCTTCGGCCAGATCATACCAGAGGAAATCTTGAATCTGCCGCCCTACGGATGCATCAATGTCCATGCTTCCCTTCTCCCCAAGTACCGGGGAGCTGCCCCCATTCAGTGGGCGGTGATCAATGGGGAGCGGGAGAGCGGTGTCACCACCATGCGCATGGACGCGGGACTTGACACCGGTGATATGATTTTGAAAGAGCGGGTGCCTCTGGCCAAGGATGAGACAGGGGGAAGCCTGTTTGAGAAGCTGAGCCGCGTGGGGGCAGATCTTCTGATCCGTACGCTGGAGGCCTTGGAGGACGGAACAGCACAGCTTGAGAAGCAGCCGGCCGAGAGCCCCACACCCTATGCGGGAATGCTGAAAAAGGAGATGGGGCTCATCGACTGGAGCCGGGACGCCGCCTCCATCGAGTGCCTGATCCGGGGCTTAAACCCCTGGCCCAGCGCCTATACCAGATACCGGGGAAAGATGCTGAAGATCTGGGCCGCCCAGGTGGAAAACCAGACCGAAGCACCTGGCGATGTCCGGCCCGGCACAGTGTTGGAAGTGGGAAAGAAAACGCTGAAAATCCAGACGGGAAGCGGTATCCTCAGCGTAAAAGAGCTTCAGCTGGAAGGAAAGAAAAGAATGGAGACGGATGCTTTTCTGAGGGGTGTCCGGATGGAGCAGGGAGAACTTTTGGGAGAATGAGGGACGTGGGAAGAAAACCAAAAAGGAGTGACGCTGCATGATTTTATTATCAGGTGTAAACGGATATTATTATGGATTTGGCAGGGGGATTTACGGCTGGGGATTTGATCCCACCTATCTGCTGGCGATCCTGGGACTGGTGCTGACTCTGATCGCTTCCGCCAATGTAAGAGCCACCTTTAACCGATATTCCAAAGTGCGGACCCATTCCGGCATGACGGGAGCCATGGCGGCGGAGCAGGTGCTCCACGCCTGCGGTATCTACAATGTGGCCATACAGCGGGTGTCGGGGGATCTGACGGATCACTACGACCCCAGGAGCAAAACCCTGCGACTCTCAGACAGCACCTACGGATCCGCCTCGGTGGCGGCTGTCTGTGTGGCAGCCCATGAATGCGGCCATGCGGTTCAGGATCAGGTGCAGTACGGCCCGCTGGTGCTGAGAAGCACGCTGGTTCCCGCCGCCAATTTCGGTTCCACCCTGGCCTGGCCCATTTTTATTTTCGGGCTGATTTTTTCCCTGCGGCCGCTGGTACTGGCAGGGATTGTGCTGTTCCTGCTGGCGGTGGTGTTTCAGCTTGTGACCCTGCCGGTGGAGTTTAATGCCTCCTCCAGAGCGTTGAAAATCCTCCGGGATCATCAGATGCTCTCCGGCGATGAGCTGTCTGGAGGAAGAAAAGTGCTCCGGGCGGCAGCCATGACCTATGTGGCGGCGCTGGCCTCCTCTCTGCTGCAGCTCCTGCGACTGATTTTGCTGGCAAGGAGGAATGACCGTGACTAGTTCTGTAAACATTCGGGAGATTGTGCTGGGGATTTTGATGGAGATCACAGAGGAGGAGGCGTACAGCCATGTGGTGATCCGCAGCACGTTGGAAAAATACCAGTATCTGGAAAAACGGGACCGGGCATTTATTTCCAGGGTTTCTGAGGGAACCCTGGAATATCTTCTTCAAATAGACTATATTATCGAGTGCTTTTCTAAGGTTCCGGTGTACAATATGAAGCCTCTGATCCGGAATCTGCTGCGCATGTCCGTGTATCAGCTGAAGTATATGGACAGTGTGCCGGATTCCGCTGTCTGTAATGAGGCGGTGAAGATCGCTCAGAAGCGTGGTTTTTATAATCTGAAGGGCTTTGTCAACGGTGTGCTGCGCAATACGGCCAGAAGACTGTCGGAGGTGGTCTATCCCCAGGCGGACAAGGAGCCGGAGCAGTATCTGTCGGTGATGTACTCGATTCCGCTGTGGATCGTGAAACAGTGGCTTGGACAGTTCGATTTTCAGACGGTGGAGACCATCTGCCGCAGTTCCCATCAGGAGAGGGGGACCACGGTGAGATGCAGTCTGGAGAAAGCATCCCTGGAGGAGATAGAGGCCAGCCTCCGGGAACAGCATATCACAGTAAAACGTCATCCTTATCTGGACTATGCTCTGGAAATTTCCGATTACAACTATATAAAAGCGGTGAACGCGTTTAAGAAAGGCTGGATACAGGTGCAGGACGTAAGCTCTATGCTGGTGGCGGAAATCGCCGCGCCCAACTGGGGAGACGACTGCATTGACGTCTGCGCTGCTCCGGGTGGGAAGAGTCTGCATCTGTCGGAAAAGCTGAGAGGAAGCGGATCGGTGGAAGCCCGGGACATCTCTGAGCAGAAGGTGAAGCTGATGCAGGAAAATATAGACCGGTCCGGGGCCATCAATATCCGGGCGGTGGAGCAGGACGCCACTGTTTTTGACCCGGCCTCCCATCAGAAGGCAGACATTGTGCTGGCAGATGTGCCCTGCTCCGGGCTGGGAGTGATCGGAAAGAAACAGGACATTAAATATAAGATGACAGAAGCAAAGCAGGAAGAGATTGTCCGGCTGCAGAGAAAGATTCTCCAGGTGGTGCAGGATTATGTAAAACCGGGCGGTGTGCTGATCTACAGCACCTGTACCATCGGTGCGGAGGAAAACCAGCTCAACGTAAAGTGGATTCTGGAAAATTTCCCCTTCCGCCTGGAGAGCATTGATTCCTATATCTGTGATGAGCTGAAAAGCAAAACCACGGGGGGCGGCTACATACAGCTGCTGCCGGGAATCCATCAGACGGACGGCTTTTTTATCGCCAGGTTAAGACGCCTGGAGGATAAAGGATGACAGGAGAGGATGGAAGGATGACTGGGATGGGAAAAGAGGACATTCGGTCCCTGGATCTGGAGGAATTGACAGAATTTGTGAAGGCGTTGGGGGAGAAACCTTTTCGGGGGAAACAGCTGTATCAGTGGATGCATGAGAAGCTGGCGGAAAACTTTGACGAGATGACCAATCTATCCGCCGGTTTCCGGGAAACACTGAAGCGGCGCTGCCATCTGGGAGAAATGTGTGTGGTGGATGAGCGTATTTCCCGGCTGGACGGGACCAGAAAGTATTTGTTTGAGCTCAGAGACGGAAACGTGATTGAGAGCGTGATGATGCGGTATCATCACGGCATTTCGGTGTGCATTTCCTCCCAGGCGGGCTGCCGGATGGGCTGCCGTTTCTGCGCTTCTACCATCGGCGGCCTGAAGAGAAATCTGGCTGTTTCCGAGATGCTGGGACAGGTGTACGGCATTCAGAAACTGGCGGGAGAGCGGGTGTCCCATGTGGTGGTGATGGGAACCGGGGAACCTCTGGACAATTACGATCATCTGGTGAAATTCATCCGCATGCTCTCCGATGGAAAAGGGCTGAACATCAGCCAGAGAAATATCACGGTAAGCACCTGCGGCATTGCGCCGAATATCCGCAGGCTGGCGGAGGAAAAGCTTCAGATTACACTGGCGCTGTCACTGCATGCCTCCAATCAGGAAAAAAGAAAAACTCTGATGCCTGTGGCAAACCGATACGGACTGGACGAGGTGCTGGATGCCTGCCGATACTATTTTGAACAGACGGGGCGGCGGCTGACCTTTGAGTACAGTCTGGTGGGCGGTGTGAACGATTCCGAGCAGGACGCGGCACAGCTTGCCGGTCTGGTAAAGAATCTGCACGGCCATGTGAATCTGATTCCGGTGAACCCGGTGAAGGAGCGGAAGTTTGTGCAGCCGGACCGCCGGGTTGTGGAGGCTTTTAAAAATAAACTTGAAAAAAACGGAATAAATGTTACTATTAGAAGAGAAATGGGCAGAGATATCGACGGAGCCTGCGGACAGCTCCGCAGAAGTTATCTGACGGAGGAAGGAAAACTATGAAATCATACTGTGTGACGGATGTGGGTGTGAAGCGGAATATGAATCAGGATTTTGTCTACGCATCTGATCAGCCTGTGGGAAACCTTTCCAATCTTTTTATTGTGGCTGACGGGATGGGGGGACATAATGCTGGAGATCTGGCATCTCGTTATACGGTGGAAACCATGGTGGATTACATAGAGAACGCATCGGAGAAACGGCCGATCCCTCTGCTGGAGGCGGCTGTGCAGACGGCGAATCAAAAGGTGATGGAGAAGGCCAGGGAGGACAAAAACCTGGAAGGCATGGGCACTACGGTGGTGGCGGCCACGGTACAGGACGGTTTCCTGTATGTGGCCAACGTAGGGGACAGTCGGCTGTATCTGCTGGATGACGGAATTGAACAGATTACCAGGGATCATTCTCTGGTGGAGGAGATGGTGCGGGCCGGGGAACTTGGCAGAGAGGAAGCTCGGAATCATCCGGAAAAGAATATTATCACCAGAGCTGTGGGGGTAAAAAAACAGATCAGGATCGACTTTTTTGATGTGGCCTTGAATCCGGGAGACAGATTTCTGCTGTGCTCCGATGGCCTGACCAATATGGTGGAGGATGAGGAAATCCTCCGCTTGGTGAAGCGGGAAACCTCTCTGGAGGAGGCTGCCCGCAAGCTGGTGGCGCTGGCCAATCGGAACGGGGGCAAGGACAACATATCAGTGGTTCTGGCAGAGACAACGGTGAATGGGGTATAAATTATGTTAAGAGTAGGGACATTTCTTCAAAACCGATATGAAATCATAAGCCGCATCGGTTCCGGCGGAATGGCTGATGTGTATAAAGCGAAGGACCATAAGCTTAACCGGTTTGTGGCGGTGAAGGTGCTGAAGCCGGAGTATAAGGACGATAAGGCATTTGTATCCAAATTCCGGGTGGAGGCCCAGGCTGCGGCAGGACTGGCCCATGCCAACATTGTGAACGTGTACGATGTGGGGGAGGAGAACGGGATTAACTTCATCGTGATGGAGCTAGTGGAGGGAATTACGCTGAAGGCTTACATCAACAAAAAAGGAAAGCTGACGGTAAGGGAGGCCACCAGTATTGCCCTTCAGGTGGCCGCCGGGCTGGAGGCAGCCCACAATAACGGAATCATTCACCGGGACGTGAAGCCTCAGAATATTATCATCTCCATGGACGGAAAGGCGAAGGTAGCAGATTTTGGCATTGCCAGGGCCGCCTCCTCCAACACCATCAATTCCAGTGTTATGGGATCAGTGCATTACAGCGCTCCGGAGCAGACCCGTGGCGGCTACAGTGATGCCAAGAGTGATATTTATTCCATGGGTATCACCATGTACGAGATGCTCACCGGGCGGGTTCCTTTTAACGGCGACAGCACAGTGGCGGTGGCCTTGAAGCACCTGCAGGAGGAGATGCAGCCTCCCAGTAAACTGGTGCCGGAGATCCCACACAGTACAGAACAGATTATTCTGAAATGTACCCAGAAAAGCCCGGACCGGCGTTACAGCAATATGTCGGAGCTGATCCGGGATTTAAAGGAGTCTCTGGTGAATCCGAACGGGGATTTTGTGGAGATTCCGAAGCTGGATCAGAATGCCCACACGGTGCTTCTCTCCAGGGAGGAGGTCAGCCAGATCAAAAACAGCTCTATGCCCTCCTACAACGAGACGCTGAACACAGGGGCAGCTGACCGGTTTGCAGGGCAGGGCAATGTGACCGGGGATCACAGAGCCAACCCTTACAGCGGTAATTACTATCAGAACAGCGGCTATCAGGATCTGAGATATAACCAGGGCAATTCCTATGCGGGTGCGTACCAGGAACGGATGAACTATCCGCCCTCGGATGAGTCAAAGGACCTGGATGAGGAATACGATTTCGACAGGGAAGAGCCACAGCCGAGAAAGAAATACCGGGGCGGCTCCGTGCGCCAGAGTGAGCAGGACGATGGAATGAGCACGGGAACAGAGCGGGTGATCACTGTGGTGAGCATTGTGGCGGCTGTGATTGTGGGCTGCGTGGTGCTGGCCATGATCGCCAATGCTCTGGGGCTGTTCCATTTTGGAGATTCCCAGAATGGGGGACAGCAGAGCGCTCAGACGGAGACCACCACGACCTCCACTTCTCAGGCCGCGGACACCGCGGTGGTGCCCAACCTGGTGGGAAAAACGGAGGCGGAGGCCCAGCAGCTTCTACGCGATCGGGGACTGGGTTACCGGTACGTGGGTGAGAGTGCGTCCAGCGAGTATCCCAAGGGCCAGGTGATCAGCCAGACTGTGGATGCGGACACCACGGTGGCGGTGAACACGACAGTGGGATATACGCTGAGCTCCGGAAGCACGGAGCAGCTGACGGTTCCCTCTCTGACCAACGTATCCCAGCAGGATGCGGAGGAAGCTCTCACAGGAATGGGGCTGCTGGTGACGGTAGATAACACCCGGTACAGCGATACGGTACAGGCGGGAAATGTGATCACCACAAATCCGGGCTCCGGATCCAGCGTCAGCGCTGGGGATACGGTGACCATCTACGTCAGCCAGGGACAGGATAACTCCCTAGTGGAGGTGGTGGATGTGAGAGGACACAATGCGGAGGACGCCATCGCTACCCTGAGCAATCTGGGACTGGTGGTGTATACCAAGGAGGTGGAGAGCTCGGAGGTGGACCAGGGACTGGTGATTTCCCAGGATATTGCGGGCGGCACCAGCGTGGAGACGGGAACCACCGTGACTCTGACGGTCAGCGGGGGCAGTTCTCAGCCGGATATTATTATAGAGGGAGGTTCCTCGGGAACCACCTCCGATGCCAGCGCATCTTCAGGCACATGGACTACCAGTGATTCGCTAAACACGCCGGATGAATACAATGGACAGCCGGTGCGGATTGTGCTGGAGCAGAACGGCGTTCAGACCACTGTTTTTGAGGGAACCACCACCTTCCCCTACAGTCTCAGCGGCGTGCAGGGGCAGGCGGGAGTAACCACCGGGAAGGCCTATGTGTATCTGCTGGATCCCCAGACCTGGCAGGTGACGGCCACCTACGAGTATGATGGAATTAATTTTTATCAGGTGAATTGATGCAGGGAAAAATCATTAAGGGAATCGGAGGATTCTATTACATTCATGCTCAGGATGGAGCGGTATACCAGTGCAGAGCAAAGGGGATTTTTCGAAAGGAC
>ERZ1090878.1102-NODE-1107-length-13248-cov-6.794057_pt1 | contig 13248 bp, 14 predicted proteins | sample MGYA00478473_ERZ1090878 | MGnify/ENA primary metagenome ERZ1090878 (study PRJEB33644, sample SAMEA5815720) | chicken gut metagenome | biome: Chicken; feature: Gastrointestinal Tract; material: Caecum | place: Ireland | collected 2019-01-01 | study: A study of... | reverse complement strand
GTCTCGTGGGCTCTGAGATGTGTATAAGAGACAGACCTATGGTTCAGAAGCCTATAATGATGTATATTGCCGCCAGCTCACCGAACTGCTGACCAACTACGGCGAAATTTTCTGCGTCTGGCTGGACGGTGCCTGCGGCTCTTATATGGACAATAAACCGAAACAGCACTATGATTTTGACCGCATTTATGCCCTTGTGCGTGAATTGGCACCGAATGCCGTGATTTCCAACTGCGGGCCGGACATACGCTGGGTCGGCAATGAGGGCGGCATCGCCCGGAAAAGTGAATGGAATGTGGTGCCGGCTTTTGCCTGCGACACCCAGTCGATCGCTGAACATTCGCAGCACGCGGATGGGGAAGACATGGTCAAAAACAGCAGTGATATCGTCGCTTCTGACCTGGGCAGCCGCAAGTTCCTGGCCGGATATGATGAATTTATGTGGTACCCGGCGGAGGTGGATGTTTCGATCCGTCCGGGCTGGTTTTACCATAAAGCGCAGGATGCCATGGTGCGCAGTTTGGACAATCTTTTGAAAATTTATTACACATCGGTCGGCGGCAATTCTTTTTTGCTTTTGAATGTTCCGCCGGATAAGCGCGGTCTCATCTGCGAGCAGGATGCTGAAACGCTGCGCCGGCTCGGTGCGCATTTGGCAAAGTCACGCGATCAAATCGTGGATGTGGTTTCTGTTTCTGCACCGCAAGCGGTCGAGGGCTGCGGCTGTGACAATCTGCTGGAATACAGCTACAGTGGCGAGACGGGTGATCCGCTTGCCTATTATATGCCGGAAAGGGAAGCCCAAAGTTATACGCTGACCTTTCAGCTGGACAAGCCGCATAGCATCAACCGCGTGCAGTTGATTGAAAACACTGCATTTTCGCAGCGGATCGAAGCGTTTTCCGTCTATGTGTACCAAAACGGGCACCGAAAAAAGGTCTACGATGGCACGACTGTCGGCTTTGGGCGTATTGCCGTATTTGCCCGTGCGGTCGAAACAGACCGGGTCGAGATCGTGCTCACGTCTGTGCGCAAACGGCCTGTTCTGGAGTTTGTGGGCATTTACCGCGACAACGGTTACCGCATGAAAAAGTCGCTTTTAGAGCCTTTGAAGCTTTGGCTGCATCAAAAAAATTACGAGCTTTATGTTGCGCGCGAGAATAAAAAAAGAAAGGCAAAATAGTGCACAAGTCCGTAAAAACAGATATAGCAAAAGAACCTCCTGATGTTGATAAACTGTGAACTGGTCCAGAAAAATAGATAATAGACAAAGCCCCCTGATGTAGGAAAATAAATACATCAGGGGGCTAAACTGTGCAAAAAAGAAGTTACACGCCTGTGCAGGAAATATTACCTTACCGGAAATCGCGGTGATGATTCAGGCGGGAAAAGTCAGAGAGCAATAGCAGAGTATTTTGGGTAAAAGATGAATATGTGGTAAAAGAACTGCTGAAACGAGAACGCCGCAAGCAAAGAAAACAGGCCGCAGGAATCACGACTCTTTTGAGGTCTCTCGAAGTGGTTAGATTTACTGTCTGAAATTCGCCGCTTTGGGAAATGGGAACAGATGAGGCAGCAGCTTTACAAGTATGGGAATCTGCCCAATCGCCAGTTCCATGCTGAAAAGCCGAATTCTGGATGGTGCAGACATTTTTTACATTCAGACAACAGTGGTGCTCTACCTCTTCATGATCCGTGACCTCTACGACAACAGTATTGTTGCTTACAAAACCGGGACACAGCAGACGGTGAATTCGGTGCCGGATACTATCAGGCAGCTCTTCGGAAAGAAAAGAGGGCCGCCGCAGAGTAGCAGCTCCACAGCGACCAAAGGCTTCAGTATATTTCCCGAGCGTCTACACGATATGAGGCAGAGTAGGACACCGGGTCAATTATTTATGTTTAGTTTTTCAGGCTATGCAGCGGTGCCGGGATACGGCCGCCGCGGTGGATGAATTTGGCGGGCACTTTTGTGCTGACCGCCATGACAGGGGCGCTGCCCAGCAGGCCGCCGAATTCCAGTTCGTCGCCAACGTTTTTGCCGATTGCCGGGATCACACGGACTGCCGTTGTTTTGCCGTTTACCATACCGATTGCCGCTTCGTCCGCAATAATGCCGGAAATGACTTCTGCCGGCGTGTCGCCCGGAATGGCGATCATATCCAGACCGACCGAACAAACTGCCGTCATCGCCTCCAGTTTTTCAATGGAGAGCGCGCCGGCTCTTGCTGCATCGATCATGCCGGCATCTTCAGAAACGGGGATAAAGGCACCGGAAAGGCCGCCCACGCTGGAGGATGCCATGACGCCGCCTTTTTTCACAGCGTCATTCAGCATGGCAAGGCAGGCCGTTGTGCCGGCGCCGCCGCATTGTTCCACACCGATCTCTTCCAGAATGTGCGCCACACTGTCGCCGACGGCAGGCGTGGGCGCAAGAGAAAGGTCTACGATGCCAAACGGTACGCCAAGGCGTTTGGAGGCTTCAGTGCCGACGAGCTGACCCATTCGCGTTACTTTGAATGCGGTCTTTTTGATCAGCTCCGCTACTTCATTAATACTGTATTCCGGGTGTTTGGCCAGCGCGCTGCGCACAACGCCCGGGCCGGAAACGCCAACGTTGATAACGCAGTCCGCTTCGCCTACGCCGTGAAATGCACCGGCCATAAACGGGTTATCTTCCGGCGCGTTGCAAAATACGACCAATTTGCCGGCGCCGATACAGTCGTTGTCTTTTGTGAGCTCTGCCGTTTTGCGAATGGCTTTGCCCATCATGGCAACGGCGTCCATATTAATGCCGGCTTTGGTCGAGCCAATGTTGACAGAGGAGCAAAGGTGTTCTGTTTGCGCCAGCGCTTCGGGAATGCTCTCGATCAGGGCGAGGTCGCCGGCGGCAAATCCTTTTTGCACCAAAGCAGAGTAACCGCCGATAAAATTGACGCCGATCGTCTGCGAAGCTTTTTCAAGCACTTTTGCATAAAGCACCGGGTCGCCGCCGCTGATGCCTGCCATAATCGCAATGGGCGTCACGCTGACGCGCTTGTTGATGATCGGAATGCCGTATTCCTTTTCGATCTGTTCGCCGGTCGCAACTAGTTTTTCAGCTTTTTTGCAGATTTTGCTGTAAATTTTGTCGCAGCTTTTCTGGATGTCGCTGTCACCGCAGTCAAGCAGGGAAATACCCATGGTGATCGTGCGGATGTCCAGGCATTCATCCTGAATCATAGTAATGGTCTCTAAAATGTCGTTTGTGTTAATCAAGGCGCGCCCTCCGATCAGATCCTGTGCATAGAATTGAAAATGTCTTCGTGCATGATGTGGATGGACAGACCGCGCGTTTCACCCAGCTTTGCCGCCTTGTCGGAAAAATCCGTAAAAGATGCGTTGAGCCTTGAAACGTCAGCGATCATGATCATGCAGAACATATCCTGCAGAACAGACTGTGAAACGTCCTCGATATTTGCATTAAATTCGGCGCATATGGCCGAAACGTCCGCCAGAATGCCGACGGTGTCTTTACCAACAACTGTAATAACCGCTTTCATAGGTTTACCTCCTAAAATTCATATCGTATTATATCAAAATAATTGTCTATTTTCAATAAACATTTGAAAGAAATCTAAAAAAGCATTTTAAAGCGCTTTTGTTTGTGCTATGATATAACCACTGATATTTACAGAAGTGAAAATTTTTTCGATGCAATCGGAGATATGACGGTTATGAGCTTAACGAATAAAGTCGACATGCACATTCATTCCGACAATTCTTTTGACGGCCACCATTCTGTGATCCTGCTTTGTGAGCATGCCTGTTTAAAGGGTGTGCGCGGCATTGCGATCACAGACCACTGCGAGATCGATTCCGAAACCATGGATTTCCGGGCGCTCACACTGAATTCTTATGTGAATTCACGCTTGGCTCAGAAGGTGTTTTCCGGCAATCTGATCGTTATGCAGGGCATTGAACTTGGGCAGGCGATTTACAATAAACCTTTGGCCGAAAAGATTTTAAGTGAATTTGAATATGATTTTGTGCTGGGGTCTATTCATAATCTGGAAAATATGGAGGATTTCTTCTTCCTGGATTTCAAAAACTACTCTGTAGATGACCTGATGCGGCGTTATTTTGAAGCGGAACTCGAACTTGCACAGTGGAACCAGTTTGACAGTCTGGCGCATTTGACCTATCCGCTGCGCTATCTTGTCGACCGTGAAGACCTGTACCTGGATTTAAAGCCGTACCAGGAACTGATCGACGAGATCCTTTTGACGCTGGTCAAAAACAACAAAGCGCTGGAGATCAACACCTCCGGCTTATTTATGAAAATGCACAGCACACTGCCGGATGCATCGGTCGTTCGCCGCTTTAAGGAACTTGGCGGCAAGTACATCACGGTCGGCTCCGATTCCCATTACGCCGACCGTATCGGCAACGGCATTGAAGAGGGCATGCAGCTGGCCAAACAGTGCGGTTTTGATTTTATTACGATCTATCATAAGCGCGAACCGGTTATGATCCCGATCGAAGACTGAAAGGCGGAATAGCAATGGACAAATTACTGCATCTTTTAATGGAAAACCCGCGCCTGACCAACGAGGAACTGGCGCAAACGCTCGGCATGACAGAACAGGATGTTGCCGCCAAAATCGCCGAATATGAAGATCAGGGCATTATTAAGGGCTACAGCACGGTGATCGACCACGATGCCCTGCAGGACGACACGGTCACAGCCTTGATCGAAATCAAGGTGAAACCGAAATTCGGCCACGGGTTTGATGAGATCGCCGAGCGCATTGCCGCTTTGGAAGAGGTAGAAAGCGTTTACCTGATGAGTGGCAGCTACGACCTTTGCTGCATCGTCTCCGACAAATCCTTTCAGGTCGTTTCCATGTTTGTGTCCCGCCGGCTTTCGCCGCTGGAGGATATTGAATCGACCACAACGCATTTCATTTTGAAACGGTATAAAGACAGCGGCGTTTTGTTCTCTAAAAAGCCGCAGGACGACAGGGGGGTCATTTCCCTGTGAACGATTACAGCCGTTACTTAAACAAAAAGCTGGTGCAGGTCAAACCGTCCGGCATCCGTAAGTTTTTCAGCATCGCGCAGGAGATGGATAATGTTATTTCCCTCGGCGTCGGTGAGCCGGATTTTCTGACGCCATGGCATGTGCGCCAAACGGGCATTGATACGCTGGAGCGCGGCTCCACACGTTATACGGCGAATGCCGGCCTGGCTGAACTGCGTGAAGAGATCGTGCGGTTTTACAAAAGAAAGTACTTTTTGTCCTATGACCCAGTCAAAGAGGTGCTGGTCACCGTCGGCGGTTCAGAGGGTATCGACATGGCTATCCGCGCGCTTGTGGAGCCAGGCGACGAGGTCATTGTGATCGAACCGTCTTTTGTCTGTTATAAGCCGATCGTGGAGGTGGCCGGCGGCGTCGCTGTGCCGCTTGCCGTGCGCGAGGAAGACCATTTTCGCGTAACGCCGCAGGCGCTTGAATCGGTCATTACGCCTAAGACCAAACTGCTGGTTTTGCCGTATCCGAACAACCCGACCGGCGCTGTTATGCGCCGTGAAGATCTGGAGGCGATCGCCCCGGTGATTCAAAAGCACGATCTGTTCGTCTTGTCGGATGAGATATACAGTGAACTTACATACGGCAGTATCAGCCATGTCTCGATCGCTTCGGTGGAAGGCATGTGGGAGCGCACCGTTGTTATCAACGGTTTTTCCAAAACGTATTCCATGACCGGCTGGCGTCTTGGCTATGCGCTGGGTCCGGCGCCGGTTATTGAACAAATGACCAAACTGCACCAGTTTGCCATTATGAGCGCACCGACCACCTCGCAGTATGCCGCTATCGAGGCGCTGCGCAACGGCGATGCTGACATTTTAAAAATGGCGGAGGAGTACGACATGCGTCGCCGGTTCACCATGGCGCAGTTTCGCAAGATCGGGCTGCCGTGCTTTGAGCCGGAAGGGGCGTTTTACGCGTTTCCGTGCATTCGCTCCACAGGACTGTCCTCGGAGGAATTCTGCGAACGCCTGATCAAAGAAAAACATGTGGCTGTTGTGCCCGGTAACGCTTTTGGCGACTGCGGCGAAGGGTATATCCGTGTGTCTTACTGTTATTCGATCGATGAACTGCAAAAAGCCATTCGTATCATCGGTGAATTTGTGCGTGAGTTAAAGGAAGAAAAATGAAATTAAAGTTAAATGCATATGCAAAAATCAATTTGTTGCTTGACATCGTAGGCCGGCGCGACAACGGTTACCATGATCTTTTTATGATCATGCAGTCGGTCAGCCTGCACGACATCGTTACCTTGACGGTAGATCAAAAGAAACATGGCATTGTGCTGACCTGTTCCAAACCCGGTGTGCCGACCGATGCCTCCAATACAGCCTACAAAGCGGCGAAAGCTTTTTTTAAATTCACCGGCATTCGGCCGTGCGGTGTGCAGATTGACCTGGTCAAAAACATTCCGCATGCCGCTGGGCTTGCCGGCGGCAGTGCAGATGCGGCCGCTGTGCTTTACGGGTTAAATAAAATTTTTGAGACGAAGCTGTCTGACCAGGCGCTGACGGAACTGGGACTGTTGGTCGGTTCTGATGTGCCGTACTGTATTTTTGGCGGCACAAAACTGGTGCAGGGTGTCGGGGATGTCATTAACAAGCTAAAAAGCATGCCGGCGTGCAGCATTGTGCTTGCTAAGCCGGAGGCTGGCGTCAGCACGGCCGCTGCTTATCAAAAGTATGATACAGACGGTAAGCAGCACACGCCGCAGAAATTCCCGGTGCTATGCGCGGTGCAAAACAGTGACCTGGAGGCCATCAGCGCCGGGCTTGCCAATGTGTTTGAACAGTTTATTGAAGTGCCGCAGCGTGTGGAGATCAAACGTATTATGCTGGACTGCGACGCGCTTGGCACATGTATGAGCGGCAGCGGCCCCACTGTGTTTGGCCTTTTTGCGCAGCAGGAGGCAGCGGAAAAAGCGGCTGAAGTCCTGCGGCAACAAATGCAGGATGTGTTTGTGTGCCGGCCGGTTCCGTGCGGTTGCAAAATTGTAAAAAAATATGAATAAATTGGAAAAAACCTGTCTATCCTGTTGGTTGAAAGGCAGGTTTTTTTATGTCCATATTTAAACACAAGCGCTTGAAAGCCACTTTGTTTGTGAGTTTATTTTTGCTCTTTACCATGGCGTTTGCTTACATTACACCGTTTTTCGCACAAAGCCAGGCGATTGCAGAGGATGTTTTGCGTCTGCACATCATCGCCAACTCTGATTCTGAAACGGACCAGGCTCTGAAATATACGGTGCGCGACGCTGTTTTGCGCAGCATGCAGGACAAGTTCCTTGGTGCGGACACGCTGGAAGAAACGGTGCGTATTGCCCGGGAAAACCGGCAGAGCATGCAGGACACAGCCAACGCAGTTTTGGCACAGAACGATGCGGCATATGCAGCGCAGGTCACGATCGACCGGGAATATTTTAATACACGCGCTTATGAAGAGGTTACGTTCCCGGCCGGGTGTTACGAGTCTGTCGTCATCACACTGGGCGAGGGGAGCGGTAAAAACTGGTGGTGTGTCATGTATCCGGCCATCTGTTTGCCGGAAGTGCAAGAGGATGATTTGGACACCGTGCTGAACGATGATGAAATGACCGTTATCGAAAGTGATAAATATGATGTTCGCTTTAAAATCGTAGAAATTTATCAGGAGATCGTTAGCTTTTTCCAGGAAAAAACGATGCATAAAAAGTAAGCTCGTTTACAGAAAAACTGCAAAAGCACCGTCGTTTTACAGTCGCAGACGGCGGTGCTTTGTATAAATATATGCGCTGAATGTACTTACGAACTTTATTGCCGTATCATTTACCAAGAAATTTTCATAAAACGCAAATTGACTGTTGTATATTTGGCGTAAATATGTTACTCTGAATATGGGAAAATTCAATATTAGAGAGGAGAATTAATTATGTTTTGTAGAAATTGCGGAAGTCAAATGGCAGATGTTGCTGCGATCTGTGTGAACTGCGGAACGCAGCGGGGAATGGGCGACCGGTTTTGTCCGAACTGCGGTGCATCTACAGCACCCGGTGCACAGTATTGCCCGTCCTGCGGCCTGGCACTGGATCAGGCGCGCCCAAAATCTGGCAAGTCAAAAATTGCAGCAGGCCTGCTCGCTATTTTCCTTGGCCAGCTGGGCATACATAACTTTTATTTGGGCTATACCAACCGCGCCGTTACACAGCTTTTGGTTTCCATTTTGCTTTCGTGGACTTTTATTGCGCCGCTTGGCATATGGATCTGGGCGATCGTAGAGGCCGTTAAGATTTTTCAGGGCGAGATTCCGGATGCTGACGGAAGGCCTTTATCGGATTAAGCAATTTTAAAACCCTCCTGTTTACGGCAGGAGGGTTTTGCTGTTTGTGCTCGGTGTTTTTACCGAAATACATGGTTCTATGGAAAAATAGCAGACTGGTACTGCGTTTGTACAGTATGTCGGCTGAAAAGATCGAAAGCACAAGCATAAAACAGAACAAAAACACCATGTATTTGGTAAATACATGGTGTTTTATGCTTGAATATAGTAATTTTTATACCATATTCAATATTTCGTTGGTGCCGACAACCGGAATCGAACCGGTACGATATTTCTATCGAGGGATTTTAAGTCCCTTGCGTCTGCCTGTTCCGCCATGTCGGCAAACTGCAAAAATTATGATACTTGATTTTGGGCAAAAAGTCAAGATAAAATAAATTTCACCGCTAAGGGCACCCTTGATAAAGAGGGTGCCCTTAAATTTTGTAAACAGCTAAAATGATTTGATTGCAGGTTATAAAAAATAATTTTTTTGGAGGAAAAGCAATGAAATCATTAATTGAAGAAATGGGTATCGGATACAGACAGGTGGGAGAAATACAAATTCCAAAACTTGTTGTAACAGACACCAATTACCACATAGGCATATGGGGACAACGCCACAAAGAATATCTGTTAGAAAACCACAGACTTTTTTACTACAATCTTTTGACAACAGGTAAGCTCAATTCATATCTTCACGATATAGATGTTAGTGCAAAAGAAATGTATGATCGACTAATAAAACAAATCGCAGAAAAAGAAGGCATAACTGAACAACTTAAATCCGAAAAGCAAATGGAATGGATTGGCAGAATGAACAACATTGCAAACCGTGTAAGGGAGATTGTGAATGCAGAAATAATTTATACATTATAAGAAAAACGGCGGCAGGGAAAAATCCCTGCCGCGATTTTTGTTTTCTTTATTATCTGAACAAAATAGAGGCGTAAGCTTTTTAAAAGCAAAATACAATTGCGAATATTGAAGACACATTTTAACAATTACATTTATGAAAATTTGATAATGTACTTCGAAATGGTGATTGTTGACACATTTACTGAATAGACATAACGATGATAAAGTTGATTTCCTCCACTGGAGTTATTGAGTTTAGTTTAAAATTATTCCTTATGCCTTAATTTTCCTCTATAAGTGGAACAATTCCTAAATCCATAAATCTTGAACAAAACAACTCATCAATGATAGACTCTGCAGTGTATTCTTTTCCTAAAAGTTCAAGTTGCCGCTTATCAATTGTGTAAAGTCCAGTTTTGGGAATACGATCATCTGTCACAACGGTAGTAACTCCAAAAATTTTACGATGATTTTTGAGGGCTTCTAACATTCTTTTATTTTTATCTTTCAATTCAGGATTTAATTCCAAAACAAATTCATCATAAAACAAAACTGGTTGAAACTGTCGCCTTACTGTAAGCGACTCATATTTCTTTGCATAGGATATCTTATGAGGAAATAAATCTCCCATTATTCTGGTATATATATTTTTATATGACTGTAATATTGCCGATGGAAACATCATATTAACACTCGAATCGTCTTCATCGTTATTGATTAATAAAATCCTCATCCTTGCACTACCATCAGCCATTATTTCAAGAAAATTGTTTGTATGCGCCGGCAAGTGCCCTTTGGATGCTGATAATCCTCCAGGAGTATAAATTATTGAATTTCCAACATAAAACAAGCTAAATGAAGGCAAAGTATCTTCCGTTTCCGGAACTATTGTTTTTAAATCAGTATGGTTGAAAGTATCAACTGCAATTTGAATATCAGACGACACCAAGGAAAAACCAATATCAATATATCCGTGTATATTATTTGTGCTATCGCAAATTGGTGGAATTGATATTTTCTGCTCCATTTTAGTCAGTAGTTGTTCTCTCTTATTATATATTTGGGAAAGTTTGGACGAGTCTTTAATTGTAAAAGAGCCAGATGAAAGCCTCTCGTATATTTTGCCGTTACTTGTTATATATGGAGGTTCAGAACCTTCATCAATTTTTATTACATACAAGACACCCGCATCAAAAGTGAATTTTTTTACATCAAAAGATGGGGTAGGTGTTATTGCATCGTGAATTGTTGTATGAATTTTTTGTTCATTCCAATTAGAACATCCTTCAATTTGTTTATCGTCAGATACACCAAGAAAAATATACCCGCCATATGTATTAGCGAAAGCGGAGACTTCTTCTTGAATTTTCTTATTTGACACTCTATCGTCCTTAAATTCAAAATAGAAAGATTCATCAAAATCCTGTTCAGAAATAACTGCTTGAATATCCGACAGCTGTAACTTTGACCACTCTGTACCATTTATATTTACCATTATGAACCCTCCTATTTCCATCAAACATTAAATTATAGCTTTATTTTACTCCTGTGCGCCTTTTTTCAAATTACAATCACGGCAAAGCATTTGACAGTTCTCAGGAGTTGTTTTTCCGCCTTTGCTCCAAGGTGTGATATGATCTGCGTGCATCTGCTCAAATTCGAATTCTTCGCCGCAGATTGCGCATTTGTGATGTTGCTTTTCAAAAGCGGCAAGAGCATCACGGCGATCAAATGCTCTAATTGAGAGTTTCTTTTCTTCTCCAGTCAACAAATACTCATAGATGCCGGACTTCTTTGTAACATCTTCATCGCCCATAAGACGCTGTATTTCATCTTCAAGAACTTTCGGATCAAGGTCGGTGCGTTTACCGTGTTTATTATAATACAATCCCCAAGGCAAACCCTTCATTTCTTTGCGGAACTTTGGGAAAATTGCCTGTACCCAATCAATAACCGAACGAAAATAATTCCAAAGAGTTACTGCACTTGGATCGTGTTGATGCTCTGACATATATCCTTCAATTGTCTTGCCCTCAGCACTTGCAACCCAAAGTATAGCTGTTTCAAGGTATTCCTGACGAATGCTTGAGCCTTTTAAATAATCTCCCGCAAGTCTGTATGCCGCACATCCAGATTTTGAAAAATATCGTTTAGCATCAGATGTCCAACTTCCTGCATATACTGCATTTCTAAGTTCTTGGTCGGTAAGCTGTTCGCCAGCAATATTAATAATACGAAACCAATCAAGCTTTTCTGACTCTGTACCGTTGCATATGTAGATAAAAAGTTCATAATTAAGAATTTCATCTTGTTTGTCTTTCGGCAAGTTGTTAAATAGCTTATCATCAACTGAAAAATTCCCATCTACATATTCGCAAAGCGAAATAGTACGCTGCTGTCCGTCCATTACTTCATATCGTGGTATGTCAGGATCATCTTCAAATTCTTCACCACGGTCAACCCAATACATAACATTTAACGGTAGACCTTTCATCACTGTGCGGATAACCTCATTGCGTTGGTCGTCCTTATATACAAACTCACGCTGATATTTCGGTCGAATATCAAGTTGTTCATCGTAACCGACTACACCTTCCTCGGCATCATTAAAATAACCTTTTGTAACTTCTCTAACAGTTATTTTCTTTTCTTCAATATGCATTATTGCTTTCCCCCTTGTGGTTTTTCAGGATGTTTGTTGCGGATAAGTATTCTGGCATACATTTTAATGTAGAAATGACCATCAACGATGTAATATGTTTTATCTTTTGGAACTTCAATTACCTCGATAGCTGGACCGTCATTAAGTTTCATAACCTTTGTCTGTTTACCGGCTTTCGATACTTGTACTTGTTGCCCATATCGTTTTGAATGTAAATCGTCCCAACCTTGTGTTAATCCAATAATTTCAAATTGATCAGGATTGTATTTGTCCATAAAAGTAATAGGAACACCCATAACATCAGGATAATCACAAGGTATATCGGAAACGCTTCCCACTTCAATTGCATCATAATTGTCATATCGAGGATAGTCAGCGCTGTTGTATCTTTTGACTGGTATGAGTTCTTCGTGACGCTGACTTATATCCAAATTTGTATACCAACGGACTCCTTTGACCCTGATATATTTTCTTCCGTTATCATCAATACCACATCCCGAAGCATCTAATGGATAATTATCAGGTACATAAAATGCTCTATCACCGGAGTGGATACTGGCACCTATCCACATTTTATTGTTCATAAGCAAAGGAAAAATTTCTTTATAAGAAATGGCATTAACATTTCCTATAACAATAAAATACTTTTTGTGCTTCATAAGTACAGAAATATATTCTCGAAATAACGAAAACGGAGGATTTGTAACTACAATGTCCGACTCGTCAAGTAATTCCAAACACTCTGTACTGCGAAAATCACCGTCTCCTTCAAGCTCTGAAAGACTGTTTTCTCCAGACTTAAATAGTTCAGCCACATCAAACATATCAATGCCGCCATCACCAGTTTTGTCATATACCTTTGTCACAACAGCTTTATACGGTTTGTTTTGCTTGCTTTCCTCAGTTCCGATGACATCGAATAAAGAAAGTTGAGTATTCGCTATAGGAGAGGAAGCATAACAAGTAGCAATTAACTTTTTCAAACCAAGGCGATTAAAATTCAGCACGAAATATTTGAAGAAATTGCTTTCAAAAGGATCATCGCAATTACAAAATACCACCTTATCTTTGAAATGCTTTCTGTAATATCGCATTTCCTTTTCTATATCAGAAAGTTGTGTGTAAAATTCATCTTTTTTGGCTTTGTTAGCTAACGCCAGTTTTGATTTACTAGGCAATTTAATTCACCTCTGGATGTTTATTGCGTATTAATATTCTGAAATAAGTTGCTTTGCCGTTGATGTTACAAGCGTGAGAATGATTATTTCTTATTTTCTCGTTGAGTTCTTCATTTCCAACAAGAACATAGATAAGGTATAATAAATTGCGCAAATTGAAAATAGCAGAAAAAGTAGACACGGCT
>ERZ1090878.1099-NODE-1104-length-13276-cov-26.806142_pt1 | contig 13276 bp, 10 predicted proteins | sample MGYA00478473_ERZ1090878 | MGnify/ENA primary metagenome ERZ1090878 (study PRJEB33644, sample SAMEA5815720) | chicken gut metagenome | biome: Chicken; feature: Gastrointestinal Tract; material: Caecum | place: Ireland | collected 2019-01-01 | study: A study of... | reverse complement strand
AAGGTGATTTGTCCATCTGCGGTCCCCGTCCGGAACGCCCTGAGATCGCGGCGCAATACTGTGAGGAAATGCCTGAGTTTGCGCTGCGCTTGCAGGCCAAGGCGGGACTGACAGGCTATGCGCAGGTGTATGGGAAATACAATACGACACCCTACGATAAGCTGCAAATGGATCTGATGTACATCGCACACCCCAGCATTGTTGAGGACATTAAGATCATGCTGGCGACTGTGAAGATTTTGTTCCTTCCGGAAAGCACGGAGGGAATCGCGGAAGGGGCAACGACGGCGATGGGGAAAGAGGAAAAGCAATTGGATCAATCGGATTCCAATAAAAATGCAATTGTATAAAATGTTTTATCCAATGTGGGAGAAATGGGATGCTCGTTACAATTTTGACTGTTTCCTACAATGCCGAAAAAACAATTCAGAGAACAATAGAATCTGTTTTAAATCAGACTTATCAAAATATCGAATACATTATTATTGATGGAAAATCAAAAGACAAGACCGTTGAAGTTGCCAAAAGGTACCAGAAAGTATTTGACGATACTCCGGGACGCAGATTGATTATTATTAGTGAACCTGATGAAGGGATGTATGACGGGCTAAATAAGGGAGCACGAATTGCACATGGTGAACTAATTGGACAAATCAATGCTGATGATTGGTATGAGTCAGATGCGGTAGAAACCATGGCGGGACTATACAAAATAAAAAAATACGATGTGGCATGGGGGAGTATTCGAATCAAGAAAAAGTCTGGAGATATGGTTAAACATGCACACATTGGGAAGTTGTGGACAACCAGCGGCTGGTGCCATCCAGGCATGTTCAGTCGGCGTGAGATTCTTCTTAAGTTCCCATATGCATTGGAATCGATGTATGACGACTTTGATTACATTACGGCTGTCCATCAAGCTGGGAAGAAGATTATTACGATTGATAAAGTCGTCAGTAACTTTTCCTTTGGAGAGGGCGGTCAAAGTACTAAAAAAAGTCTGAAAGAAGTAAAAAGGCGCGTAAGTATAACGTACAGCATCTATAAGAAATATGGTATGAGCAAGGGATATTGGCTGTATAGATGGGTATACGAAATGGTTAAGTATTTGGTGGGGTAATATTGATGAAAATTGTTCATTTATGTTTGGGAGATAGATTTGCTGATAACTATAATTATCAAGTAAATTCTTTGATAAAATATCAAAAAAAGATAGGCTATGATATAGAGGTTATTGCATCTTGCGAGGGCTTTGATAGGGAAGGCCATATGGTACATAATTTGCCTGCGCGAAAATATGTAGGCGAATGTGGAATTTTGATAACTCGGATTCCATATAAAAGAGATGATAAATTCTATTATAGATTTCGCAAGTTCCGAGGCCTCAAAACAGAATTGGAAAAAGCTAAACCAGATATTTTATTTATGCATAATATCCAATTTGCGGATGTTCCAGTAGTTGTTCGTTTCCTCAAGGAAAATCCGCAGGTTATAGCCTATGCTGATAATCATGCGGATTTTTCAAATAGTGCAAAAAATTGGCTTTCAATGAACATTATTCACAAAGTGATATGGAAACGTTATGCGCAGATGATAGCTCCATATTTGAAAAAGATATATGGAGTACTTCCAGCCAGAGTAGATTTTCTTGAAAAAGTATATGAATTGCCTTCTAGCAAATGCGAATTACTAGTTATGGGAGCTGATGACGAATGGGTGAACGAGGCTAAGTTAAAACAAAATAAATCAAAAATCCGACAACAATATGGCTTTGCAGAGAGTGATTTTGTTGTAGTTAGCGGAGGAAAAATTAATCAGTATAGGCCGGAGACTTTGTATTTGATGGAAGCCATAATAGAAAGTGAGAGAAATAATTTAAAATTACTGATTTTTGGAAATGTAGAAGAATCACTCAAAGCCAAATTTAATACATTATGTAAGTCTGATAGAGTAAGATTTGCTGGATGGCAAAATTCGAAAGAAACATATTATTTAATGGCAGCAGCTGATCTTGTTGTTTTCCCAGGGTTGCATTCTGTTATGTGGGAACAGGCGGTTGCTTTAGGTGTACCATGTATATTTCGAGATATAGACGGATTTCATCATGTGGATTTAGGTGGAAATGCTTTGTTTTTGAAGGATGTTTCCTCAAAATCATTACAGAAAGAAATTGAGAAGTTGAGCTTGGATACCTCTTTGCACGAAAGTATGAGAGAAATTGCAGAAAGTAAAGGAATGAAAGCGTTCTCTTATTTATCAATTGCAAAGAGAAGTATCGGACTAGAAAATATATGACGAAAAACATACTGATTTTTATAAAGAAAAATGGAGGAAAGAAAAATGTCTCTTTACGAAAAGATTGTTTCTAAACAGGAAAAGCTAGCATTGGTTGGTTTAGGCTATGTTGGTATGCCTATTGCCGTTGCATTTGCGAAGAAAGTTAATGTCATCGGATTTGACCTTAACAGCGAAAAAATCAATTTGTACAAGCAGGGTATTGACCCTACTAAAGAAGTAGGCAATGATGCAATTAAGGCTACCACTGTTGAATTCACGGATGATGAGACAAAGCTGCGCGAGGCAAAGTTCATCATTGTCGCGGTCCCTACACCGGTGAATACAGATCATACTCCTGATTTGACTCCTGTAATTGGAGCTTCTGAAATTGTTGGCCGTAATTTGACGAAGGACTCTATTGTGGTTTATGAGTCTACAGTTTATCCTGGATGCACTGAGGATGTGTGCATCCCGATTTTGGAAAAAGAGTCTGGCTTGAAATGCGGTGAAGACTTCAAAGTGGGCTATTCCCCGGAGCGTATCAATCCGGGCGATAAGGTTCATCGTTTAGAAAATATCCGCAAGATTGTCTCTGGTATAGATGATGAATCTAGTGAAGAAATCAAGAATGTCTACAACCTTGTAATTGAAGTTGGTACATACCCGGTTTCCAACATCAAGACGGCCGAAGCGGTAAAGGTTGTCGAGAACAGTCAGCGTGATATTAATATTGCCTTTATGAATGAACTGGCTATGGTGTTTGACCGTATGGGTATTGATACCAATGAGGTGGTTGACGGGATGAACACCAAATGGAATGCGTTGGGTTTCCGCCCAGGTCTGGTTGGCGGACACTGCATAGGCGTTGATCCGTATTACTTCACTTATGAGGCAGAGAAGCTGGGTTATCATAGTCAAATCATTCTTAACGGTCGAATTGTAAATGATTCAATGGGGGCTTATGTCGCGAATGCTGCTATCAGGAAGATGATTGAAGCAGGACAGGCTCCTAGGAAGAGTAAGGTTGTCATCCTAGGTCTAACCTTCAAGGAGAATTGTCCAGATACTCGCAACTCTAAGGTTAATGACATCATCAAGCAGTTAAACAAGTATGGAATCGAGCCTATTATTGTCGACCCGTGGGCAAACGATAGTGATGCGATGCACGAATATGGTGTAACTCTTACACCTATTGAAGAAGTTGATGACGTAGATTGCGTTATCGTTGCTGTGGCACATAAGGAATTCAGCGCAATGAGCTTGAAAGATATTAAAAAACTCTATAGAGACGGTGCTGATGAAGAGAAAGTTCTTATAGACGTAAAAGGCTTATACAAGATTGAAGATCTAAATGAATCAGGATTGCAGTGGTGGAGACTGTAATATCTATTCAAATAAACAGCATATCCCTATCCTAGCGAAATCTATGTATCTTGAAAGAAAAAATCGCTGATGGATTTTACCACGACATTTGAGATTTTGTATTTTAAGACAGGAAGCCAAAATACTAAGGTCTTGTGACTGTCAAAGAATTGTTCTCAATAAATGACTTTAAGGAAATAGGTCTAAGATACTGGAGGTTATAAAGTGAAGAAAGTGGGTATTCTCTTGGGTGATGCACAGGGGAATGGCGGAATAAGTAGAGTAACGTGGATCCTTTCAAATCGGTTGTGTGAAAACTACGATATTTATATTCTGTCAGATTACCATAATCCGAAGATTAAATATGACTACAATCCTCGGATACACATCTCTTATTTGACTGAAAATATGACCTCTGTTCACAGACGGATACTTTCATGCACAAAAGGTATCAAGAAGTTTATCAAAGAAAATAGAATTGATGTATTGATTTGTGCTGGAGCCATTTATTTCCCGCCGGCAACTTTAGCTGTGAAGAGAACGCATGCTAAGTTCATTTGCTGGGAACATTCTAATGTTTCAGTCAAAAACGAACATAGATTCCAAGGGCTGTGCAGATGGTTTGGCGCTAAATTCGCAGATTGGATTGTTCCACTTACAAAAACTGATGCAAAGCTGTATCAGCGGGTATATGGTTGCAAAAATGTCACTTCAATCTATAATCCCGTTGATGAAAGACTTTTGACTACTGTAAAATATGACACGGATTCGAAGAAAATAATCAGTGTAGGGAGATTCTGCTGGCAGAAGAATTTTGAAATACTTGTCAAGGTTGCCAACGATGTGCTTGGAAAAAATCCAGGCTGGTCTTGGGATATATATGGCGACGGCGAAACCTTTGAGACAATTCAAAAGCTTGTAGCGGATAACCATCTGGAAGGAAGATTAAACCTTATGGGAAGGGTGAATGATCTCTACAATCGGTATAGGGATTACTCCATGCTGGTAATGACGTCAAGATTTGAAGGATTTCCCATGACATTACTTGAAAGTACGGCACAGGGTATTCCCGCTATTGCTTTTGATGTGCTAACTGGTCCAAATGAAGTGATTGATGATGGAGTTTCAGGTTTTTTGGTGGAACCTGATAATATAAAGCAAATGGTTGACAGAATTCAAAAATTAATCGATACTCCCCAAATGAGGGAGACGATGTCTCACGCATGCGTAATTAAGCGTGATATTTACAACTGTGAAACGATAGTTGAAAAGTGGAACACGCTAATAGACTTGGTTACCAGTTTATGAACGGAGGAAGCTCATGGACAAAGTAGCCGCTTCAGTAAGACTGAGATATTTTACGATTTATGCAGTTGCACTTGCATCTGTGATTGGTGGAGTGGTATATAGTCCGTTATCGTATGTTACTTTTGTTCTTTTTTCAGGAATAATAGTATTTTGTACGGATCAGTCACTCATAATTTCATTTCTTTTTCTTTTGATGCCTATTGCAACAGTGTTTAAACCATCTGTTGGAGCAACATCGTTTTATACATATTTACAACTTGTTTTTATTCTCAAGCAGCTGAGGGTACACAGAATCCTTTCAAGAAGATTTTTCCTGTGGTGGGTTCTGTTTGTTCTATATGTGATACTTGGAATGTCAACTGCTGTATCCGATGCAATAAAACAAATAAGCATCCCCATCATGTATTATTATTGTATGCAGGATGAAAACAGGAAAAGTGTTGATATATATATAGAATCATACACTTTTGGTGTGCTCACGTCATCGGTTCTAGGTGTTATAAAGAACAGTATTCCAAACCTGACGAATTATGCTGGTGCAAAATCGAATCACCTTGGGAATGGTATCTATCTAGAGCGTTTCTCAGGCTTATGGGGTGATCCTAACTATTATTCGATTAACCTCATGCTTGCATTCGTGTGCGTTCTATATCTGTATACAAAATGCAAAATATCACTTGCAAGAACAGTAATCTATTTTGCATTAATTATTGTTTTTGGTGCAATGACCCGGAGTGCGTCTTTTGTCCTAGTTTTAGCTGCGACAATGGTATTCATGGTTGTTGTTCTATTTCAGTCTCATCATAGGTTTATCGGCTTTATTAGCGCCGTATTGATAATTGTAGCTGGATACTTGTTGCTTTCTGGAAAACTAAGCGTATTCGACTCCTCTATTCTGAAGCTGCAAACTAGTATCGCACAGGGCGATATATCTACAGGAAGAATAGATAGGTGGAGTACATACATAAACGAATTTATAGACCACCCTCTTAAACTAATTATAGGGAATGGAGTAGGAAAGTTTTTTTCATTCACTGTTCCACATAACACCTACATTGACTTTCTAGACATATATGGGGTTTTAGGAACGTTCATATTTCTACAATCCATCGCTTCAGTTAATCGTTCGTTAAAAAAGAAAAGAAGCATCGTTAATTGTCTTCCTTTAATTATTGTATTTGTAATGTATTTCACGATTAGTATGATTTTCTATTTGGATTTTGTCTATCAGATGCTTCTAGCGTTCATGGTGCTGTATGATACTTGTGATGAAAAACAAATACAAGCAAATGAGAGGATACTGTCAGTCGATTCTGTTGTCTGATAGATTGGAAGTTGTGTACAAATTTGAAATAAGGGAGAACCCAAAATGTCCAAAACAATAGGGCTGTGTATTGCTTTTGCTGGAACAAACTATGGAATGCATCTACAGGGATATGCCACGCAATATATCATTGAAAAATCAGGATTTGAAACTGAAATAATCGACTATCATTCTGGTGCAAATAAAGGCATAAAATTCTCTATAGGTGCTCTGTACGTAGGTATAAGAAAAATCGCGAATAAAGTTAAAAAGTGGTTTTCCCATGAAGAGAATTTGGATACGACTCATCAAGAGAATAAACAGCTGCGAATTAATGCCTCTAATTATTTTCGGAAAAATAGGTTGCATAATATAGTTAAGAGCAATGGAATTGATGAACTAAAGAACATATCAAAAAAATACTTCGCTGTCCTTGTCGGAAGCGATCAAATATGGCTTCCTGAAATCGCGTTTACCAATTTCTACACCCTTCGTTTTGCTGCTCCCGGTATCCGGAGAATTTCTTATGCTACAAGTCTTGGGGTTTCATCTTATCCCAACTATGCAAAAAAGGCCGCAGGCAAGTTCTGGAAGCAGATTGACTTTCTAAGTGTTCGTGAGCAGCAAGGAAAAGATATTATCCAATCCATAGTTGACGTTCCGGTTGAAGTTGTTGCTGATCCAACCTACCTGCTTACCAAAGAGGAATGGTTAGAACTGATTCCACTGGAGAAAGTTGTAAAGGACAAATACATCCTTTGCTATTTCCTTGGCGATAGCGAGCCAATTAAGCAGTACGCTCGAAAGTTTGCTGACAACAAAGGCTTGCGTCTAGTGAGCATCCTGAGTAACGAATGCAATTCCGATGATAGTAAGTTTGCGGACGAAGTTCTTATTGGTAAATCACCAGAGGAATTTGTAAACCTTATACGGAATGCAGAATTCATACTGACGGATTCATTCCACGGTCTTGCTTTTTCCGTGATCAACCAGAAGCAGTTCCTGATTTTCTATCGAAGAAGAACGGATGTTAAGGAGTCCCGAAATTCTAGAATTGATAATATTGTGCGTTCTTGGGATATAGAGGATCGATTAATACGGGAGCCGGAAAAATTGGAGTTTCCCACAAGTGATATTGACTATACTGCCGTAACTAAGAAGGTTGAAGCCTTAAGAGATAAATCCTTGATGTTCTTGGATAAAGCCTTAAACAGCTGAGGTGTGCTATGCCAGATCAGTTATACCGAAAGAAAAGCGAATGCTGTGGATGCGAAGCATGCGCCAATGTGTGTCCAAAAGGCATTATTGCGATGGAGTCGGATGCGGAAGGGTTCTTCTATCCCAAAGTCACAAATCCCAAAGAGTGCATCAATTGCCATCGTTGTGAGAGTGTTTGCCCCATAAAGAATGCCTCTGAAGTTCCGAATTTCCGGGAGAAAGCTATGGCAGGATACTCTCTTTCACAAGCGGAGATTAAGTCCTCTGCTTCCGGGAGTCTTGGAACAGCCATCGCTAAAGGTTTCATGAAGCAAGGCGGTGTGGTGTATGGAGTTGCATATACTGATGATTGCCTTGGGATTGAATACAGAAGAGCGGACACAGAAGCAGAACTCGAACGGTTCAGAACATCAAAATACGCGCAATCTAGAAAGCTGGGTATTTTTCAGAAAGTGAAGGAAGACCTGAATGATGAGCGAAAAGTTCTATTTATCGGACTACCGTGCGATAGTTATGCTCTTCAGCTATATCTCGGCAAACAATATGAGAATCTTTTTATCTGTGCGTTAATTTGTCATGGCCCCACTTCGCCTCTTGTTCATGTGCAATATGTTCAGAATTTAGTAAATGAGCAAAACTGTAATCTAGAAGAATTCTCGGTTCGCTATAAGAAAGAAGGATGGAAGCCCTACTATATCCGAGCTAAGTTCTCAAATGGTTATGAGCATCTTGAAAAGTTTGCTGAGAGCGAGTACGGTGTAGCTTTCTTGTACATGAAGCGAACGTCTTGTAATGTGTGCCCGATAAAGAGATCTAAGATTCACTCGGACATTACGATTGGAGATTATCATTTGGCCGCTGGTGGACAATTCAAGCCGTATAACCCTGATGGGGTATCGAGCGCATTCATTCATACTGAAAAGGGTGACTACTTAGTTTCAATTTCGGATAACTTCTCGGCAGAAGAGATACCTGTTAAGAACGCACTGTACTCAGAGGCATACTACAAGGCTATTCCGGCAAAAGCAAATCGTGCTAAATTTGGAAAAACAATAGCTGAGAAGGGATTGACAGCTGCTGTTTCCTTAAGGAGCGTCAAAATGATTGATAAAATGGATAAGATGAAGCATACCTTCCGTAAGGGGGGCGCAAAGGTAAAAAAACTGATTCTAGGCAGAAAATAAACCTGACCATTTTTATGGCGACTTTTATCAAAAAGAAAGAATTGGTGAAAACATTGAAGAGACTGAGTATGAGCAACGGTGCAGCCACAAATTCAATATTGCTGACGTTTGTTCAGGGCATAACAACAGTTTTAGGGTTTATTATAACAAAATTGTTGTCTGTACATTTTTCTTTGCAGGATTATGGAACATATTCACAGGCGCTTTTGGTCACGACAACTGTAACCTCTATATCGATACTCGGTTTAACAAACGCCACCAACTTTTTTTATAATCGAACCAAGGATGAAAAGGCACAAAGGATTTATGTTGCGACGATTTTTACAATACAGTATATAGTCGGTTTGGCTTGCGCTATCCTAGTTTTTGCTCTGAGAGTACCCATTTCTAGATATTTCGGCAATGAAACACTCATCGGAGTACTCCCAATTGTTGCCCTAACACCATTGTTTACGAACCTTATAGCGATGTATCAGACGCTGTTTGTATCAATCGGAAAAGCGAAGGTGATCGCTGTTCGAAACTTAACAGTATCAGTTATACGACTTTGTGCTGTTGTAATTGCATGCTATATTCTGAACAATATTATTACGGTTCTTGTTGCAATTCTTTGCATGGATATAGCACAAGTCGCTTATTTTTATACATTATTTAAAAAATGTAAGCAGCCCATTTCTATACAGGATAGCCGCTTTGAATTGACGAAAGAAATACTGGTATTTAGTATTCCCATGTCTATCTATGTTCTTACCAACTCCTTGTCACGTGATATTGATAAATATGTCATCAGTGCATTCTCAAACGCGGAAATGTTGGCTATTTATACGAATGCGGCGAAGGTCCTGCCATTCGATATGCTGACTTCCTCGCTCATAACTATCTTGATTCCGATCATGACTAGAATGATCAATCAGAAGAAGTATAGTGAGGCAAAGAGTGTTTTCAAGTTGTATCTACGCATAGGCTATGTTTTGACGTTCATTTTTGTTGGTGGAGCAGTGGCTGTATCTGAAGATCTTATGCGATTTTTGTATGCGGAAAAGTTCTTGGTCGGTCTTCCGGTGTTCATAGTTTATTTATTCGTTGACATGATTCGTTTTGCTAATGTGACGACGATACTCAGTGGAGCGGGGAAAACCAAAATACTTATGACGATTTCTATGATTACCATGCTATGTAATGCAGTGTTTAATATTATAGGGTATAAGTTGTTGGGAATGCTGGGGCCGGCACTAGTTACTCTGATCCTGACAATGGGAATGACTATTGCTTTACTCCATTTTGGTGCGAAAGAGATTCATGCAAGAATTCATGAGTTGTTTGATTTTAAGGAGATTTTGATTGTAGGTTTAGAGATTCTTACTGTAGGTGTTCTGACGCACATACTTTCACGCTTTCTGAGCGAGTATGCGATTTCTTATGTGGTAAGACTCATCCTTTGCTATGGTCTGTACATGGTCGTTCTTGTGGCGCTAAATTACAAGAGAGCGCTTGAATGTTACAGAAAGTTAAACAGATATAAAAGGTAAAAGCGTGATAAGCAGGCAAAACAACCGCATACTTACTTGCGCATCCATCTGTTTCATTATCTGTTCTTCTGTGTCAATTCCGGTTCTGGTGAGGAGCTAGAGTACAAAAAAGAGCAATACTGCGCAAGAGGATGAAACTGAAAAGCAATATCGTGAATTCGGCTTTGGTGACCGATTCGGTAAAACAACATACAATATGAAAAGAAAACTAAGTGGAGAACTACATAAAATAACAGGAAAGTTAGAGGTCAATATATGTTTAAAATTGCACTCATCACCGGCATCACCGGCCAGGATGGTTCTTACCTGGCAGAATTCCTTCTGGAGAAGGGCTATGAAGTCCACGGCATCACCCGTCGGGCTTCCATTTCCAACACGGCCCGCATCGATCATCTCATCGCCCAAAATGCCATCACCCTGCACGACGGCGATTTGTCGGACTCCTCGTCCCTTATCCGGATCATCAACCTGGTGCAGCCCGACGAGATCTACAACCTGGCAGCCCAGAGCCATGTGCAAGTCTCCTTTGATGTGCCCGAGTATTCCGGTGATGTGGACGCCCTGGGCGTCCTGCGCATTCTGGAGGCCGTTCGCATCTTGGGGCTGACCAAGAAGACCCGCGTCTACCAGGCTTCTACTTCTGAGCTGTTCGGCAAGGTGGAGGAGATCCCCCAGCGGGAGACCACTCCCTTCCATCCCTACAGCCCCTACGCTGTCGCCAAGCAGTACGGTTTCTGGATCACCAAAGAGTACCGTGAGGCGTATGGGATGTTCGCCGTCAATGGCATCCTGTTCAACCATGAGTCGGAGCGCCGGGGCGAAAACTTCGTCACCCGCAAAATCACCCTGGCCGCCGGCCGTATCGCCGAGGGCCTGCAGGACCATCTGGAACTGGGCAATATGGATTCTCTCCGTGACTGGGGCTACGCCAAAGATTACGTCGAGTGCATGTGGCTGATCATGCAGCAGGACAAGCCCGAAGATTTTGTCATTGCCACCGGCGTTCAGCACACCGTCCGCGACTTCACCGAGAAAGCCTTTGCCGCCAATGGCATGACCATCCGCTGGGAGGGCACTGGCCTGGAGGAGAAGGGCTACGACGCTGAGACCGGTAAGATGCTGGTCTGCGTCAATCCTGCCTGGTTCCGTCCTACCGACGTGGACAACCTCTGGGGCGATCCCACTAAAGCCAAGACTGTCTTGGGCTGGGATCCCCAGAAGACCAGCTATGAGGAGCTGGTTCGGATCATGGCTGAGCACGACCGCGAGCTGGCCAAGCGTGAAAAGGCCATGAAGAATGCCTGAGATGAAAGCCTGCAATCTCTGTTTCTATTTGTCCGACCATGGTTTTGGGCATATCGCCCGTAACCTGCCCATCATCGCAGAGGCAGTGCGGCAGACAGAGGGCCTTGTGTACCTGGTATGCGGCGCAAAGCACCTGGATTTTGCAAGGACCAATCTGCAGGAGATGCTCGCTCCTGAACAGCTGGTCCGCGTCCGCTATCGGACTGAGCACACCGACATCGGCCTGCTTCTGCAGCCCGGCACCCTGCTGGTGGACGTGCCCGCATTGACCAAAGCCTGCGGGGACTATCTCGCTTGTCTGCCGGAGCGGGCAGCGCAGGAAGCTGCATGGCTCAAGGCCCACGATATCGCGGCAGCCCTCTGTGATATGCCGCTGTGGTCGATTTCCGCCTGTGAACAGGCAGGAGTGCCGCTGCTCTACCTGGGAAACTTCACCTGGACCGAGCTCTACAGGGAATTCCTGTCGGAGCCTATTTGGAGAGCTTATGCGGCTGAATATGCCAAAATCCGCTATGGGATGCTGTACGCGCTGCACGATCCTGAAATGCTGGAATTTCTGCCTCATGCAGAACTGACCGAGACGTCCCTGGTGGCCCGTCCTTTTCACCCTGAGCAAATCGCAGCCATTCGCCGCCGCTATGCCGGCCCTATTGTCTTTGCGGCGCTGGGAATGTCGGCCCGGTTTACACGGCCCATCTCGGTGGAGGGGGTCAAGGCCCACTTCTACACCACCGAGGGTGTGCCGCTGACCGGCAGCAATGTCACAGTAGTGCCATACACTACCCTAAACACCCAGGATTATGTGGCGGCGGCCGACTATGTCATCACCAAGGCAGGGTGGGGGACGGTGGCTGAGTGTCTGCTGTCCCGCAAAACTATGGCCCTCTTTGCCCGGGACAGTGTCCTGGAGGACCGCACCACCATCCGGCTGCTGGAAGAGCAGGGTTTGGCGGTCAAAATCACCTATGAGCAGCTGGCAGATATGCCCGCCTTGCTGAATGAGTTGAAACAGATCCGCTACCCGGCCCAGACCGGCTATTACGACGCCGCGGCGGAGATTGCCTCCCGGCTGCTGGCGCTGGCTACGTAAAGGAGCAAAAAGGTTGAACCTACTCACCTTCACGTGCTCTGTAGTGTGCCTGCCTCCTCAAGTACATTCTAACAAATTTTGACTTGCTGCGTTAGAGGCACTGTGTTTCATTCCCTTTGGTGCCTTGCAGCGCAGCGGAAAGGTATGGTCATAACTATGATGGAGAAAAACGCAAAAATCTATGTGGCGGGCCACCGTGGCATGGTCGGCTCTGCCATTGTCCGGGAGCTGGAGCGCCAGGGCTATACAAACATCGTCACCCGCACCCACAAGGAGCTGGACCTGACCCGGCAGGATGCGGTGGAAGCCTTCTTCGCCGAGGAAAAGCCGGAGTATGTCTTCCTGGCGGCAGCCAAGGTGGGCGGTATTGTAGCCAACGAGGAAGCCCTGGCCGACTTCATGTATGACAATATGATCCTGGAGATGAATGTGATCCACGCGGCATGGCAGAACGGCTGCAAGAAACTGGAATTCCTCGGCTCCTCCTGCATCTATCCCCGGATGGCGCCCCAGCCCATCAAGGAGAGCTATCTGCTCACTGGCGAGCTGGAAAAGACCAACGAAGCCTATGCGTTGGCCAAAATCTCGGGCCTGAAATACTGTGAGTTCCTGAACCGCCAGTACGGCACCGACTACATCTCGGTCATGCCCACCAACCTCTACGGCCCCAACGACAACTACCACCCCACCCACAGCCATG
>ERZ1090878.1094-NODE-1099-length-13297-cov-9.802673_pt1 | contig 13297 bp, 16 predicted proteins | sample MGYA00478473_ERZ1090878 | MGnify/ENA primary metagenome ERZ1090878 (study PRJEB33644, sample SAMEA5815720) | chicken gut metagenome | biome: Chicken; feature: Gastrointestinal Tract; material: Caecum | place: Ireland | collected 2019-01-01 | study: A study of... | reverse complement strand
GTGGGGCCCCCGTCTGGGTTATATATAAAACTTGCCCTCCTCCCCGGGGGATTTAACCCCCCCCGCCCCGCGCGGGGGGTCACCCCCGGCCGCTCCGCGCTGATTTTTTATTTTCGTTGCGGCATATGTGCCGTCCGACCGGGTTTTATACAACTTTTATGGCCTTGTCGTGCAGAATGGGGTCTGCGTGACCGGGTTTGCAAACGCACTCGCCCGCGCGCCTTGTCGGGTCGGGGATGATGTATACGGATGCATCGGGATATCTTCCTCGCACGCAGTTTGCAAATTCGGGTCGTTCAACAATGTCTGCGGCGATTTCCGGCCTTACATATATGCAGGCCGCGTCCGTGCCCTCGCTGAGCGTTCTCAGGAGGGCGGAATATGCAAACAGCAGATAGAATTCGTCGGAAAAATCGGTGCCTGCGCCGCATATGGGGCAGGGCTTGAGCGCAAAGGCTGAAAGTTCCGAGCCCGAGCGCTTGCGCGTGAATTCAATCAGACCGAAGTCCGACATCGGCAGCACGCGGTAGGGCGCGCCGTCCTTGGAGAGCGCCTTGTCAAGTTCGGCAACCAGTGCGTTGCGGTGTTCGGGCTGCTGCATGTCTATGAAGTCAACAACGAACAGTCCGCCCATGTTGCGCAGCTTTATCTGCCGCGCTATTTCGCGCGCGGCGATAAGGTTGGTCTGGTACACCGTGTATTCAAGGCTGTCGTCTCCGATAAAGCCGCCCGTATTCACGTCAATGGAGGTGAGCGCCTCGGTGTGCTCTATTATGAGGTATGCGCCGTTGCCCAGTTCAACGCGGGGGGAGCAGGCCTCCAGTATCTGTGCCGCCACGCCGCAGTCGTCCAGCATGTCGCGCTTGCCGTCGTAAAGTTCCAGCTTTATGCTCTTTCCGCCCGGCAGAATGTTTAAAAGGTCGCGCACTTCGGTATACTGCGCCTCGCTGCCCGTAATAATCTTTTCCACGTCGCGCTCTTCAAATTCGCGCATTACGCGCACGGGCATTGTAAAGTCCGTGCATATCAGCGTTCTGGGCCTTGCCTTGCGGTATTCGTCCGCCGCTCTGCGGTATACTGCGCGCAGAAAATTCAGCTCGTCGTCAATCTGTTTATAGCTGCTGAACGGTGCGGAATTGCGTATTACCATTCCTTCGCCGCTCTTTTTTGCCTTTTTTGCGGCGAATATGAGGCTGTCGCGCAGCTCGTCGTCCTCGATTCTGTGAGATATGCCCACAAAGTCGGTGTCGGGAAGGTATATGAGCGTCTTGCCCACAAACGATACCCTCGCGGATACCTTTGCGCCCTTTTTGCCGCCGGGCGTCTTTACAATCTGCACCATCAGTTCGTCGCCCGCTTTCAGCGCGGAAAGTCCGCCCGTCATGTTGTAGGGCAAATCCTCCGCAGAGAGGTAGCAGTTGCGGCTGAGTCCGCAGTCCACAAACGCCGCCTGCATGCCGTTGAGCACGTTTACGACGACGCCCTTATAGATGTTGCCTACTGCGGGCGTGCCGTCCTCCGCGGTGAACCTGCAGTCTGTCAGCTTTCCGCCTTCGGTCACGGCCGTGACGGAAAAACCGCATAATTTGTCGAAATATATTGTCTTTTTTGCCATTATTCTGCTCTGAACGGGCAACGCCGTGCCCGAAACAAAAATTTTTTCGGAAATTTTTGCGCGATAGTTGCGCCATATATGCCGCTCTTTTTGGCGGACAGGGTGTGGTGCGGCCTTAAAACAGAGCAAGCTTAAAGGGTGGGCGGCCGCATTTTTCAGTTTTTTGAATGAGTTTTTGTGTGGTCTTTACAGCGCAAAAAATCTGATTAAAATACGCTGTCGCCGAAGCTGTCCGTCTTTAAAATGACCTTGGCCTCGCCGCCGTAAAGCTCTTTAAGGTAGGAGCACATCAGGTCGGGCCTTAAGTTCTTTTCTCCGCAGCACAGCGTGAATACAAGCTTGTCGCCGTGCCATTCAATGCCGTATATCCTGGGGCGTATGTCCACAGTGCGCCCGCGCATGTCGGTAATAATTATCTCCTTCTGCGAAAGGATTTCCTCCGCGTCGAAGTGCGCAAGTCCCGTCGCCTCGTAGCGGCAGGCCTTTATGCTCTCGGCAAAGTTGGGGTTCTGCTCCGTATTTTTCCACGCAAGGCACTTCACTCCTTCGGGGGAAAATCTGTTGAAAAACTGTGCAAAATCTTTGTCCGTAGCCGCGTCCACGGTGCAGTATTCGCTCACCGATTTAACGCCCAGCGCCAGCGGATTGCCCATGAATATGCGGGGGTGTTTGTGAAATCCCTGGCTGTAACCTACCTCTATCCCCGCGCGCCTTAAAATGCGGTCTATGTGCCTTAAGAGGTCGAGGTGCGAAATGTATTCGGCGCCGTCCGTCTTGGTGTATCTGAACGCAATCATATCTCACCCCTCGCCGCGGGGCACATTTTCTGCATTCCGCAGCCCTTGCAACCGCTCAGGCAGCTGCCCGTAACCTTTCCGTCGTATGCGCGCTTTCTCTCTGAAAGCAGGAATTTTTTGCTGACCTCAATGTCGACAAAATCCCACGGCAGAATTTCCTCTTCGCCGCGCTCGCGGACATATTGCTCCGCACATATGCCGCAATCATCAAAGGCTTTTCTCCAGCCATCTTCGCAGAACAGATTGTCCCATCCGTCAAATGTGCAGCCGTTTTTGTATGCGGAAAGTATGACCTTTCCCAGCCTTCTGTCGCCGCGCGCCAGCACGGCCTCGAGGAGGGAGGGATAGTATGCGCTCCAGCTGAAATGCACTCCGCGGGGCAGGTGTTTTAAAATAAAGTCCTGCTTGTGCTTAACTTCCTGCTCGTCCGCCTGCCTTTCCCACTGGAAGGGCGTGAACGGCTTGGGTACGAATGTTGCCGCCGAAACGGAAATGCGCAGCGATTTGGCGCGCTTTTGCGAGGAGTAGAGCAGGCGTATCTTTTCGCATATCTCGCTTATGCCCTTCAGATCCTCGTCCGTCTCGGTGGGCAGACCGAGCATAAAGTATAATTTGACCGCGGAATATCCCGCATCGAATGCGCTTTTCGCCGCCTTTAAAATCTCTTCTTCGGTGATGTCCTTGTTTATAACGTCCCTCAGTCTCTGCGTGCCCGCCTCGGGCGCGAACGTGAGCGAGGTCTTTCTGGCGTCCTGCGCAAAGTCGCCCTCAAAGCTGTCCACCCTTAACGAGGGCAGCGCCAGCGTCACCTCGGGCGGAAGCTCGCTCTTCAGGCTCTTTATCAGTTCGGGAAGTTTTCCGTAGTCGCCCGTGGAGAGGGAGTTCAGGCTTACTTCCCCGTAGCCCGTGTTCTTTATCAGTCCGCAGGCCTGGCGGGTAAGCGTTTCAACGCTGCGCTTTCTCACGGGGCGGTAAATAAAGCCCGCCTGGCAGAATCTGCAGCCGCGGTAGCAGCCGCGCATAACTTCCACAACGGCGCGGTCGTGCACGCTCTCGCAGTTGGGAACGGCAAAGTTTTCGGGATATATCGCCCCGTCCAGGTCGGAAACGGTGGCCTTCTTCACGTGCGATATTCCCTCGAAGCGCTCAACGCTGCCGTCCGCGTTGTAGTGCGGGGTGGTCAGCGCGGGTACGTATACGCCGTCCAGTTCGCTTATCTTTCTGTAAAATTCCTCGGTCGCGCCGCCGCACTGCATGTAAATTTCCGCAACGTCTGCGTCAACGCTCTCGCCGTCGCCTATGAAGAATATGTCCACAAAGTCGGCAAGCGGTTCGGGGTTTACCGTGCAGGGTCCGCCCGCAACTATCAGGGGATACTTTCCGCCCCTGCGCGCCTCTCTTTCGGCGGGTATACCCGCAAGGTCGAGCATGTAAAGCATGTTGGTGTAGCACAGCTCGTAAGAAAGGGAGAACCCGAGCATGTCGAATTCTGAAAGCGGCGCTTTCAGCGCGAGCGAGTACAGCGGAACGTTCAGCTCCCTGAGCCCCTGACCGAAATCTCTCGCCGGAGCAAAGCAGAAGTCAACGCCCATTCCGCGGCGCAGAAAGGAGTCGGCGACTATCTTTATGCCTATGTTGCTCATTCCCACTTCGTACAGGTCGGGGTAGCAGGCGCAGAAGTTGAAATTTTCCCGCTCGGAGGCAGGCGCGCCGTATTCGCCGCCCGTATAGCGGGAGGGTTTTTCACATTTTAACAGCAGTCCTCTCAGACTGTCCAAATCTATATGTTTCACGGTCTTATTATATTATATGCCGCGGCATTTTTCAAGCCGCTGAAAGAGCTTTGCGGCACAAAATAAAATTTTTTGCTCAACTATTTCAAAAAACCGCCTCAAATTTGTTTCGTTTGCGTGAGATTTGGTTTAAAATATAATTGGTTGAAGCCGCAGAAGGTAATGTGGCGGCCTCGTCCGCATAAAAATAATGATTCGAGGAGATTTTTATCATGAAAATCAATTTCAGAGGCGTAGGCGCCGAGGAACTTTCTTTCAAAATGAACAGGGTAAAGCTTGAGCCCAATTCCCGTCTGGACATCAAACCCCAGTTTTCCCGTCAGGTACGCAAGGTAAAGGACAACGATAAGCTCAACTTCATCGCCCTTTCCCTCAAAGTTGAGAGCACCGAGGCCGAACCCAAGCCCTTCGACCTGCACGTAACGCTTGTAGGCACCTTCGAGGTGGAGGATATGGGTGCAGGCAGCGACCAGGAGAGGGAGTGCGTAATCGAGGGCACAAAGCTGTTGTTCCCTTATCTTCGTGCAGCCGTAACCAATCTCACGGCGTCGGCATACATCGCACCGCTCAACCTTCCCGTAATTAGCGGCCCCATCTTCCCCGAGGACAGGGACGTGTACGCGTTCACCGTAGGCGGCGAGGACAAGCTCAACTGAAAATAAAAACATGTCAATATGCGGCAAGCGGAAAAAAGTTTCCGCTTGCCTTGCTTGCTTTAAAAAACTTTTTAAATTTTAAAATAAAGGCGCTTGCGCCGCACAAAGGAGAATGCAATGGATTCCGCAATTGAAAGAGTGCTCTATTCGGAAGAGGACATAGCAAAGAGGGTAAAGGAGCTCGGCGAACAGATTTCGCGCGACTACGAGGGCAAGCCGCTGGCCGTGATAGGCGTGCTGCGCGGCGGTTCGATTTTCTGCTCCGACCTCATAAGGAACATAACCATACCCATGGAACTTTCCTTCATAGAGGCGTCTTCGTACAAAGACGGCACCACGCCCCAGGGCGAAGTAAAGATAAACATATCCAGGGGCTTTTCCGCAAAGGGGCTTAACATACTCATCGCGGAGGACATAATAGATACCGGCCACACGCTGTACGCCGTGCGCGAAAGGTTGCTTGCCGAGGGTGCGCTCTCCGTTAAAATGTGCTGCATACTCAACAAGCCTTCCCGCCGTCAGGCAAAGATAACCGCCGATTACGTCGGCTTCGACATCCCCGACGAATTCGTGGTCGGCTACGGTCTCGACTATGCGAACAAGTACCGCAACCTGCCTTATATAGGCATTCTTTCCAGAAAAGTTTACGAAAAGTAATTTTAAAGCCGCCCGCGCAAAGCTTTGCGCGGGCGGCTTTCGTGCCTTGACCACCATATGTTGTGGTAATGCATTGCGCGCGTTACTATTATATATAATAAATATAAAAATTTTGCGCACGAAGGCATTTTTAATTGACAGAGTGCCTTTTATGTGCTAAAATTTCCTCACATTCCTTGAAGGGGTGTAATTTTTTTGTACGGAGTTTTTCTACAATGAAGAAGGCATCAGTAAGAGCCAAGATAACCTTAGAGTGCACAGAATGCAAGCACAGGAATTACGACAGCTTCAAGAATAAGCGTAACGATCCTGACAGGCTTACCATTTCCAAGTACTGCCCTTTCTGCAAAAAGCACACCGAGCACAAGGAAACCAAGTAATTTAATTTTTTTGTGGTCTGCGCGCGGCCGCGCCGCGCGTCGTAAGCGCGCTCGCGCGATTTTAAAGAGGTTATAACTATGGCGGCATCCAATAAAAATGACGTTAAAAAGCCCAATATATTCGTCCGCATCGGCAGGAAGTTCAAGGAAGTATTCTCTGAACTTAAAAGAGTGACCTGGCCTACGTTCCCCAAGGTTCTTAAATCCACGGGCGTAGTTCTTCTGGTCGTTGTTGTATTCCTCGTAGTTGTTACGGCAATCAACTTCGGTCTGCAGGCACTCCTTGACCTTGTCACGGGCATAGGCGGCACCGGAGCGTAAAGACTATGGCTGATATGACAAAGCCTTGCTGGTATATACTTCACACCTATTCCGGGTACGAAGCCATGGTCAAGGACAGCCTTGAAAGGCTGATTGAAAACAACAATCTTCAGTCGCAGATATTCGACGTGAAGATACCCATGGAGACGACTATAGAGGAAAAGAACGGCAAGCGCAAACTTGTTGAGCGCAAGCTGCTTCCCTGCTATGTGTTCATAAAGATGATTTACTCCAACCAGCTGTGGTACTGGGTAACCAATACCCGCGGCGTAACGGGTTTCGTAGGCCCTCAGGGCAGACCCCTTCCCATGAAGGAGGATGAAATCCGCCGCATGCGCCTTGAAGAGGTGGCTGTGGACGCCAACTTCGTCGTTGGCGACAGGGTAAGCATCGATGCCGGCCCGCTCGAAGGTTTCGAAGGTACCATAAAGGAACTCAACGATACCGCTCAGAAGGCGCTCGTAAACGTGGAACTGTTCGGCAGAAATACCGACGTAGAGGTGGAGTACATCCAGATAAAGAGGATAGATACCCCCGCGTCCACGGCAGAATAATTCTTCTTGAAGGCAGCATCTGCCTGCGCCTTATGCTTTCAAAAAGGTGCAGCGGCCATTGCAGTTTTTTGCAATTGCCCCGCACATATGTGCCGATTACCGCATTTTTGCGGCATTCACATATTCATAAAAATGCCGGTCTGCGGCCCGCCGCGGCAAGGCATACACCATCCGCGTAAATTTTTTTCGCGGACACATTTTCAGATAAAGCCGGAAAAGTGCAGGGCGCACGCCTTTAAAGCACTTTTGCGACCGAAACGGCCCCGCGGCGGAAAAGACTGCGTCGCCGTATACTTGTGGGAGATTGCGCTAAATACTTTCATGGCGCAAGTCGTCAGTACCACATAGGAGGACTTTTATTTATGGCAAAAAAGATTACCACTGTAGTAAAGTTGCAGCTTCCTGCCGGCAAGGCCACCCCTGCGCCCCCCGTAGGTTCCACCCTCGGCCCTCACGGCATCAACATCCCCGGTTTCACCAAGGAATTCAATGCCAAGACGGCAGATAAGGCCGGCCTCATAATTCCCTGCGTAGTCACCATCTATCAGGACAGAAGCTTCACCTTCATCCTTAAAACGCCCCCTACGCCCGTGCTCATCAAAAAGGCACTCGGCATAGATACGGCCAGCGCCCGTCCCAACAGGGATAAGGTTGGCAAGCTGACCAAGGCTCAGGCTGAAGAAATCGCTAAGACCAAGCTGCCCGACCTCAACTGCTCCACTCTGGAAGCAGCCATCAGCATGGTAAAGGGCACCGCGCGCTCCATGGGCGTTACCGTAGAAGAGTAAGCGCGTTTGAAGAGTGTGTGGGAGAGGGGTAAATTACACACAAAAGTCGGACCCCTCGAAAATACCACACGGAGGAATATATTATAATGAAAGCTGGCAAGAAATACGCAGACAGCGTTAAAACTTACGATCATTCCAAGGCATACGACCCCAACGAGGCCGTAAACCTTACCCTTTCCACCGCCAAGGCAAAATTCGATGAGACCATCGAACTTCACGTTCGCCTGGGCGTAGACCCCCGCCAGGCAGACCAGCAGGTGCGCGGCGTGCTCGTACTTCCCAACGGCACCGGCAAGAGCAAGAAAGTGCTCGTCATCGCAAAGGGCGAAAGAGCTGACGCAGCTGCAGCTGCAGGCGCTGATATCGTCGGCGCAGAAGAGCTCATCCAGAAGATTCAGCACGAAAACTGGTTCGATTTCGACGTTATGATCACCACCCCCGACATGATGGGCGTTGTAGGTCGTATCGGTCGTATCCTCGGCCCCAAGGGCTTAATGCCCAACCCCAAGTCGGGTACCGTTACCATGGACGTTGCCAAGGCAGTCAAGGAAGTTAAAGCAGGTAAAGTTGAGTACCGTCTCGACAAAACCGCAATCATACACTGCCCCATCGGCAAAAAGTCTTTCGGCGCAGAAAAGATTGCAGAAAACTTCAACGCGCTCATGGATGCCATCGTAAAGGCTAAGCCCGCAGCAGCAAAGGGCCAGTATATAAAGAGCGTAACGCTCACTTCCACCATGGGCCCCGGCGTGAAGGTAAACTTCAACAGAGGCTGAGTGCTCTGCGGAGACGTTCCGCAATAAAACTGAAAAATTATGCGGCAGGAAACATTCCCGCCGCATTTTTTTATGCGTCGTTTTTGTTGAGCGGTCTTTTGTGCCGTGTTTTTGATAGTCTTTTTCTTTCCGGTCGAGCAGGTCGAGGCGGTATTTTTGCGGTGCGCCCCGTGAATTAAAAAATTTTTTTTGCAGCGGCGCAAAAACGTTTGACAAAAGATTTATTATTCAATATAATATTTGAGCAAAACAAAGATGCCGCAGACAGCAGGCGCGAACCATTCGCTCAATTTCCTGCCGAGGTGTTAAGGTTTAATAAAGATTATCCGTAAGATATACTCTTTTTTATGTCCTTATGCCGTGCGGCGTAAGGGCTTTTTTAAATTCTTAAAAGGAGGTACGCAGTTTGTCAGCTAATTTCGAAGCCAAGAAGCTGGTTGTCGAAGAGATAACCTCTAAAATCAAGGCGTCCAAGGCAGTCGTTTTTGTTGACTACAACAAGCTCACCGTTGCAGAAGTTTCCGAACTCAGAAACAAGTGCCGCGAAGCAGGTTGCGAATACAAAGTTTACAAAAACACGCTTGTAAGAAAGGCATTCAACAACCTGGGATTCAACCAGTTCGACGAAACTCTTAACGGCCCCACGGCTATAGCATTCAGCGCGGACGAAATCACCGCCGCAAAGCTTATGTCCAAGGCAGCTAAGGATTACGATACGAAGATTGTTGTTAAGTGCGGTTTCGTGGACAACGCTTATGTTGACAAGAAGGGTGTGGAAGCCTTAGCAACCATGCCTTCCAGGGAAGAGCTTGTTGCAAAAATGCTCGGCTCTATGCAGGCGCCTCTTTCCAACTTTGCAGGCGTACTCAACAATCTCGTTTCGGGTATTGTTCGCGTACTTGCAAGGGTTGCGGAAAACAAGGCGTAACACATTTCCGCGCGAGGCGGAAAAAGACGGCGTCCGCGGCCGTAAAGGCGGTATAAGGCGCGCCCCTGCCGCATGAGGGCAAAAATACCATTATTAATTTCGGAGGATACTTAAAATGGCAGATATCAATAAGTTTATAGATGAAATCAGCAACATGACCGTTATCGAACTCAACGAGCTTGTAAAGGCTCTCGAAGAGAAGTTCGGCGTTTCCGCTGCAGCTCCCGTAGCAGTAGCAGCAGCTCCCGCAGCAGGCGCAGCAGCAGCTCCCGCAGCTGAAGAGAAGACCGAATTCAACATCGTTCTCAAGGACGCTGGCGCTAAGAAGATCGATGTCATCAAGGCAGTTCGCGGTTTCACCGGTCTCGGCCTTGTAGAAGCTAAGGCAGCAGTTGAAAAGGGCGGCGTTATCAAAGAGAACGTTGCTAAGGAAGAAGCTGAAAAGATCGTTGCAGAGCTCAAGGCAGCAGGCGCAACGGCTGTTATGGAATAATTTTAAGAATTTAAAGCCGAAGAACGGACGGGTTTATCCCGTCCGTTTTTTTGTCGCCTGCAAAGCTTAAAGCATGTTGGCGGAAGCTTTTTGTGCGGTCGGGACAGGGTATTTGCAGGGCGGAAAACACGCTTTCGCAAGGGCTGCAAATCTTAAAAAATCTGTGCGGCAAATGCATAAAAACAAGTTGCAGACGGGGCGGGGCAGGCTGCCCGCATATGGGGTGCGGCGGCATAAAAGGCGGTAAAATACAAAACTTTGGCAATTTTGGTGGCAATGCTGTGAAAATTGTTCGCCCGCGCCGTAAATTGCTTGACTGCCTTGCCAAAATTAAGTAAAATACAATAGTATCAGTAAAAATATTATTAAAAAGATTTACGCAATCTTTTAAGGCGGCAGATATGTCATTCAAAAGGTTAAAGCACGCTCTCATAGGCGTAGCCGTTGCGGCAACGGTAAGTGTTTCGGCAATGCTTTCGGGCTGCACTATTGAAACCAGCCATCCCCGCGCACGCATCACGGTGGAATTCAACAATACCGAATACGTTATGGAATACACCCTCTACAGGAACATGTATCCCCAGACCGTTCGTCACTTTATAGAACTTGCCGAGGCAGGTTTCTATGATAACACCATAATTCACGACTACACCACCAACGATTTATATGGCGGCGGCTTTGCATACAATTCGGACGCTTATTCCGAGGCCATTTCCGATGGCTCCATGGACGACTACCTCGATAACCCTTCATACTATCTTGAAGACGACTACAACCAGCTCTTCGAGGCAGGCAAGCTGACTCCTTCGGTGTACAAGGATAACGGCTACACCTACGACAAGAACGGAAATATGATATGGAACGATGGCGAGGCGCTCTCTACGCTCTACGGCGAATTCAAGAACAACGGCCATATCGTTGAAAACGGTCAGCGCGGTTCTGAATACGGCGCGCTCAAGATGTTCTATAACACCAAAATTGTCGAGGATTCCGCTTCCGCTCAGGTACTTGTCAAGACTGCGGGCGGCCAGATGCTCATGTGCGAATACCAGTACAACAGCGCAACCAGTCTGTTTGCTCTCCAGGTAGGCAACAGCTCTTCGCTCTCCACGTCATCGTATGTAACGTTCGCATATCTTTCGGACGATGAAGACGAGGCTGCACTCGACGACCTCACCGATGCTATCGCCGACTATATCGACGACGAGTACAACTCTGACAGCGACTACACCGTATCCGTTTCCACCACCGTGGACAGGTACGAGGAGATTGGCGAGCAGGCTACCGAAGAGGAGTACTCCGTACCCAAGCTTCCCATAATAATCAAGTCTGTAAAGATTACAAAGTATTGATAATCTGAATACATTGAGTAATAAGGCGGCAGATATTGCCGCCTTTATTTTTTAAGCCCGTGCAGCGCGGAATTTATCCGCGCCGCACGGGCTTTTCATAACCTCTGATTGGGGGTATCCGCCGCAGATTTATGAGTTTTATCCGCCGCTTTCAAGGTCAATGGCGGAATTTGCCTCTCTTTCTTCGGCGGGGTATATGTTGGCAACCTTTCCGCCTTCAGTCTCGCAGATAAAGTATTTTACGTCGTAAAGTCTGCCCTGCCTGCGATAAACAAGGCCCGCGGCACGCTCGCCGAGGATTTTTGCGGCTTCGTTGCACGGCGGCACCACGGCCACAAATTCTCCGAGGTAGTCTCTGAGCGCGCCCGCGCTTTTTTGCAGCTCCTCGGCGAGGAAGGGGGAGGGGTCGGCGCCAGACAGCACACATTCAAGCATGGCAATGTGCTCGGTGCCCGCCTGCGGACTGCGGCGCAGAGTAACGCTTCTTCCGCTCTCATAAAACTTTCCGTCAAACGCGTAGCTAATTTTCGCCAGAGCGTCGCAACAGCCGTGCAGCGGCGCATATACCGTCAGTTCTTCGCCGCCCTCAATGCGCTCCGCCTCGCCGCAGAACACAAGCTCGCCGCCGTAAAGCACAGCGCGGTATCTGTCCGTTTCAATCAGGGCAAGTTCCTGTCCCGCGGCCGAAATATTCGAGATATGCGCCCCGAAAAAAGCGCGCGGAAGGGGGTGCATTGCGCAGGCAGCGCCGTCGTACGCCGCGTAAATTCTGCCCTGGCGGAAGAGTGTGACCAGCCCTCCGCCCGCATACCCCTGCGCCAGCACTTCAATCCCGTCGGACTTGTCTATAAAGCCGTCAACGTAAATGCAGGCGGCAAAGTCGGATACGGCCACCGCGGCAAACGGGTGCGACTGCGAAAAAAATTTTTCGTCAATAAAAAAATTCAGCGGGCGAAGGTCGTCGTCGGGTATAATTTCCACGGCCGTCGGGCGGGAGAGGTCACACTCCGCATGCCTTTCAAAAAGGTCGGTAATTCCCGCATATTCCCCGTCCAATTTAAGCGCGGCCCGCTCCGCGGTGATAAAATATATGCGCATTTTTCCCCCTCCGCAAATTTTTTTTCAACTATTTATATTTTAACGTATCAAACGCCGCAATTATGTCAATACAAAGTGTGAAAAAAACACGCCGCGGCCGCGCGGCGGTTTACGGAGGCCATATGAACAAAATAAACGGATACACCCAGGAGGAGGCCCGCGCATTCGTGCAGTACATCTATGCGGGCAGGCGCGCGGGCAGAACGCTCTCTTCTCTGTTCGAAGGGTACGCGCAGAAGTCGGGCAGGGCAAAGGGCAGCGTGCGCAACTATTACTATGCACTGCTGCGCAGTACGGGCAACAAGGAGGTGCGCAAACTGCTCCGCGGCACCGACCTTCACGCCCAGCCCGTGCAGGCCTTTTCCGACGAGGAGACGGACAGAGTGCTCCGCGCCATACTCGCGGAAAAGAGCAAGGGCATTTCCGTGCGCCGCGCCGTGCTCAACCTTGCGGGCGGGGACGATAAGCTTATGCTGCGCTACCAGAACAAGTACCGCAACGTGCTCACAAAGCAGCCCGAGCGCATAAAAGAGCTCATGCAGGAGTGCGGCGGCGGCCGCGCCGTGCGCAGAGTGGAGAAGGAGATTGACGGCCTTTACGACCGTCTGGCTTCCGACCTGCGCGAGGAAAACCTGCGCCTGCGCGAAAAGGTCAAACAGCTCACCGATGAAAACGCCGCCCTTAAAATTCAAGTAAAAAATTTACAGTCATAATGCCCGCTAGGAGGTGGCATACTGTAAGTGTAAGGCGCATTGATTGCGGCATATACCGCCTTCAATCGCCCCAAAGGAGCGTACTATGAAAGAATTTGTCATGGGTCTCGCCATGGGTATGGCGGGCGGCGCACTTATAGTTGCCAACAGCTGCAAGTTAAGGCAGATGATAAAAAAGAATCAGGAAGAAATTTTGCAGAAAGCGGAAAACTATATAGATGAACAGCTTGAAAAGGGCAAGGAATGTCCCTCCTGCAAAACAGAATAATCTATGTGCGCGAAGGGGGGGCCCCCCAATTTTTGCGCGGCCCCCCAAATTTTTAAGGGGGGGGGAGTTTTGGTGAAAAATTTTTGGTTTTGTTTTTTTGTGTTGGGG
>ERZ1090878.1093-NODE-1098-length-13308-cov-9.274806_pt1 | contig 13308 bp, 9 predicted proteins | sample MGYA00478473_ERZ1090878 | MGnify/ENA primary metagenome ERZ1090878 (study PRJEB33644, sample SAMEA5815720) | chicken gut metagenome | biome: Chicken; feature: Gastrointestinal Tract; material: Caecum | place: Ireland | collected 2019-01-01 | study: A study of the... | reverse complement strand
GCACAAGCATCAGCAAATAGCCGATCGCCGGCACAAGCGTGGTCAGCAGGAACAGTGCCCAGTTTGTTTCTGTATTCTGAGCCAGCGAGCCCTCTGTGTGCTGAATGTAGCCTGTAAAGCCAAGAACAGCAAGGCCGATAGACGAGGAAAGCGTGTTTTCGATTTTGCCGGTAAAGCTCATGATGGAAAGCATGATGCCCTCTACGCGCGTGCCGCTCTTCCACTCGATGTAGTCGACCGTTTCCGCCTCCATCTCTTTTTGAATGAGGTTCTTGAATTCCAGCGGGATCGCCGTCATACCGGTAAACAGCACAACCAGAATGCCGGTAAACAGGCCAACGCTCTCACCTTCCGGCTTATTCATAAGCCCGTTATAACAGGTCAAAGCGAAAAGCCCGTGCAAAAGGATGGCGGCCACACAGCAGGCCTGGTAAAACTTTTTGCTGTCCGCCCTGCGGCCGAGGCGTTCCACAATTTTCGGCACCAGCAGGCCGGCAACCAGAAAGCCCGGAAATTTGACGACGTCAATGAAAACGTTGTAGCTGCGGTTAAACATTAAATCGGCCACAAAATAGAACGAGACCTGCTCCGCGATCTTACAGATGACAAAGAAAATATTGCCGAGAAACAGCATAAGAAGCGGTCTGTTTTTAAACAGAAGCGCAAAGCACTCTTTGACCGAGGGCACATCCTCCCGGTGCTCGGCACGTTCACGCGTGTTTTTAAAGGTAAAGCGCGTCAAAAAGATAATGCCGATAGCCGAAACGATGGCCGAGGTCAGATAGGCCTGCGGCGTATGGTCGTTGAAATACGGCAAAAGCGCAGCGCCGGCCACAAACACCTGCGGCAGCGCACCCAGCACGGAACGTGTAATGGAACTGACGCCGAAAAGTTTTGTTCGCTCAATGCCGCTTGGCGTAATGGAAAATGCCAGCGCACCCATAGGAATATCAAAAGCTGTGTAGGTAACGTCAAGTCCGATAAAAAGGATCGTTGTGTAAATGATGTTCAAAAGCGGCGGCGCATCGGCGCTGCCGATGAAAAACAGCACCATAACGATAGAGACAAAAATCGGCGCCCATTTGATATAGGGGCGCATCTGCCCATCCTTCGTGCGCGTTTTATCCACCAAAACGCCCATGATCGGGTCGTTGATGGCATCAAAAATACCGCAGAAAAGGCGGATCTTGGAGGCGACGCCCATCGGATCCTCCAGCTTACGGAACAACACGTTCGTCAGGAAGAAATTGATGTACTTGGACGACGTCATGCTGGTGTTCATGCCCTGCGCACCGCGGCCCGCCGCATAGGAGAGTGTTTCCCGCCAGGTCAGGTACGTCTCTTCACCAACATCTGTTTTGATGATTTTACTGTCCAAAAAAGTTTTCAGTTTTCCCAAAAAGATTCCTCATTTCCTCACAGTATTCAACAGAGATCTGATGATTTTGTACAAATCCGCAATGCAACTATTTTAATTTCACTTTTCTTAAGGATTGCCAAATTTATGTAAAATCTGTGCAAACAAAAAACGGACAGATGTCCTGTACATCTGTCCGCAATATGGAGGATTAAGAGACAAAAATAAAAAATCAGGCTTTTTTAGAGAAGCGTTTCCACAAGCCTGTGCAAACCAGCGTAACCGCTACCGCGACCCATGCCAGCGCCAGCCACAGCACAAAAAGCGCGTGCCAGTTACCGCCGTGCTCCAGCAGACTGCCGGCCGCCAGGTTCAAAACACCGCAGCCGATGTAGGCTGTCGCATTGAGAAGGCCGGCCACCGTGCTGACACGCCCGTATACACTAAAGCGCAGGGGCACCATGGTAATAAGCATCACATTGATCGCGAACATGCAGTTGGTCACCCCGGCCATGCAGACAAGCGCCAACACAAGATTTTTTTGGCCGAACATGGTCAGCAGAATCAAAAAGACACCGGCCACTGCGAAAAACACGGCCGAAACCGTCATTTCATTCGGCAGTTTTTTAAAGAGCGCTTTGGCAAAATAGGCGCCGGTCACATTGATGATCGGCAAAATCATCGTCAGTGCCAGCGACACGCCGGTGCCGGTGTGGTAACCCTGCGACAAAAACGTGGGGATCCACTGCGTTACACTGTCTTTCAGTGTGCCCTGGATCACGATAGACACAAGCGCCAGCAAAACGCCGCACGAAAGAAGAAGCTTAAAGAGCTTTTTCGGTTGCAAAGAAACGTAGCCCGCCGGTGCGTCGCCGGACGGATTTGCCTGCAGGCGGCGCATTACGCGCTTGGTGCCCAGCCACCAGTAAATGGCCGCCAGTAAAACAACGGCGCCGCAGGTCAAAAACACAAAACGCCACGGCAAAACCAGCACCGTCACCAGGCTGACGCCGTAGCTGGCCAGCGTACCGAGCGGCACGGTGGTGGAGATGTCGATGCCGAATTTATTTTTCTCTTTTTCACAAAAATATTCGCCGGCCACGCGCAGCACAGGCGACCACACCATGGACTGCACCGCGCCGTTTATGCCCCAAAGAAGCAAAAGTGCGGCAAAAGAATCATAGAAGAAAAAGATCAAAATATTGCTGATCGCAGAAATGGCTACGCCCAAGAAGATCATGATGCGCGGGGAAATGCGGTCACCAATGCTGCCGCTGAACAGCTGCCCGGCGCCGTAACAAATGAAAAATGCAGACGAAACAGCTGCGATCTGGCTTTCTCCATAAAGGCCGGCCGCGCTGATCTCGGGCATAACGGCCGAATAATTCAACCGGCAGATATAAGTGGAAAAATAGGCCACCCAGCACAGAAAAAACAGCTGCGCGTGGTCACCATCCTGATAGCCAAATCTGAATTTTGTCATATTTTTTCACCGGCTTCCATGACTTTTTTGCATTGTTTTTCAAAAGCACATTTATTATAATGCGGTTAGGATAAAATGAAAATATAACGATTCTGTTTTGGGGGTAAAAAAATGTCACTTTTTTTCAAAAACCGCACAAAGAAATATTTAAAAAGCATTTCGTGCGGCATTTTTGACAACGATTATGCAAACGCCTTTGCGCAAACGAAAGTGGCCGAGATCGTGCGCCGCCACCTGGCTGAGCAGGACGGCCGGCAGAAAAAAGTGCTGATCTACGGCCTGGACGGCGCCCGGGCAGACAGCATGGGCTATGTGATCCCCGGCAATGACGAAACCATTACCGGCCACAGCTGCCGCGCCCGCTACAGCGCCATTACCGAACTGAAAGAGGCCGGCGGCCTGTACTTAAGCTATGCCGGCGGCGACCCGCAGGATCCAAAGACACTGCAGCAGACGAGCACGGCGCAGGGCTGGGCGGCCATTCTGACCGGCAAATGGGGGCTGGAAAACGGCGTGCAAAAACATGTAGAAAAGCGCGCCGATGTGCCCACCGTTTTAATGGAGGCCGCACTTGCCGGCAAACGTGCTCTTTTTGCCTCCATCTGGCCCGACCACTTCACCATTACATACAAAGGCGAAATTGCACAGGCAAAAGAAAAGCAGCTGCCGCTGACGTTCCAGCAGGTACAGGACGAAGAGGAACTGCAGGCGCTTATGCTTGATCAGATCGACAGCGGGTGCGACGTGCTGTTTGGCATCAACGAATTTCCCGACCACAACGGCCACAGCACCGGTTTTGGTCCCGGCAACTGCCGCTATGTGGCCAGCATTGCCAATGCAGACCGCCTGGCCTTTGAACTGATGGAACACATCAAAAGCCGCGCCGCCTACCAAAAGGAAGACTGGCTGTTTCTGATCACCTCAGACCACGGCGGCCACGACCGCGGCCACGGCACACAGTGCATAGAGGACCGCGCCACCTTCATTGCCTGCAACAAAAAGCTGAAAGCATGACACTTGTACAAATAAATCTGTTTCGTCTGCAATCGTTATAGCGGCAAATAAAAAAGCCAGGGATTTCCTGGCTTTTACTTATATACATTATTCAAAATACAGTGTACCGTTTTCAAAACCGCCTGCATTGGCAAAACGTGCGCAAATATTACCGCCGGCCGAATCAGCCAGGCGAACACCGGCAAACACAGCACCGGGCGGCAGCTGCGCGTGAAATGTGCAGGTTTTGCCGGGCAAAAGTGTTTTGGGGTCATAATCGGCAAACGGTACCTGTGTTTGCACTTTGCCATCGCGGCACACAGCCGCAAGGTAATGCAGGTTCAGCGGCGGCGCAAACCCGTAGTTGGTGACGGACACTGCCAAATCACTGCCCTGCACGCTTACAGAGGAGAGAACGAGCAGATAACCCAGGTGGTAACGTATCACATCGTAAACGGACATGGCCACCGCTTCCCCGGCGCAGTTTTGAAACAGGCTGGGGTTGACCGAAAGGCCAAGCGATTGCGCATCAGAAAGGCTGAGCATTTCGTGCTGCCAGTGCTGCATGGAATAGACCTTGCCGTCCTCTTCCCGGTAATTGTGCTCGAGCGAAAACGAAGTCAGCGAATAAGCGGCAAGCTGTTTTAAAACCTTTTTGCCGTCCAGATGATCAAGCCCCGGCGCGCCGGGCTTGTCGTCCAGCGTGGCCCTGCCCCAGGGCATCTCCCCGTCATTTACCGTTTGGCGCGCATGCGCCATGACCCGCAAAAAACGTTTCTGCCGCGAAGCCGGGATAAACGCCCAGGAATGGTACATATTGCCGATGATATAGTCATCGTGTATGCCGACACTATTCAAATACTTTTGAGGCGCCTTACGCAGAAGCTTATCTGTGCGCACCTGGGTATAGATCCCCTGCGGCGCCAGTTCACAAACGGAAGCAATCACCTTTTTAAACGTGTGCGGCCGCAGTTTGCGGTAAGAGTGACCCTCGCCCCAAAGACCGATGATGCCGGTCTGCAGGCAATAGAGCGTGTCGTGCACCAGCGCCTGTTCACTTTCGAACCACTCCTTCAGTTGTGCCAGGTGGCGGCGCACAGTGCGGTAAGGCGCATCCGGCACCGATTCGGTCGAATAGGTAAAACGCAGCAGCATGCGGATGCCGTTAGCACGAAACAGTTCAAAAAACGCTTTCAGCTGTGAAAAGGCCAAATCGTCGAGCGGCGCATTTGCATAGCCGCAAAGGTAAACATAGACCTGGCAGAGCGTCGGACTGTCAGCCTCATACTTTACAAACATGCGTTTTGCCCGGGCGAACGGGTCTTCCCCGTCGCCGGGATAGCTGCAAAGATCACTGCCCAGCGTGATATACGTTTCCATACGCAAGCCGCGGTCCGGGTTTTTCAGAAGCACCTGCGCCTCATCCCGGCAAAGCGGCCGCGGGCAAAAGGTATTTGCCGTTTTGGTCTGTTCGTTCATTTTCTTTCCCCTCTCCGTACAGAAAAACTGCAAAAAAGCGGCCGTTTCCCAAGGAAGCTGCCGCAGATTTACTATAACATTTTTCTATGGAAGATACAACATCAAAATTGTTTCTCCAACAAATTTTCCACAAGGTAAAGATTTGGAGCAGACCCCAGGGGTTCGAATCCAAGCCTCAGCAACGCTCTTTTGCGTGAAAAGCACAAAGAACAGCAACCTGCTACGAAACAGTCCACTGGACTGTTTCTCCCAAATCAAAGATTTGGAGCAGCTTGTCAGGGGTTCGAATCCCTGCGAAGCAAAAAAATACCAGGGCTCAAGCCCTGGTATTTTTTGGTGGAGCATAGGGGATTCGAACCCCTGACCTCCACACTGCCAGTGTGGCGCGCTCCCAACTGCGCTAATGCCCCAAAGCGAGATATAGGTTATCATAAAATCCCGCGTTTGTCAATCCTATTTTTAAAATTCGTTTAAAAAATCTGCACGCAGCATGGAGTAAATGGCAATATCCGTCATTTTGCCGCTGTTCAGACGAAAATAACTGCGCAAAACGCCCTCTTTTTGCATGCCGATTTTCTCCATGACACGCGTCGACGATGCATTTTCCACAGAAGCGTACGCTTCCACACGGTTATAGCCGACCTGTTCCAGCAAAAAGGCACAGACAGCCGAAGCCGCCTCCGGCATAAAGCCGCGGCCGCGCCAGGCTTTGCCGATCACCCAGCCGAGTTCACAGTGCCCGCTTCGTTCGTCAGCCCCCGTCACTTCGATCGAGCCGACGATCTCGCCGCCGAACATGATCTTCCAGTGGTAATAATCATCACGCCAGTAGTTTTTGGTAACTTCGGCCAAAAAACGTTTGGTATCTGTCTCGTCGGCATGCGCCTGCCAGGTCAAAAACTTTGTCGTTTCCCGGTCGCCTGCCCAATTGGCAAAAACCTCGTGAAAGTCCGCCTTGTCAAACTCACACAGCAGAAGGCGTTCGGTTTCAAGCTCCTGCGTTCCAAGATGCTGCATAGATGTTCCTCCTTACCGTAATACATAATCCATAGTTTCAAACAAAGACTGAAAACCTACTTTTTTGTAAAATGCTGCCGCCGGTTCATTAAAGGCCCAGACCTTCAGCTGCACATGGCCGACGCCTTTTTGCCGAATGGCAGTCAGCATAGCCTGCAGCAGCGCCGTGGCAACACCCTGTCGGCGGCAGGCCGGACACACATAAAGCGAGTGTACTTCGCCGATTCTCCCGATGGCCGGGTTATTGACCGGCCGCACAGACGCCACGCAAATGCCCTGCAGCTGTGCGCCCTTTTGATAAACCAGTTTGAGCTGCCGGCGGTCTTTTAAAATACGCGCCGCCTCTTTTTCAAAGTGACCGACCGAGCGATCGCCAAAGATGCCGGGCACATTTTCCCGGTGCACAGCGTGCAGCGCAGCAAGCATTGCCGCCGCTTCTGCCAGGTCACTTTTTTGCAATTCACGAACCATTTGAACACCCCCAAAAAGAAAAAACCACCGGCGCCCCTGCGGACACCGGCGGTTTTGAAACAGTCAAACCCCGCACATTCGGCGATGCACGCAACGGCGAAAAGCCCATGCATAATGATACATGAGCATATAGGCGTAAGCGTATGCAGTTGTTTGCCGATTTGTGCGTTTCATTTTGTTCACCTTGTATTTAAAATAACACAGGAACCAGGGCTTGTCAACAAAAATCAAAGATACTTTGCCGTTTTCAAAATGTCGTTGGCCGTTTTGACCGATTCCGGCGACGGAGGCGAGATGCCATCCAGCCGGTACGGGATGTGCAGATTGTCCCACTTAAAGCGGCCCAGCGTGTGGTAGGGCAGCACCTCCACGCGCTCCACATTTTGGAGCGTATCGATAAAAGCAGCCAGCTTCTTTAAATCGTCCACATCGTCCGTAACTGTAGGCACCAGCACATGGCGGATCCAGACCGGCTTGCCGATATCGCTTAAATACCGCGCCATATCCAAAATGTTCTGGTTGGTGCAGCCGGTCAGGCGGCGGTGCTTTTCGTCATCTATCTGTTTCAAATCCAAAAGCAGAAGGTCGGTGACCTGCATCAGCTGTTCAAATTTTGAAAAAAACGGTTCTTCGCGCGTAAACGGATTGCCGGCCGTGTCTAAGCAGGTATGCACGCCGTTTTCCTTGGCCAGGCGGAAAAATTCAAGCAGAAAATCCAGCTGCAAAAGCGGTTCGCCACCGCTGATCGTGATACCGCCGCCGTTTTTCCAGTAGCTTTTAAAACGCAGTGCCTTGTTCAGCAGCTGCTGCGGGGTATAGACCTCGCCGCCTGCGCACTGCCAGGTGTCGGGATTGTGGCAATAGGCGCAGCGCATGTTGCAGCCCTGCAAAAAAGCAATAAAGCGCACGCCCGGTCCGTCCACCGAGCCAAAGCTTTCAATCGAATGCACGCGGCCTGTGATCTCATTTTCCATAAATTTACTCCGTTTGGTAAGATAAAAAACGGCGGGTCACCCCGCCGTTTTGCTGTGGTTTTTACATGGAGGCGTGGCAGGTTCTTGCAATAACGTCAAGCTGCTGCTCGCGGGTCAAGTCGATGAATTTTACCGCATAGCCGGAAACACGGATCGTGAAGTTTGCATACTCCTCCTTCTCCGGGTGTTCCATGGCGTCGATCAGCTTTTCTTTGCCGAACACATTCACGTTCAGGTGGTGTGCGCCCTGCGCAAAGTAGCCGTCCATCACGTTCACCAGGTTGTTCACGCGCTCATCCTCGCTGTGGCCAAGCGCATCCGGATTGATCGTCTGCGTGTTGGAGATGCCGTCGAGCGCATACTCGTAAGGCAGTTTTGCCACAGAATTCAAAGAAGCCAGCAGACCGTTCTGCTCTGCGCCGTAGCTCGGGTTTGCACCGGGCGACAGCGGCGCGCCGGCCTTTCTGCCGTCCGGCAGGCTGCCGGTCGCTTTACCGTAGACCACGTTGGAAGTGATCGTAAGGATAGAAGTGGTCGGTTCGGAATTGCGGTAGGTGTGGTGCTTTTTGATTTTCTGCATAAAGGTCTTGAGCAGCCACACAGCGATGTCGTCGGCGCGGTCGTCGTCGTTGCCGTATTTCGGGAAGTCGCCTTCCACTTCATAGTCCACAACAACGCCGTTTTCGTCGCGGATCGTCTTGACCTTGGCGTATTTAATAGCGGACAGCGAGTCGACCACATGCGAGAAGCCGGCGATACCGGTTGCAAACGTGCGGCGCACATCGGTGTCGATCAGCGCCATTTCGGCCGCTTCGTAGTAATACTTGTCGTGCATGTACTGGATCAGGTTCAGGGTATTGACATAAAGGTCGGCAAGCCAATCCATCATGTCGTCATATCTTTCCATGACCTCGTCGTAATCCAGGTATTCAGAAGTGATCGGTCTGTATTTCGGGCCGACCTGCTCCTTGCTCTTTTCGTCCACGCCGCCGTTGATGGCATAGTTCAGGCACTTTGCCAGGTTGGCGCGGGCGCCGAAGAACTGCATCTCTTTACCGGTCTGTGTGGCCGATACGCAGCAGCAGATGGCGTAGTCGTCGCCCCAGACAGGACGCATAACGTCGTCGTTCTCATACTGGATGGAGCTGGTGTCCACCGAGATCTTGGCCGCATACTTTCTGAAGTTTTCGGGCAGACGCTCGGAATAAAGCACCGTAAGGTTCGGTTCAGGCGACGGGCCCATATTTTCCAGCGTGTGCAGGAAGCGGAAGTCGTTCTTTGTTACGATGGAACGGCCGTCGATACCGAGACCAGCCACAGACAGCGTAGCCCAGACCGGGTCGCCGGAGAACAGCTGGTTGTAAGACGGGATACGCGCGAATTTGACCATTCTGAACTTCATGACCATATGGTCAACAAGCTCCTGCGCCTCTTTTTCAGTCAGCGTGCCCTCTTTCAGGTCTCTTTCAATATAAATGTCCAGAAATGCCGAAACACGGCCTACGCTCATGGCTGCGCCGTTTTGCGTTTTGATGGCGGCCAGGTAGCCGAAATACAGCCACTGGAAAGCCTCCTGCGCGTTGGTGGCAGGCTTTGAAATATCAAAACCGTAGATCTCGGCCATTTTCTTCATCTGGCCCAGCGCTCTGTACTGCTCGGTGATCTCCTCGCGCAGGCGGATCACATCCTCGCGCATGGAACCGGAACCGCAGTTGGCAAAATCCTTGGCCTTTTCTTCCATCAGGTAATCGATACCGTAAAGCGCCACACGGCGGTAGTCGCCAACGATACGGCCGCGGCCGTATGTGTCCGGCAGGCCGGTGATGATCTTGTTGTGACGCGCCTTGCGGATCTCGGGCGTGTACACATCGAAAACGCCCTGATTATGGGTCTTGTGGTACTCGGTAAAGATCTTGTGCAGCTCGGCGCTCGGCTCATAGCCATAGGTACGGCAGGCTTCTTCCGCCATTTTGATGCCGCCAAACGGCATGAATGCGCGCTTCAGCGGCTTGTCGGTCTGCAGGCCGACGACCTTTTCCAGATCTTTATACTCTTCCTTGATATAGCCGGCTTTATGGGACGTCAGGGTAGAAACCACATCGGTATCCATATCCAGCACGCCGCCTTTTGCACGTTCCTGCTTCTGCAAATCAGAAAGGGCACCCCAAAGCTTGTTTGTCGCATCTGTCGGCCCCTCCAGGAAGGATGCGTCACCGGTGTACTCGGTGTAGTTGTCCTGAATGAATTGGCGTGTATTAATTTCTTCTTTCCAGAGATGGCCTTTAAAGCCTCTCCATGCATCTTTCTGCATAAACGAACCTCCGTTTCTTAAATTGTCAAATGAAAGCGATCAGTTATACAAACATTCCCAGAACTGGAAATCACTGATATTGCGTGTTTTCGCTTTTGCATTGTCAGTATAGCACTAGATATAGATATTGACAAGAACTTTTTTTCAAATTCATATAGAAATTTGTGGCACCTATATTTATATTTTTGGCGAAAATCCACAGTCGGCCGCCAAAAGCAAAAAAATGATATGCGAAGCACCTAAAAATCACCGTGCGATTTCCATTTTTTTATGGAAATTGCAGTTTTAATTTTCGGTGTAAAAACCGGCCGAGCCGCGTTCAAAATGTTCGGCGTTTCGGACAATATGACTGCCTAACAGATTGACTTTTACAAAGGCGTATGCTATCATGTGTTTATCTGCGGGCGTGGCGGAATTGGCAGACGCGCAAGATTTAGGATCTTGTGGGTGACCGTGCAGGTTCAAGTCCTGTCGCCCGCACCATGGCGAGTGTTCTTATAGCATTTGAAAAGCTGTAAGAACACTCGTCTTTTTTTGTTGTTTTCATCCGGCGATTTCGGCAGGGGTGTAGTTGACGAACACACCCTTCCGGGTATTGACGGTCACATCAGGGATGGGCAGGGGCAGCATTTTAGGGATTGTGATTTCTCCCACGCAGTTATAGTGGATGCGAAGCCGCTGCTCCCACACACCATCAATTTTCTCCGCATTGTAAACCTCGATCTTCTCAACCAATTCGTTGAGCATCCGGGGCGTGAGCTTGCGTGCGCGGGTATACTTTCGCACCAAAGAGATGAACATATCCGTGGTCATAGCCTGGCTGCTCTGCTTCTCGATTTCGGAGCGGAGCTTTTTGATTTTCTCCGCCAGTTCCTTTTGCTCGTCCTCATACCGTCTGGACATTTTCGCAAAACGGTCGTCGGAGAGTTTGCCGGAAACATTGTCCTCATAGATGCGTTCAAACAGCCCGTCCAGTTCCTCGTCACGGGCAAGCAGAGCCTTCAATTCCTTCTCCTTCAGCTTGCGGTCGGTCTCCGCCGCTTGCTGGGAGTGCCCGATCACTGCTTTCAGAAATTCGTCCTCATAGAGACTAGCGAACTTCGTCAGACGACGGATTTCACCAAGCACCACCTGTTCCAGAAAATCCACTCGGACATAGTGGGTGGAAGTACAGCTCCCACGGTTTCCCTTATAGTTGGAGCAGTTGAAATACTTGATCTCCGGGTTTCCCTGATTGAAGTGGAAATGAAGATTACTGCCGCAGTCGGCACAGACCAGCAGACCGGAGAACATGTTGTGCTCGCCTTCGTTGGTGCGGCGCTTGCGAATTTTTCCCCGCTTCTGCTGTACCTGCTCAAATATGGACCGTTCGATGATCGGCTCGTGAACGTCCTTGAAGATGACCCAATTTTCACGGTCATTCTCCAACCTCTTTTTGTTCTTGTAGGATTTAGAATAGGTCTTGAAGTTGAGAATGTCGCCGCAATACTCCTGCAAAGACAGGATTTTGGTCACGGTGGAACTGTTCCACTTGGTAGCGGGCTGCTGCTTGCCCTTTCCGGGCCGCTTGATGCCCTTCTTTAGCCAATAGGCACGCGGGGTAAGGATTTCGTCCTTTTCAAGCTGGGCTGCAATCTGCTCCGTTCCGTAACCCTCCAGGGTCATGCTGTAAATCCGCCGAACCACCTGGGCGGCTTCATCGTCCACGATCCAACGCTTCGGATTGTCGGGGTCTTTGATGTAACCGTAGGGAGGCTGGCCCATTGGCTCACCCGCATTTCCCTTGATTTTGTTGCTGATACGCCGCTTCTTGCTGATGTCGCGGGCGTACCACTCATTGAACAGGTTGCGGATCGGTGCCAACTCATTCTCGCCCTCGGCGGTGTCGATGTTATCGGATACCGCCACCAGGCGAATGTCATGCTCCGGGAAAAATTCCTCGGTCAGCCTGCCGACCTCGATGTAGTTACGGCCCAAGCGGGACAGGTCTTTGACAAATACTGCGGCGGCCCGCCCCTGTTCAAGCTGCTGGATCATCTCCACAAAACCAGGGCGGTCCATCGTGACACCGGAAATGCCATCGTCCAGGAAATGGACCAGGTTGGTGTAGCCTTTCTCTTTCGCCACTTTGGTCAGCAGCTTTTTTTGATTTCCGATGCTGTAACTCTCACCTTCCAGATTATCGTCACGGGAAAGCCGCTCATAGAGGAAAGCGGTCACATCACGGGATTTTTTGTTATTCGACTGTCTCATAAGTCCTCCTTTCTGGACAGCCGAACAGCGCATATCTTGTATTCCCAATACAATTATACCGCCGCCCTCTGCCCGTGTCAGCCGAGTATGGAAAGAAGTTTACATTTTCTCATTTTCGGCCTTCATCAATCGAAGAAGGACACTGCCCAAGGTATCCGGGCTTTCCTCTTTGAAAACAGACTCTACGACAAACGACCTATTGCCGAAGCGATAGGTCGTTTTTTCTTTCAAAGGGTTTTCCTGCGGCTTTTTACCGCTTGAAACAGAATTACGATCTTGCATAATAATCCCCTTTCATTTGCGTATAGTCGAAAACGAAAGAGGCAAAAAACGGACGGCTGCTGGCCGCAGCTCCACGGGAATCTCACCCCGGCCCATGCTGATGGGTGCGCCGCGCAATGCTTTGAGGGCGTTCAACGCGGGAGTCTCATTATCCTGTCTGTGCATCCTCGCCCACAGGCTGCCACACCTGTTTCGCGGCCTGGTTTTGTCGCTCACCTGTTTGGTAGGGGTCCCGTCCTGCGGACTTGCAACAGGGTCTTGGCGCACCGGCCGACCGGCTCCACACAGACAGATCGTATCCGTCTGCCTTATGCTGCGCCGGAGGCCTCCCGCCGGGCTTTCTTTGTCAAGGAGCTATGACGGGACGCCGCATGGAAAGGGGAACACGCAGCGCCCGGACCTGAATCAGTTCAGGTCAAAATTCAGGATGGAGATAATCAGCTTCGTTTCCAGCCGCCTGCGCATATCTTCATCCACCAAGGAGTGAGGAAAGCCGTTTTTGTCATAGCTTGTCCTCATGGACAGCGCAGCAATATAGCCGGAATAGTGCTGGATCACCCGGTTTACCGCTTCGGGATTGCCTCCGACAGCGGCAGCGATCACCGGATAAGGGATCAGTGACGCCCGCATATTCGCAGATTTAGTCATCCGCTTCACCTCCCATCAGCTCCTTCAGCAGCCGATAGGC